>Ga0172371_10005077_pt1 | contig 19640 bp, 21 predicted proteins | sample Lak12m_FD_114543 | JGI IMG/M metagenome (GOLD analysis project Ga0172371, IMG submission 114543) | Freshwater microbial communities from Kabuno Bay, South-Kivu, Congo - kab_022012_12m | ecosystem: Environmental > Aquatic > Freshwater > Lake | place: Democratic Republic of the Congo: South-Kivu... | reverse complement strand
GGAATAAAAGACATTTTGATGATCGTTTCTCCGGAACATTCCGGACAATTTCTCAACCTGCTCGGCCGTATTTTTGAACGCCACGAAGTGAGACTTGAATTCAAAGTGCAGAGCGTTCCGAGAGGACTCGCCGATGCTTTCATTCTCGGGGAGAATTTCATTGACAATGACAACGTGACGATGATCCTTGGAGATAATATTTTTGAGGACGATTTTTCCAGAGTTATCAAAAATTTCCGTTCCGGCGGCCAGATTTTCGCCAAAAAGGTGCCCGATCCGGAAAGATACGGCGTGGTGAAGTTTGATGAATCAGGGAAAGCCGTGGAAATCGTGGAGAAGCCGCAAGAATGGATCAGTGATTATGCTATCCCGGGTCTCTATATCTATGATAGCCGTGTTTGCTCGGCGGCGAAAAATGCCAAGCCTTCGGAACGGGGAGAAAAAGAAATTACCTCACTTCACAATTACTACCTTGAAAAAGGAGTGTTGCAAGTGAGCACGTTTGAAGGCGAATGGCTCGATGCCGGGACATTTGACACCCTTCTCGAAGCGGGGCGTATCGTGAAAGAAAAGGAAATATACAAAAATTTCGACCCGCAGATCGAAAAAGCCATTGCGGAATTCAACGCCGAACTCAAAACCATCGCCAAGAAACAATTATTATAAAATTTCATGAACATCAAAAAGGCTATCATTGCTGTGGCTGGTTCCGGAACCCGATTTTTGCCGGTGACGAAAGCGATGCCCAAAGAAATGCTTCCAATCGTCGACAAACCGATCATCCAACTGGTCGTGGAAGAATTAGTTGAAGCGGGAATTGAAGATATCATTCTCGTCACGAAGTGGGACAAGAAACCGCTGGAAGACCATTTTGATCATTCCTGGGCGCTCGAGAACGAGCTGGAACAAGCCGGAAAAACGGAAAGGTTGAGCGCTGTGAAGAGAGTGGCGGATATGGCCAATTTCATTTATGTCCGCCAAAAAGGGCCCTATGGCAATGGAACGCCGGTGCTCTCGGCTGCAAGTCTCGTTGATAATGAGCCCTTTGTGTTCGTCTGGGGGGATGATCTGGTGAAATCAAAAATTTCTTTTACAAAGCAAATGGTTGAGGACTTTGAAAAAAACGGCCAACCAATGATCGGCGTGCAAAAAGTGGCCAAAAAGGATGTTGTGCGATATGGAATCGTGAAGTTGCGAGAAGGTACAAATGAAATTGAGGATATTATTGAAAAACCTTCAATCAAAGAAGCGCCATCACAGCTGGCTGATTTTGGACGAATGATCTTGAACCAAGAGATCATTGATGTGCTGAAAGAAACTGCGCTCGGAAAAGGAAATGAGCTTTGGATTACAGATGCGATCAGGAAATATGTCCAAAATGGTGGAAAATTTTTGGCAAAAGAAATTGAGGACGGAGAATGGCTCACAACTGGCGATCCTTTGAACTATCTGAAAGCCGTGCTTGCCTACGCGGCGGAAAGAGAGGATATTGGCAAAGAATTGAGAGAATACACGCAGAAATTATTTTGTTAAATTTTAAAATCCCCCTTAATCTCCCTTTATGAAAGGGGGAAACCGGACCCTCTCCCTTTAATAAAGGGAGAGCTAGTGAGGGATTTTTATATGCGTATTGCTGTCAATGCCGCCGATTTGGATCATCCCCGGATCGACGGCACGCGGATCTATATTCAGAATCTTCTCAAAAACTTCGGTCTCGAGGACACAAGAGACCGGTTTTTGATTTATCATAAAAAAGAATTCAACCCGCAACTGACTTTTCCCAAATTCGAAAACTATGAGATTATCCAAAAACCGTTCCCCTTTTGGTGGACGCAGACCAGATTTGCCTGGGAAATTTTGAAGGAAAAGCCGGATGTTCTCTTTATGCCAATGCATTCCCTTCCTTTTTTTCGTTCAAAAAAGACAAAAACCGCGGTCACGATCCATGACCTGGCTTTCAAATATTTTCCCGACCATTTTCCTAAAAAAGATCTAAGAAGACTGAATTTTTTCACGGATTATGCCGTAAAAAATTCTGACAAGCTGATTGCAATTTCAAATTCGACGAAAAATGATCTGTTGAAAATTTATCCGACATTAAATGCGGACAAGATAAAAGTAATTTATCACGGATATGACAAAGAAATATTTCACGAAAATATTTCAAAAGAACAGATAAAAAAAATAAATGCCAAATACAACTTGCCATATACCCGCCAAAGGCGAGGCTTGCTCGAGGCGACAAGATACATAATCTTTGTCGGCACTATTCAGCCTCGTAAAAATATCGAAACGCTGCTAGACGCTTTTGAAATATTGAAAAAGAAAGAAAAATGCAAAGATCTGGGTCTTGTGATTGCGGGCTGTGAGGGATGGCTTGCAGAAAATATCGTCGAAAAAATAAAAAAAACCCCGGGCGCGATAATGACCGGAAAATTTGAAACCGAGGATTTGCCGGCGCTGATGGCGGGGGCGGAGGTTTTTGTTTTGCCTTCATTATATGAAGGATTTGGATTGCCGGTTCTCGAAGCGATGGCCTGCGGAACTCCGGTGGCAGTGGCGAACAATTCAAGCTTGAGAGAGGTTGCTGGAGATGCCGGTCTCTTTTTTGACCCTTACTCAAGCGAAAAGTTGGCAGATATGTTGCTTGAAGCACTCGATGATGAAAACTTACGAGACAGCTTGCGCCAGAAAGGGCTCGAAAGAGCTAAATATTTTTCCCGGGAGAAATGTGCGAGAGAAACGTTGGAATGGCTCAAGAAATAAACAGGCTGTTATTCGCCCTTTAGCAAGATTTTTTCCGCTCCGATGAGAAGAGGAATGGAAATGGCGATCACAACCGCGATTTCCCAAACATGCATTTTATAAAGGCTCAAGATCAGCATTATCGCGATAACGAACAGGATGATGTTGATCAAATTGCGGGAGATGGCCTGGAATTTCGGATTTTCAGGCTTTTTTACATATTTGCCAAACTTTGAATAAGTCAGTCCCAAAAGGAGAATAAATATCAAAAGATATTCCGGATTGAAATGAGCGCTCACAATGCCGGGCAGAACCAGCTCAGGTACAAGTAAAATGAAATATGTTGCGATCAAGGCAGTCAAAAGATCTTTGGCTATTTTCGAAAAAAATTTTTGATACATGGCCTATTGCTTATAAAAATATCTGTTCAACACCGAAGCCGCGATGTTTTTCAGGGAATCTTTGATGGTTGCAACCGACTTTTCCGAAGAAAAACGTATTTTTGAAACGGCCGGATGAACATTATCGACTGCGCAGTTTGCCGGGAAGTTCACGGAGAAAAGATAGTAGCCTCCGATGCCGGAAAGGGTTGTTCCGTCAAATTGGCAGGATATTCCTTTCGCGGCATTGTTTGTCTTGCATTTCAGAGTATTTTCAGGATTAGGATCGCTCACTGGGATGGCATAATTTTCCGGCCAGACTTTGTCGAGCAAATCTTTCCCGGCAAGTGGATATTTTTTTCCGTCAGAAACGAGAAAAAACGCGTGCGACGGAAAGGACTGGAAAATGGTCCCGTCCGGATGAGGCATGGTCCAGAGATATACTCTCTGGTCGGCGTTCGGGAACTGGTCAATGTCCGATTGGTCGACTTCAATCATATTGTCGAAGCTATAGCCGAAAGCTTGCAGGATCTCGGGTCCCGGGAAAAGGATTTTTTTTCCGTGCGTGATGAGAAAAACTTCATTTGTCGGCTTGAGGTGGAGAAGAGATCCGTTGGGATATTTGGTTTTGTTGTCCTCAAAAAGAATGTCATGCAGCTGGTCTTCGGTTTCAACAACATCAACCGATGGATAGAGGAAAGCTTGATAGGTTTTCGCCAAGTTCACTTCGGGCGCGGCATTCTGGCAGTTTGCTTTCTCGCTTTTTTTGAAGGTCATGGAAAGATCGATATAGCGATAGGTGCGCAAAGGAAAAACCCCAAACAAAAGCTGATTTGCGCCGGGACTCTTTTCGACTTCGAATTTGGAAAGTTTAGGGTCATCCGGATAGAAATTGTACGAATCTATCGGAAAGAGAACCAGATATGATCCGATGGCCACGACAAGCACGGGAATGAAAAAAATTGCAACCCTGATTATTCGATAAATTTTTTCAAGTTTTTCTTCAGTCATACAAGCTCTTTCATATTAAACAAAGAAATGCCTTGCGTCAAAGTTTGCCCCATGCTAATTTTTATTGCCTATACTTCAATGTGTTTTGGCGCATAAAATTGGTGCGGGGGAAAAATTGTCAGCTTGTCCTGTTTTGGGTATAATTGAACTAGCTATGGGATTATTTTCCAAAATCATCGGGAGAAGAGGCGGGGTCAATTTCGCGCTTTCTCTTGATATTGGAACGGAGGTTGTGAAAGCGCTTGTTTTCAAGATTGATGAAGAATCAGGGAAGGGTATCGTGGCCGGAGTTGGACGGGTTCGCCAAAAACTGGGAGATATGCAATCGGGCGCGGTAAGCGACATTTCCAGCGTGGTTTCTTCCTGTGAAAAAGCGATCGCTACCGCCGAAGAAATGGCAGGGACGAGAAGGGTTGAGCAGGCTATTATGGGAATCGCGGGCGAGCTCGTGAAGGGCTCAACCACGACAGTTCACTATGAAAGATTGAAACCGGAAACTCGCATTGATCTGCCGGAGCTCAAAAATATTGTCCAGAAAGTACAATGGAAGGCCTTCGACCGAATCCGGCAACAACTGGCCTGGGAAACAGGCCACAGCGAAATCGACGTGAAACTCATCAACGCGGCGATCGTGGATGTGCGGATCGACGGATATCGGGTGACAAACCCTCTTGGGTTTCAAGGCCGGGATGTCTCAATCGGAATTTTCAACGCCTATGCCCCGATGGTTCATTTGGGAGCCCTTCAAACGATCGCCGAAGAATTGGATCTGGATCTTTTGAGTATTGCGGCCGAGCCATATGCTGTTGCCCGCTCGATGGGAGTTGAAAGCACTATGGACTTCAGCACGATTTTCATTGATATTGGCGGCGGGACAACGGATATTGCGGTTGTCCGAAACGGCGGTCTTGAAGGCACGAGAATGTTCGCGCTCGGCGGAAGAGCTTTCACGAAAAGATTGGCTCAAGAGCTCAATATCAATTTTGAGGAAGCGGAAATGCTCAAAATCAGGTACGGGCGCGGAGAGTTGAACCGAGAAGTCGCGTTGAGACTTGAAAAAATATTCGAAGAGGATTGCAGGGTTTGGCTTGATGGAGTGGAACTGTCGCTTTCGGAATATGCCGAGAATGATCTTTTGCCCTCCAGAATTTTGCTTTGCGGCGGCGGATCAGCGCTTCCGGGAATCAAAAAAATCCTGACAAGTCCTGTATGGCTCAAGAATCTTTCCTTTTCAAAACCACCTTCCGTGAGTTTTTTGCAGCCAAAGGATGTTATCAATATTGAAGATACAACCGGACTTTTGCGCGATCCGCAGGATATCACTCCAATGGGACTGGCAAATTTGGCGCTTGAGCTTGTCGGGGAAGAAAAGGTGCTGTCATCGATGCTCAGGCGGGCCGTGAAGATGATGCAGAATTAACAAGAGGAGCCATGCCAATTTTTAATGACTTAAATTTAAACAACTGGAAAGAGTCAGAAATTTGGACTGATAGCCTTTGGGTAATTCCGGAAAGAGATAAAACCGGAAAACATAGCGGCTTTTATCACGGAAATTTTGTTCCGCAAATTCCGCATCAGCTAATTTTGAGATATACAAAGAAAAACGACATTGTGTTTGATCCATTTTTGGGAAGTGGGACAACCGCTTATGAATCTGAAAATTTAAACAGAGATTTTATCGGGGTAGAAATCCAGAAAAAACTTGTTGATTATGTTGGCAAAAACATTGAGCCAAAAAATAATTTTTCGGAGCTGATTGATGGCGACAGCACAAAAGCTGAAACTATTGAGAAGGTAAAAGGTATTTTGAAAAAGCATAAAAAGAAAAATATTCAATTGGCAATTTTACATCCGCCTTATGCCGATATTATAAAATTTAGCAATTTGAAAGATGATTTATCAAACGCAAAATCGTTGAAAGAATTTTTGGGGAAATTTGCGGAAGTTTTGAAAAATACAATAGATATTTTAGAAAATGGCAGATATTTGGCAATTGTTATTGGGGATAAGTATTCGGTCGGGCAGTGGATTCCCTTGGGATTCTATTGTATGAATGAGGCACAAAAATTAGAACTAGTCCTGAAAAGCGTTATAATAAAGAATATGGCTGGCAATCGTGCCAAACAAAACAAAGAAGCGATTTGGCGATACAGAGCGCTTTCGAGCGATTATTACATTTTTAAACACGAATATATTTTAATTTTTAAGAAATGAAAATTTTTAAGGAACAAAAAAATGAAATCAGAAAACTTCATAAAAAATATGAAGAGTATTTGAGATTGGAATATAATAATAGAAATTATGACTTGAATTTAAGCAATCCGGATAATTTTGTGGATGGAATTTATTACCACCAAGCTAATTCTCAAAAGGACAAAAAAGAAATTATTAAAAAAGGGTTTGATAAAAATAAAATTCAAAAATCAAATTGTGGTGTTGGCAGGGGTTTATATTTAGGAAGAGATAAAAATGCTTTAGTAAATTTTTATTCTGAAAACTTGGAAAATCCGCGAGACTTTACCTTAAAAATAAAAGGTAGTTTTAATTTTCTTGATTTGCTTGATGACCAAAATTTTTTGCGAGAGAATAAGGATGATTTTGAAGAAAAAGTTTTGTCTATGGGGTATGATGGAATCAGATATTACGATCCTGATGCAACCGGAGAGGAATTCGTTTTATTTGATTATTCTAAAATTTTAATCGAACAATAAAATAAATTTTATGACAAAAAAAGAATTATTTTTGGAGCTTGCCATGCCTAATAAAGAGGGTGTAAGTCGGTGGGTTTTAATATCAGAATTTGTTGGAAAATATAAAGAACTTCAACTTGGAAATGGTGGAAGCTGGTGTCGAGCAAATTCAAGTTTGGCAAAAGAATATGTAGTTGAGTTTGATAAGAATATAACAAATGGAAATGCAATTGACAGAATTCGTTTATTTGGATTTAGTGATAAAAAAATTTTTAATCAAAATATCAGAAAAGACATCAAAGATTTTTATAAAACACAAAAGTGCGTGATGCTTGGGGTTAATGGAAATTCTGAAAACACAAAAATTGAGATTGATCATAAGGATGGGAGAAAGAATAATCATAGAATTTCAAGTTTATCGGAGCAAAAATTAGCCGATTTCCAACCGCTTTCAAAAGCTGCTAATGATATAAAAAGACAAATTTGTAAGCGATGCAAAGAAACAAATAAGCGGTGGAGCGCAAAAAATATCAAGGGTAACCCATATGATTTCTATGTAGGGGATGAAAACTATTCCGAAGAATTAGGATGTAAGGGCTGCTATCAATATGACCCTGTTGAGTACAGAAAAATCGTCGTAAAAAAGATAAGTGAACTATCAGCGAAAGAAGCCGTGGATCAAGTTTTTAAAAAATTATATCCAGAAGATAAGGAATAAAAAAACAATGAACTACATCGGCAGTAAATTATCATTATTAGAATTTTTGGAAGAATCAATCAACAAAGTAGTTGATAAAAATTGCAATACTTTTTGCGATTTGTTTGCTGGAACCGGAGTTGTCGGCAGTTATTTTAAAAGGAAAGGATATAAAATAATCGCCAATGATATTCAATATTACAGCTATGTTTTGAATAGACATTACATTGGAAATCACAAGGAATTAAATTTTTCAAAATTAGCAAAAGAAATTCCAAGTTTGAAAAGTATTGAAATAAAAAATCGCAAAGATTTTGTTTGCGATTATCTATCAAATTTAAAAGGAGTAAAAGGGTTTATTTATAAAAATTATTGTTTCGGCGGAACAAAAGATAAGGAAGAGCCACGACAATATTTTTCAGATGAAAATGGAATGCGTTGCGACGCTATCCGTCAAAAAATAGAAAACTGGAAAGAGCAAAATTTAATTTCTGATGACGAATATTATTTTTTGATTGCCAGCCTGATTGAGTCTATTGATAAATACGCAAATACTGCTTCCGTTTATGGTGCTTTTTTGAAGGAGTTGAAGAGAACAGCAATAAACAGCTTGGTTGTAAGGCCTGCAGGGTTAATTACTAATGATCAAAACCATCGAGTTTTTAATGATGATGTAAATAAAGTTGTTGGGAAAATAAATGGCGATATCTTATATTTGGATCCTCCGTATAATCATCGTCAGTATGCGACAAACTACCACCTTTTGGAAACAATTGCTAAATATGACAATCCAAAAATACACGGAAAAACTGGTTTGCGAGATTATGGCAAACAAAAATCTCTTTATTGTTCACGAATGCAAGTTAAAAAAGCATTTAAAGATTTGATTTTGAAAGCTAAAGTGAAATATATCTTTTTGAGTTATAATAACGAGGGCATGATGACATTGGATGATATAAAAAAAATAATGAGCTTGCGTGGTAAGTATGGACATTTCACAAAAGAATACAATCGCTTTAAGGCAGATAAGTCAGAAAATAGAAATTATACAGCGAACAAAACGATAGAGTACTTGCATTATGTAGTTTGTAATTAACAATACAAATAAAAATTGAGTTATGCATAAAACTTTATACATCGACATCGACGAAGAAATAACTTCCATCATCGATCGGATGAGGAAGGCGGAAGCAAGAGAAATTATCATCGTCGCGCCCAAAAACGCCATGCTTCTTCAGAGCATCGTCAACTTGAAATTGCTCAAAAAAGAGTCTGATCGCAGGAAAAAACAGCTCTTGATCATCACGCAGGACAAAATCGGAAAAAAACTGATTGAAAAAGCGGGAATTTTGGCGCAAGCAAAACCCGGGAAAGATCTGTATCTCAATGCTGAACCGGACGAAAAATCGTATGATCCGATGTATGCGACAGAGGCCTCTGAGATCAAAGAAGAGCTAGAGAGGGAAGAGCAAGAAAAAGAAATAGGAACGAGCGAATATTTTGAGCAGCCACTAACAAAGGAATCGGAAGTGATTGCAGAGGAACTGGCAATGGTTCCGGAACCAATATTGACCAGAGGAAAAAAGGCTGGTCAAACAGCGCCAAAGAAGTCTGCAAGAATTGAAAAGCTCTCATCCGGCGGTCAAATCAGCGAAATGGCTGAAAAAAAAGAGGAAAAAGCGCGAGTCAGTATGTCTGATATTGTGATGAGCGCTTCACAGCCGAAGAAAAAGAAATCAAAACCGGAGATTGTCGAGTCGGAGTCAAAGGCTGACCAGTCTCGGGCTGGGGAAGATAAGCAAGACGAGAAAATATTGTTTTCAAATTCTTTCACTCAATCCTATTCAGTCGCCAACTCCGTGCCAGGATCCGTGAGCCGGGTTTCAATAAAAAAGGCGGACAAATTTTTTCGCGGATCAAGGAAAATGAAAAAGGATTTTGAAATTGCGAGAGTGGGCGGAGGAGCAAAGAAATTTTTTGTTATTTTTGCCGGCATATTCGCGCTTTTTGCCACTTTGGCCGTTGCGTATTTCCTTTTGCCCAAAGCCACACTCGCCTTGCAAATTAAAAACCAAGAAAAAGCCGTTGCGCTTGATCTGACGGCTGCGGCGCAAAATAGTGCGGCTAATCTCGCAGACAAAACATTGCCGGCCAATCTTGAGCAGATCACAAAGGAAGTGACGGAGAATTTCGACGCGACCGGATCAAAAGACGGAGGTTCAAAAGCGACGGGTCAGGCGGTCATATACAATGAATTCAGCGGAGAAAACCAGCCTCTCGTTGCCACGACCCGCCTTGAAACGGCTGACGGGAAAATTTTCCGCATCACAAAAAACGTGATTGTTCCGGGGATGACGAATGTTGGAGGTGAAACAAAATCCGGCGCGATCGAAGTGGACATCGTGGCTGACCAACCGGGAGAAAACTATAATATAGACCCGGCAAGCTTTAGGATTTCCGGCTTCAAGGATACTCCGGCAAAATATGAAAAATTTTCCGCGAAATCATCCAAACCCACAACGGGCGGGTCAACAGGTGCGGCCAAAGTGGTCACGGCGCAGGATATCGCCTCCGCGAAAGAAAAAATCGCCGTCGATGTGAAAAAAACCGCCATCACGGAATTGAGAAGCAGCCTTTCGTCCGATCACAAGATATTTGACGACGCGGTGCAGGTCGAAGTTCAGAATATCTCAATATCTGATAACGCCGGAGCCGAAAAAGAAAAATTTTCCGCAACGGCCAAGCTGCAAGCCAGTGCCCTTTCTTTCCGGGAAGCCGATGTGGAGAAACTTATGAGGGAAAATTTGGTTCAATCAGGCGCGAATGAGGGCGAAATATTGTTTGACAATCCAGTCACATATGTTCTGGCGGATTCGAATATTGGGCAAAAAACATTGAATTTTCAGGCCAAAACGGACGCAAAGATCGGGGCCGGTCTGGATACAGAAAACTTCAAAAAGGGCATTTTGGGGAAAAATGAAGCCAATGCCCAAATATACGCCAAAAATTTTCCCGCCATCCAAAAGATGGATATCACCTTTTGGCCCTTTTTCGTGAACCGGATTCCGATGAGAGAGGGAAGAGTGGAGATAAAAGTAAACTAGCTTGGCTCCTATTGACAAAAAATACGGAGAGTTTATAATAATTTCAGAGTTAAAAACAGATACTCAAGCCCTTGGATTGAACGGATGTGAGGATAAAGCAATTCAATGGGGCGAAGGCCTTTGTTTTTGTTTATGCAACAAAAAGACAAGGAAATAATCAAACTTGACGGGGTAGTCAAAGAAACATTGCCCAGCACCACGTTTCGCGTGGAGCTTGAAAATGGCCACGAAATCCTGGCTCATATTTCTGGCCGGATGAGAGTGAACTATATCCGTCTTCTTCCCGGTGATAGGGTTTCTGTGGAAATGAGCCCCTATGATCTCACCAAGGGTCGTATAGTGAAAAGACTATGAAAGTACGAGCATCAGTCAAAAAAATTTGCCAAAAGTGCAAAATTGTCCGACGAAAAGGCAAACTTTTTGTGATTTGCACAAATCCAAAGCATAAGCAGCGTCAAGGATAAATATGGCAAGAATTGCAGGGGTAAGCATTCCCGATGACAAAAGAATAGTGATCGCCCTCACATATATATACGGTGTTGGTCTTTCAAGGAGCAAAGAAGTGCTGGAGGCCTTGAAATTGAATCCGGATACCCGAACCAAAGATCTTTCCGAAACGGACGTGAACAAACTCAAAGATTATATTGAAAAAAACTTCACCATTGAAGGAGAATTGAAGCACCAAAAGCAGATGAATATCCGGAGACTCAAGGATATTGGCTGCTATCGGGGAGTTCGCCATATGCGCGGACTCACTGCGCGCGGGCAGAGAACCCGGACGAACACCCGCACCGTTCGCGGAAACGTGAGAAAGACAGCTGGAAGCGGCAGGCGCAAGGCGGCGGAAAAGACATAGTGGCTACGAAATACGAATCGTATACGAATGTACGAATTCGTGCATTTAATTCCGCTATCTAAATTTTCGTATATTAGTACCCGATTAGTATTTAGTAGCCTAGAATAGTATGACTGACAATATTGAGAAAATTGAGGAAAAAAAGAAGCCTGAGCAAAACTCGGAAGCGGCTGCTGTTGAGGAAAAAGCGGAACCCAAAGGAGAAAAGGCCGAGGCCACAGGGGAAAAGGCGACTGAAGTAAAAAAGAAAAAGAAAAAAATTCGCCGACAGGTACTCAAGGGCCAGGCTCATATCCAATGCACATACAACAATACCCTCCTGACTTTTTCGGATATGAGCGGGAAAGTATTGGCGTGGGCAAGCGCCGGCTCTCTCGGTTTCAAGGGCGCGAAGAAAGCGACGCCGTATGCTGCCACGCAAATCGTAAATGCCGCTTCAGAAAAAGTCTCTAAATACGGGTTAAAAGAGATTGAAGTATATGTCAAGGGGGTTGGAAGCGGACGAGAGGCTTCAATTCGGGCGCTTGTGAACAATGATTTTGAAATTACATTGATCAAGGACATAACTCCTATCCCCCACAATGGCTGCCGGCCGCGAAAGCCGAGACGAGTATAATAACATAGCAAAGAAATGACCAAATTATCCGCAAAATGCAAACTGTGCCGGCGTGCCGGAGAGAAACTTTTCCTGAAAGGCGACCGTTGCGCGACGCCAAAGTGCGCTATTGTCCGGAAACCCTCTCCGCCGGGAATGCACGGAGCCAAGAGCCGCAGAGGAAACAAAAGCGAATACGGCCAGCAGCTGGCCATGAAACAGAGGATCAAGCGGATCTATGCTGTTTTGGAGCGGCAACTCAACAAATATTTTCAGGAAGTGAGCAACAAGCAGGGCGTGACCGGGGATCTTCTGATGCAAAAGCTGGAACTGCGTCTTGACAATGCGGTGTATCGGGCGGGACTCGCATCCAGCCGGCGCCAAGCCCGGCAATTGGTCAAGCATTCTCTTTTTTTGGTGAATGGAAAAAGCGCCAATATCCCTTCAATTGAATTGAAAAATGGAGATAAGGTAAGCATCAAGGAAAGCAAATCGGACAAAAATTATTTCAAACAAATTCTGGCAGAGATAAAAGAAAGCAAGGGCGCCGGTCTGCCGAAGTGGATGCAAATGGACTCGGAAAAAATGATTTTGGAGATAAAAGGAAAACCAACAAGAGATGATTTTGGCGCCGGTATTGACGCGCAGATGGTGGTTGAATTCTACTCGCGTTAATTTTTATAAAGCACAATAGGCTTAAGTTTTAGAATTAAATTCAAAAAAATGCAAAAAATTTCTCTACCGACGGAGCCTAAATATACGGAAATTGGCAAAAACATCGGCAAAATAGAAATTGACGGATGCTATCCAGGATATGGAACGACGCTTGGCAACTCGCTTCGCCGGGTGCTTCTTTCGTCTCTCGTCGGTACGGCTGCCACTTCCGTGAAGATCAAAGGAGTGTCGCATGAGTTTTCAACTGTTCCCGGGGTTTTGGAAGACGTGATCCAGATAATCTTGAACTTGAAAAAGGTGAGATTTTTGTCTCACAGCGATGAACCCGTGAAACTCACGCTCAAAGAAAAAGGCGCCAAAAAGATCACGGCTGCTCAAATTCAGTGCCCTTCGGACGTTGAAGTGATCAGCAAAGATCTCCCAATCGCGACAATCACCGACAAAAAAGGCGAGTTGGAGCTGGAAATTGAAGTTCAGCGGGGATTAGGCTATGTTCCGGTCGAACAGCAGGTGCGCGAGAAAAAAGAAATTGGGCTTATCGCGATCGATGCCGTGTTTACGCCTGTCCGCAGAGTCAATTACTCCGTTGAAAATACCCGGGTAGGAAAAAGGACCGACTATGACAAGATCATACTCGAAATCGAAACGGACGGGTCAGTTTCTCCGCAAGAAGCGTTTCAAAAAGCGGTCGAAACGATCACGGAACAATTCAGCGCGGTAAAAGATTTTGAGGTTGAAAAGGAAGTTATGCCGAATGTTGAAGAGGATATTCAAGAGCAAGCGTCTGTCGCGGCGGAAAAAGATGAAGCGGAAAAAGGTGATGCCAAGGGCGTTTCAATTGAAAGTCTTTCATTCTCCACCCGGACAATGAACATCCTCGAAAAAAGCAACATCAAAACTATCGAGGATCTTATTGCTATGACGGAAGAAGAGCTGATGAACATAGAGGGAATGGGAGAAAAAGGTGCCAAGGAAATAAAGAAAGCAGTGGGAAACTTCGGTTTGACGCTGAAATCATAGGAAGAATTAATTTTATGTCATTGCATTTCCAATAGGATGAAGCATCTCAAGACAGGCAGAAAATTCAGCCGGGAAAAAAAGCAGAGGGAAGCCCTTCTCAAGATTATGCTGGGCGATTTGTTCATAAAGAGAAGAATGAAAACAACCCTTGCCAAGGCCAAGGAGTTGAAAATGATCGGAGAAAAAATGATCGGCCAGATGAAGAATCCGCAAGCGCTCAGGCTCTTGAAGTCAAGACTGCCCCGCGATATCACCCCGGCAATTATCCGCGACTTGGCTGCGAAAACTGCTTCGAGAAATAGCGGATATTTGAGAGTTTTGAAATATGGCGCGCGCAAATCAGACAGCGCCCAAATGGCGATTATTGAAATTATTGAAGATAAATTGGAAACTGAAAACCCGAAAAAATGAGTAAAACAGCCTCGAAAAAGGGAAAATACTATCTTATCAACTGCGAAAACTTCATTTTGGGGCGCATGTCGACCAAGATCGCATATCTCCTGCAGGGCAAAGACAAACCTCAATATGCTCCGAACAAAACTGGGGACTGTTTTGTTATTGTCACAAACACTGACAAATTGAACGTCTCTGGCCGGAAAAAAAGCGACAAAGTGTACCATTTATTTTCCGGTTATCCGGGAGGGATCACCTCGCGGAAACTTGAGGATGTTTTGGAAAGAGATTCGCGCAAGGTTGTTTGGGAATCCGTCTATGGGATGCTTCCGAAAAACAAACTGCGTGATCTGATGATGAAAAAGATGCCCATCTTCAAGGATGAAAAGCATGGTGTGCAAAATGCCGAGATTGAGGAAATAAAGGCGCAAAAAGATTAAGTCTCAAAATATTTCATTTATTATGGCAACAGCAAAGAAAATTTCAAAAAAAGAGCCTGCCCGAAATGCTTCTCGCCCCGAGCGAGATGCAGGCGGGGCAAAAGTCGCCGATCCCGCAGTCAAAACAGTCTCGGCTGAAAAATATTTTCAGGGAATCGGGCGAAGAAAACTTTCTACGGCCCGGGTGAAGGTCTTTGTTTTCGTCGGGAAAAAAGAACCTGCCTCATCGGCGGGCGGGTCAAAAACCGGACCGGAAATTGTGGTCAACGGAAAGCCGTACAAGGAGTATTTCACGTTGCTTGAACTCAAGGAAATTGTCGAATCTCCCCTGAAGGCTGTTTCTCCCAATGGAATTTCAAGTGTTTCAGTCGCGGTGCGAGGTGGTGGAATCCGGGGTCAGGCTGAATCCGTGAGATTGGGCGTTGCAAGAGCCTTGGTCTTGAAAGATCAAGAATCCAAAAAGACACTCAAGGATTTGGGTTATCTGACCCGAGACGCGAGAATGGTTGAAAGAAAGAAGGCCGGCCTCAAAAAAGCCCGAAGAGCCCCACAATTTTCGAAGCGCTAGTGAGAGAATTGTGGTAGGAAAGGGGTCGGGAAAACGAAAGTTTTCTCGCGGCGGAAATACTAAAACCGCAGGGTTTTAGGGAGCGAAGCGACGCCGCACTTTTCGAAGCGCTAGCGGATTTTTTGAAAATTGACAAAATTTCAGCGAAATTGCTATCATAAAGTTCAAGGAACATTAATAACTTAGCTAGAAAGGAAGGTGTATAAAGTGGAAAAAGAACCCGTCACTTCTGAAGAGGAGAACAAAGAAGAATCTTCAGAAAATGGGAGGGGAAAAATGAACGAGTGGTTCGCGGAAAACCTGCGGATGATCGTGAGTGTTGTGATCGTAGTTATCATTGCCGGGGGTATATATTCATACTCCAAGCGAGCCCAGGCTCCGAACATGAAAAGCGCTGCTACTTCCACAGAAGAGAACTCCGAAGGGAAGATAAGCGTGATCGGTGGAGATAACCAAGCAGCGAATTCCGACCAGCAAGCAACTGCAGAATCAACCAGCGATCAAAAAGCTCAGCCGTCGGAAAATGTTCAAGCTGCCGGGGTGCAAACCAGCCAAGAAACGGAAACTTCTTTTGTGGAAACCGCCGCAAAGGGAGATGGATCGACAGTCCTGGCGAGACACGCCATTGCCAACTATCTGGAAAAAAATCCGGATTCATCCCTCACTGCCGAACATAAGATATATGTTGAGGATCTTCTGCGCCGTCAGGTCAAGGATGGCAGGATGAAAATCGGCGACAAGCGCGAATTCAGCAAAGATATGATCGCGAAAGCGATCGAAAAATCGAAGAGTCTCAATGAAAAGCAACTCAAGAATCTTCAAAAATATTCACATCGAGTTTCAGCATTGAAATAATCATTTGAAAAATATTGTTCTTTCTGATAAAAAGCCAGAGAACACCGATATCGTCGGTGTTTTTTGGTACGAAATTGATAAAAAAATTAGACAAAGGCAAGAAGATATTCTAGTATAAAGTTGGTAAATTTGGGATAGTCTTGGAATAATATGGCTGTTTTTTATCGCAAGCTGTTTTTTTGGATATTCGTCCTTCTTTTCCTGACAACCACGCCGGTGGCTATTTTGTATTCCCAAGGTTTTCGTTTTGACCAATACAGGAAAATTTTTATCCACAGCGGATCAGTTACCGTGAAGTCGACGCCTTCCAGCGTGAATATATATCTCAATGGGAAGCTTCAGTCGTCCAGCGCGTTCAACATAATAAACAATTCGACAACGATAAACGGTTTGCGTCCCGGGAACTATAATCTCAGAGTTTCAGCTGACGGATACGGAGTTTGGGAAAAAAATGTTGATGTGCACAGCGGAGTGTCAACTGAATTCTGGAATATACTGCTTGCTCCCCAAAAAAATGTCCCCAAAGAACTTTCCGCTGATGGCGTTCAAAGGTATTTTCCGTCACCTTTTGGGAAAAATGTGGCTTGGATGAAGAAGAATGGAGAAAATCTTGAGGTATGGTCGATTGTCAGGAGCAGTAATGTCTCGTCTCTTATTCTTTCTCAAAAAGACTTTGATTTTTCAAGTGACGAACTTGAAAATATTGAATGGAATACGAAAGAAACATTGTTTATTGTTCCAGTTGAGCACAACGGCAAGAATGATTTTCTTGTTTTGGATTCAGCAAAAGGGCAGCCTCCAGTGTTTCTTTCTCAGGTGACGGGGCTCTCTGAGATGGATCATGTTCGCTGGAGCCCGGCTAATCAGAGCGAAATATATTTTGTCGCGAAAGCAAATGGCGAATCTCAGGACAATCTGTATAGGATGAACATCAGCTCGGGAAAGCCAGAGATCATTCTTGAAGGGATCAAGGCATACGATCTTTCAAGCAACTCAATATATTTTCTCCAACAAAATAATATAGTGTATAAAACCGGCTTGGATGGAAAAAACGAGAGCCAGCTGGTCTTGGCGCCGATAGATTTTTCCGGAGATGAAGGAAAGACAAGGCTTATCGCGTACGACGACAATCGACAGGCAATTATTTCCGAATCCGGTGAACTATATGTACACAATAACGGCGAAACAACAGGGGACTCTTTGAAGAAGGTGGCCGATGGGATAAAAAGCGTTCAGTTCTCAAATGATGGAAAGAAGCTTTTGTATTGGAGCGACAATGAAATAAACGTGATATATCTGCGAAAATGGGATGTTCAGCCGCGCAGAGCCGAGAACGAAGTCCAGCAGATTGTCCGTATCTCATCTCCCGTGAAAAATGTTTTTTGGTATCGTGACTACGAGCATATTTTCTTCAGCAGCCAAAATTCCGTGAAGATCATCGAACTTGATTCGCGCGATCACAGGGCAATCGATGATATTTTCAAATATAATTCGGAGAATTTCTTGAGTTCGTATGATGGCGCGAACGGCATATACTATTATGCCGATGAAATTGAAGGGACAAGAAAATTATTTTATCTTTATATTCCTGCGCAAACAAATTTCTTCGGAGGAGGCGGATAGAAAAAAATATTTTTACTTAAATTGAAATAATTTTTTGCCTGGGTGAGTAATAATATTCGATGAGGGGACCTGTGGATAACTTTTTTGACTTGCAATTGAAAAATTATACTACTATAATATAGATAATTCAAAAAAATATTTTCAAAAATATTTTTGAATATAAAAATAAAATTTTAAAAGAAGGGAGGTGAATCACAATGGCAAAGAAAAAGAAAGCAGCCAAGAAGAAAGTTGCAAAGAAAAAAGTTGCTAAGAAAAAAAAGAAGAAAAGATAGTCTGAATCAATTTTCTTTTTGCAATAGAAAACAAAGGCGCCCCAAGCGGAGCGTCTTTGTGTTTTTTTAGGGAGTGATTTCTATTCCCATTATCCTCCATTTTCCGGCAAGATCTTTCAAAAAGCGAGCTCTGGCTTTTGGCAGATATTCTTTGATAATCCGGCCTATTTCAGGTTTTTGCTCGGGGCTGATCTCAATGAACAGTGAGCAATGATCAGTGATCAATAAATTGACTTGCGCAAGCAGCTTTTTATAATGACTCAGGCCTTTTTGTCGGCTGACCAATGCGCTCTTTGGTTCGAATCTTAAATTGTTTTTATTTTTTTGATAAATTTCTGGAGAAACATAGGGAAGATTGGCGATGACAAGAATATTTTTTTGAGCAATCTTATTATTTAGATAATATTCCAGCAGATTAGATTGGACAAAGTTTATTTTTCCATCCATTTTATATCTCTTTGCGTTTGATTTTGCGACTTGCAAAGATTCTTTCGAAATATCAACGGCGAAAAATTTTATTTTCTTTCTTATTTTTTCAGGAATATTTTTGGCAATTGATATAATTATACTCCCGGATCCCGTTCCGACATCGATGACTGCATCGTATTTTTTAGCTTGAATTTTTTCCAGTGCAAATTCAACCAGCAACTCCGTTTCCGGCCGAGGAATCAAAACATTTTTGTTGACAACAAAATCCAATTCGAAAAATTCTTTTTTCCCGGTGATGTATGCAATTGGTTCGCCTTTGGCTCTTCTTTTGGCAAATGAAAAATATTTTTTTATTTGTGCGGGCGCGAGTTTTTTTTCTGGATGCGCTAGAATAAATTCTTTGGGCTTTGTAATCACCAAAGACAAAAGAATCCCCGCGTCGAGAGGGGATAATTTGTATGCCGAATAAGTTTTATGCAATATTTCTTGGATTGTCATGCAAACAGCAACGATTAGGCTGAAATTTTTCTCTTCAAATCCTCATCTTCCAATGCGCTCAGTATCTTGTCGAGATCTCCGTCAAGAATGGCGCCAATATTGCTCCAGCTTTCTTTGATCCGATGATCCGTGATTCGGTCTTGCGGAAAATTATAAGTTCTGATTTTTTCCGACCGGTCGCCGGTTCCGATCTGACTTTTTCGCTCCGCGCCCAGTTCTTTCATTCTTTTTTCTTCCTGCTCGACCAAAATGCGGGAGCGCAAAACTTTCATGGCCTTTTCTTTGTTTTTGATCTGCGATTTTTGATCTTGACAGGAAACGATCGTTCCGGTTGGGATATGAGTGATGCGCACGGCGCTATAGGTTGTGTTGACGCTCTGACCGCCCGGTCCTGACGAGCAAAAGGTATCAATGCGCAAATCCTTCGGATTGATCTCAAGATCCACCTCCTCCGCCTCTGGAAGCACAGCCACTGTGGCGGTTGAAGTGTGGACCCTGCCCATTTTTTCAGTTGCTGGCACTCTCTGGACACGATGCACGCCGGACTCGTATTTCATTTTTCCGTAAACATTTTTACCTTCGATACTGGCGATTACTTCTTTGAAGCCGCCGATTGAGTTTGGGCTCGAACTCAAGATGCCAGCCTTCCAGCCGACATTTTCTGCGTAGCGCAGGTACATTTTGAGAAGTTGGGCGGCGAAAAGAGCTGATTCATCTCCTCCCGCTCCGGCGCGGATTTCAACAATGACGTTTTTGGAATCATTCGGGTCTTTGGGAACAATAAGT
>Ga0172371_10005076_pt1 | contig 19643 bp, 11 predicted proteins | sample Lak12m_FD_114543 | JGI IMG/M metagenome (GOLD analysis project Ga0172371, IMG submission 114543) | Freshwater microbial communities from Kabuno Bay, South-Kivu, Congo - kab_022012_12m | ecosystem: Environmental > Aquatic > Freshwater > Lake | place: Democratic Republic of the Congo: South-Kivu... | reverse complement strand
GCGCCACGTCTTCGACATCGGCGTGGAAGCCGGCGCCCGCTACGACAACCCCGCGCGATTCATCAAGGCTTCTGTCGAGCGCCCGACGGAACTCCGCTTGCCGGAGCCAGACCAGTTCAGGAAGTTTATCAAGGAGGTCGAAAGCGATGGCCGGGGCTATTGCGGGCACAGCGCTAACCTGGTCCGGTTCTTGGCCTACGGTGGATTCCGCATCCACGAGGCGCGCAACATCAAATGGGGCGACGTGGATTTCAAGCGACAGAAGGTTGTGGTGCGCGGCGACCCAAACACCGGGCTGAAGGGCCGGGTGGTGGGGGAAGTCCGGGAAGTTCCGATGATTCCCGACATGCACGAATTCTTGGAACGACTCCGCAAGGAGCGACTGGACGAGTCGGATGATACACTTGTCATGCGTGTCCGTGAATGCCAGAAAGCGATGGATCGGGCGGCGGCAGCCATCGGCATGGCGCGGATCACCCACCATGATTTGCGTCACCTCTTTGCCACGCGTTGTATCGAGTCGGGTGTGGACATCCCGACAGTGTCGCGTTGGATGGGACACAAGGACGGCGGCGCGCTGGCCATGCGCACCTACGGTCATCTTCGGGATCAACATTCCACTGAAATGGCGCAACGGGTCACGTTCAAGAAATCGGTCGCGACCGAATCGCCCGCGCCGCCGTCCCAGTCCGCGTCGGTCACGCCATAAGGACGTGCCTTTGTCCGATGGCCTGCCACGTGGCGCACAATGGTGTGGTGATGTCATCGTTGGGGGCGCTGGTTGCCAGCAGAGTTGTGGTTGTTTCGGGGCTTCAAAAGTTCTGTGAGTTGATCATCAACGCGTCGTTCGGTACACAATTCCGGCAGCAACTCCCCGATTGTTATCTCGAACACCCTCGCGAAATAATGCAGTTCGTACTCCGTCACGTAAACGAGTTGGGATTCGATTTTGCCAACACCCGCCCGGTCCTTGTTCAGGAAACCGACGAGATGGAGTTTTGCCAGCAGAACTTCCTGTGACCAACCGCGCGCGACACGCAGTCTTCGGATTTGCGGACCAACGATATTCTTGAGTTTCATGCCCCCGTTGTGAAGGCTGAAATCTTCCGTTAAGAGAAGCTTCGTTGGGACCGGGCGATCCAAGTTAATGCACCGTTACTCCGTGGCCGTGGTGAGTCCGGTGTCGCACCACTTTGGCGGTTTCTTCGGGAACGGTTGCCTCACTGTCCGTGGCGACAGAGGCCTCCAGCTTGTTGGACGCCTGATTCCGCGTCAGGTCCAACGCCTTCACGATCTCTTCTTGGCGCTCGGTCAGGCTCTTGAGTTTGGCCTCGTGCTCAAATGGCTGGCCGACCTTCGCTTCCAGTTCCGCCACTCGTTTCCGGGAGTCCTCAACGTCCTTTTCCGTTTGGGCCAACTTCTGCTCCAGCGCCTGCACCGCGTATTCCAGTGACCGCGTCGTGCCGTGGGCACTGTCCGAGATGCTTGCCCCGTAGAGGTTCGCGCCCTTGAGGACAAGTTCTGTGTGCTCCAACGCGCTTGCCCGCAGAACCACGGCAAACCCGGCCAACTCCCCCACCTCGTAGTCCTTGCCGGAACCGCGTAGCTGCTGGGCCCGGCGATTGATCAGTTCGCCGGCAATGCCGCGGTCGGTGTAGTCCGTTCCCTCGATGCGAATGGTGAACGCGTCGCCCTGCGTCGGCTTTCTGGCGGCAATGTCCTTGTGGAGATTCGCAATCCGTTCCGTTAGAATTTCGATCTCCTCGTGCGTTCGGCGGATCGTATTGCGAATCCGGTACTGCGTCTCGTGGTGCTGCGCGCGTAATCGGCTAAGTCGGCCCAACTCGGCGTCAATGTGAGCCTTCTCGATGACCAGTGGATTGCCCGACGCGATAGCTTTGACCTCGGCATACGTCAGCGCCGTGCCGTCGATGTCCTCGATATGGCGCAGGTCGTTGCGGCCGGTCATGACCTGGTGGATGAACTTGGCTTTCGTTTCGAGCGTCTGCCACATGTAGGCGTCGAAACTGCCCTCGGTCACGTACCGGTAAATCTGCACCTCGGCGTTACGATTGCCCTGCCGGAGAATTCGTCCCTCGCGTTGCTCCACGTCCGCCGGTCGCCACGGGGCATCGAGATGGTGCAACGCAACCAATCGCTCCTGCACGTTCGTGCCCGATCCCATCTTCTGCGTGCTGCCCATCAGGATGCGGACTCGGCCGGCTCGAACGTCTTTGAAGAGCGCCAGCTTCGCCGCGTCGCTGTCGTATTCCTGAATGAATGCGATCTCGGCAGCCGGCACGCCGGCGATAACCAACTTGGCCTTCACGTCGTCGTACACGGAAAAGCCGGTATCCTTCGGCGTGGACAAATCGCAGAACACAAGCTGCGCCAGCCGGTCCGGTTTCGTCTCCTGCCAGATTCGGAGAATCTCGTGAACGGCGAGGTTGGCTTTGCTTTCGGGATTATCTCGCGCACCGCCGTCAACCAGCCGAAGATCCAGCGCCGCCTTCCGGCCTTCGGTGGTGATCTTGAGCATGTTGTCTTCGCGGGGATCAACACGTCCCTTGCGCAACCGCTCCGCCCGCTCAGCCAGTTTGGTAACGAGCGCCTTCAACTCCGGCGTTGCCAGCGCGCGGATGATGGCGGCCTTTCCGTTGCGCAATGCCGGCGTCGGCAGTTTCAACGTCTGCGCGGTGTGGATGTCGGCAACTTGCCGGAATTGCTGCATCAGCTCCGGGACGTTCACGAACCGCGCGAACCGAGTGTTCAGCCGGTAACCTGCCCCGTCCGGGGCCAGCTCCATCGCCGTTACCGGCTCGCCGAAAGTCGCCGCCCACGAATCGAAATGATGCACGCGTAACTTTTGCAGCGCGGTCATTTGTAGATACCGCTGCATGGTGAACATCTCGGCCATGCTGTTGGCGATGGGCGTACCGGTCGCGAACACCACCCCGCCTCCGCCGTTCACCTGCTGGATGTACCGGGTCTTGAGAAACATATCGAAAGCGCGCTCGGATGCCGTTTGCGGCAGCCCGGCGATGCGGGTCATCTTGCTGACGTAAAACAGATTCTTGAAGTAGTGCGCCTCGTCGATGAACAGCCGGTCCACGCCCAGTTCCTCGAACGTCAGCGTGTTGTCTTTCTTCTCCTCGGCGAGCATCAGCTTGAGTCGCGTCTCCAGCCGCTTCTTCGCGCGTTCGAGGTCTTTGACGATGCGCCGGTCGTTCTTGCCGGCCCTCTGCTCGCGGATGGCCATCTCCAATTCGTGGAGTTGCTCCCGGAAGAATTCCTTCTTGGTCGCGTCAGAAACGGGAATGCGCTCGAACCCGGAATGCGTGACGATCACCGCGTCCCAGTTGCCGGTGGCGATGCGGCTCATCAACTGCCGGCGCTTGCTCGCCTCGAAATCCTCCTTCCCAGCCACGAGGATGTTTGCGCCCGGATAAAGCATCAGGAGTTCCGACGAGAACTGGCCGAGCATGTGATTGGGCACGACGAACAACGGCTTGCTGGCCAACCCCAGCCGCTTCAGTTCCATTCCGGCCGCGACCATTGTGTACGTCTTGCCGGCGCCGACGACGTGTCCCAACAGCGTGTTGGGCGTTTGCAGCACGCGCCACACGGCCGCTTTCTGGTGCGGGTGCAACGTCACGGCCTGACTCGCGCCCGGCAACGTCAGATGATCGCCGTTGAATGTCTGGAGCCGGACGTTATTGAACTCGTCGTTGTACTTGCGCACCAGCCGCGCGCGCCGGGAGTCGTCCTGCCAAACCCATTTTTTGAACCGCTCCTTGATTTTCTCCTGCTTTTCGCGTGCGCCTTCGGTCGCCTCGCCGTTGACGATCAATTTGTCGGAGCGCGGGTCTTTGTCGTAGATTGTCGGCGTGCGGAGATTCAACGCGTCATGGATCAGGTCGAGCGCGCCGGCCCGGTCCGTGCCCCAGTCGGTGGTGTTCGCCACGGTGCGTCGCGCGAAGTAGTCGCCGCTGACAACCCACGTCCCGATGGCGTGCGAGTGGCTGACCTCGATGTCCGTCGCGCCCAGCAATTCCTGGCAGAATTTCTCTATGTCCTCCGCCGGTATCCACGACGATCCCAACCGCACGTCAATCTCCGTCGCCGCCAAATCCTCCGGCTGGACGGCTTTCAGTGCCTCGACGTTTTCCTTGAAACGCTGGTCGGTGATGACGGCGGCCTCCGCCGTCTCCAGCTTGTCGCGGACGTTGCCGGACAGGTATTGATCCTCGGTCTCCCATTCGTTGGTTTGCGGGTTCAGGAAGATCGCGCCGCGCAACTCCGGCAAGAACTCCTCGGCAGACCGGCACAGCAAGGCGCTCATGTGCTCCAAGTCCACGCGGGCTTTCTCGTTCAGCGAAACGATCAGGGCTTCCTGCGGCGTGGCGACCGACTCGATGGGTTTCTGATACTGGATGGTGCGTTCCCGAAAGATCGCCGTTTTGGTGGCCCGCTTGGTCTCCTCGTCGTACACCTCCAGCGACAACAGCAACGGCAGGTCAGGATCGCCGTCGAAGGCACGTGTGTTCGCGCGGGCTGAAATCGGTCCGAACCGCGCCACGAACGAATCGTAGGTCTGGTTGAGTTTCTCGCGGGCTGCGACGATGGTGGCCTCGTCGCTGCCGTCGAGTTGGCTGCGGAGACATTCCCGCAACGCGTCGCGCACGCGAATCAACCGCCTGATCCGCACTCTGGTCTCGGCTGGCAGCCCCGACAGTGTCTTCAACGAATTGCCGACACGCACCGCAACGTCGTCGTGAACCATCACGTAGGCGTTTGGCTTGACGTGATCCGGGGCGGGAAACGTCTGGTCGAGCGTGGGCGGTGTGACCGCGCGTTTCTGCGCGCGGTAGATGTTCTCCGGCAAACCGCCGACGGCTTCCGCCAGTGCCTCTCCCAGATCACGGCCATCGCTCGCCAGCGTCGGTTCGTTGTCGCGGTACATGCTGCCGGACAACTCCATCTCGCCCAGCATCAGGCGCGGACGCTGGGCGAAGTACTCGTTGATGTAGATGGACTCGCCCTTGGAATTGATGTGCTCTGCCGTCTCCTTCCACGCCGGCCCGGACGGGGTTTCGCCGGGGTTCAGCTTCCGCAAGATCACGATGTCGGTCGTGACCTCGGTATTGGCGTTGCGACGAAACGCATCGTTGGGGAGACGGACCGCGCCGACGAGGTTGGCGCGGTCGGCCAGGTACTCGCGCAATGTCGAGTCCTCCTTGTCGAGCGTGCCCTTCGAGGTGATGAACAACAGCAGCCCGCCCGGTCGCACCTTCTCCAAGGCAGCGGCAAAGAAATAATCGTGGATCGGAAACTTGAAGACGTTGAACCGCGGGTCGAACGGCTGGTAATCACCGAACGGAATATTCGAGACCGCCACGTCGTAGAAACCGTCCGCCAGCCGCGCTTCCTCGAACGGCTGATGGCGGATGTCGGCGTCGGGATAGAGCGCCTTGGCGAAACGGGCCGTCAGCAGGTCAATCTCCACGCCGGTGATTTGCGAGTGGGCGTGCATCTCCTCCGGCATCAAGCCGACGAAATGTCCCAGACCGCATGCCGGCTCCAGAATGCGGCCTTGTTTGAATCCGAATTGCGTGAGCGCCGCGTACATCCCGCGAACGATCACCGGCGACGTGTAGTGGGCGTTGAGGGTCGAAGCACGGGCGGACGTGTGCTCCTCGTCGGTCAGAAGCTCGGACAGTTCGACCTGCTCCTTGAACCACTCCCGCGAATTGACATCGAACACTTGCGGCAGGCCGCCCCAGCCGACGTACCGGACGAGGACCGCTTTTTCGTCGTCGGTCGCGGGGCGTTTCTCGGATTCGAGGCGGCGGAGAAGTTTGATCGCCTCGACGTTGGCGCGGAACTTTTGCTTGAGCGATCCCTCGCCGAGCCGGTCGCGGTCGGTGATCCGGTAATTGGCAAGGTTGCGTGGCGGGCCTAATCGCTCTCCGGCGGCAGGAGGACGTACTTCTCCCGGACCATCTCCCAGGCCCGGTCGTGGGCCTGCTGCGGCGTCAGCCCCTGCTGGATCAGCCGCCGGCGAATCGTGTCCATTTCGTCCTTGGTCTGCTCCTCCGCCTCCAGCAACATCTGCTGGAGCGTGCCCGTCCGCTCCATTTCCGCCACCATCCGTGGCCGGTGCTCCCGCCAGTGTTGTTCCGCCATCAGGCCGTATTGCGTCAACGCGCTCACGCAAACCTCCATTGCCCGAAAACAAATCGAGCTGATCTTGTTGCCGTCCCTTTGACCGTTTGAGAGCCATTGGTTAAATCGCGCATGCTGCCCCTCGGTTGAGGCCACTCCGCTACAGGGCGATTTAGCCATGACTGGCCGTCGGGACTGTTCCCGGTCGGGAACAAAATCAATGCTGTGTGGTCGGCCTGAAGATGCTCCAGCGTGAAGCCTTAGAAGCCAAAGCCATTGGCGGAGCGAGCATAGTCAAGGAGGAACGGAAGCCACGACCCGTAGTATCCTTGACGGCGCGCAGCGAGCCGTACAATCGGGCGGCGCTTCACGCAAGCCGACTGGGCGAGAACGGCTGATGTCCGTTCTCCCGACTGAGATCAAGAATGTTGCCGTCGCGTCTTCGCAGTGGAGGAACGGTTGCGTCCAGTGACGCGGCCTACTTTGTTCATTTGTCGTCGAGCACTGCGGTTGGCCTTCTTATTCGGCCTGACCCATTCGGCGATCAACATGCTCCGCAGCAAACCGTGAATGAACGGGGTCGAATCGCCAGACTGCTCGCTTGCTTCCTTAGGCGTTTGTTTCAGTTTCTTTGCGCCACTGCCGAAAAACCCTTCGGCTTTGGACATGACAGCCAGCGCCAACTGTGAAGCTTGGTCTCCCGTCTCTGCCTTACCGGCAACCTCGCGCCAGTCGAGCGATTGTAGGCGCTTCACGAGAAACCGGCCGTTACGGTGGTTCTTGGGGTGCACGCAGAAAGCGCCTAGCAGCACAGTCGCCAGTTCCAGTCCTATCGCAGGAGGAGGATTGCATTTCGGCAGCAAATCAAGAATGAGGCGAATCGGTCCGACATGAATCTCTTTGCTGAGCTCGCTCCGCGACTCAACTTCTTCGCTCAGTAGTTCGATTGATTCTGCATAGCGTTGCAAGCCGGCGAGAATGCGTGCCTTCAAGTGCAGTGAGTCTGCTGTGCGCTTACCGGCCAACTGAACCGCTTGTTCTAGTGCAGCCATCGCATCCTCGTACTTCTGAAGTGCACAGAGTGCACCAGCCCGATACCAATGGGCATTGATGTCATTAGCAGAAACTGCGAGTCGCGCTTCTGCAGTACGCAAGACTTCCGCATGGTCTCGAAGTTTGTCGGCGCAAAGGCTCACTCTGAGCAGCCAGAGGTCTGACTTAATCACGTCAGATTCACCCACGCTGTCCAGAGCTTGCAATGCTTTGCGTTTCTTGTCTTGTGCTACCAAGACTGATACTTCGCCGCATACTGCGCGAATGTAGTACCTTTGCAACGCAATCGTCCCTCCGCTCGATTCCATGTTCTTTCTGGCTGACTGGTAGCATTTGAGAGCGTGGCCGTATCGTTTCGCTCGCAACAGACAATCTCCCATATCCAGAAGCGGAGTTACCATCACCGCTCCTGCTGCGCCCATTCTGCGAACCAGTTGGACGCATTCCTTATCGCGTCCAGCCAGATTCAAAAGGAGCGCTTTGGCCATCTTGAGTTCAATATCATTGGGGAATCTGGCCAAAGCCCCATCTGCAAGCGCCATTGCTTCCGTGTTGCGACCGAGGGCCTGCAAACTCCTGAGGACGGTCATGACTGTCATCGGCATGTAGGAATCGTTCGAATCGTTCATGGCCTCCTGACCCGCCTCGAATGCGTCCTCAAAACGACCTAGCTCATTCAGACTGTCGGCCTTGAGATGTAGAGCGGCCCAAAGCGAGGTGCGGGGAGTTCCAAGCTGGATAGCTTTTTCTGCGATGGCCAGCGTCTCATCAGGCATCGCACCACTCAACATGAGAGCCCGGCCGGCCTGCGCAAGCGCAATGGTAGTCTGTGGTTGCATCGCCAACACTGCACGCGCAAGCGATGATGATCGTGCTGCATTTCCGCTAAAGACCTCCGCCGTCGCTAAATCCAGCATGAGGTGCATTCGATCCGGAGCAAGCTCGTGCGCTCGCCGCAACCAGAGCAAATTCTCATCTCGGTCAGAGCAGAGAAGCGCCAGAAAATGAGCCTCGCCCGGGGACACGTGTTCCTTCTTGACGCTAACGCCGATGGCTTCCCGAACCTGCTTCCCGATCTCAAGGGAATCCATCACGTCGATCAGCCGGCGCATCTCCACCTCAGGAGTCGCTGGATCGGGCAGTAGCTGCACAGCGCTTAGAAATTGCTCCGTGGTCTGAAGGACATCGCCGGCAACAAACCACGCTTCTGCCATGTAGAGTGCGGCCAACCATGGGGCAGTGCCCTTATAGATGTCAGAATCGGCTCTGAGGACTTGATCGCGACGACCAAGGCCTAACAAAAGTCCGGCGCGCTCACGGACGCCAATCAGGTGCAGAGGAAAGTGGCTGATGAGAGCACTGTAACGATCAACAGCTTCGTCCAAGCGCCGGAGGTTCAGTGCGCATCGCGCCATGTTGAGCATGATCGTCATATCTGGGCCGTACTGTGAGTGAACGCATTCCAGCACTTCCATCGCCTCCTCGTGCCGGTTCTCTTGGTGAAGGTACATACAGAACTTATGCAGAACTCTCTCGGGTACCTTTTGGGTTACCCACCCACGTTCGCGCCCTTTGCGCCAAGAGGCGTACGCTTCTTCAGTCAGACCCGCTTGCACGGCGATGCCAAGCAACTTGGACCAAAGCTCAACATCATCATTCCCACATTGGACTGCACGTCTAGCGGTTTTCGCTGCACGCCGACGGTCACCTAGATCAAGATGACATAAGGCTTCGATTGCATGCGGGCCAGGCTTCGCCGGTGACCGAGACTGTATCTGCTTGCATTGGCAAATCGCTTCTTGGAGTTTGCCCGTCTGCCTAAGAGCTTCGGCATACAACAGGTGTGCTCTGTCATCACTCGCGCCTTTGGAAATGGCACTGCAGAGGACAGTCACAGCCTCCTCAGCCTTCCCCTGTTGGAGAAGGCACGCGCCGAGTTTCCTCCATGCGTCCGCGTGCTTCGGGGTTAACTCGACAACCCGCCGCAGCAACACGGCAGTTTCATCAATCTGGTTTACTTGTTCTAGCGCGACGGCGAGTGCGAAAAGGTAATCGCTTTTGCCGGGTTCAATCGCCACAGCCTTCCGCATTGACTCAATCGCCTGTTGGTAATCGCCATCTGTAATGCAGAGTCCGGCCAATTGCCGCCAGCCGTCCGCCGAGTCAGGCTTGGTATTGGCTGCTTCACGTAATGCTTGAATTGCCTCTTTAATTCGCCCTGCGACCCGAAATGCGTCAGCTTTCGTGTCCAACAGGAACGCCCGCTCAACACCCGCCTCATCAGCCAACTTGAACCATTGCTCGGCCTCCGATTCGTTCCCTAATCGTATCGCGACCCGCCCCAAAGCGAGCAATAGGTTCGGGCGGTACAAATCCGAGAAGTGATCGCTTCGCTCGAAGGCACGTCGAAGAACACGGTCTGCCTCTTGGAGTTCATCCCTTTTCTCCAACAGCATTCCCCACACTGTCAAGAGATCGGGCCAGGACCTGAATAGATCAACTCCCGTTTCAGCGATCTCTGATGCCCGTTGGAGGTCTCCCGTCGTCATGTTTAGCCAAGCGGCCAGTGCGTAGATGCCCGGATTGTTCGGGCAGAGCTTCAAAGCCTTCTCGGCAACATCCAACGCGCCCTTTCGATTTCCGAGTTGCTCCTCAATGTCGGCCTTTACGTGCAAGAGGACGCCCACCGTCGGCCATTTTCGCAACGCTCTATCCAGAACTGACTGCGCACGCTTGCGGCGGCGCGACATCCACAAGGCATGCACTAACACGCAGAATGCTTCGGGGTCGTCGGGTCTTGCATGGGCTAGGCGCAGTGCGCATTTGACGGCTTTCCTGCCTTCGTGCAAGTCTGCATAGGCTTGCGAAAGGAATGCCAAGCCCAGCGAATCTTCTGGAAGTCCTCGTTCGGCCCTGTTCAGAACCTCCAAAGCCTCGTTCACGCGCCCCAAACGACGATAGGTGCTGTATAGCAAGCGAGCCGCACCAACCTCGCCTGGGTCAATCTCCATCGCCTTGCTAAGATTGGCGATGCCGTCGTCAGTCTTGCTGCACTTGAACAGGCAGGTCGCGCGATTGCACAACGCTCGGATATTCCGTGGATCGCCGGCCAAGATCATGTCATTGAAGTGGATGCTGCGTTGGGGTTGTCCCAAGTCCCAGTACATGCCGCCCAGATGACGCAATGTTTCTTGGCGTTCGGCATGAAGCGACGATAGGGCGTCGTCACTCACCAGTTGTGCGAATCGCTCCAAAAACAGTGAAGGCTTGCCGGTCTCGTGGAGGCCAACTGTTGGCGGGAAAATCTGCAAGTCGTGACTTCGCACGGTTTCGCTTTCACGGTGAATCCAACCTGCTCGCTCCAGCCGCTCGATGGCGTGGTCAACTTTCTCCACAGGAGTTCCGCCAACCTTGGACGCAACTTCCCGCACGGTTTCAAGCCTTGGCTGGGGCTGCCCACACCATCGCAGCACTGACAGTGCTCTCAACACAATCGGTTCTTCGGGTGTGCCTTTGTTGCTGAGATCAGCAAACAAGTTCCGCCAAGTAGCGTCGCGCACTTTGAGACTGACAGGGTAGAATCCAAGTTCGCTCTTGATCACCTTGCCTCGATACGGCAATAGCGAGGCGACTACGCACGCGGGCGTGTTCTCCCATCCCCGAATTTCTTTCACAAATGCGTCACGCATTCCATCCTGCACCTCAATCCCGAGATGCGCGCAGGCCGCTTTCACGACTGCACAGATGAATTCGGTCGGTGGATCGTCGAGGCTGATTTCTTGAAAGCCCCACTTGGTCCACTGCGTTACTGGTATTGCCCTTTCGACATCGTGACGCTTTGCGGTCCAATGCGAGACAAGAATCGCGATGGGCGCTTTGCCGGTTGCTGGGTTGTCCACCAGCGGGCCGAGTACATCCGTCGCATAGCCCTCGCAAAAATAGTCATGAAGGTTGTCCACGACAAAGACGATAGGCCGTCGTGCCGCTTGCAGGAGTTGCCCCACGTGATCCCACGTCAGCGCCCGATCCAGCGACTTCAAGATGACGATGTCCGTATCCTTCAGTGCTGACAGCAGCCGGTACAGGAAGAACGATTTCCCTGAACCAGGTGCCCCGACAATTCGGAGATGCTTGCCCAAGACATTCCCTACTTCAGCAGCCTTCGGGTGATGCACGCCCTCGAAGGGGACTGCTTCCGCAAGCGGGCCACCGGCTACAGCGCGACGGATGCTCTCGTGGTCGTCGCTCCTCAGGCACTCCAGGAATTCCGACCACCCAAAGTACTTGGTGAGAAGATGGGGGTGTTGGAGCAAACGCTGTTCGAGATCAGAGCGACCCTCAACACGTACCGCAATTCTGCGCGGGATCGCCGCTCTGATCTTGGCCTTGTCTCGCGGTCTGAAATCGTGATTCGCCCACAGGACAATGCTTTTGGGCTTCTGAGCAAGCAGCGTTGGCAAACCACGGAGAAATTCGCTGGTAATCAACTTGCTTGCGGCTGCTGACGCACCCATCGGGTCTGAGGTCTTGTACGAAAATAACACAGGCGCGCGAAGCCTCTCAAACCCACAGCCCTCGACAATCCCGTCCCTTTGGAAATCCGCTTGCTGCGGCATACTCTCGGCCCGGTACGCCGTTCGGTCCGCCGACGAGAGAAATGAACGTACGAGATCAGCGCAAAGTCTTTCAAAGCCCTGCGCGTCAACACGAGCCCAATCAATGCACGTTTTGCTCATTGCGAATTTCCTTGGCCAGTCGCTTCGAGAGACTTTCAAGCACAACGGTCGGAGTCCCAGTACAGCGTAATTGGCGCTGGGCGCATTCTGCCGCGACAGGCGAGGATAGGCAAGCTTCGGAAAGCCACGGCCTTTATGCCGAAGTCGTTCCCAGTGTGAAGCCTTAAAAGCCAAAGCCGTTGGCGGAGCAAGCACCGTCAAGGAGGAACGGAAGCCACGACCCGTAGTATCCTTGACGGCGCGCTGCGAGCCGCACAATCGGGCGGCGCTTCACGCAAGCCGACTAGGAAACGCGCGAATGCGTTGCGAAGTTGTGATTTCGGAGGGCGATGTGGCCGCGAGAAACCACGGCTCGCAGCGGCGACATCGGAGGCGCTATCGGATCGCCACCGGCAAAAGCCAATGTCTTCGGGTTTTGCAGCGGAGTACCGCTGTTTGTGCCGCAGCGAAAACACGAAGTCTTTGGCTGCCCGCGCAGATCATTGCGGTTGCAGTAATCAGGGAAGAACGCAAATGCCGATGGGAAGCAGCCGGTCAGGCCGTTGTGGCAATGTGGTCGCGCGTGATGTGCAAGCGACGGTATCGCTAGAGATCATCCCAGATCAAGCACAGGGCTTGCCCTGCCGCATGTCTTTGGCATACTACGCGGTGTGGACAATGATCCCCAAGGTCCGGTTAATGCGGACAATCGCAAGCACGCTCCCATCGTCATGGTTCATTGGGATCACGGAGTTCGCGACGAGATTTCAGAGGCAAAAGCTCTCTTGGTTAAACACATACCCGCAAATCAATGCCCGGTCATTGATGCCCGCAGAATCATCGACCGCAATCCCCAGAGCTTCTTAAGCGCGATCGATGAATTATTGCGCACGAATCCGTGGGCACAGATTTCGTATGTCAGCGCGCATGGCACAAATCAAGGGCTGCACTTTCTGCCCGACGCCGCCGATCCATTGGTTACCTATGCACAGATTGCCGAGGTGTTCCAACGACATCAAGCGACACAGAGTCTGCTGTCGTTGGTGATGGGTTCATGCCGGGCTGCCGCTGGCGGAACGCCGCTCCGCGACATGCTTCCGACATGTGTGAACCGGTATGTCGGTTTTACCGGCCAGCCAAAAGCCTCAGAAGTGGCCGCGTTGGTTGCCGGGGTAATCGCCGGCGATGTTGCCTTTTACCAAGAGTTGCAGGCACAGATGGAACGACCTATCCAAGTCGTGCCCGGCAGTTCCCTCAGCGAAGTGCTACGGCAAATCGCAGAGCCGGTAATTAACGTCCATGACCCTGCGATTGACCGGTATCTCCCAAATGACTGCGAGAATTGGGGTTTCTTGTTCGACTATGTTCGGAGTGACGACGGGGTGTGGCACCAGCGTCTTGATCTCGGTGGCAGGTAGCTGCCCAACGATCCCTTGGCGCGATTACGATGCAGAAGTGCGACAGCGGAAAGCGATGTGGCTGCGAGAAACCACGGCTCGTAGCGGCGACATCGAGGGCGCTATCGGATCGCCACCGACAAAGCCAATGTCTTCGGGTTTTGCAGCGGAGAGCACTGTCGTTTGTGCCGCAGTGAAAAACACGAAGTCTTTGGCTGCCCATGCAGATCGCTACGGTCGTGGAGGTCAGAGATTTCTAAGCGTGTATGCGCGATGAAACTGAGCCAGCGGTTTTCTCGGTGAAAAAGCAGGCTGCGAATTCCTTGCTCAACGGTCGGGGGCGCGATACAAAGGGGCAAATTGCATGCCGCTGCTTCAAGATGGGTCGTTGCGTGAATAGCAGACAGATCGAGTTTTGTAGGGAAAATCGTTGGCAGCCCAAATGCAGAACAAGGAGAATGGGATCAAAAGTGCCATGATTGATTCTAAACTAACTGCAAAGCTTGTTGAATTGGCTCGCTCAGGGCCTAATAATGTCGTCTTTCTAACAGGCGCCGGAGTTTCCGCGTCGAGCGAAGCTTGTCTTTGGTATCCAATGAAGCGAGAGCTTTTCGCGGACCTCTTCGACAATCCAGACGCAGTTGCGGTCGAAAAGGCGCTCAGAGAGCGATTTCGTGACGAGGCGTTCTTACGGACGCGGGTGTTTGAAGACGGAACCGATCCCAAGTATTTCAAAGATGCTGTCGAATACCTCGACAGAGAGATTGAATTGCCACCTGAGCTTTTGCTCGCGTTCTTCCGAAAGCAATATGGCGATCTAGAGCTTCAGGATTTTCTCAAGCGTCACCTCGGTCGTATTATGCCGTCGCCGGTATATGCGGCGTTCGGCCGAGTCTTTGAAACCGGCTTCTCGCGCGTTTACCTCACTGTCAATCAGGATGGGCTGATTGAGCAGCGGATCGCGCAAGTGTGCGGCCCGGAGCGCTTGTTTGTTCTGTCGGGTTCCGCAGACATTGGCACCCTCCTTGAGAAGAACCAAGATCCGCCTGAACTTCATGACCTGTCCCGCATCTTGATTGCCAACTTACATGGCACGTTTACGCGACTCGAAACACTTGCGCTTTCACCGGCTAACTTGCTGCCAGTGGCAAACGGCACTTCCAAAGGCACGCCAATCGGTCTGCTCCTGTCCCAGGTCTTGCACAAGGCCCGAGCTCTTATTGTAATCGGCTACCGGGGCAAGGACCGTGACGTGATGGATGTGCTTGCTGAATTGCTTCAAAACAAGTCCACTGCAATTGAAACGAAGATTTGTGTCGATTCAGGAAGACCAAGCCTAACAGCCTTGGAGCCATTCACGCATGTTCAGGCCACTGCGGATGAATTCCTCACTGCTCTTTTCGAGCAATGGCAGAAAGCCTCCAAACCTGTTCATCCGCAGAGGCCACTGATCACAAGCGCAGTTCAGTCATCGACCTCAGTCGTCGTTTCTGGACCGGGTACGGTCATTCTGGCTGGTGATTACGGCGTGTATGACAATGGGTTGATGATTCAACTGCGTCTTCCAAGCCGGGTTTGGGCAGTGCGGACAGAACGTGCCGAAGACGACTGTCAACATTACGACCCACGAACTGGACGCTACGTGAAGGACAAGCAAGGTCTCGACCAGATTGCGGCGGTCAGGGATTTCCTGGTTACTTTGCGTGATAGAAAAAGGCCAGAGGATTGGTCGAAGAGGCCCACAAAGTTTGAAAAGGAGCTACCGGCGGACTTGATCAAAGCGCTAGGTCGGCAGATCGACTTCCTTGCGGATGCTATGCAAGAATACGACCTCAGCCATATCGAGCAGTGCTCCATTCATGCGTCGAGCGAGTTTCCTAGCCATTCCGGAGCCGGTGATGTCCTCGCTTCAGTCGTCCTCGGTGCCTTGCTTTTTCCGCCCGCTGGGCGGGAGTATCGTATTGAGCAACTAGCGGGGAACCTTCGCGACCTACTGCTTCGTCTCTCAGCTTTCTGGTACTGGCTGCACACGTATTCCAATGTGAGCTACTTACGCCCGCTGGCCAGTTTTTGGAACGGTGGAGCGATTTTTCAATTGGATCGACGCTATGGCGAGCCCGACGAGTTCAGAGCGCTTCGGGAAGAAGGGATTCATTTCCAACATCCGCGCTTCGCTTTAGCGAATCTCTCCGTTGATCCGGTGGCAATTCTGGACAGAGGAGTTTCCCTCAGCATGCCGAACATTGATTTCGCCATTGCGTATCGGCCCAGGCGTGCGGTGTTGTCCAAGATGAAGGAGATTCAGCAATTGGCGGCAACGACGGGTCACGCGGTCGGGGAGATTCATCCAATCGAGCAATCCTGTCTGATTCGGGCCCTGGGAGCTATGACTGAGCAAATGAGTAGACCACTGGCAAGCGGCTTTGATCCGCGCCGGTTGGGTAAACTTCTTTCGGCTTATCACTTCGGATTGGTCGGTCTTCTCCGTGGTTCACCAGAGGTAGATGCTTTGGTCGGAGAACTTGCCGGCGAGCGAGAGGTTTATGGAGCCAAGACAAGCGGGGCCGGTCCCGGTGGCATTTTGGTAATCGCTTACGATCCCGGTCAGACGTGCGAACAGCTCAGCAATCCTACGATTAGACGATTGATCCGCCAGAGAGGGCACCACCTTCTGCTCACCAGCGTCTTGGACCAGTCACCATGAATCCCAAAACACAGCTTGTCTTCTGCGACGGCGGGGGAACACTGTGGAATTCACTGCCAAAACTCTACGATTCATATCAGCACGCCTACAGATGGACGGTTTCTCAAGCGCGGTCGGAATTGAGGCTTCCTTGGTTGCCCGACAATCTTCCTTATGGTGCGGAAGTTTGTCATCGGTTGCGTGGGCTCCCCGGCTGTACGAAAGCGGGCCAATTCACGTGCGAGTTGATCGAACAACTCAAAACTCTTTCGGAAGCAGAGGCCGAGGAGCGGATTTCCGAACGGGTGCGCTTGATCGGCAGCGGGAAAACGCCTGTCGTGTCGTCAATTTCGCAGAACATGCCACTCGTGACGTGGTGCGTCATGTTCGAGGCGATAATTACGCATTACGAGCGCGAACTAGATCCTCCATTCTATCCTTTGTGCGAAGGCGCTACGAGTTTGGCAAGGGAGTTGGCAAAGCAAGGCGTAGATTTTGCCCTTGTATCCAACCGGGATGCTAAATCCACTCGTGTTATTCTCCGGGATAGCATGGCCGTTTGGACCGACGAGAAACATTTTCTGAACTTGGGAACGAAGGCTAAGGAGGATGTGAGCGCAGTGAAAGACGTAGACCATTGGTTAGAGGATCGAAGGATACCAAAAGGCGACACTCTCTGGCTTGGCGACTCAGTTACTGATATGATGGCGGCTAAGAATTGTGGCGTGCGCGCGGTAGGTGTTCTCGGAGGCATGTCATCCGAAACGGATTTGCGCCACACCGGCGCGGTAGAAGTCCTCGGATGCCTTGCGGATGTTTGGTGCTACCTGAAATCGCTCTAGCTGGAAGTAACGGTAATGTTGGGTAGGAATGTGTGAGTTCGCATGACACCGCAGGTTGGAAGCCGATGTGGCCGCGAGAAACAACGGCTCGCAGCGGCGACATCGGGGGCGCTATCGGATCGCCACCGGCAAAGCCAATGTCTTCGGGTTTTGCAGCGGAGCACCGCCGTTTGTGCCGTAGCGAAAAACACGAAGTCTTTGGCTGTCCGCACGGTTAATTGCGGAGCCGGCAGTCAGCCGATTCCGAGGGCCAATGCGATGTGGCACACGAACGGTCAGATGTTGGCGAGCGATGTGGTCGCGCGTGATGTGCAAGCGGCGACATCGCCAGCGAATCGGATAGCCCATGCCAGAACAAAGTCTTGGCGCTTTGCGGGCGACGGCTCCGGGGCAAGGGGAAAGCCGGCGTGGCAAAGGCCAAGTCTTTGGATGGCCTTCCAGGTAGGAAACCGGCGGTCAGCAAATTCCCGGCGATGTGGCCGCGAGAACCCCGGCTCGTAGCGGCGACATCGTTGCGCGGTGCGGTCGCCAAAGGCAAAGCCAAAGTCTCTGGGTTTTGCAGTGGAGTGCCGCGCGAAGCGGGCCGCAGCGAAAAATCCCAGAGTCTTTGGCCGCCCAAACGACTGGGTTTGGAAACGATCAGACGCGTGCGCCGCCGGTGGACTGGCTTTGGCGCGGCGTAATGCTGCGCATCGTCCGGCTGGCAATCGAGACCATCATCTTCTCGCGTTGATCTTCCGGCAGGTGTTTTACCAGCGTCTCGTACGCTTGCTTGAGTTCGGGGTTCTGCTCCAGTTTGCGCAGAATACCGTCTCGCATCTTCTGCTGCCGGTCGAGTTTGTTCACTTCGCTCAGAACGAGTGCGCGCTCCAGTCGTTCACGGGGCATGGACTGGATGTATTCCCAGTGCTTGGGATTTTGTTTGATGTACTCGTCAATGCGAGCGTTGACCTTGGGGTTGTCCCGGTATTGGCCGGGCTGTTCTGTGGACTCATCTTGAGTCTTGGCTTTGCCTTTGAGCATTTGCTCTCCTTTCTGGAGATTATTCATGTGGGTGATTGTTCACCAGTTTTGGTTTGGGGGTTCAGGCGTCCCGCTCGGTGCGGGACTTTCCTTTTGTCGGTTGCGGATTTCCGCCTCCAACAAATCGAGACGCTGCTTGGCCGCGTCCAAGTCCGTTTTAAGTTGCCGGTTCTGTTCGGCGGCATGTTTACCGGCGTCTAACGCTGCTGCCATCTGCGCGAGGGTGTCGTTCAACCGCTTCCCTTGTTCGATAACTGTCTGCGTGGCGGCCTTCTGGCGGTTGACCTCGGCGATGACCTCCGGAGTTGTCGGACTTTCTTTTCGGGCCGGATCAATAATCTGCACTGCCGGGCCAAGCGCCACGGTGGTCGGCGCGTTCGGATGCAGATTCCATTTGCCGGTGGTCTCGACCCGGTACACGACGTGCCGCTCGTGCATGGCCAAAGCGTTGTTCGGGTCAACGTAACGGCCAACATTGTACGCCTTGATGTTCTCCTCGTACCGGACCGACTCGATTTGCTCGCTGGGCAACGTGTTGCCGGGAATGGCGCGTGGCATTTGAATGACGACCGGCTTGCGGTGTGACGCGCAAGCCGAAAGCAATAGCAGTGGAATCAGGGAGATAGTTTTCATGGGTTATTGCGGTGTGGGTAAAGAAACGTAGCGGTGGTTGGTGGCGGCTGGTTGGTTTCGGTTGCGATCAATCGCGTGCCGCCGATGGCGGCATCGGATTTGTCAATGGTCTGGGTGACGTACAGGTAGAACTCTTTCCCTGCCGGCACGCGCACATAGAATCCGTCGCGCTGAATGGTTTCGAGAATCTGTTGCGCGTACACGCTGAGAACATCCTGCGCGCCCTTTAACGGGGCATTTTGGAGCGTAGGGACAAGTTGCGATCCGTAGATTGTCTGCTGGTTCACGGTCAGCGCCGAAGCCGCTCCGCTGAGCAATGTCGCCGCGAACAGTTTGAGTTCGGCCAGGTTGTCGGTCTTCAAAACCGTTCCGCGCAAGCCCGCGCTGCCGTCGGTGATTCCCCAGCCGCTGCCGTTGGGATCTTTTTCCCGGTCAAGGGCGATGCCGTTCAAATGAAGTTCCTCGCCCGTGTGCCAGACCAACGTCCAGCCGCCGCTGCTGGCGATGCGTTCGCGTTTCCGGTCAGCCTGAGCGGTCCCGTGGACTTCCGTGCCGGCAGGGATGATGAGCCGGCCATCATGGTAGATGTCCTCGGTGATGAGGCCGATGATTGGTGTTTGAATGGAGGAGGAATCAACGGTCACGATGAGTTCGCACGGAATCAGCCGTCCGTATGGCGCGTAGAACTTCCCCAAGGGTTTGCGTTCCGGCTCGGCGGATGGCGATTCCGTATACAGATTGATGGGAGTGAATTCAGGAATGGGTTCTTGTTTGGCTTGTGGTGGTGACGGTGGTTTGACGGGCGGTATCGCCGGTTTCGTGGGCGACGTTGCCGGTTTCGCGGGTGGAATAGCGCGAGGCGGTTTGAACGGGACGATTTCGCGTTGGATAATCTGAAGAACCTGGGCTGTCCTATTCGTTTTCTCGGCTGGCGTCAGCCCGGCAACAGTCGTGGGCTTATTCTTATTCGGATCGTAGAAACCCTTGACGAAAACAATCGCCGCCAGCAACAGGATGACGAATGCCACAAATACGCCGGTCGGGCTGCGGAAGAATGTGATGACGTTGCGCGGGTTCATTTTGCCGGCTCAGGTTCAGGTGTGACCAAGTGTTGTGTCAGCGCGTTTGTTTC
>Ga0172371_10005075_pt1 | contig 19644 bp, 17 predicted proteins | sample Lak12m_FD_114543 | JGI IMG/M metagenome (GOLD analysis project Ga0172371, IMG submission 114543) | Freshwater microbial communities from Kabuno Bay, South-Kivu, Congo - kab_022012_12m | ecosystem: Environmental > Aquatic > Freshwater > Lake | place: Democratic Republic of the Congo: South-Kivu... | reverse complement strand
CGCTGGGTGGCGATGATCAGATGGATCCCGGCGGCCCGGGCCATCTGGGCCAGACGGGTGATGGCCTCCTCCACCTCTTTGGACGAAACCATCATCAGATCGGCCAGCTCGTCGATGATAATGACGATATAGGGAAGCGTCCGATCGATCCCCCTGGAGGCATCTTGGGGCGGGGTCTTCGCCTCTCCCACGATCTTTCGGTTGTAGGTCTCGATGTTTCGCACCCCCCTGTCCGACAGGAGCATGTACCGCCGTTCCATCTCCTCAACCGCCCATCGAAGGGCCTTGGTGGCATCCTTGGGCTGGGTGACCACCGGGTGGAGGAGGTGGGGAATGTCCTGATATGTGGAAAGCTCAATCCGCTTGGGATCGATCATGAGAAATCGGACCATTTCCGGCGAGACCTTGAACAGGAGGCTCATGATCATGGTATTGATGGATACACTTTTTCCCGTGCCCGTGGCCCCGGCCACCAGGAGATGGGGCATCTTGGTCAGGTCGGCAACGACCGCTGCCCCGGTGATATCCTTTCCCAAGGCAATCGCCAGCCTGAATTTGGCGTTCTGGTAAACGGCGCTGGATAAGATCTCTTTCAGATAGACCACTTCCCGCTGGTTGTTGGGGATTTCGATGCCGATGGCGGCCTTTCCCGGTATGGGGGCCACGATTCGAATACTTTGGGCCCTGAGGGTCAGGGCCAGGTCGTCCGAAAGGTTGGCCACCTTGCTGATCTTGATCCCCGGGGCGGGTTTGTATTCATACATGGTAATGACCGGCCCGGGGGAGATTTCAACGACCTCCCCTTCCACCCCAAAATCCGACAGCTTCCGCTCGAGACGCCGCGCATTCATCTCGAGCGTCTCTCTCTGGACATGGACATTCTCCTGCTCTGGCGGGTCCTTCAGCAGCTCCAGGGGGGGAAGCTTAAATTCCCCTGCCACATGCATAAAGGGGAAACGTTCCTGCTGAGGGGCGCTCTCTTCGGTGGGCCCTGTATCCACAATGGAGACCTTGGGCCTGGCGGCAATCTTATGCTGGGCAACCCGGCTCTTTTGGGACCGCCTTTTCCGCTCTCGCATCTTGGTCGCCATTTCCCTGATACGCTTCATTGTCCCGACGATCCCCTGCACCGTCTTCAAAAAAATGCGCCCGATGGACAAATGGGTGACAAACATAAGCGAAACGATACATATGGTGAGGAGAAGGACATAGGCCCCGAAATAGTTCAGAACGCCCTTGAGCCATCCCGCCAAATGGAGCCCGACCAGCCCGCCGGCCGCCATGGTCCCGCCTCGAAACGCGACAACAGCAGGAAACTGCAGGTTCATGATGGCGGAAAAAGAGGTGAGGAGGGCGATAACCGCAACAAAATCCAGAAACGGGGATGCGACACTACGGCCTCGGAACGCCAAAAAGGCAAGGGCAAAGAGCGCGGCGGCCAGCCAAAAAGAGGAGAAGCCGAGCATGCCGAACAGGATGCCGGCCAGATGGGATCCAACGGCCCCGAACAGGTTGTGCGCCTTTCCCACCGACCCCGTGATATTCCAAAACAGTCTGTCAGCGGGATCGTAGGAGAGAAGGCTCCCCGCAAAAAATATGGCCAGCGACAGGACGAGGAGCCCCGAGATCTCCCTTTTCAAGGGATGGGGCTGTCTCTCCTCTCGACCGTTACCGCCTAATTTTCGACTGGAATGATTGGTTCGAGACGTCATTATCGTTGGGCCAATACCGGGTTCGAAGCAGGGTGGAGGCTCGCCATTTCACTCTATCAACAGCACGCCTGAATGGATCACCTCAATCCATCGGGACAGCGCCACGGCCTCGGGATAAAAGACTGACATCTCAACTCCGGATAGGGATTCAGCCATAAGGCTTTTAGCTTCGCTGCGCCATATTGAAATGATACCCCCAAGGCGGACCAGCGCCTGCAACCCAAGATCCATCACACGAAGACCACAAAGGACGCAAGGACTTTTTCTTGGAGAAATACTTTTCCTTGGGTGCTTTGTGGCTTTGTGTGAACAAAATTGGACACCGAAACCTTGTTCTCCCTATCTGCAAAACAGGTTCGTTCCCTGCGGAGAAGTTGCAGAAATAGAGCCTAAATCGTAATAATCACCGGCGTGATCAATGGGCTTCGTTCGATCACTTTGAAGAAAAAGCGTTTGAGTCTCCTCGCTATTTCCGATTCAACCGCGGTGCGATCGATCGGTGCGGGGTGGTCCAATTCATCCAGCACCTCTAACACGATGCATTCCGCGTCTTCAAGGATAAACCTTGCCTGTCCCTCAAACACAAACCCTCGGGAGATGATATCCGGTCCATAGATGGTCTCCCCTGTCCCGGCATCCAGCGCCAGGAGGACGACCACCATCCCGTTCTGGCTCAGTTTTCTCCTCTCTCTCAGAATGATATCGCCGACATCGCCGATGCCCTTTCCGTCCACGAGGATCTTTCCCGTGGCGACATTGCCGTCCACCTGCATGCGCCCGTCTTCAAAACAGATCACGTCTCCATTCTGGGCGATCAGGACCCGGCTTTCCGGCATGCCCATATTTAGGGCGACCTCAGCGTGTTTCACCAGATGCCGGTACTCGCCGTGGATCGGCACAAAATAGCCGGGCTTGGCCAGACTCAGCAGACATTTCAGCTCCTCTCTTCTGGCATGCCCCGAGGTATGAATCTCCGAGACCTTTTCATAGATCACATCCGCCCCCAGGCGATAGAGACTGTTGATCACGGAGGTGATGGCCTTTTCATTGCCGGGGATAAACCGGGATGACAAGATGATGGTGTCGCCCCGCTTGATGTTGATTCCTTTGTGCCGGCCCTGGGCCATCCGGGTGAGGGCGGACATGGGCTCTCCCTGGCTTCCCGTAGTGACGATTACGATCTCCCGATCCGGAAACTGGCCGATCCGGTTCTCACTGATTTCAATGTCGTCCGGGAAGTGGACAAATCCCTGGTCCCTGGCGATGCCCACATTGGTCACCATGCTCTTTCCGTTGAACACCACCTTGCGATGGAATTTTTCGGCCAGGGATACCACCTGCTGGATTCGGGTGATATTGGAGGCAAAACTGGCAACGATCAGCCTTCCCGTGGAGCTTTGAAAGAGGTCTTCCAGTGTCTTCCTGACGTCCTTTTCGCTGAGGGTGTATCCCTCCTTTTCCGCATTGGTGGAATCCGAAAAAAGCGCCAGTACACCCCTTTCCCCAAAATGGGCAAAACGGATCAAATCCGTGAACTGGGCGTCCACGGGTGTAGGATCGATCCTGAAGTCCCCCGAATGCAGCAGGATCCCCTCGGATGTTTCGATCGCCAGACCCACCCCATCCACGATGCTGTGATTGACTTGAATGTACTCCACCTGGAATGGGCCCAGACAGGTGACATCGCCGGGTCGGACGCGATGAAGCTCGGCCTTTTCCGACAGGAAGTGCTCTTTCAGTTTTTCCTGGAGAAGAGCCAGCGTGAAGCCGGTACCGAAAACAGGGACCGAGAAGTGCCTGAGAAAGAAGGGTACGGCCCCGATGTGATCTTCGTGCCCATGGGTGAGGATGATGCCTCTGATCTTCTTCTCATTCTCCTTCAGATAGGCAAAATCAGGAATGACGAGATCGACGCCCGGCATATAATCATCCGGGAACATCAGGCCCGCATCGATGACGATCAGGTCCGGACCTTGTTCAACCGCCATCATGTTGAGGCCGATTTCTCCCAGACCTCCCAAAGGGATCACCTTGAGCATGTTTTCTCCCTGCTGTCTGTCAGACGGCCCGCCGCACCCCGTAGGACGCCCTTACGATGGAATACACTGGTGCGGAGACAAATGAATTTATTATTTGAAACAGGAGGTTAAGCCCTTGGACGTCTTCCGTCAATAGAGAATGTGGGTTTCTTGATGGCCCACGCGAAACCGCTATGTCACAAGGAGTTAACATGATGATAAATGCCTTTGACCTGAGTCGGTTCATTATGCTATGAAAACAAGAAATACACAATTGAAGTTTTGACCCCTCTGAACCGGATACAAGGAGGACAGGATATGGCGGGCGTTAACAAGGTGATTTTGATTGGGGAATTGGAGGCCGATCCAGAAGTGAGATATACGCCCAGCGGTACGGCCGTGGCTAATTTCAGCATGGCCACCTCAGAGCAGTGGAATGACCGGGAAGGCCAAAAGCAAAGCCGAAAAGCATGGCATAAAATTGTGGCGTGGAGACGGCTTGGAGAAATCTGCGGAGAGTACCTTCGGAAGGGGAGTCAATGTTTTGTAGAAGGACGCCTGCAAACGAGAACATGGGAAGACCAGGATGGCAACAAACGGTGGACCACTGAGGTAATCGCCCAGAATATGCAGATGTTGGGTTCTGCGGATAGGACCCAGGGAGAGCAGGTTCTTGATAGGCCTGGTTCGGCAGAAATCACAACAGAAGGTGTCAATAAAGCTATCTTGCTGGGTAGATTAGGTAACGAACCAGAGGTTAGGCAGATACCAAGTGGCAGTACAGTGGCCAATTTTAACATCGCCACCTCGGAAGAATGGAAAGACAAGAACAGTTCTGAAAAACAAGAACGCACCGAATGGCATCGAATTGTGGCGTGGGATAGCCTTGGGCAGACATGTGGCGAGTCGCTTCACAAGGGAAGCCAGGTCTATGTTGAGGGCAGGCTTCAGACAAGATCGTGGGAGGGCCAGGATGGGAAGAAGCGGTGGACCACTGAAATAGTTGCTCAGATCGTACACATGGTGGGCTCTACCGGAAAGTGGGGAAGGACGGAATCAAGGGAAGAGAACTTCCCCACAGAAGAACCGATCAATATCCCCGAAGACGATATTCCTTTCTGAGATGATACCGGCCGCCCATCCTGTCGGCAGGGGATGCCGATCTTAGGGCATTACGTCTCATCCCCCTCCTTTTTTTCTTCCTCCTTGGGAGCTGGGATTTCCTCCTTGGCCTCGTGGGTCGCCTTCTTGAAGTTTTTGATCCCCTTCCCGATGCCGCTGCCGATCTCGGGCAGTTTTCCAGCCCCGAAGATAATCAGAATGATAATGAGGATAATAATTAGCTCCGGCATGCCGATTCCGAACATTTCGCTACCTCCAATTCCAGAAACCCCGGATTCCATCCATCCTGCGGGACTCTCTTCACAGGGCGTTTTTCTTTAATGTTATTCCTCGGATTGTTGTGGTATCCTATTGATATCAAAAGAATCTCTAAAATTTCTAATAGAGTGCTGGTAATCCAACCAGCATGTCCAGAAGTGGATCCATTCGCGGGTATGCCAGAAGACCTCGGGTTCGGTCCGTCCTTTTTGGCACAAATCCTGGTAGGCCTCAAACTCGGTCTGACAACTGTCGCACAGGACAAACTCGCTCATAGAAGACGGTCTGGCTTCTGGCATCTGCTGAGGGTCGATGTGCCGGTTGCACATGGCGCATTTATACTGGCACCCAGTGCATTGCAGCACCCGTCGCACGGCGTCGAATCGATCGCGAAACGCCTCAATCTGCTCCTTTCGCTTCTTGTCTTCGAGACGGGCCGTAAGATTGAACACTTTTTCCATGGGTTACTCGCTCCGGTTGATGGCGGAGTGACGAAGGTATGATAACACCGTGGGGCATCGGAGTCAAGGCGGGCCCTTTACGGCGTCACCGCTTTTCCATGACCTCTTGCACGGCCTTGCCCAGGGTTCCAAGATCCATGGCCACGGTAATTCCGGCGGCCTGAAGGGCCTTGATCTTGTCGTTGGCCATGCCCTGCCCCCCTGAAATGATGGCGCCCGCATGACCCATCCGCCGCCCCGGAGGGGCTGTCTGCCCGGCGATGAAGGCAATCACTGGTTTGTCGAATGTATCACGAATGTACTCGGCGGCCTCTTCCTCTGCGGTTCCTCCGATCTCACCGATCATGACAACCCCTTTGGTTTCGGGATCTTCCTTGAATCGTTTGAGGTGATCGATGAAGGTCGTGCCGATGATCGGATCTCCGCCAATGCCGATGCAGGTGGATTGGCCCAATCCGATCTGGGTCAATTGATCGACGACTTCATAGGTCAGGGTGCCGCTTCTCGATATGACGGCGATGGGGCCGGGCATATGGATGGGGCCGGGCATGATGCCCACCTTGGTTTTTCCAGGGGAGATGATGCCGGGGCAATTGGGGCCGATAAGGACCGATTTTCGATTTCGTAGGAAGCCGGCCACCTTCACCATGTCGAGTACAGGGATCCCCTCGGTGATGCAGACGATCAGTTCCAGACCCGCCGAGGCAGACTCGATGATGGCGTCCGCGGCAAACGCTGGGGGCACGAAGATGCAGGACACATTGACCCCCTCCTCACGGACCGCCTGCTTCACCGTGTTGAAGACAGGGACCCCCTCGGCCTCGGTTCCTCCTTTGCCCGGCGTCACGCCTGCGGCAACCACGGTTCCGTACTCCAGCATCCGTCTCGTGTGGAACCCCCCTTCGCGGCCTGTGATACCCTGCACAACCACCCTGGTATGCTCATCCACCAATATGCTCATAATCTCGCATCCTGCCCGCCAAGCAACACATGTTGAGTGATGAAATAGAAATAAATATCAATTTGTTACAAAATATCACGAAACCAGTGCTTAATCCATCAATCCTTGAATTTTTGAATCTCTGAATCCGTCGATTACTGTATCGCTGAATGCCGCAACCTGGGCATCCTCAGCTTTTTTCGGCGACCTGTTTGGCCACCAGGGCCGCAGCTTCGGACAGATCCTTCGCCACAAAAAACTTCAACTGGGAGTCTCTGAGAATGACCCGGCCTTCTTCGACGTTGGTCCCCTCCATTCTCACGATGAGGGGGACTCGAATCCCTGTTTTTTGGGCCGCTGCAACCACCCCGCGGGCCAGGACATCACACCTCAGAATGCCCCCGAAGATGTTGATCATAATGGCCTTGACGCGTCGGTCCTTGAGGATGATCTCAATGCCTTTTGTGATCATATCCTCGCTCGCTCCGCCGCCCACATCCAAAAAATTAGCGGGCTTCGCCCCTGCCATCTGAATCATATCCATGGTGGCCATGGCCAGGCCGGCGCCATTCACCATGACGCCGATGTTGCCATCCAGGCGGATGTAATTGAGGTGGTACTTTTCCGCCATCTGTTCGAGCGGGTCCTTTTCCCGCGTGTCATCCAACTGGACGAGTTCCTTGTGTCTGGAAAGGGCATTGTCGTCAATATTGATCTTGGCGTCCAGGGCATAAACCTTGCGGTCTTTGGTGATCGCCAGCGGGTTGATCTCCACAAGGGTGCAATCGAGGGTCATGAAGATTTTGTATACGCTGCCCATAACGGACATGAGGGCCCGAATGGCGCCGATCGGCACTGGCGGGTCCACACTGTAGATGAGGTTCCTGGCATTATGGGTCATCCATCCAACGGCCGGGTCGATAGGCTCCTTCAGAATCACTTCAGAGGATCTCGCCGCTGCCGCCTCGATGTCCATGCCGCCCGCGGGACTGAAGATCATGGTGGGGCATGCCGCCGATCGATCCACAATCATGCCCAGGTAGTACTCCCGGTCGATTTCGATCCCCTCCTCGATAAGGACCTGGTTCACGATGATCCCGTCGGGACCGGTCTGAGGCGTCACCAATTTGTTTCCAAGGAGCGATTCGGTTGCAGTAACCACCTCGTAGGGGTATTGCGCGAGCCGGATGCCACCCCCCTTTCCCCTGCCCCCGGCATGGACCTGGGCCTTGACCACCCACGGTGGGCCGTTGATGATTTGCGTGGCCTTGGTGGCCTGGTCCACTTCGGTGACCAACTGCCCGTTGGGAACGGTTATCCCCGATTTTCCAAGAATATCTTTCGCCTGGTACTCGTGTAGTTTCATGATAAAGCCCTGTCGTCAGCCTGCCAGTTGCATTTTCATAACGGACGGAAGCCCCCGAAAGCCGTTTAGTACCCTCTCTTCTGTAACAAAAAGCAAGAAAATTTCATGCCTATCCGGTTAACTCCCAAAGCATGGGCTCTGTCATTTCACTATAGATTCCATGGTGAAAGGCAATCAGTCTCGGGGTCGCCTTCCCTGTGAAAATGGCCGCAGAGCCAGTAAAAACAGGGCAATCTGTCTCATCGTTTGATTGTCCCTCAGCCATTGAGCAGCTTCCTACTCGGCAAGTCGCCGGGAGAAACTGGTCTTTGGGTAACAACCGGATAGGCATGGAAAATTTCTTGATATTTCAGTGCGCCTCACTTCATTGACTCACACGGAGCCATGGAGAACACAAAGGAAAGGACTTTCTTCCGCTTTTTTACAAAAAAAATCTTTGTGTGCTTTGCGTCTTTGTGTGAGTCCCGCCGTGGCGGGATGGGTTGCGGGCGCGGCCCGCCTTAGAGGATTATGTATTATCCTCGACGCGGATTGTCAAGCGGTGTTTAGACGGCCAAAAAAGGACAACTCCGGCCTCGCCCTGACGTAAACGCCGTCGAGACGTTTGTGTTGACACTCACCCTCCTTTGAAAGATACTGGTGACAGTCGGGAGCGACAGCCGGTGTGGACACCATCGACCGTGAGGAATGGGGCTGCGGGCTCGATTGGGGATTGATCATCTGAGGAGGGGTCCATGGAGAAAGAGATCTTTTATGAATATCAGGGGAGTTCTTATGGCGACGGCATCCTGCTGGATGAATACCGAAACGAATTTTCGCTGGTGGTCGCCAAGCGCAAGGACGGCAAGACCTACAAGGAATGGGTGTTCCCTCAAAAAAGGGACGGCAGTAAGCAGCCACTGGACAAGAGTCTCCCCTGGAAGATCAAACTGGGTTCGAAGGATGAGGCGCTCCGGGTGCTCCGTTTTTTCCTGGCGGAACTGGAAGGGACGCCCGCATCCCCTCACAAGAACAGTGCCCGGCGGGATCATGTCCCCATCGGGGAACCACCACCCGAGATCCCGTACGACGATGAACCGCCGTTTTAGCCCGGGAGAGACAGAATTCATTGCCTTGAATCAGGAGGTGACACGCATGACTGAGAAGATTCCGACCCGGGAGGCAGCATACGATCTCTTGACGCGATACAACCAAAGCGACAGCCTCATCAAGCACGCCCTGGCCGTAGAGGGGGTGATGCGCTACATGGCCCGAAAACGAGGGGAGGATGAAGAGAAGTGGGGTGTCATCGGTCTGGTGCATGACCTGGACTACGAGCAGTTTCCGGCCCAGCACTGCACAAAGAGCGAGGAGATCCTACGAGAAAACGGCTGGCCCGAGGAGTACATCCGGGCCGTGGTCAGCCATGGTTGGGGGATCTGCTCGGACGTGGAACCGACGAGTGAGCTGGAAAAGACCCTGTATGCGGTGGACGAACTGACCGGGCTGGTGGTGACCACCGCCCTGGTGAGGCCCTCCAGGAGCGTTATGGACGTGGAGACCAAATCGATCAAGAAGAAATGGAAGGACAAGCGGTTCGCGGCCGGGGTGGACCGGTCGATCATCGAAAAGGGCGCCCAGATGCTCGGGATGGAATTGACGGACCTGATCACGGATACCATCCTGGGGATGCGCGAGGTGGCGGATGCGATCGGATTGAAGGGACATCCGGACGCGGCCTGATTCCCCACCCCGCCCTCTTTGCCCGGCTTCCGCGGGAATGAATCCCTGCATGCGTGTTATAGATCGGAAACATCTCTTTGCGCCGTTGCCTGCCCTGGGAAACCGCTTCCTCGTCTGTTTCATCGGGGTGTCCTGGCGCGGGATCTTTTTGGGAGGCCTCTGTCATGAAGATCAAGGTGGAAGGCGACAAGATCGTCCGGGTCGTGAAAAAGGTGGAAGGGATCGAGATCGTCTTGCAGACCCCCGCTGATGCCAAAGAGGGAATCGACCTCATTCTGCAGAAGTCCGACCTGTCTGCAAAAGAGGCCTTTCGGGGGCTCAGGGATATCCAGGTCACTTCATTCCAGGAATACAAGACGTCAGCGGTGGATTACAAGATGATCTTTCTCATCGAGTTTGTGTTTGACGAGAATGTGCCGCTGGACGCGAGGGTGGCGGCGATTCGTGAATTTCAGGCCATCTTTGAAAAACCCTAACCCCGCACTACGGGTTGGCAAGGAGGAATATGAATCTGGCGCGATTCCCCAGACGGCGGTATACCCAGGGACAGACGCCCATCGAAAGGGCCCCTCGGTTGTCTGAGGCCCTGGGTGGTCCTGATATCTACATCAAACGGGATGACCTCCTCGGTTTGGCGGCCGGCGGCAACAAGACCCGCAAGCTGGAGTTCCTGGTGGCCGATGCCCTCGCCCGGGGAGCCGACACCCTCATCACCTGCGGGGCCGTTCAGTCCAATCACTGCCGGCTAACCCTTGCCGCGGCCGTCAAAGAAGGTCTGAGGTGCAGGTTTGTCCTGGAGGAACGGGTCCCAGGCAGCTTTGACCCAAAGGCGAGCGGCAACATCTTTCTCTACAACCTGTTGGGGATTGAACAAATTCGGGTGGTCCCGGCCGGATCGGACCTGATGGCGGCCATGGGACAGGTGGCCGCTGAACTGGAAACCGAGGGCCGCAAGGGCTATATCATTCCGGTGGGCGGGTCTAACCCCATCGGCGCGGCTGGCTACGTGGCCTGCGCCCAGGAGATCCTGGATCAGACATTTGAGATGGGACTTGACCTGGACGCGGTGGTGTGCGCCAGCGGCAGCGCCGGAACCCAGGCAGGTCTCGTGGCCGGAATGTGCGGCTGCAGCATGAATATCCCGGTCGTCGGGATCAACGTCAGCCGGGATCGAGAACAGCAAGAAGCGATCGTCTACCGGCTGGCCCGGGAAACCGCCGCCCATGTGGGGGTCCATCACGAGATCCCCCGCGATGCCGTTACCTGTTTCGGCGACTACGTGGGCCCCGGCTATTCGCTGCCGACCCCGGAAATGGCCGAGGCCGTGATCCTCCTGGCAAGGACCGAGGGGATCCTCCTCGACCCGGTCTACACGGGCAAGGCCATGGCAGGCCTGATCGACCTGGTACGGAAGGGCTACTTCAGGCGAGACTCAAGGATCCTCTTCCTTCACACCGGCGGATCGCCGGCCTTGTATGTCTATCAGGATTATCTGCTTCGAACGGGAAGCCCGGCATCCAGAACGGCTTCATGACCATCCATGACAACAATATGACAACTTGCCATCGACAGCCCCCCATCTGGGAGACCCCGCCTCTATGACAGAGTACCATCTCGGCGTTTATATGGGCCACGACACGGGCGTCGCCATCGTCGATGACCGGCTCAACATCCTGTGGGTCTTTGAGGAAGAGCGATTTAACGGGGAGAAGATGACCTACTTCAACCCCTATTTCTCCCTCAAGGAGATGCTGAGACTCGGTTTCACGCATTTTCGATCGATTGCCTTCGGGTTCCATCCGGACGAGGGGAAGGCAGATTTCCTCAAAAAATTCGTTCGATTTCAAAAGGTGCGGGCCGCCGAAATCCTGAGGTATCTGTCGGGAAAGGTCCGCTGGGATGAGGTGCGTTATGTGGGGCACCACGACGCCCATGCGGCCGGGGCCTTTTTTCCCTCAGGGTTTGAGGAGGCCCTCATCCTGGTGGCCGATGGAACCGGGGAATCGGAGTCTACCTCCATTTACGAGGGGAACGGCGGTTCCATCTCGCGCATCGCCTCCGAGTTGACCAACGACTTCTCCCTCGGCATTCTGTATCAGTATTTCACCGAGTGGCTGGGCTACCGGAGCCACAACACGTCCCAGCACTGCGGCAAGATCATGGGACTGGCGAGCTACGGCAGACCGGTTTACAAGGACCGAATTCGGGCGTTGCTCCAGCCGCACGGCCAGGGGTATCGATGGCCCGGGGGCTCGCTCCTGAAGATGCGGGGGGAAATGGCCAGGGCCTTTGGACCGCCCCAGCCGAGACCGGTCGATGGATTCAACCCCCTCCAGGCGGACGTGGCCGCCAGCATTCAGGCCCTTCTCGAGGAGATCGTGATCGACAAACTGAGGCAGGTCCGGACGTCCCGGCCCTACAGGAACCTCTGCTTTTCCGGGGGCGTGGCCATGAACAGTCAGCTCAACTACCGCATCCTGCAATCCGGGGTGTGCGATCGCCTCTTTGTCCAGCCCCTCGCCTCGGATCGGGGAATCGCCGTGGGGGCTGCCCTCGCATCGGCCGCGGCCATCGCAGAAAAGGGCGCAAAGGTCGGTGCAAGGCAGGGAGCCGGGCGCACGGGGCAAGGGATCACCCACGTCCAGTCTTCATCCAGCATCCAGTATCCAGAATCCAGTTTCCAGCATCCAGCATCCAGAATCCAGAATCCAGTTTCCAGCATCCAGCATCCAGAATCCAGAATCCAGTTTCCAGCAGGCATCTACCTGGGATACGGCGAGGCCGATCCTCAAAAAGAGCTGGACCGGCTGATTCGATCCTATGATTTCCCGATCCGTATCGAGAAGGAAGGTGTCTCCCCCGGGGAAATCGCCTCGCTCCTGAATCATCACGAGATCATCGCCCTGTTCCAGGGGCGCCAGGAGGTGGGCCCCCGGGCCCTGGGCAACCGATCCATCCTGGCCGCTCCCACCGTCGAGGCCAGGGACAGGACCAACCGGCTCGTCAAGTACCGGGAACCGTGGAGGCCTTTCGCCCCGACGGTCCTGGAAGAGGCGGTCGGGCAGTTCTTTGACATCAGCCGCCCCGAACCCTACATGACCGTGATCTACGGGGTCCTCCCCCACATGAAGCCGGGGATCGAAGGGATTACCCATGTGGACGGGACGGCCCGCCTCCAGACCGTCAACCGGGGCCAGAACCCCCTCTTTTACGATATCATTCAGGAATATGCTCACCTGACCGGCATCCCGATCGTCCTCAATACCTCTTTCAACATCAATGGCCAGCCGATCGTCCGCTCCGTTTACGATGCCGTCCTGACCTTTCTCTGCTCCGGGATCGACGGCCTCCTGATCGAAAGGACCCTGGTCCGCAAGGATCGGGACCTGCCCAAGGACCATATCCACCGGCTGGATCGGATCCTGTTCGAGGCGACCCGGGAGGCCGGGGGGCTGGTGATCCAGGTCCTGGATGACAGTGAAGAGACCGAGAACCTCCTATTTAGGATGTTCGACTCGGCGTGCATCAAATGCCGCAGGGATTACCGTGCGAAGCCGGTTTCGAGATGCTATGTCAATGGCCATACCAAAATGAGCTGGAACATCATCTCAAGAATCGAACCGTGGGTGAAAGAATTCGTTTACGGGGATACGGGGATGCCGATCATTGGGAATGGAGAGATCTGCATTATGGTATCAGGCAACAGACTTATCGAGGCATCAAGTCGGCCGACCCGAACCTACGTCAAATTTGATCGCGACGTGTTCAGGGACCTTATCGCGACCTGTTCGAATGGTCCCGACAGCGATCGGTATTTTCTCCTCGACAGAGAGTATCACCTTTTCGACATGATGTACCTCAGCAGCCGCTTTGCCGGCTCGGAAGGGCGTGATGTTTCGGACGAGACAGGGGATGATTCCGTGGGGACCGCCACGCCAAGGAAATGGGCCCGCTATACCACCCCTTCCGATGCAGGCGGCGGAATCCCGGCTCCCCCGGGTGAACAGGAAGATATGTACGAAACCCTGGCAGACGCCTGACATCAGATAACGAACAGGAGGCAACATGAAGATCTCAATAGGATCGGACCATGCAGGATACCATTACAAAGAGATGATCAAACGGTTCCTGACGGAAAAAGGACACGAGGTTCATGACGTTGGAACCGATTCCGACCAGTCGGTCGACTATCCCCCGTTTATTCGGGCCGCGGCCCTGGCGGTGCAACGAGGGGAGTGCGAGCGGGGCATCGTCCTGGGGGGATCAGGCAACGGGGAGGCCATGGTGGCCAACCGGCTCATGGGCATCCGGTGCGCCCTCTGCTGGAACCGGGAAACGGCGCTCCTTGCCAGGGGACATAACGACGCCAACATGATCTCCATCGGCGCGAGGATGATTCCACCTGAAACGGCCCTGGAGATCGTGGATGTCTGGCTCAATACCCCCTTTGACGGCGGACGGCATATTCAAAGGATTCAGCAGATTGATGCCCCTTTCGTAGAGGCTGAAAAGGCCGGGGTTAAAACGACACAGGACATGCCCCCGGCCGGTGTGGATATCTCTATGCCCGACGGCGGGGGGGTCGATCAGGAGGAGAAAGACGCATACGATCTGCTTATCGCCTTTCGATACATCAAATATATGGAGGGAAAACAATCGATCGAATTCCAGGTGGACCCCGGGCTCAAAACCCCCACGGTCATTCATATCCCTTCTGCGGAACGGTGGAATACCGAACTTCCGGAGTGGGCCAGAGACCGAAGAGACGAGATCATCGAGCGCATCAGGCAAAAGACGGCGCACATGCAGCGGGAATTCAAGGAATACTGAATCGACAACAGGAAGGTTCTATCTTTTCGGGGGCATGTTATTGACAAAGACGCCCAGTTCGTGCCCGGTTCGGTCGTTGATGAAGGTCCCTGCCAGGGCCATCCCTTCCTTGTAAGTCATCCTGAGCGGTGGGACATTGTCCATGCGGATGGTCACATAGACCTTCTGTCCGGGCGATCGTTCAATCAGCCCCCGGATAAGCCTGCCTCCAATGCCCGAGCCCCTGTATGCGGCCTTTACGGCCGTGTACCCCCTTTCCAGGTATCCGGAAAGATCAAGCCCTGTGGCCGCCTCAATCTTTTCACGATAGGCTGCCTTGGGGGATTTGTGGGTGGATGTGCCCACGACCGCGCCGCCCTCCTCGGCATATCCGATGAGAAAGGCCCCTTTCAGGTTATCCCTGACCCAGGAGGTCCCCACCCCGCTCCCCTCCTCGATGAGACGGATGATCTGTTCCAGGACCTCCGGGGGGATATCCTCCGGCCGGTCAAAATGACAGACAATGGGAGAGCCTTGTTCCATAAACCGAGCTCACCGTCAAAGATGGGGCCATCAAGCGCCCGTGTCAGACCGACCCGGGATTTCCCACCAAAGGTTTAGGCGGCGGCGTGCGAAGCACCTTCATGATCCTTTTCTCGTAGTACCTGGCCAGCTTCTCGCTTTTCGCGGGGTCAACCGGACCCTCTGCCCCCGAGACCATGACCAGGGTCTTCAATTCCACCACCCCGTCCTTGCTGACCCGGGCGGAGAACTGGATGAGGTGGCTGAACGTGGCCTTCTTGGGCGTCCTGCTCCACTCCTCTCCACTCATCTTTTCCGTCAGGATGCCATCCATCATCTGCCGGGGATTGCATACGATCGTCCCCTCCGTGTCCGATGTGGGGCCCACGGTGTACCCATCGTCCATGGCCACCTCGATGATCGCATCCATAACGGCCCGCCGGCTCTTCCCCGTTTCGAAGACAATCCCCTTGGCCTCTGTCTGGGCGTGATATCCCGTGGCACAGGCCGCGCCGAAAACAAGGACCATGAGGGTCCCAATCCATTTTTTCATGTGGCTTCTGGCCTCCCCTTAACTCTCAGGACCGTTCCTGTTTCACATCTCTCAAACGTCTACCGGAAAAACCGCTCCCTATCAATCCCGAAATGACGTTTTTAATGCACATTTCAACTTATTATCCCTTTATGAACGGACACCTGCGGGCCGCCCTACGGGGTTGGACCGTCCCCTATGCCCGGCCTGCCGGCGGGAAAGCCGAAACCCCTTGCCGGCTCAAACGCCTCCTGAATCCGGCGCACAGGGCCAGACAGCCCGCCATCACGATGAAACAGAACAAGAAGGCCGATTCGAACGCCTTCGGGGCGTAGGCCCCATCGACCTGTCCGGCGCGATCCAGGAGGTAGCCGGTGATCAACTGCATGGCGGCCACCCCCAGAAAAGGGGCCGTGTTCAGAAGCCCTGACACGCTTCCCAGGATACCCGGGGGCGTGGTCTCATTGACGAGGGCCCACAAGGAGGTCGCGAAACCCCCGGCAAACGCGCCCATGAGGAAGAGGATCACCCCCATCGAGGACGGGCCGGCGATGTCCCAGCCAAAGGTGAGAAAGCCCCAGACCGCGCTTTCCACGACGAGTGTCGCGATGAGCATGTGGACCTTTTCCTGGAAAAGCCGGTCCGCCAGCCGGCCGAACACAGGCGCCCCCACCATGAATCCGATCGGAACAAGCATGTTGAGGCCGCTCGCCCGTATCGGATCCAGCCCATAGACGCTCACCAGATAGGGTGTGGCCCAGAGGCCCTGAAAGGCGAGAAAGCTGCCGAAAAAACCGGCGAACACGGTTGCCAGGACCCAGAAGCGAAGGGACATGAGAACTCCCATGGCGGATGGCCCCTTTTGGGCGTCCGTTGCCGGGCGAGGTTCGTGCGTTTCGGTTGAAGGGGTTTCCTTCGGTCTGAAGTCTCTGACCCCGATCAGGACGGCGAAGGCGAGAGCGAAGGTCACCGCTCCGATGGCAAAAAAGGTGGTGCGCCATCCCCATGCCCGGGCCATCCAGGCGAGCGGCGTGGTGGCCACAATCGCCCCCAGGTTGCCTATGGCCAGGAGGAGCCCGTTCATGGTGGAAAAATCCCTTGCCTTAAACCACTGGGAAAAGGCCTTCATGGCCGGCACATACACCCCCCCTACCCCGAAGCCGATCAAGGCCCGCCATACCGATGCCCACCCGATGGAGGGGGCCAGACCGAACAGGATGGTCGCGGCCCCGGCAAGGAGCGACCAGTATCCCACCACCCGCCTGGGACCCAGCCGGTCCGAGAGATACCCCACCATCGGCTGTTCCAGCGCGTACAGGTAGAAATACATGGAGGACATGAACCCCAGGGCGGTGGCATTGGTGTGGAATGCCGCCAGCAGGTCCGCGGCGATGACAGAGGTGGATACCCGATGGAAATAGACAAACAGATAGCATCCGGCGATGACGCCGAACACGACCCACCGGTGAGACCCTGTGTCTCCATCGTGTTGATTCATATGCACAGCCTGTGTTTTTGAAGAGAGGACGATGCTGGTAACCCGGTTCCCATACTTCTTCCTGTATGCCATGAACGGGAACAAAAGAAAAGGACTGATTTTCCAGGCCTCGCTACTCCCCACCGAACCCACCGAATACCGCTGCAGACCGTTCCCCGAGACCTATTTCGATTTTCCGGACCAGTGAGCACCCTGCCGAAGCGAATCCATCCCCTTCACACGTTTTCTGGAAAGCGCCAGCCCCCAAATTCCTGAACGTATTTCCCTTGACATTACGATGCGTTTCGATAAGACGCCTCTCAATTGCCCAGGAGCCGCGAGCCACGGACCTTTGGGCTTCCAACCTTTTCTGTCCCGGCCCTCCTTCCATAGTTTCCTTAAAAAAGAGATAGAATCCCCCTGATTCGGGTTAGAACAGAGGGTACTATTGCCATCCTGGACCCGCTCATAGTCGTTTTTGTCCTGACCAAGGAGGAGGGGGGCCAGCGTCTCCTCATCCAGGTCTGCTGGGACCTTCACGATCCGGCGACACGGAAGCGGGAACTCAACGGTCTGGTGTCGGCCATGAAGGAGCTGGATATTCAACAAGGGACCATCGTCACGTGGCTGGACGAAGATTCCTCCGATGATTCCGTAAAGATTGTCCCCGTATGGAAATGGCTCCTGTCAGGGCTGTGACATGACCCGGATCGGAATTGAAGCCACGGCCCCTTACATCAGATCATTTCTCCAGTTTTTTCTTGACGTAGCCATGATCTTGAATATGATCCTCACAATTGGCCAATTTTGGACAAAGAGCTTTCCAAGTTCCAATTCATGGTTCACTAACCTTAAGCCTCTGAGCTTTTCAGCCTATGAACCATCCCCTCAAATACCCCATACCAGTCTCCTGACAGGAGCCTTACCGGCCTGTCGGAAGCGAAAACCCTCATCGCGATCTGTAGATCTCAATTTTCTTAACCATACTCACAGAACGATCTTGACCTCGGAATAGGCCGGTCCACGTCAATGCCTGACGTCTAACGGCGGAATCTCAAGACGGCAAAACACAACCGTCTGCCCAAATGCAACCAACGCCTGAATCCCTTGCTCCAGGTCCTCCACGATCTTGGGGGATCCAGCGCCATCAAGGAAATCGCATGGGACACCTCTGCCAGTGGACCGAACAAAATTCTTGCAATCAGGCATTTTCGATGCCAACATAATACTTAAAGGCATTTTCTCTTTAGTCTGCCGCAAGTGGTCTGGAGGACAGCATGAAGATACACGAGTTGGTCATCGAAATGAAACTGTTGGAACGTCGTCTGACCCTTTACGAGGAGAAATACGGCGTTCTCAGCGAGGATTTCTATCATGCCCTTGTCTCCGGTGAATTGGCGCACTTTGACGAGTACGACGAGACCCGCGCCGATTTTAGCCGCTGGAAGGGTATTTACGAAACCTGGCAGCGGCGAAAAAGCGCATACCGTGAACAAATTGCGGAGGCCGATTTCTTGAAGGCCCTGCGCTTTCAGCCGGCCTACTAACGATGGCGCACCAAGACTCACTCCGGTCGCTGGCCGCCTATGCCCAATATGTCTCTGCCATAGGCACCCGCCCATCTGTGCAACATTCGACCCTCGCGGTGTGGTCCGACAGCCCCTATACGGGTGTTGCCGAAGGTGAGATCCATATGGCGAAGGGGTTTCGATTGCGGATCAGAGAGGAACTGGACTTTGAGGCAGGGCTGATAACCTCTTACGGGTATGAGGTCTACCGAGGTGAGGAGCGGCTTTACTGGTATGATGATTTTCCTCATCCCAACGACCCGGCATTGGCCGCAACCTACCCGCACCACAAGCATGTTCCGCCCGACATCAAACGGAACCGGATTCCCGCCCCGGCGATAAGAACCGACCAGCCCAATCTGATCGCACTCATTGAAGAGGTCGAAGAGTTCAAAAAAAGCGCCGGTTAGGCACTGCACCGTGCATTCAAGCAGGGACATTCTGGCCGATTTGCGATGACTCCCTGCCACCTCATGATTTTCGTGCATGCCCTCCCTGTAGGTTGCCAGGCACCCCAGCGGGGATTATCAATCACGGGGAGCCATTCGGCCTGACGGCTGAATCCGGACGGTTCGGCATTTCTCCCCAATTCTTTCAATTTTTTCTTGACACACCCCTAATTTTCATTACTATTCCCCACAATTGCCCAAAACGAGGAGCCGAGCACCAAATGGCCCATTCCCATACCAAATACCGGACACATGGTCTTCGTAGGAGACCACTCAAATACCCTTTACCCGTCTCCTGACAGGAGCCTTACCGGCCTGTCGGAAGCGAAAACCCTCATCGCGATCTGTAGATCTCAATTTTCTCAACCATACTCACAGAACGATCTTGACCTCGGAATAGGCCGGTCCACGTGAGTGCCTGACGTCTAACGTCGGAATCTCAAGATGGCAAAACACAACCGTCTGCCCAAATGCAACCAACTCCTGAATCCCTTGCTCCAGGCCCTCCATGATCTTTGGGAATCGGGTTGCATCGATGAGGTTTCATGCAACATTTTTGCCTTATCCCAACTTCATGGCCCCCAAAAAATAATTCTGTAAAAGCAGGGTGTTGCGGCATTGTTACGGCGCATTTTGTCACTACATCTTTTTCCCAACCATTTTTCAGACGATGGTCTTGATGGTCTTG
>Ga0172371_10005074_pt1 | contig 19644 bp, 22 predicted proteins | sample Lak12m_FD_114543 | JGI IMG/M metagenome (GOLD analysis project Ga0172371, IMG submission 114543) | Freshwater microbial communities from Kabuno Bay, South-Kivu, Congo - kab_022012_12m | ecosystem: Environmental > Aquatic > Freshwater > Lake | place: Democratic Republic of the Congo: South-Kivu... | reverse complement strand
GACTCTGTCACGGAGTCACGGACGGGAACGGATGTCAGCGGATGGTCGTCAACAGATTTGTGGAACGGATGAACGGATGGCTGTAAGCGGGAAAAGAAAAGGATGAATTATGAATGATGAATGATGAATGGCTGTAAGCGGACTCTGGCGCGGAGTCACGGACGGGAACGGATGTCAGCGGATTGTCGCCAACGGATTTGTGAAACGGGTCAACGGGTGGCGTAAGCGGACTCTGGCGCGGAGTCACAGACGGGAAGGGATGAAGAAAAGGATGAATTATGAGGGATGAAGGATGAATAAATTGCCGCCCTTGAAGATTTTCTACGCCATTATCGGTTCGTAATGTAACACGAGCAATTTATCCGCTTTCACGGCGACTTCTGCAAATGTGCGTCCGTCGTTGTCGGAAAATTCCACTTCAAAGACATTGGGCGCAAGGGTTTCGACGACTGTCCCGACCTGTCCACGCTGTAAATCATGTTTGGGAAGGTCTTCGGTTAAGGCGACAACATCCAGTAATTTGACTTGGTTTTTCATACTCTATCTCCTACAGCACGTAACAACTGGTAAGGCGCGGAGTCTCTTCTCCGCTGCGAATAATCCATGCGGTGCGAATTGTGGCTTGTCTGCCTTGTCGCCTCATGGTGAAGTCAACGATATATCGCTGTCCGTACTCGTCTTGTTCCGATTCGACGGCTTCTTCCATAATCACGGCAGATAAAATTGCCTGACGCAGTTCGTCTGAGTCCTCGGCGGTGATGTTCAAAGCAGATTCAAATACGCGGGCTTTATGCCGTCCGCGCGGGTGGGTGGCGCTCAGGCAATAATCATGCAGTTTTTCGATTTCAACAAAGGCGCGGTTTGCATTTGGCAGTTTCATCTTTGGGGATTATACCGCGTTGAAGAGTTTACAAGCGGACTCTGGCGCGGAGTCACGGACGGGAACGGATGTCAGCGGATTGTCGCCAACGGGTTTGTGGAACGGATAAACGGATGGCTGCGCGCAGACTTTGGCGCGGAGTCAAGGACGGGAACGGGTTGTCGCCAACGGATTTGTGGAACAGATGAACGGATGGCTGTAAGCGGACTCTGACGCGGAGTCACGGACGGGAGCGGATGTCAGCGGGTTGTCGTCAACGGATTTGTGGAATGGCTGTAAGCGGAATCTGACGCGGAGTCACGGACGGGAAGGGATGTTTACCACTTGTACTTGTGTACAATTGTGCATATAATCAGTCTTATGAGTTACGAATGGGATCCCAACAAAGCCAAGTCGAACTATAAAAAACACCGTGTGAAATTTACGGATGCTGTTGGCGTTTTTGAAGATGAAAATGCCATCACGATAGAAGGTGAGCATGAAAGCGAAGACCGCTTCATCACCCTTGGCAGGGATTTTCTGAGACGGATTCTGGTTGTCGTTTACACATTTCGCGGCGTGATCATTCGGATTATTTCCGCGAGAAAAGCCACAGCAAGCGAGAAAAAGGAATATCAGGAGCAAGAAAATGAAAAGTGAATATAACTTTAGCAAAGGGAAACGCGGAGCTGTTGTCCGCGCGCCAAAAGGCAAAACCCGAATCACCATCCGCATTGACGATGATATTCTGGAATGGTTTCGCGCTGAAGTTGATTCCGCTGGCGGCGGGAGTTATCAAACATTAATCAATAATGCTTTGCGTGAGCATATCAAAAGCCAACAGGAACCGATTGAAGTCATCCTTCGACGGGTGGTGCGTGAAGAATTAACTGCTGCAAGATAATTTTTGAAAAACTCCGAAGTCAAGGCTTCGGAGTTTTTGCACTCTGCAAACGGACTTTGCCGCGGAGTCACGGACGGGAACGGATGTCAGCGGATTGTCGTCAACCGATTTGTAAAACGGATAAGCGGATGGCTGCAAGCGGACTTTGGCGCGGAGTCATAAATGGAATTTGACGCCAACATCTTGCAACGACTCGCTTGCGGCGGGAAGGCGTATCTTCTCCCCGCCGTTTCGCCGCCGCCCGCGTGTCGCGCGCTTTTAGAATAAGCCTTCTAAGTATTGTCTTGTTCGTTCGTGTTTGGGGTTGTCAAATACCTCTTTTGCAAGTCCAGATTCCATCACTTCGCCAAGATACGCCGAAACCATGATGTTTGTGTCTATCACAACGCGCATTATTTTCCTGTTCGCACCGCGCGGATTTCAGCGTCTATATCGGCTTGTGTGATTTTCAACTTCTTTGCGCGCGCCTGAACCCGCTTCCATGACTTGTTGAATTTTTTTCGATTTCAGCCGAGTCGCTCAGGCTGAATTTTACAAAGCGGATATAGGTCAATACGTCCGCTTGTTTTTCCTTCGGCAGCGCGGAAAGTTCGCGTAGGATGGCTTTTTCTAAAGGGGTCATTCTTCACCTCAATGGGGAATTATACCTGTTAGGGAGTGGCTAAAAGAATGAAGGAGAAATTATGAAGGATGAACGGCAAACATTTGAGCGCTTCGCGGTCTGGCGAATTCTGAATTCAGATTTCAGAATTCTGAATTTGTATTTGACCGTTCATCCCACTCGCTACGCTCGGGGACAATGTCAGCATCGGCAGCAGCCAATCTTCTTCAATTCTGAATTCAGATTTCAGAATTCTGAATTTGTATTTGACCGTTCATCAGCATGGGTAAAAGCCAATCGCGCAATTCCGTCAGCGTTTGGGATTCTTTTTGCAATGAGTCGATTTTCTTCAAAATAGGTTTTGTTATTTCTGAAAATTTAGAGATTGTTTGTTCGTCGGGTAATGCTGAAAGAAATGTGTTCAAAACGCCGATGCGAATACCTTTGAAAGTGCTGCCAGCAGATGATTTTTCAGTAAAGACTTTTATTGTGTCACTTGAAAGAAGAAAATAAAGGTACTCAGAAGTTACAAACTCATAATTTGGTCTTATGGTAAAGACAGATTCGTTGATGTTCCAGTTGACTGGCTTTTCTTGCAAAAGATAAGTTTTTCCAACAGGTTCAATGCTCGTAAAAAGAATATCTCCAATTTGTAAATCAGACCTTCTATCAATAATTCGCAAGGCTTCATCATCTACATTGTCACACCTATCATCCAAAACAACTTTTCCGTAATCAATGTTCTTGATAGTGACGTAATAGTTATTCCCATTACCAAGAACAAAATTCTTTCTTGGGTTTAGACCAGTTCCAATTCTGCTGGTTATTTTTGAGAGTTGGCAAACCTCCCACCCAAGCGGAATCTCCCTCTTCAACGCTTCATTCCAGACCAGACCCCCTCCGCCTTCGGCACCTCCCCCAAATGGGACAGAAGTACCGTCCCATTTGGGGGAGGACGGGTGGGGGTAGGCGAACTGCACAAACCAGTAATCGTACAGCGTCTTCGCCATGGACTCTAACTCGGCGTTGATGCGGGCGTTGAGTTCGATTTTTGCGTCCAAGGCGCTGAGGACGGCGGCGATTTTTTGCTGGGTGGAAAGGTTGGGCGGATTTACATTTATAAAATATGCAATTTCTCTACTCAACCCAGGGACTGAACTGTGAGTATTTAATTTATCTAAACCAAGTAATTGAAGATAGTAATACCAAAACTTTAAGTCATCTTTTGTTTTATCTTTGATTGACAAATAATATGCAGTATCAGTTGGCGTGAAGTTATCTGTTGAAAATTTGACAGCGCCAACGCTACCTTTTCTTCCGATAATTATTCCAGGACCTTCAACCTTATAACTGTCTATATATCCAGTTATTCCGTTTGAACCAAATACAGGATATTCTCCAATTTTTTCATTGTTTACTCTGACAGAATATCCATATTCAAATTCAAGTCTATCTTTCAATAATAATTTTTTATCCATACATCACCTCTCCCAACATCCCGCGCAAAGGATTGCTTCGCCGCCAAAAGACAAGAGCGGCGGCTCGCAATGACATTGCCTGACGCCTAATCTCTACTCCCCAATCTCTACTCTCTGCCTTACCCATATTTCAATCCCCCCAACTGCTTCTTGATTTCCTTTTCCAAATCCTTGCTCTCGGCAAAGAGCGAATCAAGGTTCTTTTTGTACCCGTCCATTTTGGCGGCGAACTCGGCGGGCGATAAATCCACGTATTCGATTTTCACGTCAAAGTATTGACCCGCGCTAAAAGAGTAGTTCTTGTCTTTAATTTGCTGGTAACTGACCGTTACAGAGAAATCTTCGACCGCTTGACGCAAATTGAAGGTTGTAATGATGCGCTGTTCTTCTTCATCCGAAAGTAAGGTTTTCTGATTCTTGCCTTCCTTCACCGTTGTTCCCAGTTTGGATGCGTCCATTAGCACAATCTCGCCTTTGGCGTTGGCTTTATCCAAAAACAGAATGGAGACGTTGGTGCCAGTGGTGGCGAAGATATTGCTCGGCATGGAAACCACGCCGCGCAGCATTTTCTCTTCCACCAACTTCTCGCGGATTTTGCGCTCAATTCCGCTTTGGGCGGTGAGGAAACCCGTCGGGACGACAATCGCCGCCTTGCCTTTCGATGAAAGCGAAAAGATGATGTGCTGAATAAAGACCAGATAAATTGCCATCTTGTCTTTGTCTTTGTTTGGCACGTTGGGAATGCCCGCAAAGAAGCGCGCGTGGTTGGCTTGGGTATCGAGGTCGGCGCTGAAGTCGCTGAAATCCAATTTGAAGGGCGGGTTCGAGACGATGTAATCGAAGGTCATCAACGCATTGCCTTTTTTATGGTACGGCGCCAGCAGGGTATTGCCTTGCACAATGTTATTGATGGATGCCACCAAATTATTGAGGATGAGGTTGAGTCTCAGCATCTGGCTGGACTTCTGCGAAATATCCTGCGAGTAAATGGTGCAGCGCTCTTCGCCGATGGCGTGCGCCAAACTCATCAACAGCGAGCCAGAGCCAGCGGCGGGGTCGTAGGCGGTGACGTTCTTCACCTTCTCATTGACCAAAATCGCCGCCATAATCTTCGCCACCGCGTGCGGCGTGTAATACTCGGCATACTTGCCGCCGCCGTCCTTGTTGTAATCCTTGATGAGATACTCGAAGATGGTCGCAAAGAAATCGAACTTCTGGTCGAAGACGCCCTCGAAACTGAAATTCACCAGCGGGTTGATGAGGGCGCGGCAGAAGGCATCGCGCTTGCTTGTGTCGGTGATGTAAGCGCTCAACTCGTCAAAGAGGATAATCTTCGCCCCCGAATCGGTCTTGACCGAGAAAATGTCATTGTTGAAAATGGCGATGTCGCGCAGCGTGTCATCGAAGAGTTTGGCGAATTCGGGTTCGTTCTGGCGGTTATGCAAATAGGATAGATAGTGCGCGCGCTTCAACTTCGGGACGTCGGGGCTGAGCGCCAGTAGCAGCATTTCATACTCATCCTCAGAGAATCCCGCTACCGCGCCCTCCCAGTTTTGCGCTTTTTTCAATTTGGGGTGATTCTTTTTGACTTCGTAGGCGAATTTATCGTTCATAAATTTATACAAAAACGCCTGCGTGATGATTTTGAACTCGTTGCCGTCGTTGCCCAATCCGTAATTGGCGCAGACGCTCTTAAGGGAATCAATTAATGTCTTGGTCTTGACGGTGAAATCTTGGGTTAATGCCATGTTGTTTTCCTATTCACATTCGACCCCTGCGGGGTCACCGTGTCAATAATTGTATATGATGCCTGACGCCGAAGGCGTCGCGCCGACCCCGAAGGGGTCATATGTATATAGATTCGACGATGCCGCCGTGCCCGACCCCGCAGGGGTCGCATGTGATGTTGTGCCGTTACCAACATTCGACCCCGTTGGGGGTCGTTTTTATAATGCGATTTCCGTCTATAAAGATGTGACCCCTTCGGGGTCATGGTTCAATCCAATCGAACAAATATTCATCTTTATACTCGATGGCAAAGGTCTTCAAAAACGTCAAATATTCATCCTTGAACGCCTGCTTCTTGTGATGCTCTTTCTGGCGCATTATATAACGGATGACATTATCTAAACTCGAATGACTGTACGAAAACGCCCCAAACCCCTCCTGCCATTGGAATCCCGACGGGCAAAACCCCTTCACCTTGATAAACTCATTCGATGATTTCTTCACCTCGCGCACCAAATCCGACAAACAACACGCGGGGCGCATTCCAATGAGAAAATGCAAATGGTCAGGCATCCCATTAATGGCGAGCATCTTCTGCTCTTTATTCTGCACAATCCCTGTGATGTACTTATACAGATCTTCTTCCCACGCGGGCAAAATCAAACTTTGCCGATACTTCACCGCAAACACCACCTGAATATAAATCTGCGAATAGGTTGTCATTTGAATTTATCCTTGCCTGACATCGAAGATGTCAAATGCTTATAGAACGTTGGCGTCGCATTACATACGACCCCTGCGGGGTCGAACGTGATGATTGCATTGCGCGGGCTATAAATATTTGACCCCTGCGGGGTCGAACGTGATGATTGCATTGCGCGGGCTATAAATATTTGACCCCTGCGGGGTCATACTCCCTGAAACTCATTGATATATTCCCGCACCAGCAGAGAATTAATAAAACGGGCGGTCTCGGCGTTCAGTTTGGCAATTTTGCTAAACGCCTGCATCACGCTTTGCTGCATCATCTGGGTAAAAAAACCTTCCGATTCGAGCAGGCGGCTATTTTGCAGCGCCTTCTCATCTATTGCCTGCTTGACCTCTAACAGCGCTTCTTGCAAATCAACCTCGCGTTGAGTCACATCGCCACGCTCCATAATCCGCTTATGAACGCGCGCGTATTTTGCATCGCTTTCATACTTGGCGCGCAACAGGGCGTTCTTGCGATTCAACTCCAAAATCTTTTGCTGAATTTTCTCCAGCGCGCCGATATTCTTCTTCATCTCCTCTTGCGTCACTTCATCAAGATTGCCCTTTTGGAACAACCGTTTCAATTCGTCATAAAGATTGACGAATTGCGCGTCCTGCTGGTCAAAATTATTGAGGAAGGCTTCGCGCGTCTTTCTCAGGGCGTCTTTTAACTCGTCCGCCAGCCGCAACTCCTCCTCAGAGATTTTGCGGAACAGAAAGACCGCGTTTTCCAGCGCGGCGTTCAGCAGGTTGGTCGTATCTACTTGATTTTGCAGCGCTTCGCGCAGGTTCAACAATTCAAGGTGACGCGTGGTTTCGTCCAGCAATTTGCCCATGCGCTTAAAGTCCACTTTTTCCAGCAGGTCAAAATGCCCGTAGAGCCGAATCAAGTTGTAGATATTTCTTGCGCTCTCCAACGCTTTTTTGATTTCCAAAATTTCCTTACGGTCTTGAATCTCGCTAATGGCTGTCGAGAATTTCTCCGCGTTGCTCAAATCATACAAGAAGAGTTTTTGCTTAATTTCGCCGATTTCCCGCTCTATCTCTTCCCGCGACATGAACATCTGCGAATAGGTTTGCCGCTCATCGCCAAGTTCTGCCTGTAATTCATCAAAATACGCCTTGTTGGTTTCTGCAAACTCCTTGCGGATGTCGGCAAAGTCCACCACATAGCCATATTTTTGATTTTTGTAAGGGCGATTGACGCGCGTCAGCGTTTGCAGCAGGTTATGTTTCTTAATCACTCTGGCAAGGTAGAGTTTTTTCAAGCGCGGCGAGTCAAACCCGGTTAAGAGCATGTTGTATACAAAGAGCAAGTCAATCTTGCCGTCTTTGAAATCTTTCACCGTTTCCTTGCGGTATTTTTTATCGCCCACGTCATGCAAAATCAACGCGGCGCTGAGCTTCTTTCCCTGCCGCTGGGTATATTCGCCATACGCAGGTTTTGCCTCTTGAATAGCGTGATATTCCCGCACGGGTTCGGCGTGTTTTTGTTCGGGGTTGTATTTATGGATAAAAATCTTAAACAGCATCTCCGCCTGTTCGGAACTATCACAAACCACCATGCCGCCCACGGAATCATCCGCAAATACTTGCCTGCGGCTGGCGATAAAATCCTCTATCACATAATCTAACATCGGCTCGGCAAAGCGTTCGTGCGCCAGTACGTCTTTCTTCTCAATATCACCCCTGCGAATTTTAATTTCCAGTTCTTCCAAAATTTGCTTCATTTGCAAAGCGTACCCCGTCTCAATCTCTTCACGGATGAGGCGCAGGGTATATCCGTCTGCGATAGAACGGTTATAAAAATATTTGTGAATGTAATTGCCGAATACCGCTTTTGAACTGCGCTCATCGCCGAGCAGCGGCGTGCCCGTCAGCCCAATAAGGATGGCGCTTCGGTCAGAGTTAATCAAGTTGGCAAGGAAACTTCCCTTTGGGTCGTAGCTGCGGTGAACTTCATCCAAAAAATAGACGCGCTGGGTGTTCAGGTCGTAATCGCTTTCCTTCACCACATCGCCTTCGTCTTTGAATTTGTGGATGTTCACCACCGTAATTTCTCTGCGTCCGCCCGCGTTTTGGACGGCTTGTTTGTTTTGAAAACTCTTAAGCAGTTCCTCGCGCGAGCTGACCGTTTGCACCGCCAAGCTGCGAGAACCCAGCTCGTCTTTTGCTTGATTCAGCAAGTCAATTCTGTCCACAATAAAATAAAATTTTGGGATGATGTTCTTGCGTTGAAAAACATCTGTTAAATATTGCGCGCTGTAAAAAGCCAGCGCGGTCTTGCCGCTGCCTTGCGTGTGCCAAATGATGCCTTTCTTCTCGCCCTGCTCCAATTTACGCTCAATCGCCTTCATGGCAAATAATTGCGGGTAGCGCAAAATATGTTTTTCAAGGCGGTGATTCTGCTTTACATAGGCAAAGCCATAGCGTAACAAAAATGCCAGCCTCTCCCGCGAGAAGAGCGAAGTGAGCAGTCGGTTGGTGGGCGTGTTGGGGGCTTTATTGGTCAGGAATTCTGGCGAATGTTTAATGGCGGAAAGATTGTTGTCTTTCAAAACCAGATTTTCCAGCGCGTCATCTTCATCCGCCAGCAGGCGGCTTAAGTCAAATTCTTCTTCTTCCCTAAAATAGTTAAATCTCGTATCCGAATAAGATGTGGTCGCGTAAAACGCCCCTTGCAGCGGCTCCATGTCGTTGGGGTCATAGTCCATGTTATTGGAAAAAACCAAAACCTGCGAGATGTTGATGAACTTTCTAAACCTCGGATTCTTCGAGCGGGTATTGATTCGCTCCCGCTCCGCCAAAATTCCATCGCGGTTATTCGGCTTCTTCACCTCAATAAACGCCAGCGGCATCCCGTTGATGAGCAAGGTAATGTCGGGGCGAAATTCATCGTCCCCGTTTTTACAAGTTAATTCTGTTACAACGTGAAAAGAATTGTTATCAAAGTTTGCAAAGTCAATCAATTTTGGCGCGGAGGTTGAAACCAACATCTCATAAAACGCCTTGCCCAAGTCTTCGCTATCCAAAGTCAGCGAAACATCCGCCAACAGGCGGCGCGCCTCCGCTTCGGTCATCTCCGCGTTGATGCGCTGCATGGCTTCCACAAAAACATCCGTGAAGATATTGGTCTCCACATCCCAATTGGATTTTGAAAGCGGCAGGTATTCATATCCCATTCTGCATAAATGCAAAATGGCGGGAATTTTAACTCTGGAATTTTCCGTGAAGTTCATGCGTCTTGTCCCTTCGCCGTGATGGTAATAAACCGCCTAACAGTCGCATATCTGATTTTTTGAATTATAGGGCAAAGCGGGTCTTTTTGTCGAATCGCCGGGTTTTGCCCCCTTATTTGTAAATGACTCTACTTTTACAAAAACTTCGTGAACTTCGTGCAATTCGTGGCTACGCATTTTACTTCCCCACACAAAAAACTTCGTGGCTAAGAATTTTGTAAGAGCTCTATTGAATCGGCAAACGTATGCAAAACTGACTCCCCTTTCCAACGCCGGCGCTATCCGCCGTCACCCGCCCCTCATGCGCCTCAACGATGGCTTTCACAATCGCCAGCCCCAGCCCGGTTCCGCCTGTTTCGCGGCTGCGCGATTTATCGGCGCGATAAAAGCGGTCAAAAACCGCGGCCAGTTGTTCGGGCGTTAATCCATCCCCGCTGTCTTTCACGCTGACAATGACCTCGCCATCTTTTACTTCGCACAAAATATCAATCATTCCATTGGATGGCGTGTGACGCAGCGCATTGGAAAGCAGATTAAAAACCGCCTGACGGATGCGCGTGGCGTCCACAGAAATTTGCGGCAGCGGCGCGGATTGAAGCGTAAGGCGAATATTTTTCTCCGCCGCGAGAATCTCCAACGCCTGAACACAATCCGCCAGCAGCGCATTTAAATCGGCGGGCATTTTCTCCAAATGTAACTGACGCGCTTCCGCCAGCGCAAGTTCGCGCAGGTCGTTCACCAATCGAGTCAAATGGCGCGTTTGCCCATATAAATTTGCAATTTCAGATTCATCCAACGCATAGACCTTATCCAGCGCGGCGCGCAGGTTGCCTTCCAAAATGGTCAGCGGCGTGCGTAACTCGTGCGCCACGTCCGCCATGAGATTATTCCGCAGCGTTTCCGCGCGTTGCAAATCCGCCGCCATCGCATTAAACGTCTCCGCGAGGTCTATCATTTCTTGCGCCCCATGCGGAGAGACGCGCGCGTTCAAATCTCCGCGCCCAATTTTATGCGCCGCCTTCACCAGTTCCGTAATGGGCGCGCTCACCACCCGCGCAATTACCACTCCGCCGCCGACCCCAACGATAATGGAAAATGCCATGAACTCCATCAGCCGCTGTTGAATTTCCGCAGGCGGCGCGTCTGGCGGACCGTCCAAATCTGCCTTCATGCCTGCGCGTTCCAGCGTAATCACCGCGAACTGCATGAAGAACATAAAAAACAAAACGCCGCTAATCATCAAACTTAATCGCGCCCATAATTTTTTCATCGCGCTGCTCCCGTCAGTTTGTAGCCCACGCCGTACACGGTTTGAATGTACGTTGGGTTGTCGGGGTCGGGTTCTATCTTGCGGCGTAAATTGCGGATGTGCGTATCGAGCGCGCGCCCCAAGCCTTCATAGGCATAGCCCATGGATTTTTCCAGCAAGTCATCGCGGGTGAGGGTAAAGCCCGGATTGGATAAAAACGCTTCAAGTAGATTAAATTCCGCGCGCGTCAATTCTACGGGCAGACCGTTTGCCGTGAGCGTGCGTCCATCTAAATCCAATTTGAGTCCGCCGTGCATCAAAACATGCGGCGCTGCGTCTGGCGATTTATCCAATTTAACGCGGCGCAGCAGCGCCTTGACGCGCGCTACTACTTCACGCGGGTTAAACGGTTTGGGAATGTAATCATCCGCGCCGAGTTCCAACCCTACAATTTTATCGGCGTCTTCAATCCGCGCCGTAATGAGAATGATGGGCGTGGCAGCCAGCGACTTATCGGCGCGAATCATTTGCGTAGCCTCCCAGCCGTCGCGGTTGGGCATCATCACGTCCAGCAGAATTAAATCGGGGCGCTCGCGCCGCAGCGCGTGCATTGCCGCTTCGCCGTCATAGGCGGGAATGACCTGATAGCCCGCCTGTTCTAAATATCCCGATAAAACTTTGACAATGGATTTGTCGTCATCAACGACCAGTATTCTTTGCGTCATGCGCGGAATCATAACACCCCATTCTGAAGAGAATCTCAAGATGGGCTGAAAAAATCTGCGGAAAATACACAGGTCATCTTCAGAATTTCTTGACAAGCGCGTTGGATAATAGACAAAATCAAAATTATATAGGAGCAATGAAATGTCTAAAATTAAATCGTTCGTATTTATTATGCTTGCGCTATTTTTTGTCATCGGCGCGGCGGGCTGCGCGGCGGTGCAATCGGTGATGCCGGGCGGGTCGGGAAATTTTGCGTCCGTTGAGCCAACGCATACAGACCTTGCGTATGCAACTCTTTCTGAAACGCAAAAACTTGACTTGTATCTTCCTGCCAGCGGCGCGGGACCTTTCCCTGTCGTGGTGATGATTCACGGCGGCGGCTTTATGTTTGGAGATAAATCCGATGGCGCGGGGTTAACCGGCGTGGACCAACTCCTCGCGGCGGGCTACGCGGTAGCGAGCATCAACTACCGCTTAAGTGGAGAGGCGCAATATCCCGCGCAAATTTATGACGCGAAAGCCTCCATCCGCTTTTTGCGCGCCAACGCGGAAAAGTACAACCTGGACGCGGAACATATTGGCGCGTGGGGCGCTTCGGCGGGCGGAAATTTGGTGGCGCTGCTCGGCACAACCTGCGGCGAGGCGGAACTGGAAGGCGACCTCGGCAACGCGGAATATTCCAGCTGCGTGCAAGCGGCAGTGGATTGGTTCGGTCCGATTGACTTTTTGAAAATGCAGGAACAATTTGAAGGAACGAGTTGCAAATCTACGACCAATGACGCTTCTTCCCCAGAATCTAAATTGATGGGCGCGCCCATCCAGACTATCCCCGACCAAGTTGCCAAGACCAACCAGATGACTTACATTGATGCAACGGACGCGCCCTTCTTCATCGAAAACGGCACAGCCGATTGCAACATTCCGCCGGTGCAAAATAAAAATTTGGCGGACGCATTGAGCGCGGCGATTGGCGCGGATAAGGTGACGTACACCTCGCTGGAAGGCGCGGGTCACGGCGGCGCTCAATTTGAGACGGCGGAGAATGTTCAGCAGGTGATTGCGTTTTTGGATAAGTATTTGAAGTAAAAAGAGCAGCCCATCCTCATTTGTTTGAGGATGGGCTTTTTATTGTGCATTGAAAGCGCGGCTGTAAATTTGCTAGAAGCGCTGCGTTATGGCAACTGTGTGCTTGCAAACGATATTGAAGTAAAATTTCGTCTTTTGCTTGCTAATATCAATTTTGTGGAAGATTACAGAAACCGAGCCAGAGAGTACGCCCGCGCCATTCCAGATTGGAACAAGATAACCGACCAATTTGAGGAGATGTATTTTTCTTTGGCGGCGTAAGGAAAATTTTGGGGCGTTTAATCAGGCGGGCTTATTATGAAGTCTGCGGTACGGCTTCAGCCGTTCATCTCCCCAGCCGGAAAGAATCCCACAACGTCAGGGCGGGCTTGGGCGTTTTGCCGTCCTTTTCCATCAAGCCGGTGTTGACGAAAAATCCCAGCGTGTTCAGGTCGCCCGAACCCATGCCCTGCTGGCGAAAAAATCGGTTGTACGAGCCTTCGTCCAGGTCGCTCAACAGCAGGTACACCCAAAACGTCAGGCGCGGCTGCAACTGGCTGTGTATCGCGTTGAGATAGTCCAGCTGGTCTTGCGGCGTACCGGGCAGGTTTTTGGCGGGACGGGAGGGAAAGCCGCCTTCGGCGACAGCCAGGGGTTTTTCGGTGCGAGTCAGCAGCGGGGTGTAGTAATCGGCGGGAATTTCGGCGCCAGAGCGGTAGGCAATAAACGGGTAGGAGGAAATCACCCACAGGTCGAGCAGCGGCTCAAAGGCTTCCACCTGCTGCCAGCGAATTTCCCCGGCGGGCAAGCCATCTTCCACAGCCGCCAGCCCGCGCAGCTGCTCCCACTGAAAGGTGACGAAAACCTGGGTTTGGGGCGCTTCGGCTTTGATGGCGGCGTAGGTTTCGCGGTACAGGCTCAGATAATACTCAAAATCGGCGGGGAAAGCCTCGGCGTAGGTGTTCACTTCAGACCCCAGCCCCAGGTAGAGCGGATGAAATTCACGCAGCAGGCGCAGGGTGTAATTTTTGAAAGCGGCGCGCACCTGCGGGTTGGCAAAGGAGGCTTCCCAGCCTTCGGGCAGCCCGCTGAACTCGCGGCGGTTGAAACCGTTGAGCGGGTCCACCACAAAAATTTGTTCCAGATTATTTGCCTGCGCCAGCGTATGCCCGTTTTGCAGGTCTTTTATCTTTTGCGAATCGGCTTGCGGGCTTTGCACAAAATCCTGCCAGGGAATTGCCTCCTGCACCAGCACAAAATCGGCGTGGGCGCTCATGGCGCGGTAATGCTCAAAGACGCTTTCCAGCGAAACCTGGGGCGGGGTGGGGAAGAAGCCATACGCCGTTTGCCCGCTGCCCAAAGCAGCCGGTTTGGGGGTGAGGGTGGGGTCCGGTAACGGAGAAACGCTCTGCCCACAAGCCAGAGAAAGCAGCAGCAGGCCTGCTGTCAGCCATAAAGCGGATTTCATAATGGTTTACTCCTTGATTTCTTCCGCCTGATGTGGAGATGGTCATTTTCGTCAGCGCCCATGAATAAAAAAACGCTCGCCGCAAAATTAACGCTCTGCCGATTATAGGGTAGGGCGCAGATTCTGTCGAATAAAAAACCCCGCATTTATGCGGGGTCTTGTTGTGTGCCTCCACGCAAGGACACATTACTTAACTGTTTTGTGAAAGCATCCGTCAATTTATAGGTGACGTGAATTACAGCCTTATTGTAGCCCAACTCGACTCCGGTCACAAACTGCGAAAGCCACGTCTTCAACTCTCGCACGTTCCCGGCGTCTTCCAACTGACTTAAGCGTTCTTGCCACGCGCTGACAATCGCTTGCATTGCCGCCGGTTGAATTTCAACCTGCGCCGCTTCCGCCTGTCTCAAAAGCAAGTCAAGGTCGCTTTTCGCTTTGGCGCGCTCCGCCTCACGCTGGGCAAGGCGGTCTTGCGCCGCCGCGCTTCCGGTCTTCTCTATCGTGTTCAAGGTTCTTTGAATTGACAAGTCAAGGTCTTCCAACTCCCGGCGCGCCGCCTTAATTTCTATTTCTATTTTTTCTTTTGACTCAAATTTCTTCTTTGCCTCCGCTATCACCTCCGCCAAATATTCAACGGTCAAGATTTTCTCTTTTACGGCTTTCAAAAAATGCGCTTCGGCATTATTCGCCCCGATTCGCTTCGAGGGACAAGCCGCGTAACCCTTCCGGTTCTTATTGCCGCACATATAAAAACGCCAGGGGTATTTTTTATTCCCCACGCCGTAAACCATCATCGCGCCGCACTCCGCGCAACGGCATAAACCCGAAAGCAGAGAAGGACTTGCCACGCGGCGCGGATGTTGCGCTCCGCGCTTGAATGGTGTCACATTCATAAGCCTTTGCACAGCGTCAAAAACTTCATGCGTGATTAACGGTTCGTGATGGTCTGGCACTTCGCCATAATACCCAAGATAAGAACGATTCCGGAAAAAGGTCGGGAAAGAATTTTTAGAAGTGTACAGCCTCCCGCCGGTGGCTTTGATAATCTCATTCAGGCTTCCACCGCGCGCGCGCATCTCCCAAGCCAGTTTTACATCTTCCACCAAAAGCGGGTCGGGTATCCACTGGCTGACAATGCGCGGCTTGCCGTCCCGCTTTACGCCGATTTCAACCGGGCGGGTCGTATACCCGCGCGGTGGCGTGCCGGGCGCAAATCCGCGCCCCATGCCGATTAACTCTTTCAAGCCGCGCTTCACATCGCGCGATGTTTGCCGCCGCTTCTCTTCGTTCGTCAAGTTGATAAAGTTCTCAACAATGCGCCCCGTAAAATCATCGGCGGGTATTACATCGGTCAGGGAATGGACAAGGATTCCGCGCTTGTTCAACAAAGCCTTGTAATAAACAGAGTCGTTGTAATCTCTTGCAAAGCGCGCAAAATTCCAAATCAACAAAGCCGCCGGGCGTTCGCTTTCGTATTCGCTGGCATCCATCAGCGCGGAAAATGCTTCACGCCCTACAACGCTCCCGCCGGACTTTGCCACATCGCTAAACATGCGCCCAAGCCTCAAATGATACATCTTGCAAAACGCCATAATCTCACGCTCTTGCTGCCCTACGCTTCTTTCCTGCGCCGCGCCGCCGCTATCGCGTAAATAAGCCCAAACCAGCGCGCCTGCCACAAGTCCGGGCGGGGGCGGTGAATATTTGCTCATTGCTTACACTCCGCGCGCGGCATAATTTGATTGTCTTTCATAACCAACTCGCCGCGCTCTAACATCTCTTGAATAACGCCAAGCATCGAATCAACGAGAAAAGGCAACGCCGCGCGCCGCGCATCCGCAAGCGTTTCAAATTCCTTCCCCGGCTTAATTTCAACTTCAATCGGTTGCTTTTGTTTTGGCATTGCCTTTTATCCTTTCTGTAAAAGATTTAAGCCTCTATCGTCTGCATCGCATCCAAGCATTGACTCAATTCAGCGGGCAAGTAATAGGCTTCGATACGCCCGTCATCATTCCGCCAGTATTGCCCGTGAATAGTTGCCGGGTTGATACCTGCCAGCCAGTTAACAAAAATCGGCGTGTCTTCCTGAATGGAGGACTCAATCAGGCTTTTCAGATTCCCGCCGCTGCGGTGGAAGTCGGTCAAGTCCTTATCGCCCGGGCGCAAAGCAGGCACGCTCAAAGCCTGCGAGTCATGCAACCAGGTCAATTTTTCCTTGCCCTGCCTGCCTGCTTTGTCTATGTCATACGCCAGCAAAAAGCGGGAAGGGCGCAAAAGATACAAGCCCCATGCCGCAAGGTTTAACTCATTCGTTGCGCTGCCCAGCGTCATCACGCTTGCCAGGTCGCCAACTTCCTGCCGCAACAAAAGCGCATCGAGTTCACCTTCACAAAAAACAGCGGGCTTGCCCGGCATGATGGAATCCGCAAGATACAGCGAAGCGGATTCGCTGCCGCGAATAGACCGGAATTTATCCGTAGGACTCTTCGGGTGTAATAGGCGCATTTTCAAATACCAAACCTTGCCGCCCATCATGCCCGGTATCAGAACGCTTTCCCAAAAGTAGATGGGTTCTGCGCTCTCCCTGGGGTTGCCCCAAGATTCCGCTTTCATGGGGTTGGCATTCTTTGGGATGTAACCCAGCCGCGCGGCGCGGATGGTCTCATCATTCAGCCCGCGCGCATGAAGCCACGCCAAAGCCTCCCGCCCGCGCTCATCCCACAAAGCGGACTCGGCGCGCTCAATCAACTGCCGGGCGCGCGCCTGCCAAACGTCCGGCGGTGGGTTGGTGGGTAACTGGATGGGCGTCTCATGGCGCGCCGGGGTCATCTTGCTTTCATCCCCGCCGAGGATTTCATGCGCCGTCTTGAAGTCACAATGATTCAGCGTCATGACCAGCTTGTAAATATCGCCTCTCCCGCACTCCGAGCGCGTCCAACAGCGATACAGCGCGACTCCGTCTTCGCCGCGCCAAACTTTGAAGGCGGTCGGGTTATCCCCGCCATGAATGGGGCAATGGGAGGCGAATCCCTTGCCAGCCTTGCGGAATTTTGCGCCTGCGCGCTCTGCCATTTGAAGCATCAAAGTAAGGTCGTTTTTTATGGCGTCTTTGTCCATTTTTTAACCTCATTTCCGATTCCGACAGTATTAACCTTTTTTGAAAAAATTTTTTTCGGGTCGGAATCCTGCCTTTTTTCGGGTCGAACAGTTCAAAATTTTTTTGAAATTTTCGGCTTGTCCATACAGAAAAAAAAGGCGATTCCAATATAAATTTGAGCCTCTTAATACAACTGTTCGACTGTTCGACTGTTTTTTTACTTTTGAATATCAGCCGAAAAAAAAAGCAAAATCCCGAACGAACAGTCGAACAGTCGGACTCTAGACTCTTTGTTCTAGTTTTTGGCTTGAAAGCGCCCAGGTGTTGTCCGGGTGTTTTTGCCCGTGTGTATCCACAATTTGACCGTTCTTTTCAAGCACTCTATGAGCCTCGTAAAGCATCCCGCGCTTAAAGCCTTCCTTTTCAGCCATCTCTACAAATTCCTTCGGCGGGATGGGCTTGCCCGCATCCTGCAAGACTTCGAGCATCCACTCGGCGCATTGCTGCGCTTTGGTCGGTTCTTTGTAGGGCTTCGCCGGGTCGCCAAATAAAATCTTTGGGTTGTCGTTGGCATCGCTCAAAACGTCATACCCGATGGGCTTCGGCTTCTTGCCATAATTCGACTTCAAAACTGCCATGACGCGCGGACCGTTCGGGTCGGGTTCGGGTCCCGTCTGTACCAGCCACACGCCCAAAACCGAGCGCGCCATATTGACCACATGACCGCTGCCGCGAATGTCATCTTGATTTATTTCACCCTTGCCCGTGAACATGGCGGGCGGCTTGCGCGTGTGTGCAATCAGGACGAGTCCGAGGTCGAATTCATAAGCGACTTGATTCAAGAAGTTGAGCAAGTCGCGCACGTCTTCGACTTTATCTTGACCGCCTTCCGCCGCGTTGCCGAATGAGTCAATGACCACCAAAGCAGGCTTGATAAAGTCAATTCTTTCGATAAGCGAATCGCGGAACTCGGGGTCGGAAAAATTTATGAATCCGCTTTCTTCCTGGTCTACTGTCCAAAGATAAAATTTATCCTTGCTCATGCCCCAGGCGTTGGCGCGCTGCTTGACGCCCGAAGCGAAGCCTTCACAATCCACATACAAAGCAGGCGCGCCGGGGTTGTGGATGGGCGTCCCATCCGGGAAGGTCTTTTCGTCTATTTGCAACTGGCAAATTTTCAGCGCAAGCATGGACTTGGAGACTCCGCCCTCGCCGCCCAAAACGGTTAACTTGCCTTTGGGGATTCGATAATCCCAGTACCATGAAGCGTCTTTGATACCGGTCTCCATTTCGCTGAATGGCACAAACTCCGGCGCGTCTTCGTTCGCTTTCATAATCTGGCTGTAGTGATGTTTATTCTCGCCTGTTGCATTTGCCAGCGCGGACTCTTCACGCCCAGGCGCGGCGCTTTCCAAAGCCAGCCAGTAACGCTTATAAGGTTCTTTGAAAGAAGTCGGGTCTACTTCGACTTTCTCCCCACGCACGCGGCGCGATAAGAGATTAATCATCATGCGCTTTGTAAGCATCTTTTTAGTCGTTGCCTGCTTTTTCTCCAAAGCCTTCCGCATGGTCTTCTGATAGGCGCGCATTATTTCCCCGCGCACTTCCTCCGGCAAAAGGGCAATGCTTTTATAAAATTGTTCTTGTAACTCTGCAGGGCTGGGGGTAAAATCGTCCTGTTCGTTGGTGATTTTTCTGTCCGCCGCATCCGCGCCCACCTTCCCGGGCGCGGATTGCTTTTCATTCAATTGCTGATTTGTCATTTTTTACTCTCCTTTTTCAAAAATATGATTTTTGGTTATGCTTTCTTTTTGCCGTCTTCTTCCGGTGGGTCGGGTGCAGGGTTGTAGATCGTGGCTTCTGCGGGGGCAGCAGGCAGCAACACCCGCAGGAAATCTTGGTACAGTTCAAACGAACCGCTGACAACCAGCCGCCGCTTTTCTCGTGTGATAGCAACGTAAATTAATGTGTCTTGCATGAGGGTTCTCCTAAAAAAAACTGTATGCCGTCAGCATACAGTTTTTCAAATCACTTGTGGTGGGAATTCCCAACTAAAAAATAGGAATTCCCATTTTCGAATTGGGAATTCCTATTTTTTGTCACATCTTCGTCAAGTCTTTTCAGTTCCAATTGAAATGTTCGCCCTCCTTAAGGATTTTTCTCAACGTTTTTTGATCTTTCGGTAGTTCAGGATAATTCTTTTCTAAATAAGAGATTATAAATTTCATGGGTCTCCGCTGGTCAATCATTGGCTTGATAATAGAAAAAGTTTTTCTATGCGTTTCTTCCAAATCAGGCTTCAACGGTTTGGCTTGTCCGGGAGTTATTCTGTAAAGTATAAAGTAAAGTATGAACAATATTCAGGTTAACCTAAGTTGCCTAACAGAAAGTTTCGCATTGTGAAAGAATCCGAGCAGCAAATCTGGTCTATGGCGTAAGCGAGCAAAGCCACGATTCAACATGAAGCGAATGTCTTCTTT
>Ga0172371_10005073_pt1 | contig 19647 bp, 13 predicted proteins | sample Lak12m_FD_114543 | JGI IMG/M metagenome (GOLD analysis project Ga0172371, IMG submission 114543) | Freshwater microbial communities from Kabuno Bay, South-Kivu, Congo - kab_022012_12m | ecosystem: Environmental > Aquatic > Freshwater > Lake | place: Democratic Republic of the Congo: South-Kivu... | reverse complement strand
TCTTCGCTCCAGGTCAGGCTGCCGGGCAGGTCAGCGCTCTCCCAGCCGTCCCCGCTGGCGCGGTAGCTGCTGTAAACGCCATCCTGAATTTCGATCAGGTGTGTGGCCGTCAGTCCGCTTTGCGTTTCGCTCTCCCGCAGGAAGGGGTTGAAATCTTCCCCTCCCGGCACGCTCAGGTATATGCCGAGCGTTCCTTCCGGCAGCGATTCCCGCGGATTATCCAGCCGCAAGTACAGGTTGGCGCTGTCCTGAGCCAGGTAAAAATGGCTGAACCCGCTGGCCTGCCTGTCCCCGTAAATCGCGGCGCTCGACCATTCATTGCTTCCAATTTCGCCATCGATCAGCGGCGTCTCCAGCCCGCTCATGGCCCGCGCCGGCTGTTCGGCATGCGCCGGGATAATCGGCACGTACAGGTAAGCCGGAATTTCGTCCCCCAGCGTCTCATATACCTTCATTTGCAGTTCGCGGAAGCTCTGGTCGAAATACGCATCCTGGCCGGAGTTTTGGTCCGCGCCGTACCACCAAAACCAGTCCGAGCCCTCCGCCAGGTACAGGTATTCCTGCGCCAGCGCGATGGCCTCGGCCGGGGCGTCGCGCTGGCCGCTCAGGTCATACTTGGCCAGGTGCTCGCGCGTCTTGCCCAGCATATTCCAGGCTTGGGTCTCTTCGGATTCACCGATCCAGGTATCATAGTTCTGACTGAACCAGGCGCCCGGGAAAAGCGCATCCAACTCGCGCTGTTCGGGGAATAATCGCAGGTATTCCGATGGCGTGATGGTCTTTAGCGTCGCGCTCTCCGCAAGCAGGCGGTACATGGCGCGCAGGAATTCCTTGCCGTCGTTCGGGTAGTACTCCCAGGCGTTTTCGCCGTCCAGGATGATGCTGACGATGTGCGCGCCCTGCGCGTTTTCCTTTTTCAATTGCGCGCGGATATTCTCCAGCCGTTGCATCAGGTCGGCCGCGGCTGCTTCAGCCGGCGTCTGCGAATAGGTGAAACCGACCTTGTCCGAGAGCACGCCGTCGCGGAAGAAGACTGCCATTGCCTCGCCGTCTTCCCCCCGCACGATATACGGCCGGTAGAGCGCGTCCGCTTCCTGCACGGTTTCAGCCGCATCGCGCGTGAAATTGGCCATGCCCAGCGAAGCCGCCAGCACGGGTTCGCCGCTGGCTATCCACTGGTAGCCGGCTTGCGCCGCCAACGGCACGATCTCCTGCGCCACCGCCCCCTCCCCCGGCCACAGCCCGCGCGGAGCCTGCCCAAAATGCTCCGTATAAACCGCCGCGCTGCGCTGCAGGTGCGCAATCGCGTCGTTCGGCCAGGAAAAACGCTCCGGCAGCTCCGCGGTCGGATTGCCGGTGGCCGCCAGATCGCTGTTGTAGATCAGCGGCAGGATGGGGTGCGCGTAGGGCGTGGTGATCAGCTCGATCTGCCCGCTGTCTTGCAATTCCTTGTGAATATCGATCACGCCGGCCATGACCTCGCGCACCTGGTTGAACAGTATGGCTTTATCCGCCTCGCTGAAATCGCGCCCTTTCTCCACTAGGTTCTTCAGCGGCTCGGCTTCCAAAAAATCGGGGTCGAACCAGGCCAGGTTGAACCACACCTGTAGGTCGCGGAAATCCTTTTCGCTGTAGCTTTCCAGCGCCGCGGCGATGTCGGCTTCATCCGTCCCGCCGCGTTTATCGAGCAATTCCTGGTAGCGCGGGAAGCGCGCGATGATGTTATCCCAGTTGGCATCGAAGAAGCGCTGCAGGATGAATTCTTTTTGCTCGCGCGTGAGTTCGCCGGCCGGCACTTCCGCCAGCGTCCAGTACAGGTCCTTGGCGCCATTCTTGACGAAATCGTCCAGCTGGCGCAGCAGCACCGGCGTCAGGTTGAAGGTAACATGCATGTCCGGGAACTCCTTGAGCATGGCGGCCATGTCGTAATAGTCCTTGGTGGCGTGCGCGCGCACCCACGGCCGGGTGTAAACGCCGTCCTCATCCTGGTAATACAAGGGCTGGTGCTGGTGCCAGATCAGGTTGACGTACAGTACATCTTCCACTGCCGGGCTGGCAGTCGCGGTCGCCGTTGGCGTTGAAAGCGCCCCTGCCTGGCAGGCGCACAGGCCAATCCCGGCCAGTAGAAGCATGCGGGTGATTTTTTGAAAAGCGTTCATCATCCTTCCTTGATATTTAAAGAAAGAAAAATAATCCCCCTCTAGAGTTTTGATTTGGCATCGCCGAGCCGATCGCGCCTAGCCTTTCACGCTGCCCAATGTCAGGCCCGAGATCATGTACTTGGACATGTACAGGAACAGGATCATGACCGGCAGCGAGACAATGATGGCGCCGGCGTTATATTGGCCCCAATGCGACAGGTATTGCCCGATCAGGCGCTGCAAGCCAAGCGGCCAGGTCAGGATGGATTCCTGCGATCCCAAAATGACGCGTGCGATCAGGTACTCGTTCCAGGCCTGGCTGAAGTTGAACAGGAACGCGATCGCCAGCGCCGGCGTGGAAAGCGGCAGGATGATCTTCCAAAACGATTCCAGGCGCGTGCAGCCGTCGATGACGGCCGCTTCTTCAAGGTCGACCGGGATGGTATCGTAGTAGCCTTTCAGGATCCAGATGCTGAACGGCACCGAGGTGACCGCGTAAGCGAACACCAGGCCGGAGTAAGTGCCCACCATGTGCAGGTTGATCGCCAAAATATAGAGTGGCACCATCAACATGGCTGACGGGATCATTTGCGTGGTCAGCAAATAGATCAACAGCGGCGACCTGCCCTTGAATTTGAAACGTGAAAAAGCGTAAGCCGATGTGGCGGCGATGATCACGCCCACGATCGATGTGCCAACGGTGATCACCAGGCTGTTCCAAATCCATTGCAGCAGTCCCTGTTCGAAAAGCACCCGCCGGAAATTTTCCAGGGTGGCATCTGGCGGAATGATCGCCAGGTCAGTCGAAAGCAGGCGGTTGCCCGGACGTAGCGAAACGGAAATAATGCGCAGCACCGGGTAGATCGAAAGCAGGCAATATCCGATCAGGATCAGGTGGATGATCAAGCGCTTGAATTTACTGTCACCCCGGGCAGCATGGAAGAAGGATTCTTTTTTGACCTTGATCTCTTGCGAGGCCGCCGGGGCTTTTGTTTTTTGGTTGGTTTTGCTCATCGCACTTCCGCTCCTTCTATCGCCTTGGTTGACTTTACATAGAAGACCGAGTATGCCAGTAAGATAAAGAAGATGATGAAAGCGAAAGCGGCCGCGAATCCGTAGCGGTTGTATTGGAACGCCGCGCGGAACAGGGCCGTTACCAGGATATCGCTGGTCTCCAGTTCGAATTGGTTGATAAAAAATGACACGTTGAAGGTGTTGAATGTCCACACCGTGCCCAGGATGATTGCCGGAGCCATGATCGGCTGCATCAGCGGCAGCGTGACGTTCCAAAAACTTTGCCACTTGCTGGCGCCGTCGATCTCGGCGGCATCGTAGAATTCACCGGAAATGCTCTGCAGCCCGCCCAGAAAAATCACGGTCATGAAGGGGATGCCCAGCCAGATGTTTACCATGCACATGGCAATGAAGTTGGGCACCGGGCTGGTCAGCCACGGCACCGGGGTCAGGCCGATCCGCTGCAGGATCAGGTTGATCCAGCCGTATTCGAAATTGAACTCGCCGCGCCAGGCCAGCACCGCCACCACCTGCGGCAGCGCCCAGGGGATGATGATCAGCATGCGGTATAAGCCGCGCAGTTTCATCTCGCGGTTCAGCAGCAGCGCCAGGCACATGCCGCCCACCACGTGGAAGATGATATTGACGGCTGTCCATAGCACCGTTCTGGCTAACAAGGGATAAAAAGTAACCTGCTTCAATACCGGTTCCGTGAAGACGCGCAGATAGTTTTTTAACCCTACAAAATCATAACTAAAAAAGTGCTTCAAACTCATGTTGGTGAATGACAGGCGCGCTTCCCATAATAGCGGGAACACCTGCAGGATCAATAAACCGATGATTGCCGGGGAAATCAACATGATCACAATGGCATTTCTCAATTTCAGCCAGCGCACAAAAATTAAATATAACAATCCCTCCAGCGCTGCAATACAAACCAGGACGATCAGGACAGTGCCGATTACCTCAACGAAACTATTTAACATGACATCAGGATCGATTAACATGGCTGTTTTCTCCTGAAGAATGATCTATTAAATCAACGATATGGTGGAACCGGCTTGAAGCCGGTTCCACCAATAATGTTGCGATTTTTTGCCGGATTACTCTAACTGGGTGATACAGGCTTCGGCAGCGGCCTGCATGGCGGCGGCTGCGTCAGCCGCTGATTTCTCATCGGCCAGGACAGATGTCATTTCAGGTTTCATCGCGTCCCAGTTGCAGCGCATTTCCACCACGGTCGGCATCGGCACGCCGTAGCTCATGTCTTTGGATGATCCGGCCAGAATTGGGTCGGAGACAATGGCCTCATTGTCCAACACCGACTTCAGGCCGGGCAGGCGGTTGAGGGTACCCAATTGATCGAGCTGGTTTTCCTCGCTGGTGGCAAATTCAATGAATTTGATCACAGCCGCCAGCTTATCGCCGGCCAGGTCCTTTGGCAGCATGAAGTATTTGCCGGAAGTGTACGCCTTCGGATACTCGCCGGTGGCTACTACTTTCGGTAATGGCGCTGTGCCCAAATCGTCGCCCAACACTTCCTTGTATCCTCCCAGGGACCAGTCGCCGTTGATGATCATGGCCGCCTTGCCCTCTTTGAAGAGGGTATCGGTCACGTCATAATCTGCGGATTCGGGCACAACCTTGTGCACAAACTTCAAGTCATACAGGAATTGCAGCGTATTGACCATGGCCTCGTTGTTCAGAGTCGGGGTCACGCCATCCTCAGCGAACACCGCGCCGCCGAAGCCGCCCAGCCAGGGTACCAGCCAGAAGGGTTCGGTCATGTTGTAGGATAAGCCGTACACGTCGCCTGCGGTCAGTTCCTTGGCCATCGCGATCAATTCATCCGTGTCGGTTGGCGGGGTGGGAACCAGGCTCTTGTTGTAGAGCAGCATCAGGTGGTTGCCGCTGGAAATCGGCACTGCCCAGGTCTTGCCGTTCATTTCAACGCTGGGGACATACAAGTCCATGTCGAAGAAGTCACCCACTGGTTGAATGATACCCGCTGTAACGAATGGGCCGGCGTGGTCGCTCACTGTCCATAGCAGGTCGGGGGCTGATCCCGCCAGGCTGGCGGTCTGGAAGTCCTCACGCAGCACCTCCGTGTCCTTCTGGACAACCTCGAAGGTGATATTGGGATACTCGGCGGTGAAGGCATCCGTCAGGGACTGCACGTACTGCAGCGCGAAATCGGATTCGCCTTCCTGCGTCCACAGGGTGAGGGCCACATCGCCCGTGGGTACCTCGGTGGCGGTCTTGCAGCCCGTGAATGCGAACAGTAGCACGGACGCGAGCAAGATCAGGCTGAATAATTTTTTATACATATACTTCCTCCATTATCTATTTTAATTATTTAGGGTCGTAAAGTGATCAGGCTGTTTTCGTCTCTCGTCCACCTCCTTAAAAATTAATAAACACAATATCAGTGCATGTATCAGTAAAAGCAAAGTTGAGGATGTATCCGCCCAGCACCTATGAAACGCGTCTGCGGTGAAGAATTTCCCACAGGCCGTGACCAGTTCAATCCTGAAATCAGCAGATTATAAACTGTCACCATTTGTATAAATTAGTATACTCATAAAATCTTTTTTTTCAATCGAAAACGCGGGCGCTTAGGTGATTTTCGTACTGTTTTTTTCACTACCTTTTGTCTTGCCTCCGCGGATTTATTCCCTTGCATGCCTGAAATTCCCTGCCTGAAAAACGGATGCAGACGGCTGCGCTTCAGGTATACTGATCGCATGCAACCCTTGCCGCCAACCCCCGTTATGTACCAGGCTTTCACAGCCAGAGACAGCTCGTTCGAAGGCGTGTTTTTCGTGGGTGTCAGGACCACCGGCATCTTCTGCCGGCCGACCTGCCCGGCGAAAAAGCCCAAACCGGAAAACATTGAATATTTCGCCACCCCTGCCGATGCGCTGCTTTCCGGTTACCGCCCTTGCTCGCGCTGCAAACCCCTGGATCAGCACAATCACAAGCCTGAAATCCTTTCAGATCTCCTGAAAGCCATCGAGCAATCCCCCGAACGCAGGATCAGCGATAAAGAGCTGCGCAGCCTGCACATCGACCCCTCCACCGCCCGCCGCCAGTTCAAACGCTATTACGGCATGACCTTCCAGGCTTACCAGCGCGCCCGTCGCATGGGCAGCGCCTGGCGTCAGCTCAGCGCCGGCCAACCGGTGATCACCGCCCAGGTCGAGCAGGGTTATTTCTCCGCCAGCGGATTCTGGCAATCCTTCAAGCAAATTTTCGACTCTCCCCCCAGCCGTTCGCGCCTGGTCAGGGTGCTGGAAGCGCGCTGGATCGATACGCCGTTGGGGCCCATGCTGGCAGTGGCGGATACGGAGGGTCTTCATCTTTTGGAATTCGTCGATCGGCGCGCATTGGAGAAAGAACTCCAGCAGCTGCTCAGGCAAACCGGCGCATCCATCGTCCCGGGGGAGAACGCCATCCTGGAAGCGGCCTCGCAGGCGTTGAGCGCTTATTTCAATGGTGTTAACGCTGCTTTCGATCTGCCGCTGGTGCTGCTTGGCTCTGATTTCGAAAAATCCGTCTGGTCCCTGCTGCAAACCATCCCGCCCGGCGAAACCCGTTCCTATTCCTGGATGGCCGACCAATTGGGCATGCCTGGGGCCGCCCGCGCCATCGGACAGGCCAACGGCCGCAACCGCCTGGCGCTGGCCGTCCCCTGCCATCGCGTCGTGCGCGCCGATGGCAGCCTTTGCGGTTACGGCGGCGGCATCTGGCGCAAGCGCTGGCTGCTGGAGCATGAACGTCGCTGTTTTCAGCCGCCCGGTGCGGGTATCTGAACCTCACGCCGGATTTTTTTATCCTTCGCTGATATTCCTCTTCCGTATAATTATCTATAATTGAACGTAGCAGTGCTTTTTATCAATTTAAAATGAGCACTGCAAGAATATTGATCGTTTTCGAGGAGAATCATGCAGACTCATGCGGATATCGGCTTGATCGGCCTGGCGGTTATGGGCCAAAACCTGGTCTTGAATATGATCGACCATGGCTTTTACGTGGCGGTTTTCAACCGCACGCTTTCCAAAATGGATGAATTTGTTTCTTCCGCCAGCCGGGGCGGGCAATTGCTCGGCGCCCGCAGTCTGGCGGAACTGGTGGCCGCGCTGAACAAACCGCGCCGGGTGATGCTGATGGTCAAGGCCGGCGCGCCGGTGGATGATTTCATCGAGCAGCTCCTGCCCCTGCTGGAAGCCGGCGACATCATCATTGACGGCGGCAACTCCAATTACCAGGATACCATCCGCCGCGCGGCCTACGTGGAATCGCAAGGCTTGTATTACGTCGGTACGGGCGTTTCCGGCGGCGAGGAAGGCGCGCGCTTCGGCCCTTCCCTCATGCCCGGCGGTTCACCCGCTGCTTGGCCATTCGTCAGGCCCATTTTCCAGAGCATCGCCGCCAAGGTTGGCGAAAAGCAGGAAGCCTGCTGCGATTGGGTCGGCGAGAACGGCGCCGGCCATTACGTCAAGATGGTGCACAACGGCATTGAATACGGCGATATGCAGTTGATCGCCGAGGCATACCATGTGATGAAAGAGGGGTTGGGCATGGCTGCCGATGAGATCCACCAAACCTTCTTCGATTGGAACCAGGGTAAGCTGGATTCCTACCTGATCCAGATCAGCGCTGATATTTTCGCTTTCAAGGATGAAGACGGCCAACCGCTGGTGGAAAAAATTCTCGATAGCGCCGGGCAGAAGGGCACCGGCGAGTGGACGGGCGTCTCCGCGCTGGAGCTGGGCATCCCGCTCTCGCTGATCGTAGAGGCCGTGTTAAGCCGCGGCTTGTCCGCCCTGAAGGAAGAAAGGCTGGTCGCCTCAAAGCGATTGGATGGACCCCAGCCGCTGTTTTCAGGCGATAAAAAAGGTTTCCTGAGCGACCTGCATGATGCCCTGTATGCCGCCAAAATTATTTCGTACGCTCAAGGCTATATGTTGATGCGCGCCGCTGCCGAGGAGTATCAATGGAATCTGAATTATGGCGGTGTGGCGTTGATGTGGCGCGGCGGTTGCATCATCCGCTCTGCCTTCCTCGGAAAGATCAAGAAAGCCTTTGACGCCAATCCTTCGCTGCAAAACCTGCTGCTGGATCCATATTTCAATAATGAAGTGCAGAACGCGCAGCCCGGTTGGCGCAAGCTGATCGCGGCGGCCGTGCAGCAAGGCATCCCCGTCCCCGCCATGTCCAGCGCGCTCGCATTTTATGACGCCTACCGCCGCGGCTGGCTGCCGGCCAACCTGCTGCAAGCCCAGCGCGATTATTTCGGCGCGCATACTTACGAGCGCATCGACCGGCCGCGCGGCCAGTTTTTCCATACAGACTGGACCGGCCATGGCGGCGGCGCGACCTCAAATGTCTATTCCGTATAAATAATGATTTAATACTAAACAATACGTCCCTTGGGATTATTTTGACGAGTAAGATCCGAGGAATGTATCATTAATTCCATAGTTTCAGAATCTGTATCATGTAAGAAAAATAGCGTTTTTCTAAAAGGTTATTTGTCAATAAATAGTTGAAGCTAATTCAGGAATTCAATTATGCATTATAGTATTAAAGGTTTAGTCAATAGTTCAATGAATTTATAGTAGTAAAATTATTTTTTATACAATTACATGGGAGGTTAATAAACATGTCTTATAGAGCTACCGATATTTTTGTTCCCGGTGGAATGCCACAATTTACCTATGTGTCAAGAAGTGATAGAAGATTGGAGGAAACACTGGGAAGGGTAAAAGAGAATTTATTTAAATTGGTTACTGTTACTGGGACAACAAAGTCAGGAAAAACAGTTTTAGTAAATAAAGTCCTCCCAAGAAATAAAGCAATTTGGGTTGATGGTGGAGCTATAAAATCAGATGATGACTTCTGGAACACAATTCTTCAATCTATAAACGGCTATACATCAAAAAGTAATAAAAATTCGATAGGCACAAAAACTGGAGTTCAGGGTTCAATCGAAGGGAATGGAAAATTACCTTTTATAGCTTCAATTAAAGCTTTATTAGGATTTCATAGCGAAATCGGAAAAGAAATTAGCCAAAATATGGGGCTTACTGTCTCTCCTAGAGTAGCTGCAATTAGTCAATTACGAAATGAGAGAATACCAATTGTTATCGATGATTTTCATTATCTTGATCGTCAATTCCAAGGGAATATAATCAGGGCACTTAAACCTTTGATTTTCAGCGGTCTACCTGTTGTATTAATTGCTATACCTCATCGAAGATTTGATGCAGTAAAAGTTGAAAGAGAAATTACTGGTAGATTGGAAACAATTCATGTGCCAACCTGGGAACCAGCTGAATTAAAGAAAATTCCTGATTTAGGTTTCCCTCTATTGAATGTTGAAATCGATGAAAGTATCTATGATTTACTTATTAAGGAAGCATATGGAAGTCCACATTTAATTCAAGATTTTTGTCGATCAATTACCGAAACTTATTCAATCGAAGAAACATTACCAAAAAAAACTAGAATTACAGAAATCTCAAATGACATTTTTACAAAAGTTGCTGATCAAACTGGTAAAGTCATTTTTGAGAAATTGGCAAGAGGTCCAAGACAAAGATCAGACAGATTACAAAGGAGATTATTAAATGGGAGTACAGCAGATATATATAAAGTGATTCTACTTGCTTTAGTTAATCTAAAACCAGGACTAGATTCAATAGGATATGAAACACTCCGAAGCGCGATTAGAGAAATACTTGCAGATAAAATTCCGGAAGCACATGAAGTAACAAGAGTACTTGAACAAATGTCAAAAATCGCTGCGAGTGATGAAGCATCTACACCGGTAATTGATTGGGATAAACATGAAAGAATTCTTCATATCACTGATCCTTATTTTGCATTTTTCTTAAAGTGGGGGAATGTAAATAGTTAACACAGCATCCCCCGGCAGTTCTTTAGGAGAGAGAACCAGGGGATGCGGCGCCAGCAAGGAGTGAAATGGCGAGAGATCGAGATGAAGAGGTCGCTGGCGCGGGTTAGTCAGCTGCCGTTCGGCATGGGTGCGTGATGTTGGCGGCCGGCCAATTGATAGTTTAATTCAGCGGCTTTAGATATCCTCCGCCATTCAGGGTGTAGATTTTGCCTTTCAGGTATATATTGGAATTGGCGTTGTAATAAACGGTGAAGCCGTTGCCGCTGATATTGCTGATAGTTGTACCGGAAATACCCGCTTCGTCATTCAATTTGGTCAGGTATGAATCCGCAGTCACGTTCCAGCTGCTGCTGGCGTCCAGGGTCAGGCGGATGACGTCCGCCGAGTTATCCGGGTTGATGGCGCCGGTCAGCGTCGAGCCGTCTTCCAGGCTGATTTCCACCAGGCTGCTTTCATCCGCGCTGATGTCGCCGTTCAGCGCCACACCCTCAGCCGTGAATGTCAACTCGCCGGCTTCGGCGCGCGCCAGCAGGCCGGATTTCACATTCAGGTTGACATTTTCCATTTCGACCACACCGCTGGCGTTGCTTGCGGAAAACAACGCACCGCTGCCGCCGGTATGGGTCAGCGAACCGCCCTCCATGGAAAACCCGCCCTCCAGGTCTTCCCCCTCGCCGGATAGGAAGGCAACCACGGCCTGTTCGTCCGCGGAAGTGGTCAGGTCGCTATCGGAAATCTCAATGGAACCGGAACCGGCGATGGCCGCCGCCGCGGATGCGTTGGCTGAAAGCGTGGAATTTTCCACTGTGATCACGCCGCCTGAACCAGCCGCGATGGCTGGGGAATCGCTGCCGTTGGTAACTGCGGAACTGTCCGCGACATCGATAGCCGCGTAACCGTGGTCGGTCGTGATCGCGCTGGCGTGATCGCCGCTGGTGGTCAGTTCTGCGTTAGTCACATCCATGCTCGCGCCGATGGCAGCCATCACGGCGTGCGCGTAATCGCCGCCGGTTTCGATACTGCTGTCCAGCACGGTGGCGTTGGTCAGCTCGCCGCGCGCGTAAACGCCTGTCGCGCCCTTGCCGCTGGTTTTAACGCTGCTGTAAAGCACCTTCAGCGTGCTCTCTTCGTTCCCCAACGCGGCCGCGTTCTGCCCGAACAGGCTGCTGTTATCGGTCGAGCTGCTATCGCCGGAGGTGGTGATGGCCGCATAACCGATCGTCAGTGTGCCGCCATTGGTCACAAGCGCGGCGGACTGGTTGTCCTCCGCGGCATCGATATCCTCGTGCGTCTTGTTGAATGTTTTGGTGCCGATTTCCAGCACCGCGCTGATCCTCAGTTCAGTCTCCTGTGTGGCAGTCGGCTCAAGGCTTGCTTGCTGTGTGGCGGTTGCTTGCGGGGTGGGGGTGGCTTCCGCAGTCGCTGTGGCCTCTGCCGGCGCTGAAGCGGGTTCTTCCGTTACAAAAGCGCCTTCTGCCGCTTTTGGAGCGCCCTCCGGTGGGTTTCCTTGCGCGGATCCCTGCGGGGCATCCGGCCGCGCACCATCCGGTGGAGCGGGCATATCCCCGCTCCCCGCCGCTGCCCCACCGGAACAGGCCGCCAACAGCAATACTGCCATCAGGACAAAATGAATCATGCTTAATTTTCGCTTCATTTTTACTCACTCCACGAATAATGATTTTCAGGGATACCTGTCTATTGAAAACACCTTCAGTTTAACTAAAAGTAATCCGTACAAAAATAACAATACATTTATATCATTTTGCCCCCCTTGAACATCGGTCTGCAGGATGAATTACAGGATTTTTACATCCTTGAACGAGATAGTGGCTCACGCCTGAAGGCGTGGGTCTCTTTAGCGACCAATCCGCTGTGATCAGCCTCCTTATCGCGTAAATAAGCATCCCTTCTTATTGTCACCCTGAACGAGCGCAGGCGAGTGTAGGGTCTCTGACGGCAATTCCAATCCGCCAATAAATTGTCATCGCAAGCCCGGCAGCGCCGGGCGTGGCGATCGTAGTTGTAGCCCACGCCAGAAGGCGTGGGACTTTTAAGCAATCAAGCCGTAACAGGATTGCCCGGAAAAAGTGAAAATCTGGTAAAAGCCATCTATGTTAAAACCAGCCAGAAAGGGAAAAGCCGGCAAGGTGGCCGGCTTTCTGTAATAATGATCGTGGAAAAACCTCAGTCTTCCGCCAACATCTCGTTGATCTTCTTGATCCCGTTCGGGATGATCGCTTCCACCAGCTTCTGCCCGTATTCGCGCGTGGCGCGCCGCGGGTAGCGCTTGCGGATGTATTCCGGGATGCCCGGCATGGGCAGCTCCACCGTCTCCGGCGCGCTGTCCATATCCACCGTTTCAGGAAAATAATGCAGCATCATCGAGGTCTCCCACTCCGCGGCGTGGTCGCCGGCGTACGGCCAGGTCAGGCTGACGTCGCCCAACTCTTCGATATATTCCTCGCAAAATTGCGGCGGGAACATTAAATATCCCCTGATTTCCGCAGCCTTGCCGATGCCGGCCATAATGGCATTGTAATGTTCGTTTTCGTAGTGCCCGCTCATCAGGATCGCCTTGCGAAAACCCATCTTGGCATACCCGCGCAGCAGCTCCGCGATCAAGTCCGCCAACGTATCCTCAGAAACAGTATCCACCGTGCCGAAGTAGCCCTCCTCCGGTTTGAGGTTGCGGCTGATGCCGCAGGCCAGCGTGGGCGCCACGATCACGCCCGTGCCGCTTGAGATCTCCTCGCACACCTTCTCCGTGATCAGCGTATCCACCCCCAGCGGCAGGTGCCCGGCGTGCCACTCGATCGTGCCAATCGGGATCAGGATCAAGGGTTTTTGGGCAGCGATTTCTTTAACTTCCGCGATTCGTAATTCTGTCAGTTTTTTGGGTTGCATGATGTTTCCTTAATTTTATTGTCAGGTTTGGAATTATATACTTGGTTTTTCCATCCGTTTCACGCCCGCGGGAAATACTGGCTTTATTCCGTGAGGACGATCACAATCCGCGCAGATACAACAGCCACATCCCGCCAAAAAAGGTCAGGATCAATGCCAGCGCGTCCAGTTCAATGAACCCGATCCTTTTTTCCAGGTTCGCCAGGTTGCCGATCAAGCCCAACCCCATCATGAGTAAACCCAAAACCGCCACCAGCAGGAAGGAGGGATCGATCACCGCTAAAAAGCGCCCTTGTGTGTAGAACAGGTCGGTCAGGCCCAGCGCGAACACATTGAACATGCAGCTGCCGAACAGGTTGCCGATGGCCATATCGTACCCGCCAATGCGCACGGCTGCCAAAGAGGTGACCAACTCCGGCATGGATGTCACCGCCGCCACCAGGGTGGTGCCGATGAATGTAGCACCCAGGCCGGTGGTTTCCGAGATTTCCGCGCTGCTCGCGACCATGATTGGGGTGGCGATCATCAGCACGCCTGCCGCCGCCAGGAATCCCAGGATGCCAATCCACAAGGCGGGTGTGTCCTCCGGGATCTCTTCCGGCTCTATGGCATGCGTCTCCGCCTGCGCGCCGCCCTGGATCAGGCGCACGGCGATGATATATCCAGCCAGGAGCACCAGGCTGTCCAGTCCCACCCAGCCGATTTGCAAATGAATATCCGCCAGGATGAAGAACACCACCAACCCAATAAGGAATACCGCCAGGCTGCCGGTCAAGGCGTGTTTCAGCGCCACCTTGCGTAAAATGCGCTGCTGGCGGTGCATCAGATCGATCACTGCCAGCAGAAACATGTTGAAAGTATTGCTACCCAGCAGGTTGCCCGCAGCGATATCGGGGGACTGCAGGTTCAATGAACTGATCGAAGTCAGCATTTCCGGCAGCGAGGTGGCGCCTGCCATCAGCACGATCCCGATGAGCATCCCGCTCAGACGCGTGCGCAGAGCGATCACGTCGCCGTATTTCGCCAGTTGCGTGGCAGCCGCCACCAGCACAGCCGCCGAGATCAGGAACTTAATCCACATCATGATGATTTTTCTGCCATTTCATTGCAGCGGTATGCCCTTGGTGACCGCCAGCGGCCAGGCCGCGAACACGCCCGTGTTGGGTTGGTTCAGATCGCCCACAATGCTCTCAGCGGCTTTCAGGCATTCCTGGATCAGTTTTTCCTTCTTAACAATCACGAATAGCGTGGAATTACCTGTTTCCTCCAGTGCCTTTCCGCCGTACAGGTAGCGCATGGGGATGCGCTTTAACCGTCGGCGGTGCAAGCCGGTGCTTTCGATGATGGTCACGCCCGAAACGCCCAGCTTTGCCCAGGCCTCCAGAATTTGGTCGAGGTGGCAGTTGTCATCCAGAACCAGCATGATCATATACATGGTTTTTCTCCTGAAATTTTTCCAAAGATGATCTCGAAACGGCGTTGAAATGGAATCGGGTGATGAAATGTGATAGCGTATTTTCGAGAAAGAATCATCATTGCAGTCACTTTGAGTTTACCAAAAAAAACTGGTCCATGCCTGCTTGTCCCATGTGAAAATGAGGTTCTTGTCTCAATAAATGGCAACACCATGTTGTTGATAAGATGGTTTTTGTAAGCCGAGCATCTGCTCGGACATTCTTCCCAATTAATCGGAATTTCATTCCTTAACATTTTCCTCCATCACTTGCCCGCCTGACAAAATTCATTTATCATTCCTGTTAATAATACACAACCGTAAATTAATCAAACATAGTCGCCCAACATCATGCCCGCATCCAACCGCAAAACAATCCCCACTCGCGAATTTTTTTCCAAAATGCTGCAATCCACTGATTTGCGTGAGTTCTTCCAGACCCATGCCGGGGAAATGGAAATCCCGCCCCTGCACATCCATCTTTCAAACATCTGCGTTTCAACCGGCCAGGTGCCGGAGCAAGTCATCAAAAAGGCTGGCATTGAACGCACCTATGGCCACCAACTCTTCAACGGCACGCGCAACCCCTCGCGCGACAAAGCCATCCAGCTGGCCTTCGGCCTGGGTTTGGATCCGGACGGCGCCCAAAAGCTCCTCCAGATTGCCCGTAAAAACGCCCTCTATCCCAGGATCAAGCGCGACGCTGCCATCCTGTACTGCTTTGAAAATAGAAAAAGCTTCCCGGATGCGCAGTGCCTGCTGGATTCGTTGGGCTTGACCCTGCTGGGAGAAGAATAGATGCATGGCTGACACTTTTCTCGAAAACTTCCAGGTCGCCTTTGACGACAGTTATTTTCCCGCCGATTTCCAGCAGAACTACGAAATCATGGAATGCCTCGCGCGCGGAGACATGGGTGAAACGCTGCTGGTCAAGGACCGTCAGAGCGGCGCTCATTGCGTGGCCAAATGTTATGCTGACCAAGCGCGGCTTAACCGCGCCGCCGAAAGCAGCCTCCTGAAAAACGTGCGTCATGCCGGGCTGCCTGACTACATCGGCGAATATCAAAATAAGAATATGCTGTGCGTCGTGCGCGCGTATGTCGAAGGCACACCCCTCGACCAGCTCGTCAGCGCCTTTCCGCTCACTCCCGGGCAAACGGTCGCTATCATCCTGCAGCTCTGCGATATCCTCGCCTGCCTGCACACCCAAAACCCGCCCGTCATCCACCGCGATATCAAACCCCAAAACATCATCGTGGATCGGCGCGGGCGCGTCACACTGATCGATTTCGGTATCTCGCGTGCTTATGACGAAAGCGCCCGGGCAGATACGCTGTGCCTCGGCACCCGCCACTACGCCGCCCCCGAACAGTACGGATTCTCGCAAACTGACCCGCGCTCGGATATCTTTTCCCTGGGCGTGCTGCTGTGCTGGCTGCTGACGGATTCAGTGGAAGTGGAGCAAGCCAAGAAAACCATTTTTGACCGCCGGCTGCTCAACGTTATCGCCAAATGCACCGCTTTTGATCCACACGACCGCTTCAAGAGTGCCGCCCAAGTCAAGGATGCGCTGACCGGCCGCCCGCTGCGCCGCCGTTGCCTGGCCGTCATCGCCGCCGCGCTGCTGCTGGCCAGTGCGCTACTCACCGCGCGCCTGAGCGCGGGTGTTCACTTCAAGCAGCCGCTAATCGAGGATGCCGCACGTCTGGCATTGGGTATAGAAAGCGGGGCACTGAGCGAGGAAGACCTGGCTTCCGTGCAGCAGTTGATCGTCTTCGGTAATCAAGCAGTTGCCGACTTGGATTCCTTTAACCGTCTGGTGGACGAATTCGCCCTCAGCAACGGGTCGCAAGCCCGCGGGAGCATCGACTCATTAACGGATCTCACAAAGATGAAGAACCTGCGCAAGGTCACGCTTGCTTACCAAAACATTAGCGACCTGACTCCCCTGGCGGAACTGCCATTCCTGGAAGAGCTTGACCTGCGCAACAATCTGATCGAGGATGTCAGCCCGCTGGCGCGCGTCCCCTCGCTAACCACGCTGGTGATCTTCGATTCCAGGGTAACCAACCTGACCCCTTTGAGCGCCTGTCCGCGCCTGGCGCTTCTGGATGCCGGCGCCTCGCTCGTCGATTCTCCCGCCACTTTTTCCGGGTTGAATGCGCTGCGCACGCTGGTCCTCCGCAAAACGCCGTTACAGACGTTAGAGGGCATCAATTCCCATTCTCTACTTGAAACCATCTACCTGTCGCAAACCGGCCTGGGGGACCTTTCGCCTTTGTTGGAGCTGACCAACCTGAAGACAGTGGAAGTGAGCGAAGATATGCGTCCGGCGGTCGAAGCGCTGGCCGGCCAGGCCGCCTTCGAGATCGTTTACCAGTGAGCAGCCATTGTTCGATCCAATGTGTGCAGCCTGCACACCTTAAAAAATATCCGAAAAAGTAAAATTAAAAAAACAAGGAAACCTCATGAAAAAACAAACCTGTGCAACCCTCATCCTCCTTTTCGCGCTGGCCATCGCCGCCTGCGGCGGCGCGCCGGCGGCCGCGGCCGAACCCCAGCCGGCGCCGGCTGCCGAAGCCGAGCCGACCGCCGCTCCCACCCAGGCCTGGGAACCCATTCCCTGCAAGGTGGTCTTCGATTCTGACCGCGACGGCAACTGGGAAATTTACATCATGGGTCCGGACGGTGAAAACCCGCTCAACCTGAGCAGCAACCCGGCGGACGACTTCAACCCGGCCATCTCACCTGACGGCAAACGCATCACCTTCGCCTCCAACCGCGAGAGCGATCAGGGCGGCGGGCAGAACATCTACGTGATGAACGCCGACGGCAGCGACCTGCGCCAGCTCACCTTTCAGGGCGGCAGCGACGGGCCGTCCTGGTCTCACGATGGCGCGATGATTGTTTACAGCAACAACGGGGACATCTATTTCACCGATGCCATGGACGGCAGCAACCCTAAACAGGTGACTTCAACGCCTGATATTGAAGATAAAGAGCCCAAATGGTCGCCGGACGGCAGCAAGCTCACCTGGCTTTCCGGCCAGGACGGCCATTACGACGTGCTGGTATCCAGCCCGGACGAAAGCGACGTTCACCCGGTCACCGATAACGGCAGCATCAATCACGTGGCCTGGACCGTCGATGGACGACTGCTTACCGACAGTTGGGGCTGGAAAGACAAGGAAGAGTTCTGCCACAACTGTGTGGTGGAAACGAATGGTGAGTATATTGAGGATGCCGGCGGCAAGGGCGAAGTGCAGCGCTTCCTGCCCTTCTGGAACGGCAAGGGCGACCGGGTGGAACTGATCGAGGGTTCACTGGATGGCGGGCCCAGTGAAATCTACCTGGTCGGCGAGATTTTCCCGGATTTATTCTTCAATATGACCAACAACCCCGCCTGGGATCGCAACCCCGACTGGCCGGCCAAATGCGGGCCGGAATACGTGCCCACTGCCCAAGATCTGCAGCCGGCGCAGGAGCAGCCGGCCGAACCTGCCCCGCAGGCGCAGGCCACCCAGCCCAAGAATCCCGAAGACATCACGATCGGTTACGTGGGAGACACAACTGAACAAAAACTGGCCGACCTGAAACAGGCCTGCGAAGAGCTGAAGATCGAATGCGTGAAAGCCGATAGTTACCCGGCGGCGGCTGAACTGGGCGTGGACGCCATCATCTCATTCGCCAATAAATGGGGTATCCTGGGTGATTATCCGATATATCACGAGGTGGCCTCCAAAGGCATGCCGATCTACATGCTGGACGCCGAATCCGGCGACCAGGGTATCTACAATCTTTCGGTGGAAACGGATGCGCTGCTCGCCAGCATGGAATGGATGTTCGAGCAGATGGACGGCCAGGGCGAAATGGTCTATTTCAATTTTGGGAGCAATGGATTCGATGAAGAATTGATCGTAAAGGAACTGGAAAGCAATCCGGGTATCAAAGCCACAGCCATTCCCGCCACCTACGAAGACATGTCGGTGGCTTCGCAAGAAAAGATCAATGCCTTGCTGTCCGAAAATCCGGCCCTGGGTGCCATCTGGGCCAACGAAATGCCCGAGGATATCTTCTGGGCGGTGAACAACTGGCAGGGCGAGCATTCCCCGGCCATCCTGTGCAGCGCCCGCCAGGACATCCTGGAGAGCTGGAAAAACATGGTCATTGAAAAACCGGCCTTTAACTGTTTTGCAGTCATCAAACCCGGCGGGAACGCCTACGAAGCAGTTTACGTGGCTTACTACCGGCTGACGGGCATGGAACTCGACCCGGCCGCCTTGGGTGGGGAATACGGCAATACGCTGATCTACGATTACCCGCGCATCACCAATGAGAATCTGGATGAATGGCTTGGCAAGCTCGGCGAATTGCGCATGAATGAATGGGGCGGTCTGGAGATACCCCCCATGACTCCTGAGGAAATCCTGGATAAATGGTTCCTCGATTGAATTGCGGTTGAAACCATAGAAAAAACGCTTCTCCCTCCCCCTGAAATCAGGCCAGCATGGAACAAGAGCGCTGATTCAGGGGGAGGGTTAGGGTGAGGGCAAATTGTAGCCCACGCATTCCTGCGTGGGTCTAATTCAAGCACGTAGCCCACACATTCATGCGTGGGTCTTTTTAGTAATCAATTTGCCGAAGGTCGGGGTTTCACCTGCGCTCATCTTTTTGAGTATTCCCGCTGCTTGCTTGTCTTCGCGAACCTGACGAAGTCAGGCTTGGCGATCTTCGCCTTCCGCGCCTACGGCAGGCGAAGATACTCCGCCGTCCGAGGCTTCCGGCCGAGAGACGGTGGGTAAGGCCTTTTTTCAACTGTCAACTTATGTCAACTTTTGTCAGGTATTGTCAAGCAATCGAATTGCCATTCAGACCGAGATCGCTTCGTCGCTCGCCATCTAAAAGCGGCTGGCCTCGCTCCTCGCGAAATCATGTCCCAGTTAAACAAAAAACCACTCTTTCAAGTGGTTTTGCTTAATCAAGGTAGCGGGGGTTGGACTATAGTACTCGCAGGGTATTCGCCTGTCCTTGCCGCAGGCAAGGGAACCAACGACCTTCTGGTCGTTAAACAAAAAGTGTCCCTTCGACAATGAACTGCACCCCAAAAGTTGGACACCAAAACCAACAGAAAGGGTGCAGTTTTCGTATGGACAAACATAGTGAAGAAAAGCGAATGAAAGCCGTAATGGCAGTGGAGGCAGGCAAAAGCATTG
>Ga0172371_10005069_pt1 | contig 19656 bp, 8 predicted proteins | sample Lak12m_FD_114543 | JGI IMG/M metagenome (GOLD analysis project Ga0172371, IMG submission 114543) | Freshwater microbial communities from Kabuno Bay, South-Kivu, Congo - kab_022012_12m | ecosystem: Environmental > Aquatic > Freshwater > Lake | place: Democratic Republic of the Congo: South-Kivu... | reverse complement strand
CAGCAGATCACAGACCTTTACAATAATCGCACGTCAATTCTGATGTCGTACGACCTTGCACCTTTCAAAAATGGGTACGGGGTAAATATCGATAAGAGCGTTCCGGGACAGGTAACCTTTTCCAACAATGCTCAACTGTATTCTAGCTCTTCCCAAATCAATTTGGCTAGCACGACGGTTAACGTTGCTAACGTGTGCACCCTTGATCTTGGAGTTTCGAATACCTACTTAAAACATTACAAACCAATATCGAATGTAAATCTGAATCCTTCCGTTTGGACGTTATCTGCCGACTTGGAAATCAGGCTGAACGATTCGGTAAATACTTGGAAAACTGGGCAGGTTGTGAAGTTCGTAATCGATACTCAAATAATTCCTGGCGATTTCGTGATCTACATAAAAACCGATGCCAAGAACGCAACAAATCAATTTGCAGCTTACGGTAGAATAATTACCACCTTAACGGAAGCAGATTTTCCACAAAATTTCGGAAGAACTGGTAGACCTATGCTGGAAATAACGTGCACAGATTCGGTAAACTTAACCTTCCAGGTTGATAAAATAATAAGATAATACAAATGGCCGACAAGAACACGTTATCCGATTACTTAGCAGAACTTGGTGTCGATATAAACAACATGCAGGAGTTTTTGAATAAGCTCTCCATGATGTTGACTACCAGTTCAGACTCTGTGTCGATTAACCAAACTCTACAGGATGGTTCTGCGAAAACCTTCGTCGTCCCTTCTTTTTCGTTTTTGACCAATAAAGTCAATGCTGTCGATAACAAGTTCAACTCCCTGTTAACAGGAAATGCTAATAGAGTCGGAGTCATCGACGAAAATGGACAAGTCAGAACTTTCGAATTACAGGATCTTTCTGCAGTTATTTCTGATCTGGATTCTGTGTCCAGTAAGTCGGTCACCGCTCCTGTCAATTTCAATTACAAAGCGAATTGGTTCTTCGAATCGTTCCTCAACCCATTACTGTACGTAAACATTCCAGTCGATGGAATTGCAACGTCAGACATCGATAGGTTCGAAGTTGGAAGAGTCCTAATAACTTCCACCACTCAGTCGGATCTCGATTACTTCGATGCAACTTACAAGGGAAAGAACACGATCAACTACACGGATCTTATTAAGGATCTGAACAGTAGGGGAATTGCATACTTCGAAGATACGAACGAAAGTTTCATTCCAGCTTCTCAGAATAAAATTTCTGGATCGTTTGACATCCTTAGCATGCTGTACGATCAGGAAGCAAAGGTTATCATGGGAGAAACTCAGACCCTCACGGTAACCAAGTACGTTTTGAACACGCTGAGGTACATGGAAAAAGCTACGACTTCTCCTACTGGAGTAGTTCAACGCACATTGAAACCTGGGGATGTTCTGATAACTCCAGATAATTCGGAGTACGAAGTTTCAGCGGTCGATACGAAACAGACTAGCGTAACTCTCACCAGGGTATTCGGGTTGGGAGATCTTACTGCAGGCGCTGCAAAGCTCAGAATAAAACCTCAACTTGACGTCATAAAGTTAGCGCCGGTGAATGTCGGTTACAACGAAAGACAGGTCATTTTCCTCAGGCCAATGAGCACTCGTCTGAAAGTTACCACCCAGAATTACTCTCAGGGATTCGGAATATTTTCTAACGAGCTTACGATAACCATGCAGGACGGAAAGGTCCTTACTCTCGAAGAATTCTACAATCAATTCGTTTCTGACTTCTCATTGGTGTTCTTGAATTACACCAAGGAAAAGAAAGTACCGCCATCGCTTGGGGAAACTCCAAATGCTGTGGTCCTATCCACAGAACATTTTAAGGTCGTTCAGGTTGACGCTCACATTCAGTCGGCTAACGATATTCAGGAAGTAAAGCAGAACATCGCTTCGGTTGAGGCTATCAAGTCTCAGATAACCGAAGTCGACAAACAGATCAGCGATAAACGCGCTCAATTGAACACGAACGCAGCTCTAACCGCATCCCAGCAGCTGAAACTGAACAAGGACCTGAAAACCTTAAGCGATTCTAGGTCTACGTTGAGTACTGCTCATGCAAGTAAGATTTCATCCGTCACTACCGCAGTAAAGGGAGCTCCAACTCTCATTAAGGCTCCAACCTATCACGTGAAGGGAATGTGGCACATTCCAGAACCGATCAATACGACAAGAGGAATACAGCAAGCTGCACAGTTCAAAATTTCGTATCGTGTTCTCAGTAAGACTGGAACCAGCGAAACCGCAGAACAGATAACGTACACAGATCCTAAGGGAAATAAAACCATCGGATCTTTCTCACCCTGGAAGGAAATGCTAGGAAAAGCTAGAACGAAGGTATTCAACAATTCTACTGGGTTCTACGAATGGGCACCAGAAGACGTTGCTAATCCGGACGTTGTCAATTGCAACCAGATAGAACTTCCGATCGGGAAGGGAGAAGTTCTCGAAATTCGAGTAAAAACTCTTTCCGAAGCCGGTTGGCCAGACAATCCGATCGAATCTGCCTGGTCCAACAGCATTCTCGTTGAATTCCCAGCGAACATACAGACCATTGAGGACATCTCGGTAATTTCACAGCAAGCATTTGCTGAGGAAGCAAAGATCAATTTCCAAAACGATTTGAACGCAAAGGGTTTAGACATTCACTTGGGAACAGCATTCACGAGCAGGGATAAGTACTTCGCACATAAGGCTGAGGATCTTGCCAGTGGATTTTTCGCTGCTGACGGTAGCATCATTGACCTTTACACGAAGATCAAATCAATAAGCGATACTCTGACCGCTATACAGACGTCATTATCAACATCGAGCGGAGTGCTAAAGGTCAGCATCATCGATCAGGACGGAAATTCCATTGCTGTGAATAACGGTCAGACAATTCAAATGTTTGCTGGTTACTACAAGGATCAGATCAAGAAAACTACAGGAAACGTCACGTCGTACGATCACGGAAAGATCATAACGAATCAGTACTTGATCCAGCTCGAAAATACTTCGCAGAGCCCGTTACAACTCATTGCTTCGATCAATGGAGGAACTGGAGAAATCTTACCTACTTCAAATCCTAGCGGAGGCGCTACAGACGGATACAATCTTAACTTGAGGTATGATATTGCTCCGATCTCAATAAGTAATTCAATCGCCGGAACACCTGGTGGCCTGAAGCAAATAGAGGGATACCAGTCATCTCAAGTAAAGGGACAGATCATTTACCGTAGGCACAAATCCTTGAACCTATCGGAAAAGATCGTTCAGGGAGACGATTTGAGCGTTGCCATGTACGCACCGTACCCGGACGCTCCTTACAATTACATCGGCACGACCGTGACGAAATCTGGAATTAGCACACTGGTTCCGTATTCAGCTGGTCATTACCTGCCGTTCGACCCAACCCTAGCTTCATTGACCGTCAAGATCAATAACATCGATTACGGACTTTCTGTCAATTCTTCCGTTTGGAACGGAACCATTTCTGGAAATGCTCCAGTGGGTGGCGGTTTGCTATCGGAATTCTGTGTATCAGTCGATCACCCAGACATCAAAGCTGGAGGACAGTACAATAACAATTGGAATTCTTCATGGTACCGTCCAGCAATAGGAACGACCCAAACAGTTCTGCCGTTCAGCCAAGCAATTCATTTCGAAACGTCCGAAGCTGATTCGACCAATCCATTCGGTGTGAAGTATTTCTCGCAGGCAGCGTATCGTGCTCCAGTAACCGGAACGACTCTTTCGGAAGGTAGATACCCAATAAAACAGGGATTCTTACCTAACGACCAGTACTTGATCGGTAAGTACACGTGCGGAGCTTATCTGTACATATCGCCATCTTCACACGAAAGTATTGCCGCAACTGCTTACAGCCCGTCTACTTCCAAGAGAATAGTAGAAGTTGGCGAAGCCAATGCTATAAAGATTCCATTGAACTTCCAGTACAGAGGTTCGGATTACTTGACGTACGTCGGCGGATACCGTCCGAATGCCGCTGCCGGTTTACGGAATGTTAAATATACTAAACAGATTGGATTCGATATTCAACTGAAGGACGATGTTTTCTCGTTCGACGTAGTGGTAAGCGCACAGTACGAAAAAGAAACGGCAGTGGTCACTCCAATCAGCACAATATCGAAATCCAATACAATGAGCCAGATAACGTTAGTTGCGGAATCTGACTAAAATAATTGGATGAATTTTGTCAAGTCAGAGCCCAACATACACGAAGCTCACGGATAAGGGTGTAAGCTTCGGATTGCTACGAACCAATCCTAAATTAACGTCAAACGTAAAGTTAACCGTAGATTCCACCGGAAACCTATGGTTCAATTCCATTGATGCTACCCCTGAACTGGCTCAAAACAAGTACAAGAATTTTCCAATAGATCCCGTTTCGGCTCACGAAGTGAACCTCTTTAAGTTCTACGATTACGGAAAAACTCCTACGAAAATTTCATTCGCAGTCGGTTCTACCATAACGATCGATACTGTAGCAAAGGATCTCAAGGATCAGTTCGATTTCGACCTGTACTCGAGCGGAGCAAAGTACTTGACCTCAAAGAATTACAGCGAAAAGTTCAGTTACCTGGCTCCGCTGTATCTCGATTCAGTTGTTCCAGAAGCATTCGTGATATTCAAAGTTCCTGGAGCTTCTAACTACACAGTAGGCGAATGGAAACAGAAATTGAACGATCCGACTTTCGATAGAAAAACCTTTTCGTTGGAACTCTTCCGGAAAGCGATAGCAGTCAAATCTTTCGATCTGACAGAAAATTCCAAAATAGGAACGTACATACGGAACATTACCAAGAACCCGATGTACACGAAAAACCCTCTCTACGTGAATTTCAAGGAAGATCGATACTCCGTGTACAGGGGTTCGTCGATCAGTGCAGGAACGTATGTTGAAATTCCGGAACTTCTAAGTTCTACGTTGCGTAAGTCGATTCCGCAATTGAAACTGGAACAGTACATAACTGAAGGTTTCGAACGTAACAACATCATTCACCCAAGAATACTGAATCTCGAATTCTTATTTAATGACGATACTTCCGGAGATTACACGTTCAATCGGTACTTCGGTTTCTATTGCAATTTGATCGAACTTGCTCAATTCAACATCGATCTAAAAGCAATGCAAGATAATGATGATAACGATAATCCGCTTTCTTCTAAAATAAAAAAGGAGGACGACATTAGCGTTATTATTGCCAATTCTAACGGAGTAGTACTACGTGGAATCGGAGTGGATACCGATCTGACAGCTTTCGATGCAATGATGAACGACAGGGAGAGCATATTCTTTCCTTACTTGAAGGTGAAGGACGGATCGCTGAGATTTCCGAAGATTCAATCAATGGAAGAAATTACCAATCGTATTAAGTTTTCCATTCACGAAACGACCTTCGATTTGGGACTGGCGATTGGCCCAGGCGACCTATTCTCTCAAGAAACAGCAAAAGCATCGACCTTAGATACGAGGTCAACTGTCTCGATTCAATTCACTAGCAATCCGGAACACCTGGAAGTTCTCAGAATCTTCCACCAAAACGGATCGATTTTCGAACCTACGGAAATCAATGGCAGATACGATGACATCGTTTTCGTTGACGATCCAACTAAGGCAGTTTTTCCTAATGACGAACCGTACTGGTTAACTTATCCGAATTCGAACAACGGTCATTCACGGATCTACGTTCCGACAAAGGTCTCAGGTAAAGCTGCTGACTTAGCAGTTATGGCTAGAAACGTCACGGAAATCGTTAAGAAATTAAAGAATTCATTCTTAACCGGAAAGACTTTCGAAACTACCGCATTCATACAGGTAAATCCGGTAGGAAATCATTACGGTGAACTCGCCGTTCAAGCATTGGGTTCTCTATCAACGAAGGTCCTAGTAAACGGAGCTTCTACGAGTTCAGTCATTCATGCTGACGGTGGAATGAGTTCGACCAACCAAGCTATAATTCCAATAGGAAACATCGCTAGGCTGACTCCAATCTTAGATAAGATCGTCGTGAAAACAGAAAAGGATTGGTCTACCATTTTGCGAGTTTGCAACTCAGCCGTTTCCATCGATTCAATAGATCCTCTGACAAGTTCAGCCGTTTTGGATTACTTTACTAATGCAACGCTAGAATTAAAGGACGATGAACCAACAGAGGTGATATACGATAGGATCGAAATTCGTACTTTGTACAAACCTACGATCGGAGTTCTGTCCGTGTTCGAAACCAAGGACATCGATTTTTACACGTACTCCACGAGTTACTCGAAAATACCAGAAATTGACCTTTACCAGTATTACTACGTTCCAAAAAATACGAAGATTCTGGACTTCACCAAGTACGTCTACAAGATGGTAGGCGACGGTCAAATAAAGATCAATGACATCGTTTACACGATGGCCGAAGGTCTCGATCCTTACGTTTGGCAGAATTCGGAGGGGCTTCACCAATATTCTGTTCTTACTGGCGATGTTATATTAACTCAATCTAATTTATCGGTTGGTAATCAGAATTTATTAAGAAGAGACATCCCTATATTGGATGAGGACCGTGCATTGCTCAATTTTACTGGGTTCTTCTCGTTCGGAGCGGATCACAGTTCTCCGGATCCAAAGGCTTTGACGTACGAGTACAGGGAAAAATACAAGGCGAACAACCTGATCAGCGAGTACCATGTTTACCTCGAAAATTTCTCAACCGATTTTTCGAATACTAACAGAGTCATTCCGTACATTTCAAAATGGGGGATAATCGATTCTACCGATGCTCGTGGAAATCCGTATCGTTTGAATTCGGACATCATGTTCGGTAAGGATAATTTCGGACCGTCTCATCACGAAACTTCTCCAACTCCAGAGAAGCTGACTCACGAATGGTTTTACATCGAATCGAATTTTAACTATTCGCAAACTGAAAGCTTACTAAAAAAGAACAATTATTACTTTCCTGAGCCATTCAGTCCAGATTTAATGATTTCTGATTCAGCGTATTTCGAAAGGTACTTCACGTACATTCCTAAATCGAATGGTGTCGAAATTGATAGGCCGCAATTCAGATACTCGAAATTGGCAAAGGATCAATTCACCAAGCAATACTCGACAATTTTCAATGGAGCGAAGTTCGTATTTTCTGAATTGCTGACGGACGGATCAATTCTCGAGAATACTGAGAGATTTGCAGACTACAATTTCAGCGTTCTGCTTAAACCAGTAAAGGAAAATCTGCAAACTTCTCAACTTCCAATAAAGTACAGAGTGATAGAAAATAAGGATGCAAAGTCAATCGTCATTCTCATAGAATTGGCGGTGAGCGATGTTTCCGAAATAAGCCCTAGTTTACTTAGAGTGAATTTGAATCCGTTGGGAGAACCGGTTTTCCCCGATTACAGAATTGATCAAACTTCGTTATTCCAGGATCAATTCGTAATTGTCGAATTGAATCCTGACCTATTCCCAGTACAGTATCAGTACACGACTTTCGATACGCCTACCGGCGATTCTATTTTCGATACTCTACTCAATTCGAATTATCCAAGTTTTACAACGGACGATTTCAAATTCGGCGGTTACGTTACCGACTTGAAAACTAAAATCGTCTATCCGATGCATTTACCGCAAATCGGAGATACTTTCATAGTGACGAAAGACGCTGATCCTTCACAGAGCTACATGATTGCCTTTGCTGAGTCAAACATATTTACAATGGCTTCAACCGGTAAGCTATCCGGAATCTGCATCAATTCTCTTTCGACTCCTACTCAGTACCTAACTATCGGCGAAGAACGTTTGTGTTACCTTTCGAATTCAGCATCTAGGATGAGGATTGTAAAGAATTCTGGATCTACTCTTCGTGAAATTAGTCTCTCTTCTAGTTACGAATTAGTAGCGAACCGACTCGTTCCGGGGTTCCAAGCAATATTCGGAGACTACCGTATATCGTTCGACGATAATGATGTTTCCAATCTAAGCTATAATTTCCTATACTCGGCAAAAGATAAGAAGTACAACATTACTAAATCCGCGTATTCGGCTAATAAGCTCTCTATTGGAGTCGATATTAGCACACAAGGCGTGATCGGAGAACCGAGCGGAAATCCAAGCTCTTATTTCTTGGCAGGTAAGACCTTATCTGGAATACAAACGACCGAATTCAAATTGGAAGATTTCGTGAACCCAGTAAGCGGGTCTCACGATACCTTACTGAATACGAGCGTTCCTGGAGTTTCAAAACCGCTTCCAGCATTCTCTCCACTAATGTTCATCAGTTCCACCGGAAAAGTATCGGTCGTTCTGAACGTTTCGTCAACTGTTGATCTTACTGATCCGTTAACTCTGCCAATAAATTTGAGCGATCCGGCCCAGACCACTCATGCAATTTCAAGAGTGTCCGAGAACCTATTGACTCTTAGCAGACTTACTGGAACGGACGTGATCGTTCTTAACGTATCGCTCATTCCAACGACTGGCGGCTATTCTCTTAATTTGAGCCCACAGAGTTTTCCATCCGGTTACTCGGGCACATGGTTGATCGATGCTCAACAGTTTCAGCTATTTGGAGGAAAAGGTTACTTTGCTAACTTATTCGAAAACCTGTCGTTCGCAACGTTCGCTTCTCTATTGGAAAAAAAGTCAGACCTTATTTTCTGGGAAACTTACGAGAATGGAAGTCTTGTGACTGGCCAGCAGATTCAAATAAAAACTGAACAAGCAGACTCCCTGTTGAAAAATACGGTGGTCACTGCAGTTCCAAAAACAGTAGAAACCGCAAGTAAGAAGGAAGTCGGAGGATTTGATCTGGTAGAAGATCTGTCTACGTCTTACGAAATTTACAGGTACTCGGGAGAGTACGAAATAGTGTTTCGCCCGGTTGCTGGGTTCCAGCAAGAAACTGCAGTTGATGGAATTTCCCTACTTGGAGCTAACGTGTTCCTGAACCCAACGATCACGGACTTCTTCGTTATTCCGGAATTTTCTTACGTGAAATATGCCGAGTACAACATTTTGGATTTCGAAAATTCTCAGAAGTTCGAACCGGTTTACCCAATGATCTACGAATCTCCTATCGATTTCGATAAGTACGAGGTTCTTTCTAGCAGTTGGGACTTTAATTACCATTACACCTACGATACGAAAAAGAATAAGGTGGCAATCCCAGGAAGTCGTAGGGTTACCGAAGATTATTCCTTTATTTCCAAGTTACTCAACGTTCCTCTAACGTTCGTTGCCGAAACGTTCGTCTTTACTGAACTTATCAACCAGCAATTCGAAATTTCGGATTCTGACTTTCTAAAGTTGACCAGCAACGGCAACCTGATAGAATTCGCGTATTCAGCATATTCTAACGAAATTCGTTTCAAGATCAACTTCCCACAAGTGATAGCCAGAGCATTGGCTGAAACTGGACTGAGTGGCGACACAAGGTTGCGCACCGAATTTCAAAAATTCTTTACTGACGAATTTGGTCAACCTATTTCGACCGACCCAGTATCGCTAGGAACATACACATTCGACTCTTACTTATACGATTACTGCAAAAAGAATTTGGTCAAACTGTACTCTTTCGACACGATAGATTTCTACGAAAAGGCCGACCATTCGCTACCGGATAACTCCATTAGCTTGGCAGAAGTACCTTACGATCAGCTTGACGATGCTGGATACTCGTCTGTCAAAGCGATCAAAATAAATAACACTACAAATTCCGATATTATCACTGGATCCATAATGAAGAAATCGAGTTCTGGAATCAGTCTAGTACCGAAATTAAAAATTAAGTACATTTAATGGCGGTCAACATCAATCTTAAGGAGATATTCACGGTTGATAATCAATCGGATTTAGCTAGCAAGCTAAATTTCAATTTCAACCAACTGATTGCTCTCGGTGTAGGTCAACCTGGCGGTAAGGGAAACATTGGCGATGCTGGTGGACCTGGGCCGATTGGTCCAATTGGGTTGATTGGCAAGCGCGGATCAGTAATGTGGTCCATTCCTAGCGGAATTCAATTGGATTTATCAACCTCTTCTCCAGTTGATTCAGCAATAGGGGATTACTATGTTGGTGAAGTAACAGTAGGAGCAACAACGTACAATGGAATTTATACGAAAACAATCGACGGAACCGTTTGGGATCTGGTTACAGATTTCGATGCTCTCATTAGAAGCATCAATCTTGATCAGCAACCATGGGCAACCGGTATTATTTCGCAAGCTCCGCCAGCAAGAATCGCCGTTCTGGTGAAAAATTCGCAGGGTCTTGATCGCAATACCATAGGTTTCGCTTCAAAGCCAACCGATTATTACCTTTCTTACCCTCCTAACTGGAGATTAACGACGGATGGTTCGCAGAACGCACAGGGCGTCATGTTCAATTTCGATCCGTACACCGTAAAAACGGTAAAGTCAGTCGGTTCTCCTGGATTGAACGGTTACGATATTGAAGTCAATGCAGACAGATTGGGAACTAACATTTCCAACCTGAACACCGCATTTCCGTACTCCTCAATTCTTTCGCTGTACTCTTTCTTCAATGCATCGGATGCAGCGATAGAAGCCGATCAGTTCGTTGATTCAACAGGTTACCGTCATCAATTGGAACTTGGTTCTGTCGATGACATTCGTGAATACCTGAACTCAGCAGATTCAGGAGCAAATTACGTGATAAGCCCAACTTACCAGAATTTAAGGGTGAGAAAGTATCGTTTGATTGCAACGGAACTTCCGGGACAAAGCGCGATACTTGCAGATTTCAACTTGCATTCCAACGATAGCGTTACTAGACCAGCTTTGAACTCGAAATTCACATGGTCGATAAACAAAAAGGAATTGGACCAACAGGGCCGTAATTCGTTAGTTCAACTTGCTCTGAGCAACAAGAACGTCGAATCCGTAACTTCCAATCCTAGCGTTGCATTGACCGGAATCGGATTGGACGGACTGCATCTTAAAACGACCGACTACTTGTCAGTTTCTCACAAGATTGCAATAGGTTTTGATCTCGATAGCTGGAACGATTCTCTTATTTTCAAGTCTGACGCTGAAAATTCCATCGTCGGAGTTCTCTTCGACAAATTAACTGTAACTGCGCAAAACGAAGCTCTGGGAGTAACGTTCAGCGAGCTAGGGTTATCCGCAAATTCGTCAGCTAACCTTGGTCTGTACGCCAGTGATACGACGAAGGAAGTTCTCATCGGATCGAGTCCTTCGAACTACGCGCTATCAGTTAAAAGCAATAGGCTGAACAGCGCTGTTCCGTTCCCAATTTCAGCTGGAACGGTTCCAACTAAGAATAGCGCAGATTCCAATACTCTCGACGAGTATCAGGAAGTCGCATTCACACCAACCGTATACTTAGGAACATTACCTACCGTTGCCGCTGGTCTTACGAACGTTAATCCAACTATCTCTCTCCAAAGCGGAATCATGACCAAGATCGGTAACGTTGTTTCCTTCATGATCAAATTTCAGATCAGCAATTGGACTGTCACTACTACAATCGGTAGAGTTGCTCCGCCTTACTACACGAATCCTTATTCTGGACTGTCTGTTAACGTTGGCGACATTGCCGATACAGCATGGTCAGCAATGCAGCATGCTATCGGAAGTGAAGGCAATCAAATCATAATTCGTGGAATTCCAGATCATTGGCCAAATGCCAGCGTTTCGGAAAAAATGAAGTTTAGCATCGCTCTAAGCACGCCTTCTTCAACGATGACTACCGGTTATCTACTAAGACCATTTGCAATGAATTATGCATGGAACGGAGGATCCTCAACGTACGATTGGCAGCCAATCGACCCAGCATCAATTTACGCAAGATTCGGATATTACAGCGGACCTGGATCTACTCTTCCTCAGTTGACTTTGCACGGAAATCGCCAGAATATTTCCGGTGGAATGACCTGTGCATTGGAGAGCAACTTGTCGATATATGACTTTCTAAATTACGTTCATCCGACGAATTCGGACGGAAACACGATAGAAGTTACCATCACCGGCTCGTACATCACAGCACATCAAACTGCACAGGACGTTCACCCTCAGGGAGTTACCACAACGACAACCACCCAGCCGACGACAACGACAACGACTGATCCGTTCGCAACTACCACCACAACAACAATCGCTCCAACAACTACGACAACAACGACTGCTGGACCAACTACTACAACAACGACCGTTCCTTCGGGATTTGGCGATGAACTCGTTTCGAATGCGGACAGCGATTACTTCTAAAATTAACGAACAACAATGGCAATATTAAGAGAAGATTGGGTAGATAAACTTTCTCCTTCAGGATTGGGGGACGGTTGGTGTCTTATTCCTGGCCAATTCACCGCATATTCGATCTATTCACCAGGTGCAGTAGGATTCAGAAATAGGGTGCAAAGGATAACTCGGCAGTCCAGTAAAACTGGAGACATCGGCGTAGTTAGCAATGATTTCGCTATAACCGAAGCTAAAAATAATTATCGTTTGGAATTTAGGTATCGCTCGAATGCTTCGTTGTTCGTGTACAGGCTGAACGGTACTATCTTAGTAAATTTGGACGGAGGATTCATAGCTGCTGAATATTCAGCAAGTCCAACCTCTGTAGTTTCAATAGTTACACAGATCACAGGCAATTCGATACCGTTCAATGGCATAGTATTTTACATGAATACTGATAAGTTCTCTGGCCCAACTATCTGGTTCGAAATAGATCGAGTTAGCTGTAGGGAAATAATATAACGAAAAGCGACCGCCTATTTCTGATTGACCTACGATAAATAACAAAAAGATAGGTTCAATGCAGAGAGTCACATACAAGATTGTTCCCGACCCAGCTAAAAATTCGATAGGGTACAGCAAGAATTACAGAATTTTCACGACCGGCGAACCTGTGCGCAAAGCAGTAAGGTTAGTAAAGCCAAACGGGTACAAGGAAGAACTTGAACTCGGCGATGCTCTAGAACCGAACATCACACGTAAACTTAGGTATTCAACAGATAGGGCCAACTGGTCCCTGTGGTATTCTTTCAGCATGACCAATTTCACCGAATTGGAATCGCTGGACTTCGAACAGTCCGACATTTTCTTTGAGATAAAGTACGAGTACGACGATGGATCGTACGATCAGCTGACTAATACCCTAAAGATCGAATGGATAAAGATCTTTATCGAAACCACCCAGAATCAAGGAGAGGATTACAGTCCTCCAGTTCAGTGCTCTGAGGAAAAATGCCCAATGATCACTGCGGAAAAGGACGCTCTGTTCAAACCTTACGATGCGGGCACAGCGATCGGCATAGCACACGAACTTAGCTTACAAACTAACAAAATATTCGGCCATGATGTCGTTTACTTCAAGACTGAGCCCGACCGGGATGGCGGAGATTTCGTTTTCAAGGAATGGACCCTATTCAAGACAACAACTCGTAAGTGCATAAAAGTCGTCGTTCCGGAAAACAAATTTCCGGATAACAAACCTACCTTTGCGGAATTTGGAGTCGATTTCGAAATACCGTTCGAGATTCACATTGACAACGTTTACTTCCAACAGATGTTCGGAAGAAATTCTCAACCGAGAAAAAAGGATTACCTTTACTTCCCATTGTTGAACAGGATGTACGAGATCCAGGGATCCTACCTTTACCGGGGATTCATGATGGAACCTATGTACTGGAGGATTCAGCTCACGAAGTTCCATCCGAACATTGATATATACATGAAAGCTGAGGATCGTGAGTTCCTTGACAATCTCATCATGTCATCGGATCAGCTATTCGGAAACGAAGCTGCATCGCAATCGCTGGATGCTCTTGACAAGCAACAGTTCAAAACTATCTCAGATAGGTTCGATGAGACTCGTAGGGCCCTTCACCCAGAACTCAAGAACAAGATTCAGGACATCACTTTCAATTACTCGAAACTCATTGAGTACTATTACGATATGAGTCCAGTAAAGCCTACACAAACTGTTTACACTCTTAGCCAGGGCGGAAAAACTACTGATCAAGTGCTCACTACTTCTGCTCCTATTGAATTATGGGGATACGAAGATAGCGAAGTGTTCTCTGCATGGATGGCAAATACGTTGGAAACCGGAGATTACAATTTCAAGATAGGCGAAATTTCTAAACCGAGAATCAAAACGACCGGGCCTAAGGATTCCTATTCTGCTCTAGGTAAGTACCTGGTCATTGAGGGTTACAAAACTTTAGGTTTCGAGCCTACCGAGAGGGTTCCGATTTTGGAAGATGGCGGAAAAGTTAGCTTCATGCAATCGGACAATGCTATAGTTTACAAGAAACAAGCATCCACAACTGACACTCCTAACATGACGTTCTGTGCTCTCGCCAATTTCATTAAGGGCACACAGGTCATCACTCTGTTCAAGGGATATGATGATACTCAACAGAAAGGACTAATCATCTCTGGCTCGATCATGGATGATCCGAATACCCCTAATCTGACTGTGTACGTACAGATAAATTCTACGACTTACACCTTTAACGTTGGAACCATTGCTTACGGCAAATGGTACGCCGTTATAGTTCCATTATCCGCGCAGTACGGTCAGTTGGAAGTGAATGTGTACTCGTTTTCGCAAGATCCAACTAACGTAAAGAATTTCAACGGAATCGTTCCGGTCCTGAACAGCGGAACTCAGAATATCGGAAAGTTCGATTTCGAAACTACCGCGAATTTTGCAATACCTGGAGCAAATTACTGGTTGGCTAACGTTAGACTGTTCAATACTATGCTTCAAACTGAGGATCACGAATTCGTGATCAGCCAGCTGTTCGTTAGGGACGAATCCACTCTGGCCATAATCGACAATTGCAGGCCAAGGCTAAATGCTCCGTTCATTGCGATAAACCGTTAACCTCGAATAAATAACCTAACTATGTACAAAGACATAAACAAGAAGAAACTTTTCGACAACGTCGAGCTCGGATTCGAGTTCGAGTTCTTTTCTCCATTGACCAGGAAGGAACTCTCCGAGAAATTATCCAAGACCCTAGGTAAGACGGTCAATTGGACAAATCGGTATCATGGAAAAACGCCAGTTCTCCCGAACTCGTTCAAGCTCGAACCTGACTATTCTGGTGGTATGAAAACGAATGAGCTCATCACCGGAGTAATGCCGTACAACGAAGCCATTCACGTTCTGCTAAAGGTTTTCAATTTCATTAACGAGAACGGTTTCACCAACGAACGTACTGGACTACACATCAACATCTCGTTCAATGAAGTTGATCTCGATCTTAAGGAAAAACTGCAAAATCTCAACGTTTTTAAGTACATTTTGAACCTGGACGAAGCAAAAATCTTCGACCTATGGCCATCGGCCAAGTCCAGGATCCAAAAGATCTACAAAAACTCTGTCCTGAACATTTATCCAAAGAACAAGTTCATCTCGGAGGCAAGCTTGGACTATGCAAATCCATCAAGCCCGTTGGATTTCAACCTTCCATTTTCAAAGTACTTCGGCCTTAACTTCACGAAACTTCCTAGCAATTATTTGGAAGTCAGGTATGCAGGCGGAAAGGATTACGAGAAAAAGAAAAAAGAAGCGGTCGATCTCATCAATTACATGGCAGAAAGTCTGTACGATACTCTACTTCACAATAACGAGTACACAGTAAACGAAAGGAGAAAGATCGCCGACTTCATGAAGACCAGGAAGGACGTTCTTCTTTCCGTCAAAACTTATGAGAATTTCACAAGGACCTTTCCGGACATAGAACTTTACGTTGACCTGAAAAACGATCCAAGAATTCTCGAGTCCAATTACTCTAACCTTAGGGAAAAGTTATTCGATCTCATCACCACAGGTAATCTCACGAAAGGTCAGGTCAATTACGATACCGAACTGAAGAGGATCCAAGTAAGAGAATCGAACTTAAAAGAATGCTTTTCCGTTTCCGACGTTGATTTCGTCAGGTGTTACATAGAGGGTGAACTTACTAACTGTAAGTTCTACGATTGCAAGGTGAGATCGTCGAGAATAATCGAATCGTACTTCATCGATAAGAACGATATTCGATACTCATATCTGAAAGAATGTGCGTTCCAACGGGACGGCGAGAACAAAATAGAACTGACTTACATCAAGAGCAGTCCAAACAATCCGATCTACGGCGATCTGAAGGAATGCATCATTCGTTCGGGAACTGTCGATATTAACAGCAAGGTGGATTCCAAGACGGAGTTCATCGAAAAAATGGTTCTTGGCCAAGAATCGGAAAAATAATCTTACACTTGCATGTCAGTTGAAGTAAAGCTCACATCGGTAAAGGCGCTAAGCAATACCAGCACAAGTTCGATAGTTGAACTGTCAAACTTTAATTTCCGGACCCTAACCTCGGCTATAAAGGAATTCTTAACATCGATCAATTACGAACAGGGGACTTCCGAAGTAACAGTCGACATTAGTAACATCGATGCGAATTGGGTGACGGTAAGAAATGGGCTTAAGATGTACGGCTCAGTAACTGCAGCTAACTTCATAGCGGACGACGTGACTGACACGTTAAGGTTGCGATTGAGAGTTTACGGATTGCTTCCGTCTACTGGAATCCCGGGAGAATTGGTCTACATCGAAGCTCAGGGAAATAGAGTTGAGGGAGTTTACGTTTGGTTGACCACGACAGGTTGGACCCTATTGGCCGGTGCCGGATACGGAGCCGCTCCTTGCATGCAAGAAGTCATCATGTCGGCAGCGTCCGACGTTGTCACGGTTGACGAATCACCAATTTCTTCCGGCCTTTTTCTAGTTCCAGCACCGCTGGCTTCCAGCAACATGCTACTGTTCATCAACGGTTTGGAGATCAGAGTCGGAGATGCAGTAAAAACCATGCCAGCTTACTTTAGCAAGGACGGAGGAATTACTGCTTCTGCCATACGAGCAATAGACTCAACCGATGTTCTTTACTTCAATCCATCCATAGCAGGTTGGACCCTAGAAAATTACGATACAGTTACCTTACATTACTTCACGGTCGATCCTTACTGCTCTCAGAGTGGGTACTCGTGCATCACGGAAATAGCGGACACCATCCCTACCGTTTTTCCTCAATTTGGAATAGAAATAATTGGTTCTACTTCGAACGCTGGCCCGATCACCGTATGTGTTTTGCCAATTCCGACTACTAGTGGATCTTACGTATTACCTCCCGGTTATTACTTGGAAAATAGCGTTCTGTGTTATTCGATAAACGATGTCAATTTCGTTTATTCCGGTGGAGCCATCGTGAAATTCACGCTACCTCAAGAGATGACTGAGTCGGAGTTTGATCTTGTAAGAGTATTTCACCAGGTCGGTTCGATTCTGGTAGATGAGACTATTCTTACTGGACCGTATTCTCCAGATTATGCTACCAGAAGCATATACGCTCAAGTTTCAGCATTCAGTCCGTTTTATCTAATAAAGGGACTTCCTGTCACCACTCAACCTCCAACTACGACAACTACTACCGAACCTGGTCATTGTCCAGCGCATAATATAAGTTTCACGCTACCGTACGGTAATAATCCTAATTCTGTCACATTTACGGGCACCCCAGGTGGACCGCATGACGTGACCTTTATTGATCAGTTAGGCGGGCATCACGATTTAACTGGGTTGCTCGGATCATCAATAACGCTTCCATGGGAATTCGACATATCTGATATCAGGTTCTCTCAGGTTCTTACCGTCATTGGAGTTTACACGTTCACGTACAACACTACTTGCGAGTACGAGGTCGAAGTTCCATTATCTGCCATTCCTACTACGACGACTACAACCTCTGGAATTACTACTACTATATTATTTGGATAAATCAAGAATATTGAAATCTGTATAAAGAAATAAATGACCTTCGCAGTTAATGCTCACTAAAAAAGTAACTTTCATATCAGCTCAACCAGACGTTCCTTATTTTTATTGGCAGGTCGAGGTAATGATTCACAATTTCATAAAGGTCGGAATCAATCCCAATTGGATTGAGGTTATTTGGGCTACTACTGGAAAACCTTCACTCGAACTTACCGCTCTTGCAAATAAGTACCCTTACGTCAGATTCTTTTCCTATCCAAAAACGGTGAAGGATAATTTCGGGTACATTCCAGTACTGCGACCTGACGTTCTCGAACAGCATTTCGCAGCGTTTCCGAATCTTCGCGGTGAGACTATTTTTTATCACGATTCCGATATTATTTTTCGACAATTACCGAATTTCGATTCGCTCAACAACGACTTATTCTGGTACTTCAGCGATACGATCTCTTACATTGGAGCTGATTACATTCGATCGAAGGGCGAGGATCTTTTTTTGGAAATGTGTCGGATAGTTAAAATAGAACCGGAATTGGCGAAAGCAAACCAGAGTAATTCCGGTGGAGCCCAACATCTGATGAAGGGTCTCACGACAGAGTATTGGAAGAACGTGAAACAAGATTCCTTAGCTCTCTACAAGTTCATGGCGAATAGAGAATCGGCTGAGCGAGTTAAGATGGCCCAAGAAATAGCCGAAGAAAAACAAAAACTGTCCGCCGAAATAACGAATAGCAACGTTCCATTAACCGAAGATTGGATCAATGCTAAAATGCTGGAAATAGACAAAAGATTAACGGATTACAATCCCGTACAGAAATGGTGCGCTGACATGTGGGCAGTTCTGTGGAATGGAATAAAAATTGGAGCGCAACCGCGCATATCCAACGAATTATCGTTCAGTTGGGGAACTTCTTCGATAGAGGATTACGAAAAGCATAACATAATGCATAATGCTGGAATCACCAGCAGCGAAAATGGAACCCTATTTTACAAGGGAGACTTCATCAATTCAGATCCATTCTCGACAGATTTTTCAAAAATTAAAATGGGTTCAGCTTCCGGAAAATACGTAGAAGCAATTTTGTACGCTAAGGAAAAACGATTGTGACTAGTTTACCTAATTTGGGCTGATAAATAACTTTAGTAAAATGAAGTTTGGTTTAAATGTCAAATAAGTTACAGATTAAGCAAGTCGATCTCAGCCACGTACCGAAGGATGCAACCAAAATCAAGGTCCTCGTGATCGATGATGATGGTAACGTTTTTTGGAGCGATACTTCTGGTTCAAGTGGTACTGCTGGTTCGAGCGGAACTTCTGGTACTTCTGGAAGCTCTGGATCGTCAGGTACTTCTGGTTCAAGTGGTACTTCAGGTTCCTCAGGAACTTCTGGTACTTCTGGAAGCTCTGGATCGTCAGGTACTTCTGGTTCGAACGGAACTTCTGGTACTTCTGGAAGCTCTGGATCGTCAGGTACTTCAGGTTCAAGTGGTACTTCAGGTTCCTCAGGAACTTCTGGTACTTCTGGTACTTCAGGTTCCTCAGGAACTTCTGGAAGCTCTGGATCGTCAGGTACTTCAGGTTCCTCAGGAACTTCTGGTACTTCTGGAAGCTCTGGATCGTCAGGTACTTCAGGTTCCTCAGGAACTTCTGGTACTTCTGGAAGCTCTGGATCGTCAGGTACTTCTGGAAGCTCTGGATCGTCAGGTACTTCAGGTTCCTCAGGAACTTCTGGTACTTCTGGAAGCTCTGGATCGTCAGGTACTTCAGGTTCAAGTGGTACTTCAGGTTCCTCAGGAACTTCTGGTACTTCTGGAAGCTCTGGATCGTCAGGTACTTCAGGTTCAAGT
>Ga0172371_10005068_pt1 | contig 19656 bp, 16 predicted proteins | sample Lak12m_FD_114543 | JGI IMG/M metagenome (GOLD analysis project Ga0172371, IMG submission 114543) | Freshwater microbial communities from Kabuno Bay, South-Kivu, Congo - kab_022012_12m | ecosystem: Environmental > Aquatic > Freshwater > Lake | place: Democratic Republic of the Congo: South-Kivu... | reverse complement strand
TCTGGTAGAATATGTCTTTCTGTTTCAAAATCAGGGGAAAGACTATCCCCACTTTTAAAGTGACCGGCACAGATGCTTATAGCCTGAATCCGTTGACTACCAAAAGCTTATGCCTGATAACCACCAAAAACTGGGGATACTCCTGTCTTTGTATGCGGCGCTTCCCGAAATGATATTCGCATAAATCGCAAGGCGGCCGCCACCGCCGCCGCCACTTTGTCCTGAGGTATTCCCCTGGGCTCCGCCCCCACCGGAACCGCCGTAGAGATTTGTCAACGCAGCGTCCCCAAGATACATATTATCTGTAAATAGCTCTTGCTATACCCTAAAGGGTCTAATAAGGTTCTTTTTGAAGATTGATACACCCGAACGGGAGTAATGACTATGGATCCATTAATTGATTTCGTAAAGGAGCGGCGACGGAAGCTGGGACTCACACAGAGAGAGCTTGCCGACAGGGCTGGAGTAGGCCTGCGGTTCATCCGTGAACTGGAACAGGGGAAGGCATCTCTGCGCCTCGACAAAGTGAATCAGGTTCTGGCGCTTTTCGGGCATCGCATGAAGCCAGAAGCTTTCCGCATGGAGACTGATGATGAGAAGCGCTGAGATCCAAATGGCTGGGCACAAGGCGGGCATACTTGAGGAACATGATCATGGGTATTCGTTCAGATATGATCACACGTACCTGAGAACAGAAGATGCCTGTGCCATCAGCCTCTCGCTTCCCCTGAGGGAAGAACCCTATGAGGACAAGCGACTCTTTCCTTTCTTTGACGGGTTGATCCCGGAAGGATGGCTGCTGGACATTGCAGAAGAGACCTGGAAGCTTGATCCTCGTGACAGGATGGGATTGCTTCTGGCCTGTTGTCGCGACTGCATCGGGGCCGTTTCAGTTGTGCCTTTGGAGGAAGTCGATGAATAGCGCGAACTGCAGGATCTGCCTCCAACCGCTTGATAAGGACTCCTTTCTATATCATGAGAAGTGCTGCATGAAGCTGTTTGATTCACCGCAACCACCATCGCTTCCGTACAGCTGGGCACAGATCAATAAGCTTGCCGAAAAGACCGTGCGTCAACATGTAACCGTGCCAGGCGTCCAGCCAAAGCTGTCGGTCCATCTTGAAAGGCCCGGCACTTCTCGTGCTGGCAGGTTTACCCTGGTAGGAATGGAAGGTGGTTACATTCTCAAGCCTCCTGTGGAGCGATATCCCGAGATGCCGGAGCTGGAACACCTGACGATGCGTATGGCAAGGGACTTTGGAATCCAGACCGCCGAGTGCGGCCTGATCCCACTTGAAGACAGTCGCCTTTGTTTCATAACTCGCCGCATGGATAGGGAAGGACCCGCAAAAATACATATGGAAGACATGTGCCAGCTCACAGACCGTTTGACGGAACAGAAGTACAGGGCATCGATGGAGCTGATCGGTAAGACTATCCTCAGGTATTCGACGAATCCAGGTTTCGACGCGTTGCGCTTCTTTGAGCTGTCTGTTTTTTGCTTCCTTACAGGAAATGCGGACATGCACCTGAAGAACTTCTCGCTGCTTTACGAGCCAGGCGAAGAAGTGGCTTTATCTCCTGCGTATGATCTTCTGCCAACCACACTTCTTCTTCCCGCAGATAAAGAAGAGGTCGCCTTGACGCTCAATGGCCGGAAACGGCGTCTGACCAGAAAAGACTTTGAGCAATTTGGACACTCTTTGAAGCTCACAGGGAAGCAGGTAGAGAACGCACTGGAACGTTCTCGAAACTGTTTGCCAGCGGCCTTGAAGACGCTTGGCAAAGGACTATGCAGCTCCGGGGCAAGAGATCAATTCAAGGCTCTAATCGAGCAGCGTGGATCGCGAATGGGGTTCTGACAACAAAATACGACTCTGTGCCTCTCGTCTTTCCTGAGTTCAACAATGGGACACCCAAAGCTGATACGTAATCATAATCCTTTCACGCCGTCCTTCCCTGGCGCGACATAATCATAATCGTGCTCGTGTTCTCTCCGGCACCGACTTTGTCATATGACCTTAATTTTGCACCAAAGTCCGTGCAAAATTAACTTTGCGCGGCAGCCAGGGCGGCTGCCAATTAACCCATTCAATGCCCCTGCAGGCAGAAGTCTGGCTACAGGGGCATTGCAATCTTCTCTGTACTTGTGTTTCCCTTCGGGTACTTGAGGCCAGGGCGGGCCGGGTGGTGAATAATGCTTATTCTCTTTCTGAAAAAATGGGGAAAGTCCACAGAACCTATCTCAATGACAAAGGCTTTTCAAGCCATTAGGGTCCTCTTATTTAATAATCACAAACGCTCGAGTGCCATTTTGAGCCTCAGCATCCTGCCGTCCGCTGCATTCCTGCACCGCCTGATGCACATGGTCAGGTTCGATACGCTTCCCAGTCTTAACCGTTCGAGAAATATCTATCAACCGTGATCGCCTCGACTCATCACAAAGAGTTGATAAATTCTCGAAAACGCAGAATGCTCCTGCTATTGCTGCTATTGAACAGCAAATGCTCAAAGTCTTTCTGCTTTTGATTCAAGTTAACCGTTTTCAGTGACTTCTCGATTGCTTCTTTCATTTCCGGCAAATCGTGAATGCCGCATCTTGCCGAAAGGAACGAATAGTCCGGCTTTGATTGAGCCAGCAGAAACATGACGTCGTAATAATCCCTTCCCTTGCATCTGGCGAGCATTGCGGAGATCTTCATTGCGCACAGCACTCCATCTGTCGGGACCGGGAAGGAGAAGAAGAAACCACAGCCCTTAATGAATCCCACGGCAGGAACATACCGGATCCCCTGATCCTGGGCTTCGAGTTTCAGCATGAAGCGTTCGTCCTTATGTCCTGAGAGCCCCATTTCGAACAGCAAGCCTGGAAAATAGAGACTTCGGCGGAAAGCCGTCAATTTGCTCTTATCCTTCTCTCTGGCCTGCACCTTAAACCCATTGCGCTGCAGGAATATAAGTACATCGTTTGACATTTCGACAAATTCTTCCTCGGAGAAGTTTTTGCAGTCAAAATCCAGGTCCTCCGAGAATCTGTCAATCCCCTTTACTAACCGCAGACTTGTGCCTCCTATGAAAGTTATTTTCCTGACATAATGAGTTGACGAAAGATAGTCAAGCACCAGCAACTGGACGTACTCTTTGAGAATATGTTTCAGGAAAACTGCATTCCCGCTCATGGTTGTCTGGTAGAAATTCTTAATCTGTTCTATTGAGATCATAAGCCATAGACCTTGAATAATAATCGCATACGCTTTTCGAGCGCTGCGGAATAAAAACGCGCTGCAAATGACTCCAATTCGGCGCGATTTAAATCGTCGTTTAGAAGATTTACGTCGAGCCTGAGATTAACCAGTTCAGGCTCCGTGTTATAGAAAGGATACAGATACAGCAGATCCAGCAACGCCTTTTCACGGGTGGCATACGATGTTGTGCGGCCATCCGCAAGCGGACGCGGAACATATCCGAACATCAGATCATCCCTAACGCTCTTATACGAATATTCGCCAAAGCTGTTCCTAAACGCGGCTGTTTTCAACGATGTCACGCTTGTAATCTGGACAACTGATTCAGGAATCAGGCCGTAGAACGAAAGCGCCGAATGCAAGCTGATGTACGACGGATTGTAAATCCTTCCCGCGAAATATGCCGCGATATCCGGCTTACCCATATACTCAGGGAATGCGTATAACCCCTGCCGCAAACGTACCAGATACCTTTTTTGTGTCCAGTTGACAAAGTTGTTGCGGTCAAACCCCGGCTGCCACGCATAAACCTGATGGATGCTGAAACAACCAAGCGTAAACAGCTTATTCTTGAATTCTATCCAGTTCATAATATTTCCAATATGCAGTAAATATACTGCATTACAGAAACGTATGCAATTAGAAAATGGCCCTACCATAGCGACGATCTCACACGCCGCTGTCTACAGTGATACTCATTGCTGCCGTCAGTTCAATGGCGCAGGATTTAGAGCGTGTTCTGTTGCTAATTTACGACTTGCAATATCAAACACTATGTTTTATTATTCGACTCATGAAAAGAATATATGAAGAACTCCTGAACGCATATATTGCCGAATTCCCTTGTGTTGTCATCCTCGGACCACGGCAGTGCGGGAAGACCACTTTGCTTGGCACTCTTGGCCCTGAATGGAAGCGTTTTGACCTGGAAAGACAGAATGATTTCGAGATTGCCTCAAATGATCCGGACCTTTTCCTTACCTTAAATCACAGAAAAATAGCCATAGATGAAGCGCAAGTCTTGCCCCCATTGTTTCCTGCCTTACGTGTAGCCATTGATCAGAACCGCACTGAAACGAGCCGATTTGTTATCACCGGATCCAGTTCTCCATCCCTGGTCAAGTCAATTTCCGAGTCTCTGGCCGGACGTGTGGCAATTATTGAGCTTGCACCTTTCTCGTTTGCCGAGACCATCGGTAATTTCAAGTCCCTTTTCTTCTCACACTTGCAGGCAGGAAAAATCAATACCGCAGACCTCGAGCTGAAGTTGAAACAAAGAGCATCGCTGGATGGTATTCACAATTACTGGTTTCGCGGCGGCTATCCGGAACCATGGCTGAAAAACAAACCAGGGTTTTGCAAAACCTGGCTGGAAAATTATATCCAGACATACCTGCAACGCGATGTTGCAAGACTCTTCCCTGGACTTGACCACAACAAATTCCGCATGTTTGTACACATGCTTGGCGCTCTGTCAGGCACAATCATCAACTATTCGGATCTGGCAAGGGCACTCGGAGTATCACAGCCTACAGCCAGGGACTATATAGAAATTGCCCATGGGACATTTGTCTGGCGACGTCTGCCCGCCTATACCGCAAATCCTATGAAACGCATTGTCAAACATCCAAAGGGATATTTGCGGGATACCGGCCTGCTTCATCACCTGCTGCGCATTCCAGATATTGATACACTGCTAAGCCATCCGGCGATAGGCAAGTCATGGGAAGGAATGGTAATAGAGGAAATCCTGCGTGGCCTGAATGCCAGAGGAATATCGTTTGATGCGTCACACTATCGAACTGCAGCTGGCGGAGAAATCGACCTTATACTGGAAGGTGATTTTGGATTACTCCCCATCGAGATCAAACACACTCAGACCATTCGCATGCAGGAATTACAAGCCATGAACAACTTTATTTCCGATTCCAAATGCCCGTTCGGTCTCGTCATCAATAACGACGAACGTCCACGGTTTTACACAGAACGTATATTGGCCATACCCTTTTCATTTATTTGAAATCGGCGTTGTTGTAGCGGTCATCCTTATAGGATCTCCTGTGCATCCTGTCTAACTGCTCTTTATAGGTTCAAATCTCATCCGAGTGCATCTGCGGGGATCAAGCGCGGCTCGTGCTTCGGAGCGAAGGCGATCTCGCTGACTTCGCAGAGAAGCAGGGCGCGGGCGGTTACTCCGAATGCTGATTAACCCGGATACTTCACCAAGGAGGTGAAATATCCGCCCTTCCCTTCGACTACGCTCAGGGGCAAGGCGGGCTTCGACTCCAGCGGCTTACGCCGCTTTCGCTCAGGGTTTCAGCCCGTGCTGATCCGCAAAGGCGGAAACCTTGAGCAAGGCGCGATAGCGCCGCGTCGAAACTTCTGCCCTGAGCTTGCCTGCGGTGAGCGGCTTGTCGAACCGCCGAACGGGCAGAAGTGCTTATGAAACGAGCGCTCGTGCGCTCGCGAAATAAGCAGGTTAAGAAAACCGGGCAGATTGTCCTTGCATTATAATGCCGTTTACAGCATAGTATGTCCATTATTTATGGACTTACTAGGATAATACATGGAGATGTATGAGCAACATCAGCCAGATTCGAGGGCAGATCGACCGGGAGATCTTTGACTACCAGAGATTGCTCCAATGTCTGTCGGCCTATTCAAAACCACGCGACAAGATCAAGCGGTTGCTGGATGCCGGTGATATTGTCCGGGTAAAGAAGGGGCTGTACGTTTTCGGTGAAGCCTACAGGCGCACTCCTGTCAGCAGAGAACTGCTGGCCAACCTGATCTATGGCCCTTCCTGCATCAGCCTCGACTACGCCCTGGCATGGCACGGCCTCATACCCGAACGCGTCGCCGCAGTAACATCGGTGACCACAGGGCGCTCGCGCGAGTTCACTACCACTTTCGGCCGTTTTTCTTACCAGTCAATTTCGGAGCCGCGCTACGCGGTGGGCGTCATCCTCGAACAAGGCGAAACCGGTTCGTTCCTGATAGCCTCGCCAGAGAAAGCTCTTGCCGATAAGGTGTATGGCGACAAGCGGTTTACAGGCGCTGCTATGAAGGATTACGGCCCCTATCTCGAAGATGATCTGCGGCTGGACATGAACCGCCTTCGCGTGTTCGACTGTGCGAAGCTCGATGCAATACGCAATGCTTATGGTACACGGAAGATTGACAGACTGGTCAGACATCTCAAAACACTCAAGGAAACCGCCCATGCATGACGCAATCCAGGCAATGCTCAACGACTACCACTGTAAAACGCGCGACGACTACGAGAACGCAGCCAGGGAAATTATCCAGGACATTGCACTCCTCGGTCTCTGGCGGGCAAAGTTCTTTGAGCATGCCGCCTTTTACGGCGGCACAGCGCTTCGCGTGCTCTATGGCATGGACCGCTATTCCGAAGACCTGGATTTCTCCCTGCTGGTCCCAAACCCGGATTTTCGTCTGGGGACTTATGGCGACAGCCTGCAGCGGGAACTGCGAAGCTTCGGCTTCCACGTCAGTTTCGAACAGCCGAAACGCTCTCCCGATCGTCCGCGTACCATCGAGTCGGCGTTCCTGAAGACAAACACGCTGCGAGAACTGCTGGTCATCGAAGCCAAACCGGGAATCCTGCGGGGCCTGCATCCCGACAAGCAACTCAAGGTAAAACTGGAGGTCGATACCGATCCGCCACCGGGCTTCAAAACGGAAAGCCAGTATCTCCTCAGGCCAATTCCCTTTTCCGTCCGCGCTTATGCGCTCCCCGATCTTTTTGCCGGAAAACTGCATGCTGTCCTGTGCCGCAAGTGGAAGACGAGGGTTAAGGGAAGGGACTGGTACGATTTCGCCTGGTATGTCGGACGCCGGACCCCGGTGCATCTGAGCCATTTTGAAGCAAGGATGCGGCAATCAGGCGACTACACCGACACCACTCCTCTGACCCGCGAACTCATGGTCGGATTACTCTGCGAGGCAGCTGAAGAACTGGAAGTAGCAAAGGCGCGAAAGGAAGTTGAACGATTCCTGCAGGATCGCCGTGCCGTTGAAGTCTGGTCAAACGATTTCTTCCGCCAGATCGCCAATCGCATCGAAATTGTGTAGAATCTATCTCAAAAACACCAGCTTGAATCCTCAAATCGTCATGCGTTCTCAGAGCGTCCAGTTGACATCATACAACTGGACGTACTTGTCCGGGTAAAGCCAGTTGGGAACAACTGGCCTTACTTGGTCTGAGTAGAACCAGTTTGCCTGCCCTTCCGTAGCCTTGCGAAGGAGGGTGTCAACTGGTTCTCTTCCGAATGGCTTTCGGAGATCTGCCACCCGAAACATGACCCCTTACCTGATTGTGATCACCATACCGGGGACAGGAAGCCTGATCATCACGGGCACAGAGTCAGCACTCGGAAAATAAGGCTGATTTGTCGCCGAGATCACGTAATAATAGTTAGTCAGAAATTTTAAGGAATAATCAATGTAGCTTGTGTTCGTTGTTGATCCTACAACCGTATAACCGGAGTTCGTGTAAGACCGTTTTACCAGGTAACCTGTCGCATTGCTTGCCGCACTCCATGACAGCAGAACCGAACCAGATCCACCTCCGGAGACAGCTGTCAGCCCGGTAGGCGTATCCGGGGTCACCAGAGGCGCACTGTTCTTCCAGGGATGATCGGCAGGCAGGTTCCCCTGCAAGCCCCACTTCCATGCAAGATATGCTTCCATCCTCTGGCGGGCCTCGGATGAAACATCGGTGGTAATGACGACCTCGCCAACTGCGCCATCCGTATATTGGGCGTTTTTCCAGCCGTAGTATGTATAGTAGTGTCTGAAGCCTGCCCCATTATAGCCCCCACCACTCGCTCTGCTCGTGCCGCCAACATAGGCGGAAAAATTGCCCGCCGTCTGATTAAATACCATGCTGAAAATATTGGTACTTCCTTCGTATGGTCCTCCTGTCAGATTCAAAGGACTCGCTATGCCAATTCCCCCTGCGGTAACTTGCCCCGCAAACACAGTGTCTTTGGCACTAAATTCACACCAGTTGCCGGTCTCCCTGTGAAAGCTGAAGATGGGATCATTCGCATTGTCAGCGTCATCAATTGCGGTAACCATGAAGAGCGAGAACTCGCCGCTTGTGATCCAGATAGCATTATCCCCGTAACCCGCCATGAGGCTTTGCGCGCCATTGAAGTCAAGGACGTTCAGGCCGTTGACCGTCCGTGACCCTGTCGTCGGGCCACTGCCTCCTGTCATGTCAGGCGCCAGCTGATCCCCTGAACTGGTGGCCACGGTGTTCGTACTCAAATTGGCCCACTTCGTGACGACACCACTTACATTTGTAAAGACTGTGCTGGCATCACTAGCATCGTACCATGCAATCGTTGTGGTGTTGGATGGCGTCCACAACGGTATCGCAACAACCGGGGTTGCTGAAAGCACGATGCCCAGCATTGCTGCCAGCACGACCACCATCACGATCCCAAGGCAACGAGTGAATGTGTAAATACGATTCATCATACGCCTACGTTAATAATATTATAGGTAAACTAACATCATATGCAAGACTATACCTTAAAGCAGTACAAGCGCGGTATGGCCAAAATTGGCCATATGGTGCTCTTGTATATCGGGATATAGCTTCCTTACGGCGTACTTGTACGCCTATGGCGTATTAGTCACGGCAAGGCGATAGAAGCCCTGCAGGGAAGAACCCGCCGACCAGGTGTTGACTCCGTTTGAAGGTGCATACGTCCCGACGGTACCCCATGAGTCAGATACGAGATTGCTCCTCGCCTGGATGATAATCGGCGGGATCCCCGCATCGACATGCGCATGCTGCCATTTGACGAGAAGATTGGTCCCGCTTAACTCGATTGAGTCAATCTTCAGGCACGAGTTGCTGTTCATCGGATCAGTCCCGCACCAGTACTCCTGCCACGTCGTGAACCCGTCGGTGTCGGCATCATTGGTAACCGCAGCCTCGTAGTCACCGGCCCAGGCTGGATTCCGGCTGGCCAGCCATGTATGCGGCACCGAATGGTTTGAGGTCAAAGCCACCGCGAGGGAAGCGTTGATATTGGATACTACAACCGCAACTCCTACCGTGATGTCGGTACCTGCATCGAGATTTGTCGCATTATTGTAGACCTCTGCGGCGTAGTAGTTGTTTGTCAAATCCATGAACTGGACACGGTACGTCCCGCCGGTCAACCCGCCGATTTCGTAATAGCCGTTAGTCCCGGTATAAGCGCTCCCGAAAGCTGACCACCCTACGCCGCCCCAGCCGCGTGCTTCTGCATATATGCCTTGAAGGGGCGTGGTCCCGTTCGGGCCGGTCACCGTGCCGGATATCTTCGATGCTGTCCCGAGGGAGGCATTGATATTGGATACCGTTGCACCAGCGCCTACTACGATATTACTGCCTGAATCGATATCCAACACATCGTCGTAATATTCGGATATGTAGTCGCCGTTTTGAAACAGTACCCGGTACGTTCCCGCCGTCAATCCGCGGATCTCGTAATAACCGTTAGTGTCAGTGCAAGCAGGATCAATGTTAGCAGCCACCCAGTTTGTTCCATCGAATTCGCAGGCCAGTGCTTCAATGCCTTGAATGGGTGGGGTTCCGCCCTGGCCGGTTACTGTGCCGGTAATCCTCGATGTGACATCATTTGTTAGGTTAAGATTAATCGAACCCTGCTCACCCTGAAAGCCATATACCGCAATACGATATGTCACCCCTGCACTGGCCTCTACGAAAACAACGCTATTGGTTCCATCTGAAAAGTCATCGTTTTCTGCAAGCTGGGTCAGGCTGCTTAAGTTAGTTCCACTCCAGACACCCAGAATGGTGTCGAAATTACTCCCGATTGTATCAATTTGAACAGAAGCATTTCCAGGCGCAGTCCAGCTGAACCACACAGAATTCGTGGCGCTAGCCCCAGCAACGGCTGGCAGAGGTTCGCCAACTTCAATAGTAGCCTCGATGTTCGTCCCTAAAGCATTTGTCGGAAAGCCGGAGATAACTGTGGCATTAGTGAAATTGTCATTTGCCGGAGCCGCAAGAAGCGGCAATTGTGTTGCTGCGAGAAGCAAGACAACGATACTAAATAGCCTCAACAAGTTTCTCATTCTAATCCTTTAGCGCAAAACGTCCCCGTGAGGCCATTTTATACAAAATACATGCAAACACTGGAATTCAAGCAGGTATGAGGCTTGCCACTCTTCGAAGCAAGCCTTCGCCCTAAGGCACAGGCCGTCCAGCGCGATTGACAAACGGACGGCAACGGAGTGCCGTCCCTACCCCAATAAATCGCACAGCATCTACTATAACCTTCTGCTCCCAAAGGTAGGGCGTGTCGCTCCGTCGACCGCCGCTCTCAATCCCATCCATCCTCCATCTTCCAGCCTCTTCCCTCTGCCCTCTGACTTCTGCCCTCTCGAAGCGCACAGCGCGAAGACCACGCCGTAGTCAGTCGGCTGACTGACGAAGGCGGGCTCACGGTGCCGCCATGACGTTATCCATCGTCCCTGTAGCAAGGGTGTTGGTTGCCCCGCTGCTTACGCCCATTCCTATATACACGTTATTGACCATCGTGATATTCACGGACGTGCCAACTTGTGTCCAGGTCGCGCCGTCAGCGCTGTGATAGGCCGCAAAGCTGTTGCCCGTCCTGATGAGACGCACCCATCTCGGGGCCGCACCAGTAGCTGTCTTAGCCGTGGTCTTGCCACCTGTGGATTTGCGGTACGTGAACGTGATATTGGCAGGCGTCACCCACACTCCTGCTTCACGTGCATTTGTAGCAAGCGATTCGCGGATCATCACGCCAGCCTTACCTGCCGTAGCTGCATTCGTCAGACTCACTACCCTGGCCTTTATATCACAATCAGCCGTGGCAAGCTGGTTGACAAATTGCAGGGCATCCGCCGTTCCCTTTACACCTGCCCCTGCCCCGATAACAGTGAATGTTCCATTACTGTAGGTGGCGCTTCCTGCCAGTCCGATAGTCCCTATATCCTGCTTCACCCACGGACTGGGCAATGCACTGAGAGCCGTCCACTGCGCGTACAGCGTCTGGTCAGCGGTGATTGTCACCGTAGTTGAGCTGGTAACCAGCGTTCCGCCTGAAGCCGCCGTGAACCAGCCGTTAAACGTGCAGCCCGATCGGCTCGTCGTCGCAAGCGTCCCGTAGGTCGACCCGCAGGTCACAACCTTGCTCTCAGGGCTCGGCACCGTTCCGCCGTTGGCGTCGAACGTCACCGTGTACTGGCTGGCAGCAAACGCGGCAGTAATTGTATGACCCGCCGTCACGTTCGAGAACGTGTAGCTCGATACGGCACCAACCGAAACGCTGTCCACAAGGACATCCGCGATGCTGTAACCGGTATCCAGCGTAATAGTAAACGTCTTGTCGCTGCCTTCACCGACAGCAACGTCGCCACTGGGCGCAATCGAACCTCCGCTCCCGGCTGAAGCCGTGATCGTGTGTGTCGGGCCCGCTGTACCAACAGTCCGGAACGTCCAGCTCGGGCTCGCCCATACCACCCCAGCACTGTTGCTGGCCATGAACGCGTAGTGATACGTAGTGCCTGCGGCCAGATTGCTCACCGCGCAGCTCACGTTCGTCGACACGTTCGTCCAGGAGCCAACATACGCGCTTGAAGTCCACGAACCGGCGTTGGTTTCGCCATTGCTCGTACCATAGTAAACGTAAACCGCGTAGTTCGTTCCCGCCGCGCCAAGGGAGGCGTTCAGTGTTGCCGCTGTCCCGCTGATCGCGGTCGGGGCGATGTTCGCAACCACTGCACCAGTTCCCGGAGCCTGCGTCTTGTAAGGGTGACCGGACGGCAGATTACTCGCGATCCCCCACTTGTGCGCAAGGTAGCCTTCCAGCATCTGGCGATCTTCGACTGACGGTATGCTGGCAAGTATGATGAGCTCTCCCATCAGTCCGTCGAAGAATGCAGCCGATGATGACGGATAGTACATACCCAGCGTCTGCAATCTGTACGCAGCGGCATTCTCCCGCCCTTCGGTGCTTGGATCCTGTGTACCGTCAATAAAGAACTTTAATGTGCTCCCCCCCTCATACGACACCATGTGCGGTGCGTTATCATATGTGTTCGTTGTCGAGACTTCACCTGTACCTCCATTAATCCAGTTGTTGCTAACAGCCGCTATACGCCATTGGCTGGCGTTATACCCGATCTGCTTGTTTTCGCCATTCGGTGAGCCTATAAACTGAGCACTCACCCCCGTCGTGTCGATGGCAAAAACGCCGATGACGCATCTATCCACGAAATCAACCGAATTGGACATCGCGAGAAAACGCTTGGTGCCGGCAAGGCCAAATTCAATGGCGTTGCGGCCTCCGATCGTACGCGTACCCGTTCCAGGCTGTGTCGTAGCCGTAGAGTTGGTGGCGTTATTCTTGTTGCCGCTCTTATCATTCCAGCGACTGACCAACCCACCGCTGGTAGTAATCGTCGAAGCATCGCTCGCGTCATACCAGACCGATTTGACGATATTTGTAGGAGCCCATAATCCGCCAGCAATTACGACGCCTGCCGGTGTGCCGCTGAACGTGGCCGTATCCGACCAGTCGCTGCCGTAGGCGTTCGTAGCATAACAGCGGTAGAAGTAAGTCGTATTGGTTGAAAGCCCAGTCACCAGGTTCGAGAAGGCAACGCCTTGTGTCACCGCGCCTGCAGAGACGACGTACTGCCAAGCACCCGTGCTGGCGGCGCCGCCGTCGGCGGTGCCCCAGCAGAACCAGGCCTGGGCCGTCTCGCCACTCGAGAGAACACCCCTCAAGCTCGCGGAGACCTGCGAGACCGGCACCGCGCCAGCCACGGTTGAAACAACCGGTGGCGTCCTAGCCACGAAGTTCGCCGTCACCGACAGGCTTTGCGCTACCGAGGAATCCGTCCTCGGGTTCTGGGTGTCGCTGTCGCTCCAGTTCACGAAATCGTAGCCGGTATCGGGGATGGCCGTCACAGCCGTCCCCGAAGCCCCGTAGGCCACGACCTGCGTCGCCGTGCCGCTGATCCAGCCATGGGCACCCGCGAGATAGGTGAGCGTGTACTGGATCGCCGAATACTGGGCATGCACCGTCAGATCGCTGGTCACATTCGCGAACGAGACATCCCAGCCTGTAAAGGTGTAGCCGGGGGCCGGCGTGATGTTCGGAGCCGTAGCGGACGAACCCGCCACCACCTGCTGCGTCAACGCGCCGCCGCCGGTGCGCGCTCCGTGAGTCCCCTCATCGAAGATGACCGTATGGAGCGTCACCGTGTTGGTTTCCCACAGCCAGGTGATCGTCGTGTCTTGCGTGATCGTGAAACTCGTGCTCGTGCCGCTACCATTGGTCGCACTGCCGGTCCCGATCCAGCCGGTACATACGTATTGGGTGCTGCCGATGAGCAACGGCGAATCGAGAATCGAGACATTGACAACCGAATTCAAAGGTTGCAGCGAAACGCCGCCAGGCACCGCTGTACCATGAGGCGTGCTGACCGTCAGCGTGCAGGTCTGCGATGCGCCCGGTGCGGTGTATTCCCAGCTCGGTGTCCCCCAGACGGTCTCCGTGGCGTTGCTGGCCATAAAGGCATAATGGTAAGTAAGCCCGGCCACCAGTCCACTTGCCGTGTAACTCACATTGGTCGACACGTTCGTCCACGAACCGACGTACGCGCTTGACGTCCACGACCCAACGTTGGTTTCGCCATCGCTCGTTCCGTAGCAAACATAAACATCGTAGCTCGTTCCCGTCGCAGCAAGGAATGCATTAAATGTGGCCGCCGTGCCGCTGATCGCGGTCGGGGCGTTGTTCGCAATGGGAACTTGTTCACCGCCTGGAGCAAAAGACTTGTAGGGGTGACTGGACGGCAGATTACCCGCGATCCCCCACTTGTGTGCCAGATACCCTTCGCACAGTTGCCGGTTCGTATTATCCTCGTTCGGCAAAACAATGAACTCTGCCATTAATCCATCCCATTGTTGTCCTACCTGGGTTCTACCCACCCTGTCGACTGCGGGTGCAACAGTGCCGGATTTAGCATTCCCCGTGCGGAGCGTGCCGTTCTGGGCTGACTTTATGTTGCTGCTGTTCAGGACAAACCCAAAAATATTGCCAACGCCATTTCCCGCATAATCAGCACTAGACCCCGTCACGCTTCCGCCCGTCCACCAGCGAGTAGATGCATCGTAGAACATATCTCCGCCTGCCGTACTGAGAAACTGCACATAACCGCTTGCAGCAGTACCCATTAACGCCATGTCCGATCCTGCGTCTTTCAACCCAACCATCAGCAAGGTCTTGCCTAGCAAGTTTATCGAAGTCGTCAAGTTCATGTACTGATCACTGCCCTTGTTAAAATCCAGCGCATATCGTCCGGCAAGTGTCCGCGTACCTACTGCCGGCCTATTGACGCCGGATTGCGACAGATGGTTGTTGTTGCCGCTCTTGTCCCGCCATTGGTTAACCAATCCACCCGGGGCGGTGATCGTCGAATCATCGCTCGCATCATACCAGACCGATTTGGTGATATTTGCAGGAGTCCACAATTCGGGGCCTGCCGGCGTGCCGCTGAAACTGACTGCGTCCGACCAGGATGTCCCGTACGCATTTGTAGCATAGCAGCGATAAAAGTAGGTCGTATTGTGTAAAAGCCCTGTCACAAGGCTCGAGAAGGCGACGTCTTTCGTCACCGTGCCTGCGGAGACGACGTGCTGCCAATCACCCGTACTGGCGACACCCCCGTCTACGGTGCCCCAGCAGAACCAGACATGGGCCGTCTCGGCCGTCGAGAGGACACCTCTTAAGCTCGCGGAGGTCTGCGAGACCGGCATCGCGCCAACCTTGGTTAAAATAATCGGCTTGCTCGTAGACCATACTTGTATGGTGACGTCCTCATAGGCTTTGATCTGGCCGTCATCACCGGTCAGACGCAGGACGTGCAATCCGGGACCATTAAAGACCACAGCCGTCTGATACTCGGACGCATCGGCAAATGTCGCGGTTCCCGGGCCGGAAACCTGCTGCCACTGGATGGTGGTAAAGCCGGGATTAACCGGCTTCATGTCGTCGAGCAGGTCCAGGCCTTTTAGCTGAAGCTGCTCTCCTTCGTGAACCGAGGGATAGGGACCGCCCGCATCCACCTGTGGCGCCACATTTTCAGGTATATCGTAACGGCGACCGGAGCCCTGTTGACCGGCTTGATGGCGATCAGGCTGAGATCGTCAAAGAAGCAGGTGTTCGTGCCGGCAAGCTTCGTTCCCCTGAGAATGACCCGTGCCTTCACGGCACCGACCGGCGCCTGCAGCGTCGTTCCCACCAGCCTCCATGTGCTGCTGTTGATTCGGCCGGAATCGTAGGGCGTCCCTAGTACCTGTCCGCTGGCGTTACGGAACTCCAGAAGCAGCCGGGCATCGTCTGTCTCCTGATCCATGCCGTATCCCTGAAGCGTGAAAGACTGCAAGCCGGCGGCTATGGCACTGGAGTATAAACTCAGGGTAACATCCTGATAGATCTCCGAAACCGGGACATCCGCAGCTTTGAATGCCTGCGCTCCGCTGCGCACGCTGCTCACGGAGGGCGTCCATGTGCCGGTCCAACTGTTGTTCGTCAACGGAAGGTATTCGGCACCGGGATTGACGATCAGGTTCATGTTATATTCGCCATTTGCAGCAACCGTGATCGAAACCTTGCCGTCAACCAGGTTGTCGGTGAAACCGTCATTCACCTTGAATTTGAAACTGTCTTTGCCGATAAAGTTCGTGTACGGCGTATACTCAGCATAAATTCCGGCAATAACCACGTCACCATTCTGCGGAGCCTCGGTGACGGTATAGCTCATGAATTGCTTCGGCACAGGATTTGCTTTAAGGTAAACCTTGGAGTTCACGTCAGGATCAGTTGAGGACAACGTGATCGTCGTACCCACACCGGAGGGTACCGTCACGCTTTGCGAGACCGCAACAGGCGCTGTATTGACTTTGTACTCCCACGAATCGTGGAGGCTGTCGCAGACTTCATCGCCGGAACTGGTATCGTAGACAACATTGAATGCCTCGCCGCGATGGCTGGCGGCTTCGGCCGACAGGGTAATCGTGACTTCCTGCGGCGTGTTGTAGTTGGCCGGGGTGAAGGTCAGCGTCTGCGGGGAAACCATGGCCCAGGACTTGTCTGTCGAAACCTGCACGGTGACATTCGACTGCGGTGGCAGCATGAAGCGAACGGTCATCTTTTCCGAAGCAAGCGGTTCAAGCACGTACCGTATAGGAGTTGCCGGCAGCACCTGGAAGCCGGGGGCGCGGCCCTGGAGGTGCGACATCGCCCAGGCGACCTCATAGCCGTGCCTGGCGGATGAAACATTTATGGAATCCAAATCCGGGCTGATCATCGGGCAACGATCCGTGAAGAGGGTGAACAGGTACGCGACGGCGGGCAAATACAGTACCCGGCCTCCGTGCTGCCTTTCAATCCACGGGGCATCAGGAACATCTTTCCAGACCTGAGCAGAGAGGATCGGATTCGGCAGGTGCCTCCAGGTCGGGTAGGAAGGCAGGGCATCCCTGTCTCGCCTGACTCTGTCGCTGACATAAGTCTTCGTGTAATTAACGTACTCAACGGGGTCGGCAGCATAACCCTTGATCAAGAACTCGGCATTCATCGCATAACCTGGGAAAACCGTAAAACTCCTTTCTAAGGAGATTCCACCTGGCCCGATATCGCCACCATTAATTCCAATTTCCATTCCAGCCGCCCGGGCAACTGACTGCATCAATTCTCGCACGATTGCTTCCGTGCTGGAATGCATGCCATCACAGATCCACTCGCGCCAGTAATTTTTCATCGGCCCGAATACGTTCGAAGGATGCGTGAACGGGCCGCTGTACTGGACCTTGTTGTTGTTATTCGTCACGACCGTATATACCCGATCGGCCAGCGCATCATTGTAGACGTAGGTGGACTGGGATGCACTTTGACCCCAGATCCGGCTGTAGATGGCTGCGGCGGTCAAGTAGGCTCCATCGGCGGTGGGGTGCGTGGCGCCATAGGCACTACCTTCGGCCTCCCAAGCCAGCCCGGCCGGGACAACCTTGTACCCAAGACTGCGGCCCGTGCGGTAGACCACTTCCTTGTAGTGGTTCACGCTCGATTCCGATCCGCTGCCCGGCCAGAGCATCAGCAATACCGTCTCGGCTCCGCCTTTGGCAACCTCTTTGCCGACTTCCGCAACCCCCAAAGTATAATAGCCGGGAAAATATTCAATCGTGTTGGGTTCGTCCATCAGGATCACATAATCCCAATTCGTGCCGTTTTCGCCACGTAGATTTCTCCAAAAATCGGAGTCGACAGGTGGATAGTAGGAGTTTTTGTCGTAGAATTCAGATATCAGCTGGTTCCCATATCTGCCACCCCCATTCGCCTTCAAATCGTGAAGTGCAACATTGACAGTCCCCGTCAATGCCCCCGAGAGAATATTCTGGAGACTAGTCTTCACCTTCGTAATATCAAAGGCCTTTGATGTTCCCCAATAGTTTGTAGTGCTATCTGTTGCGCCTGAATCCATGGTCGTGCCGACAATGAGGACATTCACATCGGCGGCAGCGCGAAGGGAAAAGATGCACATGCACAATGCGAGCGCGCAGAGCAAGGGTCGTTTCCATCTCCGACTGCTGAAAAAAGGGTTGACGCCGCGATCGGAATTAGCACTCATGATTTATACTCCATTTGGCTATTTCACTGAGGCTTCCAAATTGAAACTTAATTCTTTCGAGAGAACTGTACCTTAAGAGAGCACAAGAGCGATATGGCCAAAATTGGCCATACGCTCTTGTATAATGGGATGAAGCTTTTTACGGTGCGCTTGTACGCCTATTGCGTATTGGTCACGGCAAGGCGATAGAAGCCCTGCAGGGAAGAACTTGTTGCAGGCCGGTAACCGCGGAGTTCTCTACCGCAGCCTGAGGGACCTTGAGACAGCCGGAATTGTTAGCAGGTTTTGCCGCGGGTTCTATGTAACGAGTGAGTTTGACACATCTGTGCTGAGTCAGAGGTTAGACCATGACCCACTGGCAAGATCTCTTCTCGACTGTATTGCCAACGGCGGCAAACCTGTCCCAACCGCTGCATTCTGCCACCTCAGGAAAGTAACAGGTCATGTCTTTGGCAAAGGCTCTGCAATCGGGGCCAAGCCAGAGAATCCTCTTTCAGGTCAAGCAATGGAGGGAGCTCTTCCTTGATAATTGTTAAGTTGAGCGAACTTGCCTGGCGGATCAGAACACCATCAACATCCAGCCAATCGCGGTCGCGGCCTGCAAAGACCTTGTGTACAATCAGGTCTTCTGCAGAACAAGTGCGGATCGGATCCCCGTCGATCTCGGACCAGAGCGAACTTCTTTTGACACTGTTTTCTTCAAACGGCATAGCACCAAGCGCGATGTCGAGTGGAACGCCATTACCGGCATACAGAAGCAAAACTCTATTTTGAAGGGCAAATGCCTGGGCGTCATCACGACGAGGCCTGAAATGAGCAAGGAGCTGTTCTATGAACGGTTGCTCGTTACCGAAGCCAGTAATGAGCGTGAAGTCAGCATCCTGAGTATTGCGAGGCTCTCCCCAGCGTTGTACCGCCAGACCTCCAATAAAACAGAAATTCCAGTCAAGTCGACCACAGAAACTCTGCAATTCTGAAGCGGCTTCAAAGATGCGGTTCATGAAGAAAAGGCTCGCATAAAGAAATGTTGCTGTATGACCAGTCCCGAATTTACCTGGCCCTGTCTGTCGCCGGCAGCAGGCGCAGGCAACTGCATGAGCGCATCAGCCGCCACGGCTGCCGCCCTGGCGGTCATAGCCGCAAGCTCTTCCTCTCGCACTCTTTCAAGCGCCACGGAAGCTCTTTGCCACTGATGTATCCATTTCTGTTGCTCAACCCTGTTCATATTCAAAGCTAAACGCACTTTGGAAAAATCACTCAGATGTTACCACCACACCCGGTAGAACACAAGTAGAAGCTGTTTTGGGTTTGCGCTTTAGTGCGACGCAAAAGCGGGTTCCAAGGTTCCGTGTTCAAAGGTTTTCTGTATTAATAGGATCTCCTGTGCATCCTGTCTAACTGCTCTTTATAGGTTCAAATCTCATCCGAGTGTATCTGCGGGGATCGAGCGCGGCTCGTGCTTCGTAGCGAAGGCGATTTCGCTGACTTCGCAGAGTAGCAGGGCGCGGACGGTTATAGCGTCCAGTTGACATCATACAACTGGACGTACTTGTCCAAGTAAAGCCAGTTGGGAACAACTGGCCTTACTTGGTCTGAGTAGAACCAGTTTGCCTGCCCTTCCGTAGCCTTGCGAAGGAGGGTGTCAACTGGTTCTCTTCCGAATGGCTTTCGGAGGTATGCCACCCAAAACATG
>Ga0172371_10005067_pt1 | contig 19657 bp, 18 predicted proteins | sample Lak12m_FD_114543 | JGI IMG/M metagenome (GOLD analysis project Ga0172371, IMG submission 114543) | Freshwater microbial communities from Kabuno Bay, South-Kivu, Congo - kab_022012_12m | ecosystem: Environmental > Aquatic > Freshwater > Lake | place: Democratic Republic of the Congo: South-Kivu... | reverse complement strand
TTTCTATCTGATTTCCCTTGCTGCATCGATAGTGGTCCTCTCAATGATCGTTCTGATACAGAAAACACGCCACATAGTGTCGGTCCGCCTCTGTGGTGCCCTGGACTGGCTCAAATCGCGGCTGCTCCTTGTCGCATTCGGGCCTGCGGTGCGGGCAGCGCGGGTGGAATCGGCAACCGCTCGGAGGCGAAACAAGATCCGGAACGATGCCAGGAATGCTCTGAAGTTCCTCGGCGCTGCCAATTTTGGGTACAGCCTTCAACAGCCCCATCGTGTAGGGATGCAGCGGATTGCTGAATATCGATTCCACGGAGCTGTATTCGACAACATTGCCCGCGTACATCACCGCGATGAAGTCGGAGAACTGCGCGGCGATTCCCATCGCGTGGGTGATGAGGAGCACCGCGGTATTCGTTTCTCGGACGAGCGTGTTGAGAAGATTGAGAATCTGGGCTTGAATCGTGACGTCGAGCGCGGAGGTCGGTTCATCCGCGATGAGGAGCCTCGGCCGTGACGAGAGCGCCATCGCGATCATGACGCGCTGCGCCATTCCGCCGCTCAGCTCATGGGGGTAGAGATTTTCGGTTCTCTGCCAGTCCAGCCCCACATGGCCCAGCATCGCGCGCATGAGCTCGAGAGATGCGGACTTGCCCGCGCGCTCTGCCCGCTTGGACGTGCGAACCTCATCGTCGCCGCACGCTGCGTTCTTCTGGCACTCGATATTCTCGACTATCTGAGCGCCCACCTTCATCACCGGGTTGAGGGCCGCGACCGGCTCCTGAAAGATCATCGCGATGTCTTTGCCCCGGATTCTGTTGAGCTCGCTCTCCGAAAGAGAAACGAGGTCCCGGCCTTCGAAGCGGATGCTGCCCTCGGTGATCCTTCCCGGCTCTTCTATCAATCGCATGATGGAAAGCGCGGTTACGGATTTCCCGCATCCTGTCTCTCCTACCACGCTGAGCCGCTCACCGTGATTCATCCAAAGCTCAACCCCGTTGAGCGCCTTCACTTGACCCGCATAGGTGTCGAAGACAACCCTGAGGTTGGAAATATCGAGTAAATCTCCGTTTCGCCGCATGCTCATCTCCTGATCCTCGGGTCGAGAATATCGCGAATGCCGTCGCCGAGAAGGTTGAAACCGAGCACGGTGAAGGCGATCGCCATTCCTGGGAAGGTCGTGATCCACCAATTCTCCATGAGATACGAGCGGCCATCGGAGACAATCGCGCCCCACTCAGGGAGTGGCGGTTGCGCGCCCAAGCCCAGAAAGCCGAGGCTGGCAGCCGTGAGGATAATCGTGCCCATGCGCATCGTAAGCTGCACGATGACGGGAGAAATGGACATGGGGAGCACGTGGAAAAACATTATCTTCGCGTCGCTCGCGCCGAGCGCGCGAATCGCCTCGATGTAGGGCTGCGATCGAACCTTGATCGCCTCGGCGCGGGCTAGACGCGCGTACACGGTCCACTCGACGAGGGAAATGGCGACAATTGCGTTGGTGAGCGTCGGCCGCAGGGCAGCGGCGAAGGCCATCGCCAGCACGAGGCGCGGAAAGGCGAGGAAAATATCGGTGATCCGCATGAGAATCTCATCGACGACTCCCCCGAAGTATCCGGCGATGATGCCCACACACAGCCCGATCGATATGCTGATGACTGAAATGATAAAAATTATCTGGACCTCGATGCGCGACCCCATGATAACCCGGCTCAGCACATCGCGTCCAAACTGATCGAGCCCGAAGGGATGCGCGGCGCTGGGCGCCTCCAGCTTGTGCGCCAGATCGGTGCCGACCGCGCTGTAGGGAGCGAGAAGCGGCGCGAAGAGCGCGATGAGCAAAAAGATGCCGATTATCACCGTGCCGATCAGGGCGAGCGGCGTTTTCTTCCAGAGATAGACGCTGTGTTTCATGTCATCCAGCATCGGTTTTCTCTCGTGCAGGAATTTCTGGAACGCGCTCCCCTGCGCGACATCAGCCGCTGAAGATGGCTTATTCATGTTCGAGTCTCTCCTCATGACCGCATCCTCGGATCGGCGGCGGCGTACAGGATATCGACCACCAGGTTCACCAGCGAGTAGATCAGCGCGATGAAAATAGTGCCGCCGCTTATGGCCGGGTAATCGAGGGTCAACAGCGAGTTGACGATGTAGCGTCCTAATCCGGGCCAGGCAAAAATGGTTTCGGTGAGCACCGCGCCGCTCAAGAGGCTCCCGAACTCGAGTCCGATGATGGTGATGACGGGAATGAGCGCGTTTTTCAGCGCGTGGCGCAGAATGACGACTCGCTTGGAGAGGCCCTTCGCCCGTGCGGTGCGTATATAGTTCTGGTGCAGCACATCGAGCATGCTGGCGCGCATGATGCGCGCGATCGACGCGGTGCTGCTGTAGCCCAGAATGAATGTCGGAAGGATGAGATGCTTGAGCGCGTTGAAGAATAGATTCCAATCTCCGCTGATGATCGAGTCCAGAAGCACGAATCCGGTGATCCGCGTCGGAAAGAGGAACATGTCGTACTGGCCGCCGCTCGGAAGCCAGCCCAATTTGTAGTAGAAGATCAGAATGAGGATCAGGCCGAGCCAGAAGCCCGGCAAAGATATGCCAAGTATTGAGAATACGCGCGAAAAATGATCAATGAAGTGATTCCTGAATACCGCCGACAGAAGCCCGAGGAGCACGCCCAATATCACCGCGAATAAAATTGAAGAAATCGCGAGCTCAATCGTCGCGGGGAGGTACTCCATGATGTCGGTGATGACGGGACGGCTGCTCACGAGCGAGTTGCCCAGATTCCCCCTCAACATACCCCCAAGGTAGTCGAGGAGCTGAGCGAATATCGACTTGTCGAGGCCCAACTGATGCCGCATGGCGTCTACGGTTGAGGGTGGCGCGTTGCCTCCCAGGATGGCTCCCACCGGATCGGCGGGTATGATCCTCGTCACCACAAAGACAATGATGAGCACGCCAAAAATGACAAGGACCATGAGAAACAATCGCTTAAGTATGAAGCTGCCCAATTCCATCGCACTAGGTTCCCTTATGGCTAGTATGAAAATAAAGAGACGCTCCGGCCGAGTTATCCCAGCCGGAGCAATACGTTGTTTGTCTTACTCGAGTCGCGGCATTATTTGCTGATCAGGGTAAAGTCGCAGTGCACGTTGTACCCTTCGAAGGCCATTTCGTAGCCCTTCACGCTGTTGCCGATGCCCCAGTATTCGATCGGCTGATACATCATGGCGAAGGGACCGACATCCTGCCAGTATTTCACGAGGTCGTAGTAGATCTGCGCGCGTTTCTGCTCGTTGATCTCTTTGCCGGCGGCGGCGGTCATCGCGGCGGCCTTGTCATCGATCCAGGCGTTTCTCCACGCGAGCTGCTTTACCGTGTAATCGGCAAATGGCTTGGCGAGCGCATCAGCGTCCGGATAGTCGATTCCCCAGCCGGCCACGATCATCTGCAGGCCCTGGTTGCGGTATTTATCGTACATCTGGGCTGCCGGCATCACGACGATGCTGCCCTTGATGCCGATATCGGCGAGATTGGACTGCACCACGACAGTCTCCGCGCGGCGGATTTCAGACTCGTTGGTGACGATTTCGACGTCGAATCCATTCGGATATCCGGCATCGGCGAGCAGCTTCTTGGCCTTCGCGACATCGCGCTTGAAGGGATTGCTCTCTTTGTAGCCGAAGTAGCCGATCGCGAGGAACTGCTGATTCTCGATCGCGAAGCCTTCGCGGACTTTATTGATGATGGCGTCGTAGTCGATGGCATATTTGATCGCCTGTCTGACTCTGACATCCTTGAAGGGGCCCCAGCTCGCGTTCATCGCCACATATTCGAGCGATTGACCGGGGGTGGAAACGAGTTTGACGCTGCTGTCCTTGCCGTCTCTCAGCGCCGCGGCCTCTTCGACAGTGATCTGCCACGCGACATCGACATCGCCCTTCTTGAGAAGGAGATAGCGGTCGGATGCTTCCGGCACGTCGCGCATGAGGATCGTCTTGATAGCCGGCTGAGCGCCGTAATAGTTCTTGTTTTCGACAAGGACGATCTGGGTCTTGCGCTTCCACTCTTTCAGCGCGTAGGGACCGGCGCCGGCGCTGTGGTCGGTGAGCCAGGTCATGCCCATATCGCCGTCTTTCTCATGCGCCTTCACTTCCTTCTCGCTGAGAACGCCGCCGATATTGGCGGAGAGGACCGAGAGCACAACGTTGGCGGGAGCGCCGTTGGTGGTGATGGTGACGGTGCTGTCGTTGACTGCTTTTATGCTGTCTTCAGTGAGTCCCAGCGTGTCCTTGAAGAGCCATGCGGGCGATTTGTTGATCGTGATTGCTCTCTTGTAGGAGTACGCGACGTCCGATGCTTTCACGACATCGCCATTGGAGAACTTCGCGCCCTTTCGGAGGTAGAATGTCCATACTTTCCCGTCCGAGGACTGCTCCCACTTCTCGGCGAGATCAGCCACCGGGGTGAAGGATCCATTGACCACTTTGAGCGTGACGAGGTTGGCGTAGATATTCTTTACATAGACAGAAGGTTCGACTTCGAAGCAGACTCCTGGGTCGAAACTCTTGAATATCTCAGTGTTGCTCGCCATTACAAGCGTGTCTTTGGGGATGTTCGCCGACACGGCCACCGAAACGGCCGCGAGCAAAAACAGACCGATAAGACCCAATCCTTTTTTCTTCATGAAGTGCCCCCTTTAAGCATTCATTTAAGAAATAAGAAATTGCGAAAGCAAACCAGCGACGCCGGTTGTGCGGAATACTGCAAGTGGCCACACTCCACTTCTTTTCGGAAGAGGTATTCTAGACTGTGCCATTTCACAAATCAAGGACAAATTTCGAAATAATATTGAAATATCATCGCTCGGGATTAAACCTACTGTACCGCGCGAATGTAGATATATAAAATGCTTCGCATGCATAAACCGCTCATCGGCATTACGAGTTTCCTTGACCACTCGAAAACCGCCCCGTATTGCGCCCTCAAAGAATCCTATGTGCGGGCTATCGAGGCTGCGGGCGGCATGCCTGTGATTCTTCCAGTCGCTGACCCTGAATTGGCATCGACCATCATTGAAAAAATGGATGGCCTTCTCTTTTCAGGCGGAGGCGACATAGCGCCCTGGCTTTTCGGACAGGAGCCGGAACCTGGCCTTGGAAGCTATGATACACGCCTCGATGCATGGGAATTGACGCTCTGCAAAATAGCCTGGAACGCTCGCACTCCCATGATGGGAATATGCAGAGGGTGCCAGGTGATGAATGTGGCGCTTGGCGGAACGCTCCTGCAGGATATTCGACAGAAAGAAGGAGCGGACGCCATTCTCCACAATCCCTCAGTTCCGCCGTATGAGCTGTGTCATTCAATTTCGATTTCGAAACAGAGCCTCATGTCGACACTGTTTGGCGCTGAAAAACTTCGCGTAAACAGCTTTCATCACCAAGCCGTAGACGCGGTATCGGACCACCTGGTGGTTTCCGCGCGGAGCCCAGATGGAATCATCGAGGCGCTCGAAGCGAAGGATGGGAGATTCGCGCTTGCGCTCCAATTCCACCCCGAAGGGTTGTTCGCGCGGTATCCAGAATTTCTTGCGCCATTTTCGGCGCTTGTGCAGGCCTCGGGGAAATCAGCCTAGGAGTTTTTTAAACAATACCCCGCAGTCCTAACTGCACATCCAATCTCATTGACGCACCCGCGCGCGATGTCGCACAATGCGGCATCATGATCGTCGAAAAACGGTTTTTCCCTCTTTATATAGGATTGTTTTCAGTATTCGCGCTCTTCGGCATCTCGATGACAGTGATAGGCGCGACGCTCCCGAAAATATTCGCCGATTTCGGCTGGTCGTACACCACTGCGGGAGCGGTGATCGCGGCGGGGTCAATCGGCTATTTTCTCTCCTCCTACCTCGCGGGCATCTTCCTCTCGGCGATGGGGCTGCGGCTCACGGTGAGCCTCGCCCTCATCCTGATCTTTGGCGGACTTGAATTCTTCGCGAAGACGAGGATTCCCTGGCTCAACATGCTGATCTATTTCATCGTCGGGATCGGGCAGGGCGGCATCGAGCTTTCGGTAGACTGGGCGGTGCTGCGAATGGAAGGCCCGGGCGGCGGCCGCGCGATGAGCCTCATGCATGGCGCGTTCTCGATTGGCGCGTTTGTAGGCCCGCTCATCATCGCGATTCTCATCAGCGCCCAGATGCAGTGGACGCTCGTGTACCGGGGAATCGGCGTTCTGTTTTTGGCGATCGCGATATTCATGCAATTCATGCCGCTTTCCGCGCTGGGCAAGGACAAGGGACACGCGCCCGGCAAATCGCGGCGAGATCTGTTCCAGCATCCCGCCTATTGGCTGGGCTTTTTCGCGCTCTTCGTCTATGTCGGCGTCGAGATGGGCATTTCGAACTGGGTCGCGGAATATTTCGTGAGCGTCTTTGGCGCGCCCATTCCCACAGGCACCTTCATGGTCTCGCTCTTCTGGGCCGGGCTCCTGTTCGGAAGATTCGGAGTGCCGGTGCTGCAGCAGATCATCAAGCGGGAGAAGATTCTCATCGCGCTTTCGCTCCTCATGGCGCTGTCGGTGTTCGTGATCACCATCGTCGGTTTTTTGGGGAGCGGCAATATCGCGGGCGCGATTTCCGGGATTTTCGTCATCTTTTCGGGAATCGGCTGTTCGATCATCTATCCCAACGTGATGAGCATCATCGGCGACTTTTTCCCCCACACGCAGAGCGAGGCAGTCGGCTTCGCGGCGATGGGCGGAGGAATGGGCGGCCTCGTGTTTCCCTATGTCATGTCGAATATCGCCGCCGCCTGGGGCATTCGGGCGGGATTCTTGATGTACGCGGTTTTCTCGCTCGTGGTGGTGGGGCTGAATATCGCGCTCGTGCGCACTGAATCGAAGCGGGGCATCTCCGCGCAAAAATAGTTCGAGTGTTGAGGCGGCGCGCTCGAAAGATTATCGCGATGCTGAGTAGTAGCGGCGCGTTGCGGTGGCACAGAGTGATGGCGCGCGCAGTGGCAGCTCGCGTTGTGGTGGTCGCGCGCTTGCTCGGAAGTTTGGGGTCGGCGTGATTAAAAGAGTATGGTGACGCTACGTGATGGCGGCGCGCTGCGGTGGTCGCGCGCTTGCGCGGCTTAGGATTCTTGGCGCCGCTCCTGCGCGAGCACGACTGGCAATTTATCCAAAAACACTGTGACTGCGAGCAGATCTGCGCAGCCGCCAGGGCTCAGGCCGCGCGCGCTGAAATCCTCGTCGAGCTCTCGGATATAGGTTCTTCCCTGCCCGCTCAACATGCCGCCGCGCGCGAGCGCCTTCGCGGCCTGCGCACGCACGTATGCGAGCCCTTCCACGCCGGCGCGATTGAGCACCGTGGTGTCGTCGACGCAGAGACAGAGCTCGAGGAGCGCATCGACCATCGCAGCGTTGTAGGTGGCGCCTGCCGCGAGGTCGGCGCGGAGCCTGGGGAGCGCACGCCCGATCACTGAGGGAAAACCAGCTTCGGCTTCGCCGCGTATGCCTCGCACGCCGAGTTGAAGAAAGAGAGCTTCGCCGGAGGTGGAGGGCGCACGCGGAGTAGCGCTGACGCCGCGAGCGTGCGGTGCCGCCCGCGAGCTGAGGTTTAAGCCCTGGGAGGCAACATTGCCTTCCGCGAGCGGCGCAAGCTCGCGGGAACAGATTCCGGCGACAATGTCAGCGGCAGCGCGCGCGCAGCTCTCGGCGGAAAACACATGCGGCACGGACATTGCGGGTTCCGCATGAATGACCGACCGCGCGATTGCAGTGATATCTGGATCCTTTCGCGCCATCGCTTCGCCGATCAGGCTTCCAGCAGCCGCGCAGAGCAAGCCCATGGAAAAGATGAGCCCCTTGTGGGTATTCGCGCCTCCCGTGGCCGCAAACATCGCACGCTCGGCCTCGAGTCCCGCGCGGCGCAGCATGGGGAGCAGATTCGAACGCGAGACCGACAGAATCTCTCCGCTCACGTCTTCGAGCGCCCCTCTTCGCGCGGCACCGAGGCGGGCGAATTCGATAAAGTACGGCGCGAGGGCCGCCGCGCTCTTTAAGAATGTGAAGTAATCCATATCCTGATGCGCGCCCGAAGACACGGGATCGACGAGACCGGGCTTGGGAAACGCGGCAACCTCGCAGAGCGTCGCCGCGAGGGCGGTTTGCCCGATCGCGCGCGCCCAGCCTTCGGTGTTCCCTGCGGCGCCGGGTACAGCTTGGATCGCGGAGTTCATCGAGGTGTCCCACTCATCGTTCATTTCCGCGCGATCACTCGAACGCGCGCCTCAATCTCATCGAGCGAGTGGCGCTGACTCGCGGCGCAGACCGCCGCATCCTCGCCGCAGACGAGACAGCGCCTCGCGGAGAAGCCCAGCTCTCGCCGGGAAAGCGGCTCGCCGTCCGCCCCGCTGATGTCGATGTCGATGAGCGCTCCCAGCGAGTGCTCTTCCTCGAGCTGAATCGCGAAGCGCTTGAGCTGTTCAAGTGAACAGGAGGCCGCGATCCACGCGCTCGGGCCATCGGGGTAAGAATCGATGCCACTGTCGAGCGCGCGAATCGAATTCGCGGCAAGCGCGGAGCGCAAGACCTCCTGAAAATGAGCGGGAAGGTCGCCGTAGGCGCCGGAGAACCGCAGCGGCGCGGGCATGCGCAGCGTGCAGAACGCCACCGCAATGGTCTGGCCAGGAAATCTCGCGCGCACTGCGCGCCCGAGTTCTTTCTTTTTCAGCCAGCGCTGTTCCCGGGCATCGAGCACCGGGGACGGCTTCAGCACGCAGCGCTCCGCTCGAGCGCGGTCTCGAGCCTGGCGCGGAGCGTGCACTCGAGGGCGCCCCTGTCCTGCACGTGGATGCGCGCTGCGCTGATGTTCGAGGCTATGGCCATCTCTTCGGTCACTTGGCGAATTCGCGCGCCGAACTGCTTGATTACGATGCTGTCGATGACATATTCCACGCGCGCCTCGGCGAGTGGAGTAATGGTGATGAGCACATCGCTCGACTCAAGCGAGCCCGCGGTCACCGATTTCTGAGCTTTCATCGCTTCCTCCAACGAAATTTGGTTCGCAAAATGTCAATGTCGTGAATCGCTGTGGCGGATCTTTTCCAGCACGGAAGTCGCTTCAGGCCCGCTGAGCCACGCCCATGTCGTGGGCGGAACAAGCCGCTCGACTTCGGAGAACCGCCCCTCGCGTATGAGATCGCGCACCTTCGACGCGCTCACCGCTTCGCCATCGATCTCGAATCGCGGAATCTCTACGACTTCAATCGGCGGAATGCCAGGTTCGAGTCCCCAAGCGTCCGTCTCAGGTGCTTCTGTAGCGGGGAGCACCGCCTTCATCGTCGCATTGTAGACTGACGTGGTATCGCAGAATGGCTCCGTCCCCACGAATCGCCGCGCCACGCCCAGCGCCTGCGCGATACGCGTGCGGAACGTAACGAGGTCGAGCGCCGCATGCATTCTCACTGCCTTCCGCGCGGCTTCTTCGCGGTCGGGCCGAATGAAGTAGGTCGGAAAAGTCGCCGACGAGATTATGTACGGCCCGCCCGCGATCACCGTCACATTCGGGAGGTCCGCAGTACCCTCGCGGATCAGCCTGAGCCTCACCTCGAAGGGAAAGAGCGATCGGTCCTCCTCTACCACGAGCACATAGAGCCAGGGTGAATGCGCGGCCGCGTATTCGATCAGGGTGCGGTGTCCCCGCGTAAATGGGTTGCAGTTGACCACCACGGCGCCTGCGCGCCGAGGTTTGCCCCGCGCGACACCGCGCAGCTCATCGAGATAGCGCGCGATGCCCTCCGAGCCCCATTCGAGGAGCGCCGCTCCGCGAGGAACGCCCGCGATGAGCGAAAAACCGAGGCTTTCAAAGCGCGGGGCCTCTTCATTCGTCGTGAAGAGGAAGAGCTGCTCGATATTTCGCTCAATGGCGCGCTTGATGAGCGAAGAGACAATGGCCGCCGCCGCTCCCTCGCCCTCGAAGCCGGCATCGACCGCGATTCCCTGCAGCACATTGCGAACGAGCGCGCCTGTCGCTACAAGGCGCTCACTCTGGTAGAGTCCCAGCACGAGCCCTTCGCCCTCGGGAATCGTGAGCCCCCGCGAGGCGAGGAGCGCCGCCCGCTCGGCGAGTTCTGGCGATGTGCGCAGCTCCCGCTCTTCGAACCCGAAACCTGCTTCGCTCATAGGCCCCTCGTGGTCAACGCGCCAGCTCTCGGCGGGCCGCGTTCAGTGCGCCTCCCGCGAAAATAAGCTCGACCTGACGCGCGGGCAGACCGTGGTGCGCCGCGATGCGCGTGCCGGTCCGCTCGTTCCTTATCTCGAAGTGATCCTCTCGCAGTCCATCGTGAATGCGCTCAATCACGAGGCTGTCGCCCTGCTCGATGGCGCCGAGATCTTCCGCATGGTCAAATATTAAAGGAAGAATTCCCGCGTTTACAAGGTTCTGGCGATGGATGCGCGCATAGGATACCGCGATCACGGCCCGAACGCCGAGATATCGAGGGGAGAGCGCCGCGTGCTCTCGGCTCGAACCCTGTCCGTAGTTCTGGCCCGCGACGAGGATGCCGCTGCCGGCAGTCCTGGCGCGCGCGGGAAAGCTCGTGTCGAGCACCGAGAAGCAGTACTCGGAGATCGCGGGCAAATTCGAGCGCAGCGACATGATCTTCGAGCCGGCGGGCAGGATGTGGTCGGTGGTGATGTTGTCGCCCATGCGCATCAGCACCTGCGCGCGGAGGCTGTCGCCGATCGCTTCGAACTGGGGAAGCGGAGCGATGTTTGGCCCTCGCCTGATCTGGATCTCGGCGGCGACGCTCACTGGCGCGCTGCCCGATTTCGCCGGCGCGCCGCCTCCCGGGAACACGAACATCGAGTCGTCGCTCAGAAAACGTTCGGGCATGGCGATGCTGATGCTCCGGCCGATCGTGCGCGGGTCGGTGATGACGCCCGCGATCGCCGAGGCAGCCGCGGTTTCGGCGCTGACGAGGAAGACCTTGGCCGACTTGGTGCCGGAGCGGCCTTCGAAGTTGCGGTTGTTGGTGCGAAGCGAAACGCCGTTGGTGGTGGGCGCCTGCCCGATGCCGATGCAGGGGCCGCAGGCAGATTCGAGAATGCGCGCTCCCGCTTCGACGAGATCGGTGAGTATGCCGTCCCTGGTGACCATGAGGAGGACCTGCCGGGATCCTGGGCTGACCGCGAGGCTCGTCTTCGGCGCCACGTGCTTGCCTTTCAGGATGGCGGCGCTCATCGCGAGGTCGTAGTACGAAGAGTTGGTGCAGCTGCCGATAAAGCACTGGTCTACGGGCATGCCCGCGACCTCGCGCACCGGCACGACTTTGTCCGGCATGTGCGGCAGCGCGATGAGCGGTTCGAGCGCGCCAAGATCGATGACGAGCTCCTCGTCGTAAGCGGCGTCGGGGTCGGCGAAAATCGGCCTGTAGTCGGCGCCTCTGCCCTGCGCTTCCAGGAAGCGCTTTGTCACTTCGTCGCTGGGGAACACCGAGGTGGTGGCGCCGAGCTCGGCGCCCATGTTGGTAATAGTGCCGCGCTGAGGAATCGTGAGCGCCGCGACGCCCTCGCCCGCGTATTCGAGTATTTTGCCCACGCCGCCTTTTACCGTGAGCCGGCGGAGCACTTCGAGCACGACGTCTTTGGCGCTCACCATGGGCTGGAGTTTTCCTTTTAATTCAACCTTGAGGACTTTGGGCTGCGGAATCGAGAAAGGAAGGCCCGCCATCGCGAGGGCGACATCGAGGCCGCCGGCGCCTATCGCCAGCATGCCGAGCGCGCCGCCGGTGGGGGTATGGCTGTCCGAGCCCAGGAGCGATTTGCCGGGCACGCCGAAGCGTTCGAGGTGCACCTGGTGGCAGATGCCGTTCCCGGGCCTCGAGAACACAATGCCGTACTTCGAGGCTATGTCCTGCAGGAAGGCGTGGTCGTCGGCGTTTTCGAAGGTGACCTGCAGCGTGTTGTGATCTACGTAGCTGACCGAGAGCTCGGTTCTGACCCTGTCGATGCCGAGCGCCTCGAACTGAAGGTAGGCCATGGTGCCTGTCGTGTCCTGTGTCAGCGTCTGATCGATCTTGATGAGCACTTCTCCGCCCCGGCCCTCAGCGCGCTCCGGCGCGGCAGCCCCTTGTGTCACACGGTGGCTGTCTATCAGTTTCTGTACAATATTTTTGCCCACGGCTCGCTCCTCACCCCAGAAATTTAAACAATTCATGCTTTACAAATCTAAAAAGCTACTCTATTATACATGATGTATACGGTATACGGAATACCGAATATCTACATTTCTTCGTTTTCGGGAGAGCCGCCATGAGTCTTCTGCCCTCTGTGCCCGATATTCACCTCCAGCCGATGCGCGAAGTCATTTACGAACACCTGCGGAAGGCGATCGTGCTGGGAGAGCTGAAGCCGGACAGCTTCTTTACGGACGCAGACATCGCCGAAGAGTTCGGCGTCAGCAGAACTCCCGCCCGCGAGGCGCTCCAGAAGCTCGAGAGCAACGGCTATATCGAGCGCGTACCCAAAAAAGGCAACCGCGTGCTCGGCATTTCGCCCTACGAGCTCGCCCACTCCTATGCCATCCGCAAGGCGCTCGAAACCCTCGCCCTGAAGTATGCAGCCATCCGCATCTCGGCCCCGGAACTCGCCGAACTGAAATCGATCCTCGACGATCTCAATGAAGCCCAGCGCACGCTGAGCGGCGAAGAACTGCTCGAGACCCTCTTCCCGAGCATCAAGCGCTTTAACGAGATCGTCTTCGAGGCTTGCAAATCGACCAGAATCATCGAGGCTGTGTGGGCCCAGCGCGAAATTTTCGACCGCTACCGCGTCATGCGCATTGTGCTTCCAAACCGGGTTGAAAAGAGCATCTACCGGCGAACCGAGCTGTACAGAGCCTTTGTCGCCCGCGATCCTGAACGTGCCGCGCAGATCTGGATCGAACACCTGGACGAATCCTTCGCGATCTGGAGAGAAAAGTCGGGCTACGCCGAGGCACTCAAGGATTTCCAGTTCTTCTAGGAATCATCCGCATCGGCTCCGGCCATGCGGCAATTCAAATATCTTTAAGGAGGAGACGGATATGAAGAAACTGTCTTCGTTCATTCTGATTCTCGCTCTGGTCGGCGCCGTATCAGCAGTGGGCGCGGCTCCGAGCTGGAAGCCCTCGAGAACGATCGAGCTTGTGGCCCCGGCTGGTCCGGGCGGCGGCTGGGACATGCTCTGCCGCGTCATCCAGAAGACCCTCGTCGATGAGAAGCTCGTCGATAAGCCAGTCATCGTCACCAACAAGCCAGGTGGCGGCGGCGCCGTGGGCTGGACCTACCTCGAAGGCAAGAAGGGCCAGGGCGAAGTGCTCGCTGCGACGTCCACGCTGCTCATTCTCAACAACCTTCTCGGAACCAGCCAGCTGACCTACAAGGACTTCACTCCGATCGCCGCGATGCAGGCTGAGTGGGAAGCCATCGCCGTCGGCGCCGATTCCCCCTGGAAGACTGTTAAGGACCTCATGGAAGCGCTGAAGAGCAACCCGAGCGCCGTTCCCATCGCGGTCGGCCCCTCGCTCGGCAACGACGATCACCTTGTCTTCCTCCAGCTCGCGAAGATCTATGGTGTTGACCCCTCGAAGCTCAAATTCATCGTGTATCCGGGCGCCGGCGGCGAGGAAATCCCCGCCCTTCTCGGCGGACACGTCAAGGCGATGGTCATCAGCCTCGCGGAAGTCCTCGAACAGCACAAGGCCGGCAAGATCCGCATCGTCGGCGTGAGTTCGACCAACAGACTGAGCATTCTCCCCGATGTCGCCACCTTCAAGGAGCAGGGCATCGACCTGGTGTTCCCGCACTGGAGAGGACTCATTGGCGCGCCCGGACTCAGCGCTGAGCAGATTGCCTACTGGGACGATGTCCTCGGTAAGATGGTTCAGACCAAGACCTGGAAGCAGCAGCTCGCGAACCTCGGATGGGACGATTTCTATCAGAATTCGGCCACCCACGTGCAGTTCCTCGCTGACCAGACCAAAGTGTTCGACGAACTTCTTACCTCTGTTGGTCTGAAGAAATAACTTCCCTTCCATGTAAGCCGGTGCGATGCGGCGACGCGTCCGCCGGCCCTTTTTTCCATGGCATTTTCCGGCCGGAGGACTCAAAGTGACAACGAATGTAATGACGGGTATAGTGAGTATCGTATTGGGTTTGTTCTACACAATTTCAGCGATACTGCTGCCCCGAATGGCCCTCGGCGACAAGTTGGGGCCCAAAGTATTTCCGTATGTGGTTGGCACCGTTGCCATCATCACTGGCATCGCGCTGATTCTGCAGGACAGAAACCCCGCAAAGAAATCGAAGAGAGCCGATTTTGGCTTTGCGAAGCACAAGGCGGTCTGGATCCGAATAGCCCTCATCAGCCTTGCGGGTATCATATTCGGACTCGCGATCGACTCCGTGGGATACATGCTCTCCACCGCGGCATTCATGTTTGTCGTATCGATACTCATCAACAAGAATCGCTACGTGCAGAACATCATCATCGCGGTGCTCTTCGCGGTCATCACCTATGGCGTGTTTGCCGTCGCGCTTAAATTGAGTCTGCCGCGCGGCTTCCTCGAGCAGCTGCTCCCCTTCTAGGAGAACCCCCATGCACACAATCTTTATGAACCTTGCGGTGGGTTTCCAAACCGCGTTCACCTTCACCAATATCGTATGGGTATTTGTGGGCGGCATCCTTGGAACGGTCATCGGCATGCTCCCTGGATTAGGCCCGGCCACCGGCGTGGCGATCCTCATTCCCATCACCTTCGGAATGAATCCCGCGACCGCGCTCATCACCATGGCAGCGGTGTATTACGGCGCCATGTTCGGCGGTTCGCGCGCCTCCATCATGATCAACACGCCGGGCGACGCCTCGGCCATCGTTTCGTGCTTCGACGGGTATCCGATGACGAAGAGCGGGAGAGCCGGCACCGCGCTGGCCATTTCCGCGATCGCGTCCTTTATCGGCGGCTTGATCGGCATGATTTTCCTCATCTTCCTGAGCCAGCCAGTCGCGTCCGCGGCGCTCAAGTTCGGCCCGGCTGAGATGTTCTCGTTGATGATGTTCGCCCTTGTCGCGACAATCACGCTCTCGGAGGGCAATCTGCTGAAGGGACTCTTCTCGATCGCGCTCGGTCTCATGCTGTCGACGATAGGAATCGATGCGTTGAGCGGCGCGATGCGCTTCACGTACGGCATCTCCTCGCTTCAGGACGGCATCGATTTCCTCGTCATCATCATCGGCGTGTATGCGGTTACCGAGGTCTTCAAGAACCTGAAATCGATCGACACTGTGTATAAGTTCGACTCCAAACATATCGGCAAAGTGTGGGTCACCAAAGACGAGTTCAAGCAGAGTTTCTGGCCGATGATCCGAAACTCGCCACTTGGCTTTGTAATCGGTGTTCTGCCCGGCATGGGTGGCACGATTGCCACCTTCATGTCATACGCGATGGAGAAAAACCTCAGCAAGCATCCTGAAAAGTTCGGCAAGGGTGCCATCGAGGGGCTCGCTGCTCCTGAGGCGGCGAACAACGCGTGCTCTTGCGGCGCGCTCGTGCCACTTCTGACACTTGGCATTCCGGGCTCCGGCACCACGGCGGTCATGCTCGGCGCGCTCATGCTTCTCGGCGTGCGACCGGGACCGACCCTCTTCACGGATCATCCAGAAATCGCATGGGGTGTCATTGCCTCGATGCTCATCGGCAACATCATTCTCGTCATTATAAACCTGCCGCTGGCCATCCCCCTCGTACAGCTCCTCCGCGTACCCCAGCGCATCATGCTCCCGCTCATCATGGGCTTGGGACTGATCGGCACCTATTTCCTCAACTACAGCTCATCCGACCTTATCCTCGTGATCATCGCGGGTGTGATCGGCTACCTCTTCTCGATTATGGAAGTGCCTCTGCCTCCTCTCGTACTGGCGCTCATCCTAGGCGGTACCACAGAGCAGTCGTTCCGCAACTCGCTCGTGCTGTCCGACGGCAGCCCCGCGATCTTCTTTGAAAAGCCCATCTCCGCGGCATTCATCGTGCTCGCCGCTGTGTCGCTCGCCTATGCGCTCATCAAGAGGAAACGACAGGCCGCCAAATGACCCAAGCGCACCAGAATCATCCCATGCGCTCGCTTCTGTACATCCCCGGCAACAACCCGGGGATGTTGCAGAACTGCGCCATCTACGGCTCCGACGCCGTCATTTTCGACATTGAAGACTCGATCTCGATCACCGAAAAGGACGCGGCCCGCAAACTGGTAAAACACGCCCTGAGCCGGCTCGACTTCGGGGAAACCCGCATCATAGTCCGCGTGAACCCGAGGGACACCGATTTCTTCGAGGCTGACCTCGAGGAGATCGTGCCCGCGAGGCCCCACGCGATACGCCTCCCCAAAGTAGACTCGGCCGACGACGTGCTCGCTGCGGACTCGATCATCTCGCGACTCGAAGAGAAACACGGGCTGCCGCGCGGCAGTATTGGTATCCAGGCGATGCTCGAGACAGCCCGCGCTATTGTCAACGTGAACTCGATCGCCGCAGCTTCGCGCAGGCTCGTCGGGCTCACTCTCGGCGGGCAGGATCTCGCGGCCGATCTCGGCATCCGCGCCACGAAAGAGGGCCTCGAGCTTCTCTACGCGAAGAGTGCGGTGGTTATCGCCGCGAAGGCATACGGGCTCCAAGCCTTCGACACGGTCTACACAGATGTCGCCGACCTCGATGGCTTGCGCGCCCAGACCGCGGTCGGCTTTTCGCTCGGATTTAGTGGCAAAGCCGCGATACACCCCTCGCAAGTCCCGGTGATCAACTCGGTGTACAGCCCGAGCGAAAAGGAAATCGCCAAGGCCGCGCGAGTCGTGGCCGCAGCCCTGGAGGCGGAGACGCGCGGGCTCGGGGTTATCGCCGTGGACGGCAAGATGGTCGACGCGCCGGTGGTGACCCAGGCAAGGCGCACGCTCGAACTCGCGCGGCTCGCCGGTATGGAGGTGCCTGAACTATGAACTACAGCTGTGTGCGCAACTCGCTCGGGCGCCTCGTTCCCACCGAAATTCCCGGTCTCGGCGCGCTCGCGCCATTCTCGGGCGCCTACAGCCGCCTCGATGGCTCTTACATGTGGACCCCCTCGCCCGTCGAGCGCCGTACTCCGGCCATCACCACGAACAAAGTCGCCGCGAGCCTGCGGTCCGCGATCGAAAAATCGGGCCTCCAGAGCGGCATGACGATCTCATTCCACCACCACCTTCGCAACGGCGACGCCATTGTCGGCCTCGTACTGGCGGAAATCGAAAAAATGGGCATCCGCGACCTCACGCTCGCGCCCTCCTCGCTCGGCGACTCCCACGACTGCGTGGCCGGCGCGATCAAGAAAGGCGTCGTCACGAGGCTCAACACTTCGGGCGTGCGCGGCGAGGTCGGCAAGGCCATCACGAATGGCCTTCTCGCGAGCCCGGCCATTATCCGGAGCCACGGCGGCCGCGCGCGTGCCATCGAAGAGGGCAGCCTTAAGATCGACGTGGCCTTCCTCGGCGCCCCCGCCTGCGACCGGCTTGGCAACATGACCGGCGTGAGCGGCCCCACCGCCTGCGGCGCCCTCGGCTACGCGATGGTCGACGCCAAGTACGCGCGCCACGTCATCGCCGTCACCGACAATCTCGTCGGCTACCCGCTCTCTCCCAAGATCAGCGTTCCCCAGTATCTCGTCGACCAGGTAGTCCTTGTCGACTCCATCGGCGATCCCAGCAAAATCGCGACCGGCGCCACGCGCATCACCCGCGATCCGCTCCAGCTCTACATCGCCGAACTCGGCTTCAGAGTGATCAAGGCGGCCGGCTACCTCAAACAGGACTGCTCCTTCCAGACCGGCGGCGGCGGCCCGAGCCTCGCCGTAGCGCGCTACGTGCGCGACTACATGAAGGAAAACGCGATCCAGGGCAGCTACTGCATCGGCGGCATCACTGGCTATATGGCCGACATGCTGAAGGACGGGCTCTTCCGCACTCTCTTCGATGTGCAAAGCTTCGACGCCTCAGTGACCGACTCGATCGCCCACAACCCGAACCACATGGAGGTCGATGCCTCCTGGTACGCGAACCCCTTCAACAAGGGCTGCCTCGTCAACGACCTCGACGTGGTGGTGCTCGCCGCGCTCGATACTGACGTCGATTTCAACGTCGACGTCCTCACCGGGCACGACGGCGTGTTGCGCGGCGCCTCGGGCGGACACTCCGACACGGCGGCAGGCGCGAAACTCTCGCTCATCACGATTCCCTCGATGCGCAACGGCGTTCCGTCGATCCGCGAACGGGTCCAAACCGTGGTAACTCCGGGCGAAACAGTCGATGTCATCGTCACAGAGCGCGGCATCGCGGTGAATCCTAGACGCGAGGACCTCGCCGCCACCCTGCGCGACGCCGGCCTCCCCGTAAAGGACATCCGCCAGCTCAAGGCTGAAATCGAAAAGATAACCGGCATCCCCGACGAGGTCGCCTTCCACGACGAAATCGTCGGCATAGTGGAGTACCGCGATGGCACCATCATCGATTCGATCAGAAAAATCAAATAGCGCGGCGCGGGGGAACACCATGAAGGAAAAGATCATCATCGTCGCCGCGATTCTCGTCGGCGCGTGGCTCGGCAACAAACTCAAGCTCCCTTCGGGCTATCTCATGGGAGGCCTGATCCTCGGGCTCATCGCCAAAGGCATTGTCGGCGGCAATGTGCCCTATGGCGGCCCGATTTCGCTTATTTCCCAGGTGCTCGTCGCCTACATTCTCGTCGCGACCTCGAGCGTCGACTCCATCGGGCGGCGTCCGGAAGTGATCCCCATCGCGCTCGCCTACGTGCTTGCCCTCCTCGCCTTTACCACCGGGCTCGCCTTCGTGCTCAACAAGGTATTCCACATCGACCTGCTCACCGCGATGTACGGCACCGCTCCCGGCGGACTGAGCGGCATGGCTGTCACCGCGGTCGACGCGGGCGCGGACACCGCCATCTCGGCAATATTCCAAGTCTTCAGAATCATTCTCGTGATGATCGCGACGCCGCTCCTGGCTGTGCTCTTCTCCAAGTAGCGCAACCGAGGCACGAATCGCCTCCTCGATTTTTGTATGCTGAGGGCGCCCGCCGCGGCGCCCTCTTCTCTTTTCCAGCCGAAACTATTTGACAAATCGATAAAAGAAGCTGATAATAATTTTGGCTTTGCAAACGTTTTCTGAAAACGTTTGCACACTCTGTTACTTGTGCATGCGGCCCCAATTTCGCCGATCTGCGCCATTTTCGATTTTAGAGAAGTAGATGACGGCGCCGAGGCGTATTCAAGAGTCCATGCGCAGCAGATCAGAGACGATGTGGTCGTCAATTCAGCTTTCGCGAAAGAGAGGCTGCACATCGCGGGCTGAAAAAGAGAGGAAGTACATGATAGACACAAAGAGGTTCGCGCTGAACCGCATCGCGGCGCCGTCGCTGGGCATGGCCGAATTCTTCGAGCTTGCCGCAGGCATCGGATTGAACGCTGTCGAACTGCGGAACGACATCCGCGACGGAAAGGTTGACGACGGTCTTTCGGGGACAGCCGTGCTCAAGCTCGCCAAAGCGGCGGGCGTGAAGATCATCACGGTCA
>Ga0172371_10005066_pt1 | contig 19657 bp, 15 predicted proteins | sample Lak12m_FD_114543 | JGI IMG/M metagenome (GOLD analysis project Ga0172371, IMG submission 114543) | Freshwater microbial communities from Kabuno Bay, South-Kivu, Congo - kab_022012_12m | ecosystem: Environmental > Aquatic > Freshwater > Lake | place: Democratic Republic of the Congo: South-Kivu... | reverse complement strand
CCGCAGAAAACACATTTTCTGCCTAGGTAAAAACTCGTCAGACAGCTTTGTTCCTTGTTTTTTAGCATAACCTAGTGATATTTTAACATTTCTAGGTTACGAATCAAACTAATTACCTAATTTAATATGGTTTTTAAAAAAAATACCAAGATAATCGTAACCTTGGGTCCGGCGACGAGGGCTGAAGATGATTTAAGAAAAATTAAAGACAGGGGCGTTGATTTTGTCAGGATCAATATGTCCCATTCTTCGTTGGAAGATCTGGAATATTTTATTTCTTTGGCAAAAAGGATCGGTTTGGAATTTATAATTGATACCGAAGGATCGCAAGTTAGAACCGGCAATTTATCTGCAAAAAGCATATTTTTAACCGAAGGTGAAGAGCTAAAAATCCATAACTCCGAAATTATCGGCGATGAAAAAAATATTTGCTTGAAACCCGGCCATATTGTCGGACAATTGGCGGCAGGTGATTTAGTATATCTTGATTTTGATGCGATTATTTTACGCGTTTCCGATGTTTCTGGCTTGGAAAAAGGCTATATAACCGCCAAAGTGGCCAGCGAAGGAGCTTTGGGCGCCAATAAAGCCGTGGTAATACATTCGGGCGCGGAGCGAAAATTCATTCTGCCGACCTTATCGGAAAAAGATTATAAATCAATAAAAATCGGTTTAGACAATAAAATTAATTTTATTGCCGCGTCGTTTATTAGAAATAGCGAGGCGGTTCAGAAAGTCAAGCGAGCAACGCGAGGCAAGATGAAGATAATTTCCAAGATAGAATGCGTTGACGCCTTGGAGAATTTGGACGAGATAATTAAGGCCAGCGATTATTTATTGATTGATCGGGGAGATTTAAGCAAGGAAATAGCGATTGAAAAAATACCTTTCTCGCAGAAAATAATTATCGCCAGGGCGCGCCGGCAAAGAGTTGGCGTTTTTGTCGCTACTAATCTCCTGGAAAGCATGGTTCAGAATAAGAAACCGACTCGGGCGGAAGCGCATGATATCGTTGAAACCATACTGGATGGAGCGGCCGGTTTAACTTTATCTGCGGAAACAGCCATTGGTAAATACCCCATGGAATGCATAAATACCATGAGCAAAATCATCAGCCATACTGAACGGGCAGCCGGGGAAATTAAAGAAACTTCCGGAAAGCTGATAAAAAAATTAGAAAAAAATAATTATTTGCTGGAAAAACAGGCGTATTCAAGCTTAATTTTGCCGCATGGCGGCCGGCTGATTAACCGAATTATAAAATTAGAGCCAACTAAGGAATATTTGGATTCTTTAAAAAAAATTGTTATCAGCCCGGAAGCGGAAATGGATGTAGAGCAAATCGCCATCGGCACATTTAGCCCCCTAGAGGGTTTTATGGGCCAAGACGATTTTAAGTCGGTTTTAAACAATTGGCGTTTAAGCGGCGGCGCGGCTTGGCCATTGCCGATTGTTTTGTCCGTCAGCCAGGCTAAGGCTGATGAATTGAAGCTGGGCCGGCCCGTCTTATTAGTCAATCAAACCGGCCAAGCGGTGGCGATTTTGCATCTGAAAGAAAAATATCATTATAACAAAAACGAAACAGCTAAGAAACTTTATGGGACGGAAAGTTCGCTGCACCCCGGAGTAGCGTCTTTGTTTAAAATGCCAGACGTGTTCTTAGGCGGTGCGATTGATTTAATCAAGCGGCGCCAGTCTGATTTTAAAGAATATGAGTTAACGCCCAGCCAAGTTAGGGGATTATTTGAAGAAAGGGGCTGGTCTAAGGTGGTGGGGTTTCACACCAGGAATGTTATCCACCGCAGCCATGAATTTATTCAGCTTGAGGCTTTAAATAATGAATATTGTGATGGTTTATTTATCCATCCGGTAATCGGCAAAAAAAAGCCGGGTGATTTTCAGGCTAAATATATTATTGCCAGCTACGAGAAAATGATTAAAGATTTTTATCCGAAGAATAAAGTCGTTTTTTCGGTTTTTTCCACCTTTTCCCGTTATGCCGGGCCGCGCGAAGCCATCTTCACGGCTTTATGCCGGAAGAATTTTGGCTGCAGCCACTTTATTATCGGCCGCGATCATACGGGTGTGGGCGATTTTTATCCGCCTTACGCCGCCCATGAAGTTTTTGACCGTTTTGACAATTTAGGCATAACGCCGATCTGCTTTGAAAATATTTTTTATTCCCAAAAATTAAATAAGCATCTTCATGAAAAAGAGTCGGCCAGCCATGATGAAGCTGATAAATTTCATATTTCCGGAACCCAGGCCAGAAAAATGTTTGAAAGCGGTGGCCAGCCGCCGGCCTGGTTCATGCGTCCGGAAATTTCCCAGATTATCAGCCAGGCCATAGCCAGAGGGGAAGAAGTGTTTGTCAAGCCGGAAGTTAAAACCGGCCGGGTAATTTGGTTGACCGGCTTATCCGGATCGGGAAAATCAAGTCTGGCTCTGGCTTTGAAAGACTACTTGTTAGCGGCTGGGAAAAAGGTGGAAATCATTGACGGCGACGCGGTCAGAAAAAATTTAAATAAGCATCTGGGTTTCAGCCGCGAAGATATCCGGGAAAATAACCGGTTGATCGCTGAATTGGCAAAAAATAAAATTCAGGAAGCTGATTTTGTTTTAGTGCCGGTAATCGCGCCTTATCGGGAAGATCGGCAGGCGACGCGGGATTTTATCGGACCGGCTTATTACGAAATATTTCTTAACTGCCCGCTGGAAGAATGTATTAAGCGTGATATTAAGGGCTTATATAAAAAAGCCTTGGCCGGAGAAATCAAAGATTTTATCGGCGTTAGCCCGTCCAGTCCTTATGAAGCGCCGGTTAATCCGGACATGGAAATAAAGACACAGCAGACTAAAACTGCGGAGGCACTGGGGAAAATTATTGGTTTTTTAAAAAGTAAATTTTCGCTTTAATATGGCAAAAATTATTTTAGCTAGCCGGGAAATGGATGTGGCGATTAAGGCGGTTAAAAGAGCCGGTTTGGCCGCACGAAAAATTTATAAGAAAAAATATTCTGTCGGTATAAAATCGAATCATGAGCCGGTTTCCGATGCCGATATTATTAGCAATAATTTATTACAGCAAGCGCTTAAGCCGCTGGGCTATCCGATTTTATCCGAAGAAAGCACCGACGATCCAATCAGGCTTAAAAGTCGGCGCGTTTGGATAATTGATCCTTTAGACGGCACTAACGAATTTATAAATAAGACCGGCGAGTTTACGATTATGATCGGCTTGGTTGAGGCCGGCCGGCCGGTATTAGGCGTAATCTATAACCCCACGGAAAAAGTTTTATATTATGGAGTCAAGGGTGAAGGTTCTTTTGTTAAAAAAGAAGGCGTTGTTAAAAAATTAAAAGTGTCGGCTAAAACCAGCCTTAAACAGTTAAAAGCTTATACGAGCAGATTTCATTTTAGCGAAACGGAAAAGCAAGCTATCGGGCGGATGGGCATAAAAAATTTAGTTACCTGCGGTAGCAGCAAGAAATTATGTTTAATCGCCGATGGGCGAGGAGAAATAAATATTAATTTAAGCGATAAAACTTGGGAATGGGATATTTGCGCCGCCGACATTATTTTAAGAGAAGCCGGCGGCAGGCTAACGGACAGATACGGACAAGAATTTTTGTATAATAAACGGCTGCCGAGGAATCTGGACGGTTATGTGGCCAGCAACGGATTGCTGCATCAGCAGACTATTAAAGAGACCAAGAGAATGATATAGAGTATTTAATAAAGACGCGGCTTAGCAAGGCCGCGTCTTTATTAAAAAATTGGTTTATTGTCATCAGGGAAAAAATTAATTACTTATTGAATCTTACATACCGTTCCGAGAAATTACCGTGGCAATAGTCTTTAGAAAGATGGACAGGTCCAAGTAGATGGATCTGTTTTTTATATAGAAGAGATCGTATTGTAATTTTTTTAAGCTGTCTTCTTTTGACGGCGAATGATATTCTCCGGAGATTTGGTCAGAGCCGGTTAGGCCGGGCTTTACTAAAGTTCTTTGGCCGTAGAAGGGGATTTGTTCGGCTAAGCTTACGCATAGCTCCGGACGCTCCGGGCGCGGGCCGACGAAGCTCATCTCGCCGCGCAGAATATTAATTACCTGCGGCACTTCGTCAATTCTCATTTTTCTTAAAAATCGGCCGAACTTAGTAACGCGCGGATCGTTAGCTCGGGTGGGCGAGCGGTCATTGCCTTCTTCTCTCATAGTTCGGAATTTAATCAATCTGAATGTTTTATTATTTTGCCCGGTTCTTTCCATAATAATAAAAACCGGTCCGCGGCCGCCTAATTTTATGACAATGGCGATAATGATCCATAGCGGCCAGGTGACGGCGAAGATTATTAACGCCAAGATGAAATCGCAAACGACTTTTATCCGGTCAAAGAGAATTTTATTGTTTTCGTTGAAATTTTCTAAAAACCACATCTGGTTGATATTATCCAGCGGAACTTTGCCGGTAATGGCTTCGTAGAAATCAGGCAAAGTGATGTAGTTAATTTTATAACGCAGACAGTTAAATAAGGCGGCGCGCAGATTTTCCGATTGATGCGGGTCGCTAGACAAAATTAGAGCATCCAGTTTGTTGTTGATCATTAATTTTTCCAAACGAGCGATCGGCTGCGTTCCGGCCTGGCCATTATCATCAACAATGAAGCTTAGATTATAGCCCAGGTGCGGTTTCTGCTTAAACTGGCCAATGATTTCTTCGACTAAATTATTATAGCCGACAATGCCGATGTTTCTTTTCGGCAGATATGATTTTAATAATAGATTATAAAATTGGCGCCAGAGATAAAAGAGGATTGAAAAAATTACAATGTAAATCAATAAATTTCTTTTTGGCGCGATGCTAATTTGCGGGATCAGATAAAAGAATCCTAGGGAAACCAGCCCAGCGATAACTAGAGCGCGGCCGGTCGATTGATAAAATTTTAAGTTATTTACCGCTAAATGTAGATTATATAGATTGGTGATATAAAAAATGATTAGCCAGAGTACAAAAATAATGGTGAACGGCCAAAAATGAGCCGTCCATATTTTATCTTCATAGCTGTGCCAGTATCTTAGTACTAGGGTAAGGTATAGCGAAGAGTAGAGAACCACTATATCGCCGCCCAATAAAAATAATTTTTTGAGTTTATTATTCATGTGGCTAATATAACAGGAAAATAGAAAAAAAGCAAGTTAAGCGGTAATTTTGACTTGTAAGTTTGATTGGGTTATAATCTAATAATGGAGAAAGCAAAAGTTAAATCAAATTGGCCCTTAGTCGGCAATAGCCATATTTTTGAGTTTTTAGCTAAGAGTTTAGCCAATAAAAATATTTTCGGCAGCTATATTTTCGCCGGTCCGGCCGGATTGGGCAAAGCAACGGCCGCCAATTTTTTCGCCCAGAGCTTAGTCTGCGAAGCGCGAGACCGCTTAACTTTACCCTGCGGCCAATGTCCGACCTGCCAAGAGGCGATTAAGGGCACTCATAGCGATATCTTCTTAATCGAAAAAGCCGAGGACAAAAAGAACATTTCCGTAGAACAGATTAGAGATTTTATTAGAAACTTGAGTTTAAGTTCATTTTTAAATTCTTATAAAATCGGCATCATTAAAGACGCCGAGGCGTTAAGCGAAGGGGCGGTTAACGCTCTTTTGAAAACTTTAGAAGAACCGAAAGCCAAAGTGATAATTATCCTGACCGTAACGGATTTTGAAGTCTTACCCAAGACGATTATTTCACGCAGCCAAATTTTAAGATTTCAGCCGGTTAAGAGCGACGCGATTTATGATGATTTAATTAAGAATCATGGAGCGCAGAGAAGCCAGGCCAAGAATTTTTCCCGCCTCTCGGCCGGCCGCCCGGCTCTAGCTCTAAAGTTTTTTGAAGATAAAGATTATTATGAAAATTACGCCGCCAGCGTTCAGGGATTCTTTGAATTATTAAGTTCAGATATCAATAAACGTTTTAAGGCCGTGGAAAATATTTTAGGTAGCAGCCATGGCCAAAAAGCGTCTAAACTAGCTGATGCGGTTATTGATATTTGGCAAAATTTAGTTAGGGATTTGATGCTTTTGCAATTTGATTTAGCCGATTTAGCCCAGCACCAAGCTTTTATGGAAGAATTAGCTGCGGCTAAAAGCAAATTGAATATGCCGTCTCTGTTAAATTTAACTAAGATCTTAAAACAAGCTAAAGAATATTTGGCGAATAATGTGGGGCCTAAATTAGCTTTGGAAAGCGTGGCGGTTAATATATAAAATTAAATTAATTTTTCAATCTATGTCTAAGATTTTATTTTCAAAATTGATCATGATGAGTTTGCTGTTAGTTTTAATTTTGTCCGGTTGCACTATCGGTTTTAACACCGGCACAGAAACCGGCACGATTGACGGCGGAATTTACAGATCTTTGAACAAAGGCACTAGCTGGGAGCAGAAAACTTTAATTCAAACCGTTGGCTCTCGAAGAAGTTTCTCTTCGGTTGATATTTTATCTTTAGCCCTAGATCCGCAGGACAATAAAGCGATTTATGCCAGCGGCGTGGAAAATGGTTTATTCTATAGCTACGATAGCGGTGAGAGCTGGCAGATAGCCAGCAGCCTGGGCAGAATTAATGTGACTAATGTAGCGGTTGATCCGGTTAATAAATGTGTTATTTATGCCACGGCCGGCAACAAGATATATAAATCAGTAGATTGCAGTCGCACCTGGTCGGTGATATATTTTGATAATGATTTAACGGCGTCTATAACCGCGCTGGTAATCGATTTCGGCAATAACAGTAATGTTCTCATGGGTACTTCGCGCGGGGAGATTATCAAGAGCTCTGATCAGGGAGCTAGCTGGCAGACATTAAATAAATTCGGTTCCCCGGTCAATAAGATTGTCATCAGCCCGGTCAATGCCAAGGTTATATTCGTCGGCTCCTTGCTAAGAGGAATTTTCCGTTCTAGCGACGGCGGTTTGAATTGGGTTGACTTAAAAGATAAATTGAAATCGGCCGATAACGACGGAACTTTTCGAGATTTAGTTATGATCAAAGCGGATAAGCCGACGGTTTTCTTAGCCACCAACTTTGATTTGCTTAAATCAACTGATACGGGAGAAACTTGGTCGAAAATAGATTTAATTATTGAAAAAGCCAGGATTAAAACCAATACTATCGCGGTCAATCCTTTTAGCACCAATGAAATTTATTATGCGACGGATACGACCTTCTATCGCTCTTTAGACGGCGGCGAAAATTGGACTTCTAAAAAATTACCTTCCAGCCGGGCCGGTTATAAGCTGTTGATTGATCCGAAGAATCCCAATGTTATCTATTTAGGCGTCAGACAAGTTAAGAAGTAATAATAATTTTATTTTCCTCTGTCTAATCGGCGGAGATTAAGTTACTTTTATGAATCAATACATTCAAGCCAAGCAAAGCGATCTTATTAAAGTGATTGATTTTTTTAAGAAAGATATTTCGTCTTTAAGGACCGGGCGCGCCAATCCTTCTATTTTGGACAATATCACGGTTGAGGCTTACGGCGCCAAAACGGCTTTAGTCGGTTTAGCCAGCATTAGCGTGCCGGAAGCGCGCAGCATCGTTATAACTCCTTGGGATAAGAATATCGCTAAAGACATTGAACGAGCTATCGTAGCCGCTAATTTAGGCATTAATCCGGTTAACGAGGGCACTAAGATCAGGCTTGTTGTGCCGCAATTAACCGAAGAAAATCGCAACGAGCTGGTTAAAAAATTGAACGAGAAAATGGAGGCGGCTAGAATTTCTTTAAGAAAGGTCAGGGATGAAATCAAAGAATTGATTGAAGCGGCCTTTAAAGATAAAACCATAGCCGAAGATGATAAGTTCCGTTTTTTTAAAGAATTGGACGAAGAAATCGCCCGCCAGAATGATGAGCTAAAGAAAATAAAGGATAAAAAGAGCGAGGAGATCATGACGATATAGGGCATAGCCGGACAAAGTTTTAGTTTTGAGCGAATACGAAATTGTAGTAATTTTTTCTTTAAATTATTCAATTTCACTGATGGCTATTTCGGTCTTTATCCAATTGAATAATTTAAAGAAAAAATACACAAATTTCGTCTTGAGCAAAAAACTAAAACTTTGTCCGGCTATGCTAATTAACTTAAATTTTTAGATTATGTTTTTAACTATAATTATTTTTCTCATAGTTCTATCCGTCTTGGTGCTGGCGCACGAATGGGGGCATTTTATTACGGCCAGAAAGTTGGGCGTTAAGGCTGAAGAATTCGGTTTGGGTTTTCCGCCGCGAGCCATTGGTTTTTACAAAAATAATCAGGGCCGGTGGCAGACTGTTTTTGGCGGTAAAGAAGTGACTGATTGTCCGAAGACGGTTTATTCTCTAAACTGGCTGCCCTTAGGCGGGTTTGTAAAGATTAAGGGTGAGAATGGCGAAGGGCAAACCGAAGCTGATAGTTTCGCTAGTCGCCCGGTTTGGCAACGAGCCGTCATGCTTTCCGCCGGCGTGATAATGAATGTGGTTTTAGCCATGGCGTTAATAATTGCCGGTTTTATGGTCGGTCTGCCGCAATCGCTGGACGGTGGATTGGACGCGCGCGCTTTAGTTAGCGACCGCAAGATTCAAATCGTTCAGATCGTTAAGGGCTCGCCGGCCGAGCGGGCTGATTTAAAAATAGGTGATGCGATTATAAGCATTGATGATCAGATATTTTTGAACCGCCAGGAACTGCAGCAATATGTTAATTTGAAAATCGGCCAAGAGCTGAGCTATAAAATTAAGCGTGAACAAGAATTATTGGATAAAAAAATTATGCCGTCACTGATGGATGAAACCGGCAAGGGTGGTATTGGTGTGGCGATTAGCGAAACCGGCATTGTTCGTTATCCTTGGTATTTAGCTGTCTCCGAAGGATTTAAGATGACTTTTAAATGGACAAGAGATATCGTTGTAGCATTTTATGAATTGATCAAGGGTTTAATTCTCGGCCAGGGCGTTTCGGCCGGCTTAGCCGGTCCGGTTGGGATCGCTACGATTACCGGTCAGGTAGCGCGCATGGGGTTTGTTTATCTTATGCAATTTACGGCGCTCTTATCCATCAACCTGGCGGTGATTAATTTTTTCCCTTTTCCGGCTTTAGACGGCGGTAGATTTCTATTCTTAATGATTGAAAAAATTAAGCGAGCGCCGGTCAGAAGGGAAATAGAAAATGCCATTCATAACATCGGCTTTATTTTATTAATGATTTTGGTCTTAGTAGTGACGTTTCGGGATGTGGCCAAGTTCGGGGGAGTTTTTAAAAATTTTTGGGAGAAGGTATTTTAATATTTATGTCATTGCGAGGGAGCGGGAGCGACGAAGCAATCTAACGAACTATTAGCTATATAAAACATTCGCGAGATTGCTTCGCTCTTTGTAGTCGCTCGCAATGGCAGTAACAATACATTTTTATGAATCTAAACATCAAAGCGACTAATTTAGAACTGACATCGAAATTAAAAGATTATGTCCAATTAAAAATGGACATGCTGGATAAATATTTAGGTAAGCTGAAAGTTATGAGTGCGCGCGTGGAAGTGGAAAAAACTTCTAATCATCATCTCAAGGGAGAGATTTATCGCGCCGAAGTTAATCTAATGATCGCCGGAGATTTATTAAGGGTGGAGAAGACCGAGAAGGATGTCTTTAAGGCTATTGATAAAGTTAAAGACCATCTAGATTTGATCATAAAGAAATATAAAGGCAAAAAGATCGGCCGGAAGAAAAAGAAGGAGAAGTTAGGCGCCATGGCGATGTAGAGCATCTAGCCGCTTGATTTTTAAGTTGATTAATTATATAATTAATCTGTTTTAATCATTGTTTAACACGCTTGTGGCGTGTCTTTTAATATGAGTTTTATTGATAAAATTTTCGGCGATCCGAATGAAAAGATCATTAAGGGTTTAAGGCCGATCATAGAACAAATTAATGCTCTGGAAAATAAGTTTCAGGCGATGAGCGATGAAGAATTGCGCGCGCAAACCGCGGAATTTAGAAAAAGATTGGGAGTGGAAACTGATTACGAAAAAAAACTGCAGGAGTTATTGCCTGAAGCTTTCGCCGTGGTTAGGGAAGCGGCCAAGAGAGTTCTGGGCCAGAGACACTATGACGCACAATTAATGGGCGGCATGGTGCTTCATAGTGGGCAAATCGCAGAAATGAGAACCGGCGAAGGAAAAACCTTAGTGGCGACTCTGCCGGCCTATTTAAACGCTCTGCCCGGGAAAGGCGTGCACGTAATCACGGTTAATGATTATCTAGCCAAGCGCGACGCCGAATGGATGGGCCAGGTGCATAATTTTTTAGGCCTGACCGTGGGTTGCATCACTCATGAGCAGGCTTTTAAGTTCGACGCTAGCCAGGCTGAGAGCAAACTGGTTCTGGTTTCGCGCCGAGAGGCTTATGCTTGCGATATTCTTTACGGCACTAACAATGAATTCGGCTTTGATTATTTAAGGGATAATATGGTGCCGGATTTGGCGTCAATGGTTCAGCGCGGTTTAAACTATTCCATCGTTGACGAAGTGGACTCCATTTTAATTGATGAAGCCAGAACGCCCTTAATTATCAGTTCGCCGGCCGAAGAATCTACCGATAAATATTTTAAATTCGCCGAACTGGTTGAGCGCTTGAAAGAGAATGAAGATTATAATATTGATGAAAAGATGCGCGCCGCCACTCTAACCGAAGCCGGTATCGCCAAGATGGAAAAATTAATGGGCGTGGATAATATTTATACCGCCGGCGGCATTACCGAAGTTCATCATATCGAGCAGGCGCTAAAAGCGCGGGTGCTTTTTAAGCGAGACCGCGATTATGTGGTTAAGGAAGGCGAAGTCGTTATCGTTGACGAATTCACCGGGCGGTTGATGCACGGCCGAAGATATAGCGAGGGTCTGCATCAAGCCATCGAAGCTAAAGAGCGAGTTAAGGTCCAGCGCGAATCAAAAACTTTAGCCACGGTTACTTTTCAGAATTATTTCAGGATGTACAAGAAATTATCCGGCATGACCGGCACGGCCTTAACCGAAGCCGAGGAATTTTCCAAAATTTATAAATTAGAGACGGTAGTGATTCCGACTAATCGGCCGATGGCGAGAAAGGACTTGAACGATTTGATTTATCGTTCGGAAGCGGGGAAATTTAAAGCCGTGGTGGAAGAAGTTAAGCGCCGCCAGGCCACGGGCCAGCCGATCCTAGTCGGTACGATCTCCATTGAAAAAAATGAAGTTTTAGGCGAGATGCTGGAGCGAGAAGGCATTAATCCACAGGTCTTAAACGCTAAGCACCATGAAAAAGAAGCCGGTATTATCGCCCAGGCCGGACGGATCGGCGCCGTGACTATCGCCACTAATATGGCCGGACGCGGTGTGGACATTATGTTAGGCGGCGTGCCGCCAAGTAAATTATTGGACGATGGAAAAGGCGAAAATCCGGAATATAAAAAATGGCAAGAAGAATACAATAAGGTTATTGGCCTGGGCGGTTTGCACATCATCGGCACCGAGCGCCATGAATCCAGGCGCATTGATAACCAGCTAAGAGGCCGGGCCGGCCGCCAGGGTGATCCGGGCTCCAGCCAATTTTATGTTTCCATGGAGGACGATTTGATGCGAATTTTCGGCGGCGATCGGATGAAAAATCTAATGACGACCTTAAGGGTGCCGGAAGACATGCCGATAGAGAACGGCCTGGTTTCTAAGTCCATTGAATCGGCGCAACGCAAGGTTGAAGGCAATAACTTTGATATCAGAAAGCACTTGGTTGAGTATGATGATGTTATTAATAAACATAGAGAAACGACCTATCGAAAACGGCGGGAAATTTTAGAATTGGCGGAAGGCGGTGCTATCGTAGCGGCTGATGAAACCAAGGAATCAGTTGAAGAGGCTAGGAGTCTGTCTTCAATAATTTTAGAAATGATTGATAATGAAATTGATCAAGCGGTGATTTTCCATACGGCCGCGGACAGCTCTAAGGACTGGAATATTAATGAAATTTATCAGGTGACGTCAACCATTTTACCAGTGGAAGCGAAATTGAAAGAAGAGCTGACCGGGTTGGTTAAAGACGGCGATAAGCTGGATAAGGTAAAAGTCAGAACGAAGATTTGTGATCATCTAATGGCTTTAGTAAAAGCCAATTATGAAAAGATTACTAAGTTAGCTAAGGAGGCCGGAATTGATTGGCTGCAAGTGGAAAAAGCGGTTTTAATTCGATCATTCGACATGCTCTGGATGGAGCACCTAGAAGCTATGGATCATATGCGCGCCGGCATCGGCTTAAGGGGCTATGGCCAGCGAGACCCTTTAATAGAATACAAAAAAGAAGCTTACATCTTATATAACGAGCTCAATAATTTAATCCAAAAGCAGGTAGCTTATTCCATTTTCAAGGTGGCTGATTTAGGCAATTTCGCCGTGCCCGCCCTTAAAACCGGTCCGCAAAATTACAGCGCGCCGGCTAAGACCATGGATAAGAACACCGGCTCCTTCGCCGCTTTCAAGCAAGCCGATAACGGCCAAAAGAAAAAAAATACCGTTGATTTAGTTCATGAGAAAGTTAAGGATGCCGCTGGCGAGAAGGTCGGCCGCAACGACCCTTGCCCCTGCGGCAGTGGAAAAAAGTTTAAGAAGTGCCATGGGGCGTAAAGAATATGAAAAAACCGTTGACTCTCTGTATAATTCATAGAGATCAGAAGATTCTCCTAGGACTGAAAAAGCGCGGTTTCGGCGCCGGCCATTGGAACGGTTTTGGCGGTAAGGTTTTAGAAGGTGAGACCATAGATGAGTGTGTCGAAAGGGAAGTTTTTGAAGAGGCGGGAGTGAAAATTGAAAATCCAATTAAAGTCGGCATTATAGAATTTGCCTTTCAAAATAATCAAGAAGTTTTAGAAGTTCATATCTATCGGACGGAAAAATTTTCCGGTGAACCGATTGAAAGCGAAGAGATGCTGCCAAGATGGTTTCTAGTTAACGAAATTCCTTTTGAGAAAATGTGGTCGGATGATAAATTTTGGCTGCCCTTGCTTTTAAGCGGTAAGAAGTTCAAAGGAAAATTTTTGTTTGACCGGCCGTCAAACGCCGAATATGCGGGTAAGATTATTTCTAAAGATTTAAATGAAGTGGAAGTGGTATAGCCATAATTTATTACTTTAATATTAGCCATTTGTTCACCCTTGATTTTATCTTAGTTTTAACTTAAAATGTAAAGTAAGAGAATATCTCATTTTACTCACACCCGATCGGGTGTTCTTAATTTATAATCGCAATATGTCCGATAACATTTTACAGAAATTATTAAAACCGACTAGCCGAGGCAAAGTTTGGTGGGTTTTTGTTGGCATTATTATTTTAACTTTGGCGGCGTCCATCATTGATTTTAGCGGCTACTATAACCGAGCCGTTGATAAATTTAAGGCGCCTTTCCCTAAAGTTAAAGAAACGCCTTTTAGATTGGGGTTGGATTTGCAGGGTGGAACGCAGTTAACTTATCAGGCTGACGTTAGCGCCATCGCGGCCGCCGAAAAAGGCAATGCGGTTGAGGGCGTACGGGATGTTATTGAAAGAAGAGTTAATGTTTTCGGCGTGAGCGAGCCTAATGTGCAAATCAACCGGACTTCCGGCGGCGATTATCGGATAATTGTTGAGCTGGCCGGTATTAAAGATATTAAGCAGGCCATCCAAAATATCGGTGAAACTCCTTTATTGGAATTCAAGGAGCAGAATACGGAAATCAGAACAATGACGAATGAAGAAACCAAACAATTGAATGACTATAATAAAGCGGCCGAGGCCAAGGCCACTGAAGTTTTAGGCAAAGTAATTTCCGGCGGTGATTTTAGCGCTTTGGCGAAAACTTACAGTGAAGATATGGACACTAAAGAAAATGGCGGTAGCTTAGGCTGGATTACGGAAAAAGATAATCCGGAGATTTATAATTTGGCTAAAAATATCGCCGTGGGCAAGACTAGCACTGATCTAGGCCGGGTTAGCGGCGGCTTTGAAATCATTAAAGCCGAAGATAAACGGGACAAAGTTAACCCTTTTAATAATGAAACGGAAAAAGAAATCCACGCTTCCCATTTATTAATTTGCTTTGAAGGCAATACCGGTTGTGAAAGCGGTTTTACCAAAGAAGAGGCTCTGACTAAAATTACTAAGTTGAAAGCTGAAGCCACGCCGAATAATTTCAAGGATTTAGTTAAACAAAATTCCACCGAACCGGGCGCGCGCGATTCAGGCGGCGATCTAGGCTGGTTTGGCTCAGGCGCTATGGTTAAGCCGTTTGAAGAGGCGGTTTTTAGTCAGGCTCTTGGCACAATCTCCGATCCGGTGGAAACCGATTTCGGCTTCCATTTGATTTATAAGCAAGAGGAAAGAAAGGTTGAAGAATTTAATTTAAGCCATATTTTCATCAAGCTTAAAACCGAAGAAGATATTATCGGTAAGCAGAGCGAATGGAAGAATACTGAATTGACCGGCAAGAATTTAAAGACCGCTGCGGTGGAATTCAACCCCCAGGATGGTTCGCCGGAAGTCTCGCTTACTTTTGATGATGAGGGAGCAAAAATGTTTGAAGACATTACGGCGCGCAACGTCGGCCAGCCGGTAGCCATATATTTGGACGGCTATGCCATTAGCGTGCCTAAAGTGAATGAAAAAATTACCGGCGGCAAGGCCGTGATTTCCGGAAAATTCAATATTACCGAAGCTAAGCTTTTGGCGCAGAGGTTGAACGCCGGCGCCTTGCCCGTACCGATAAATTTAGTCAACCAACAGACCGTCGGCCCGACGCTCGGCCAAAAATCAGTCGCGGATAGCATGAAGGCCGGCTTAATCGCTTTCGCGGTTATCGCCCTGTTCATGATTATTTTTTACCGCCTGCCAGGATTAATGGCGGTTTTCGCCTTGCTGGTTTACAGCTTGCTAGTTTTCACTTTATTTAAGATCGGTTTTTCCATGGCCGCCCTGGTCTTAGTCGGCACCTTCTTGATTATCGGCATTACGGTTAACGGCTGGTTCATATTATTGGCATTTTTAAGCTATATTATTTTGTATTTCATTGGCGGCCTAGCGCCGGTTACTTTAACTTTGGCCGGTTTGGCCGGAGCCATCGTTTCCGTCGGCATGGCCGTGGACGCCAATATTCTGATTTTCGCCCGTTTGCGAGAAGAGCTTTTAAGCGGCAAGCCGTTGTCTTCCGCCTTGAATGAGGCTTTTAAGCGCGCTTGGCCGTCCATTAGGGACAGTAACTTCAACACCCTGATAACTTGCTTAATCCTGATTATGTTTACAACCAGCGCGGTCAAGGGCTTTGCCGTGACCTTAGGTTTGGGCGTGATCATTTCCATGTTCACCGCGATTTTCATTACTAGAAATTTCTTGAATCTGATTCCGCCCACCTGGTTGGAGAAACATCATGGTTTAATCACTTCAATTAAATCATCCGTTGATTCTGATAATAAAAATCAATAGTTTGTTTATGACTAACTTCAAAATAATCCAAAAAAGAAATATTTGGCTAACCATTTCTGGAATTCTATTCGTAGTTTTTTTAGCCGCGCTTATAGTTTGGGGACTGAAATTCGGCATTGATTTTACCGGCGGCAGTTTATTGGAAGTGCGCTATGGCGGCGCCCGGCCGACCGTCAGCCAGATAGAAAGCGATTTGTCGGATTTGGAATTAAGCAGTTTAATAATTCAGCCGGTCGGCGAGACTGATATGCTGTTGCGATTTCAGGAAACGTCCGAAGAAACTCATCAGGCGATTTTAAATCAACTGACTGATTCGGCTAAGCAGGAGAATGAAAATGCTTCTATTGAAGAGTTGCGCTTTGAATCGGTTGGGCCGTCTATCGGCGCCGAGCTTAAAATCAAGTCGCTCTGGGCCATGTTTTTTGCGCTCTTAGCCATGCTTGGTTATATAACTTATTCATTCCGCCAGGTTTCTAAACCGGTGGCCTCCTGGAAATACGCTTCTGCCGCTATCGTTTCTATGTTCCATGATGCTATTATTACTATCGGTATTTTCGCGGTTTTAGGAAAGTTTTACGGTGTGGAAATAAATATCGCTTTCGTGGCCGCAGTTTTAACGGTTATCGGCTATTCAGTTCATGACTCCATCGTAGTTTTTGATCGCGTTAGGGAAAACCTGCCGAAAAGCGACCTGGATTTTGCCGGCACGGTTAACGCCAGCTTGAACCAAACCTTAGTGCGTTCACTTAGCACTTCCTTAACTTCACTTTTAGTTTTGACCGCGATAATCATTTTCGGCGGAGAAACCATCAGGACTTTCGCCCTGGCTTTAGCTATCGGCATATTTGCCGGCACCTATTCTTCAATTTTCGTGGCTGCGCCGCTCTTAGTGGTTTGGGAAAGATGGAGAAAATAAATTTAGCGGTTTTAAAAAATATTAGAAAAACGGCGGCTTTTTAGAGGGCAGCCGTTTTTTTGACAAAGCCGTTATTTTTAAGGTAAACTGAAGTAGTAATCAATAATAAATTTAACATAATGCTTAATAAATTTTTTGGAAAATTTTCTAAGGATTTAGGGATTGATTTAGGCACGACTAACACCCTGGTGTATACGCCGGAAAAGGGGATTGTTATTAACGAGCCGTCGGTGGTAGCGGTTAATTTGCGCACCGATGAGATCCTCTGCGTCGGCGCGGAGGCGAAAAAGATGCTGGGTAAGACGCCGCCGCATATTCAGGCCGTCAAGCCTTTGGTCGACGGCGTAATTTCCGATTTTGAGGTGACGGAAAAGATGCTTAAGTATTTCATTGATAAAGTCCATTCCGAGTATTTTACCTTAGTGCCGCGGCCGCGGGTAATTATCGGCATCCCCTTGGATATTACCGAAGTGGAAAAAAAGGCGGTTGAGGATGCGGCTAAGTCGGCCGGCGCGCGCGAAGTTTTTTTGATTGAGCAATCCATGGCTGCGGCTATCGGTACGCGTTTAGACGTTACCGGAGCTCAAGCTACTATGATAGTGGATATTGGCGGTGGCACGACCGAAATTTCGGTTATTTCTTTGGGCGGAGTTGTTGCCTGGAAGACTTTGCGTCTAGCCGGCAATGCTTTAGATAATGATATTATTCAATATGTGCGGGAAGAATTCAATATTTTAATCGGCGAGCAGGTAGCGGAAAATATAAAGATTAAAATCGGTTCAGCTTCTGCCTTGAAAGAGCCGATTGAGATGCCGCTTCGGGGCCGCGATTTAATTAACGGTTTGCCCAAAGAAGTTATAATTACCGATAGCCAGGTTCGGGAAGCGATGCAGAGGATTATTCGCCAGATTATAGAAAACATTAAAATTACTCTTGAGACTACGCCGCCGGAGCTGGTTTCCGATATTTATGAACACGGTATAGTCTTAACCGGCGGCGGCGCGCTTTTGCGCGGCCTAGATAAAGAAATCGCTCAGGCGACGAAAATTCCGGTTCGGGTAGCCGAGGACCCGTTAACTTGCGTAGTCAGAGGTACGGGTATTTTACTATCGAACCCGGAGCTTCTTACTAAAGTGCTGTCGCCGGCTACGGAAGAATATTAATCATTGACTGTCTGGCTAAGCGATTAAATCAGTATGTTAAGATTAAGTTTTAAAAAATACATTTATTTAGCAGCGGTTATTCTGTTGCTTCTTTTTTTACATTATTCTAAATTACTAAATCCCGTCGAATCCTTGCTGGCCAGGGGGCTTGAGCCGATCGCTAAGGTTTTTTATTCAGCTGGTTTTAGCCTAAGCCAAACTTATTTTGATCAAACGACCGAAGTCGATTTAGCGGCCGATTTAAGAACGGCCCGAGAAACCATCAATCGCCTAACAGCCGAGAATGTTGAATTAAAATTTTTAAAGGAAGAAAACGCCACCTTAAGAAAACAGCTTAATTTTTTAGCTAAGAGCGGCGAGCGCTATTTAATGGCCAATATTATTTCGCGTGGCGAGCTCAATGATGATACTGATCATAGCCAATCAATCATTATTGATAAGGGTTCTCGAGACGGCCTGTTTGCCGGTTTGGCGGTAGTTAGTTTCACCGGCCCCGACGATTCTAGTCAGGGAGTGATTATCGGCAAGATTTTTAATGTTAAAGATAATTTGGCGGAAATATATTTAGTAACCAATAAAAACTGTAAATTGGCCGCCGCTATTTTAGGCGAGGACAAGACTTCCGGAATCGTCGCCGGTGAGCTTGGTTTAACGATTAAGATGGAATTCATCCCCCAGACAGAAAATATTAAAGCCGGTGACCTAGTGGCCACTTCCGGTTTAGAGCAGAATATACCGCGCGGCTTAGTCATCGGCCGAGTGACAAAGGTTATTAAGGAGAATAATGAAGTTCGGCAGAGCGCCATTATTGAGCCGCAAATCAATCTGGATTCTTTATCAGTTATTTCAATATTGTTACCATAATAAAATGTCCATGGAAAAATATATTAAAAAAGATTATGATTTAACGCCCCTGACGACTTTTAGGATAGGCGGCCGAGCTGAATTTTTTATTGCGGTTAAGGATAAAGATGAGCTTATTGAAGCGATTGAATGGGCTAAGCTGAATAAAATAGCCATACGGTTTTTTTCCGGCGGCAGCAATATTTTAATCATTAAGAAAAAAATTAGCGGTTTGGTTATAAAAATATCCGGCGCGGAATATTCCCTGGCCGGAGAGACTATATCGGCCTGGGCCGGAACCAGTTTGGCTAAATTGTCCGAAGTCGCGGCCAAGCTTGGTTTATCCGGCTTAGAGTGGGCTTCCGGCATTCCCGGCAGTCTAGGCGGCGCCGTTAGGGGCAACGCCGGCGCTTATGGCAGCGATATTTCCCGGCAGGTGGTCGAAGTTGAAGCTTATGACTTAGCTAGGGGCAGAATGGTTACTTTAAAGAATCTGGCTTGCGGCTTTAGTTATCGGCAATCTATCTTTAAGAAAAATAAAAATTTATTTATTATTAGGGTTAAATTAAAGTTATCGCGCGGCCAAGTTAAGGAAATTAAAAAAATAACCAGAGCAAATTTTAAACAGCGCGCTTTATCTAATCCGCGCCAGCCCAGCGCCGGCTGCATTTTTAAAAATTTAGAATATAAGAAGTTGGTTAAAGAAAATCACAAACTGGCCGAGGCGCTGATGGCTAAGGGATTGTTCCGGGGCGGTAAGATCGGCGCCGGTTATTTAATCGCTCAGTCTGGACTTAGCGGCCGAGTTAACGGCGGCGCTAAGATCAGCCGGAAACATGCCAATTTCATAATTAATAGCGGTCGAGCAACGGCCAAAGAGGTTATTGGTTTAATAAATTTAATAAAGAGAAAAATTAAAAGTCGCTATAAGATAAATTTAGAAGAAGAAGTACAATATTTTGGTGGTTAAAATTGGCCAGTTTTAGCGTAGATAGATTTATTTTATGTTTGTTTAGATATAATTTTTAAAAAAAATTTCTCGGAATCGATGGATTAAAATGTTTAATTAAAATAGCTAATTATAGCTATTTTTTTATTTTAGCCGCATTTAGACATTTAAAAATGTAACTTTGGCCCCATCGGTTGGGACATTTATTTTGTAACTTGACATTTCTCTGATTTTTTTGATTTTTTGATCAATAGTATTTCTCAATTTTGCCGGATT
>Ga0172371_10005065_pt1 | contig 19661 bp, 29 predicted proteins | sample Lak12m_FD_114543 | JGI IMG/M metagenome (GOLD analysis project Ga0172371, IMG submission 114543) | Freshwater microbial communities from Kabuno Bay, South-Kivu, Congo - kab_022012_12m | ecosystem: Environmental > Aquatic > Freshwater > Lake | place: Democratic Republic of the Congo: South-Kivu... | reverse complement strand
TTTCAAGGTCTATCGCCTCAATTTCTCTGTTTAAGCGTTCTAATTCTTCTCGCTGGCCCACCTTGATTTCTTTGGAAACCCTTAAAAGTTCTGCTGAATATTCTTTTAGGGTTTCGTAATTTCGCTGTAATTTCGCCCACTCGTTTTTTAATTGCTCATTGTCCATTGTTTTTAATTAGATTTAATTATTTTATCTTTTTGCTCTTTTCCGCCCAGCCGACAGCTACGCCCGCCATAAAAGCCGTCCTTATGTCGCCTATTTCCCATAAATCATTCGTTAGAACGTAATTTTCACTTAATTCCAGCCATAGTTTAGCGGGGATTTCTAATGTCTTTTCTGCGTTTTTAGAATTGACTTTTATCTCCGATTGTCGTGGGAGTCCTATCGGTTTTCCATTCAGGAATTTTTTTGTCCATTTTTTCATCTGGGTTAATTAGATTTAATTTCCTAAGTGCTGGCTGGGCAGGGATTTGCACCCTGCATAGTTTAATTTTATGTCTTCAATGGCGTCCCATTTACGAATAAACCTACCAACATAGCGTCTACCTATTCCGCCACCAGCCAGCACACAAAAAATTAAGGTTCTAAAAGGTTATTCTTCTTTTGCTCCAGCTTTTAGTAAATTTTTATAATCTCCTGCGGTAATTTTGTAACTTTTATGCGAAGGCATATCATTGCTTCTAGCTGAATAATAATATCTTGTGTATGGCACTTTTTCCACCTTTATCAATTTCTGGTCGCAAATGTCTGGCTCGTTTGAATAAACATATTTTGTTCTGTTGAATTTACCGACATTATAGCGATGTATTGTCAAAATTCCCCTACTAGCCAATTTTTCTAATTCTAAATATTTCATTTGTTCTTATTTAATTACTTATAGAGAGAGATTAGGCAGTATGACATTGTTCCAGAATTATTTCAGGTAATCCGCTAAACCCGTATGAATTACATAAACTTTCTAACTCATAGTAGCTATTTATTTTCATTAGGTTCGTTGATTACGTATTTAATCACCCCGTTTATCAGTTTTGCTAGCTCCTCTCCAGTAACACCTAGGTTCCTGCCGCCGGCTAGCTTTTCTTCAATGTAGCTTGGGTATTTTTTTATCTCGTTGCAGTCAAAGCCCCACGCTCCAATCCGCATTATGCTTACAAATAACTCATACCCGTGTATCCCCCCTTGGTACGGGCAGCGCCGTACTCTGTCCCCTTCCGGTAGGAACGGGTTACGGGTAAAAAGAATATCATACTGCGTCCCGTGGTTATCCGTCCAAGCTAGTAAGATTGACCCGTAAGCCCGTAGGCTCTCGGCAATCCACTTATAAGTCCCGTTATTGTTTAGGAAGCACCCGTCCGGCGTAGACTTTGGGATAGCGTCTATCTGCCAGATGTCTTTTAGCGATAAGCTCATTTTTGGGTTTTTACGCTTATTAAATAAATCTTTTGCGCTGACTATAAATACCGTTGGTTTGTTCATTTGATTATTTTACGATGAATAGCTAAAAAAACCGTTCCCCTTGATAGACCGGTTACTTCAACTATTTCGTCTATCCGCCAGAGAAAAGTTTTGTCGTGTTTTATCCGTTGGATTACTAAATCCCTCATTAGCATTTCTTCGGCTACTTTTCCTTCTATGTTCCGGCCTTTATAATTTTTGAATAAGCGCCAGACTGATCTGCCAAATTTTTTCGTAATGAACTTCCTTAATAGCTTCTTCCTCTCGTTCATATAGTACTTAGGTAGTTTGGTTCTCATTATTGGTGTTTAGTCTTAATCTAAATCCTCTATTTAGAGTAGGATTAAACCCCCGACTGGTTGAGTTTCCCCCGCCAGTCGGGGTATCGGTTAGAACACCGAATTTACGGTATTAACCCAATTTTGGCTTCTACGCCCAACGTACTTGTTTACGATTTCCTCCGGAGTATTAAGCCCCCGTGAGATATAGCATTCGTGAAGAATCCTTGCGCATTCCCGTACCGCTTCCTCCGGCGTACCGTACCAGGCTAGGTAGCTCCCGTCCGCCCGCCTACCGCCTTTGGGCTTAATTCCCCAAAAGTTATAGTTCTGCCGGTCAGACTGGTAAGCGAACGCTTTACCCATTGAGCTTTCCGCCTTTGCGATTCCGATTATCAGTTTCGGATCTACTCCGTAGTGTTCTTTTTGTAGCTCCGGAAGCATTTTTTCCATTGGCGTTCCGGCTACGATTTTTGTAAGGTGCTCGTCCGGCTTAATTGTTTTGACTTTTTCCTCCTTTTTCAGTCAATTATGATTAGCCGAAACAGCGGGAACTTGGATAGTCAAACCCTTTTCCAAAAGCTCTTTTCCTTCCATAAAGCTGACTGTCGCCGAAACCACGAATATCGTCCAAAGGATTATCATTACTGGTTTGCGGGTTTTAGCCTTAAACCAATCCCACGCTTGTTTGATTTTGTTACGCACTTTGTTAATCACCTCCTTTCTCTTTAATTATTAGCTCCTCCTCCTACCCTCACAGCTTTTGGGTTGAGGGTAGGGCAAAAGCTAGTCTTTCTTATACCAGCTAAGCTTCGTCCTGCTAACATTATCTACTATCGTTAATGTCGCTTCTACTATATCGGGGTTACGGTTTTTTCTCATTAAAGCATTTAATACTTTTATCCCGCCAAACTCGTCTAATGCCTTATAGAAATCCTGATCTTCTAACGTAACGCATTTAGTTCTTCCTAGCTTCATCTGAAATAGAATTTTTGCTGATTTAATGTTCTTATAGAAACCCATTTTTATCACCTTCCTTTCTATTATGATTTCTTATATTATAAGACTAGCATAATAGAAAAAATATGTCAAGTCTTTCCTAGTCCCAGCTACCAAAACTTATTTTATTGTTCCCGTCTCTCGCCCTTAAAACAAAGTCCTTAAAGCTTATGCTCGGTAAGCAAAAGGAAATAATATACTTATCTTCCCCGCTTTTCTCAAGATCAGGCAACGCTTTAATAGCACAATCAGGGCAGTAGGCGTATGACCCTAGCAAAAATCCTCCCGTTCTGTCAGAATGAGTAAAATCCCCGTTACAAATATCGCAAACCACCGTATCCCCTATATCTATACTTGAGATTTCCTTAAATTTCATTTTCGTTATTTAGTTTCTTAAAATGATAAATAGTTTCTACCTCCTCGCCTGGTAAGTGGGTAATAAAATGGGTCTCGCCAGTTGCTTCTAGTTCGGGAAAGTTGATTGGCACGCCCCTAATTGCCATTTCCCGCTTATACTCACGATATTCCTCATAATCTAAAAGCCGTTCAGTCACTATCTTTAGGTGAATCGCTTTTTTGCTCATAGTTTTCTATAAAAGATTTATTCCTCTCTACGATTATTTCCAAATTATACGTCCCGTCATACTTGATTCCTACCGGCTTTAGCCCGTTATCTTTTAGCTTATCAAAGAAAAGCTTCAGGCTATTCCTTAAAAAGAATCCGCCCCTAGCTTCTCCGTCCCAACCGTCTAACCAAAAAAACATTTTGTCTTTAGTTCTTGTTACTTTGCTCATAGCGTTTTTTTCTAAATTTGTTAGCTGCCGGACAATCCGCAAAGTGGCTTTGTAAAGCCATTGTTACCGGCATAAACTTACCTGTTTTGGTTCGTAGGAAAATTATCGGCTCCTTACAGTCTCTACACTCCTGAACCGGAATACCCATAAGCTGTAACCGCCACCTAACTTGGGCTTTGAGATATCGCTCTAATACTTCTACGTTCTCCTTAATTTCTTCCGGATCTAAATTTGGGGCATTAAAGGCCATACGTATGATTTAGGTTTATAGGGTTTGAATGACTTAAATACGTTCTTGCGCTTAACTTTCGGCTTAATCTTTTGGATAATCTTTTTCCTTACCACCGTTGATCTTAACCGGTAGCCGTTTCCGGTATGTACTCTCGGGTTATCAAAGATTTCTTCTAGCTGGCTTATCGTATTAACCTTTCTGAAAAGCTGGTTTTTCCCGATATTCGGGTGGTTCATAATCGTAGCTACCGTTATCGTCCCGTAGACTAGCTTCCCCCAATAGATATTTAGCCGGATTTTCTTAACTCCCGTCTCTAGGTTACAAAAAGCCAGCATTCTAATATTATCCTGCTCGTCTATACATTTGAACCCGTAGCTATCGCCTAAGTCTATTATTTTCTGTTTAATCTTCTTTTGCTGCTCGTTTATAAAATATCCCATTAGATTAAATTTAATTTGTCTAGTTCTTCTTGGGACGGGAAGGGTATATGTATTCCGGTGCGTTCCCCAATCACCCGGTTAAGGATTTCGTAGATTTCGTCTATCTGCTGTTTTTCCAGTTTCTTAACCGACTTTTTCTTCAAATGAATTTCTTGAACCGGTCGCCAAAGGTGTTCCTTAACCATTGTCTTGGTCCAAGGAATATCTACCCCTTCCTTAATGAATTTCCGCATATCAAACCCCGCCTCGTTCAACGCTTCTGCGACTAGTCCAAACCAGAGGTGTAGCGCCTTCATCTGCTTGTCGGTAATCAAGTTAAACTTCTCTACCTTTAGGGTTTTCAGAATGTCCTTAATGTCCTCCTCGGCTAGGGTAAGTGTAAATCCACTATCCGCCGGCTTTACCGTTACGTCCCTTAACCCGTAGAATGTGTATACTGGATCTTCTTTTTTCATTTGAATAATACCCGCTTAATTTTCTTAACCCAGCCGACTTTCTGGGTTTTTTCCCTTATTTCCAGTTCCAGCTTCCGGTTTACCTCCAAAGTGTCTCCGTTGATTAGAAATATTTTATCGTGCCGTACCCCGCCCTGTATTACTTCTAATTCGGCGTAATACATTCCCTTATAATATCCTTTCGGGTATTTCCCGATATGAATAATATTTATCGTTAGGGTAGGTAGTATTTTTGTAAATTCGTTATACTTTTCGGGAATAGTGATTGTTTTCATTGGTTTTGTAGCCGATTAAGCTTGTTAGTCAGTTCTAATATAGTCCGGTCTTTTTTGTAAAGTTCTTTTCTTACTTCTTCCCCGCCCTTATCGGAAACCATTCGGTTAATGTCCTTAAAAATCTTATCTATTTCCTTCCGGCTAAAATCCATCGCTTCACTAAACCCGTGTGCGTTGCCTAGAGTATAGAAAATAGCGTCCCCTATAAAAATCACTATCATTAGCGGGAGAAAATCATTTAGGAAAAATTGCCAGTCCATTTTAATTCTTAATATTTAGAAAATTTTACGCCGTCAGACCCCTAGTTTTAACGATTTAGATACGGGGAGCTACCTAGATACCTTTTCGCTATTAAACCCCCCGCAAATCGTAATGTGAGAAGCGTGAGGGCATACTAAAACGGAATGTCTTCTATCTTAACGTCATCGGCTTCCTTATTCCTGTCCGTAGGGGGTATTTCGTCTTGTATGTCATTACTCATCTCTTTATCTATCTGACGCTTGCTACCTCCTTTGGGCTGATAGATTTCCCACGGCTTCCAGAAATACCCGCCGGACTTATACTCACCTAGCGTTGACTCCGCCAGGCACTTCGGATTAAGGCACTTCCGCTTAATGTAAACGTAACTCCCCCCGTCCTCGGTATTCGCCTTGTTCTGTATCCAGATTACATTATTACCCTTACAGAGGGAGCAGTAGTCCGGCTGGGTAAATACCAGCGCTTTGGCGATTGCCTCTTTGTCGTTACGCTCCTCAATATCAATCTCTAGGATTGCTTTGCCTAACTGTTTTTTGACTTTGATCTGCATAGCCGTTAGTTAATTTTTTTAATTATTATCTGAAATTTGCTTTTTGAGTCCCGCTCGTCTACTATGATTTTTTCCTCCGGCTTGGTTTTCCTATCCAGTTTTGAGCACTGATAGGTAGACCGGCTGTTCATACAGTCCCAGTCTTCGTTTATTAAGTCTATTACGTTTTGGCTAAACTCTTTTAGCTTCATTTTTTTGTTGGTTAAGAATAAAATTGTCTTTTAGCTCCTTATTACGCCGGCTGATTTCGGGACTGATTGACCGGTACCAGTCCTTATCGTTATCAAATCCCGTTATCCGCTTAATATACTTACTCCAGCCCACTTCCCAGTTCTTTACCCAGCAGCCCTGTATCCGGTGTTTCTGCTTATTCCGGTAGAACGTTAGCCACTTCTGGCTATCAAATATGACGCTTTCGGGCTTGGGCGGTTCGGTATTACCTCGGAAGTATAAGCTAAAGTTAATTATATCCTTGGCTAGGGCTTCCTCTAGCCGGTCGGTCGGGTAGTTAATTGGTACTTCAACCATACTTTGGTCGTCCCGTGAATAGTATACGAGAACCCCGTTCTTTTTAGCCGCTTTCATATAAAAGTAAAGCTGTAATTCGTGGAACGGGTAGGCTCCGGCGAATCCGGTATCGGCGTGCCGCCAGAATGATTGGCTATGCTGTGATTTCACTTCCACAATTCTTTCCTCTACCCCGTCCGGACATTTCTGCTCATAAAAATCTATTAAGCCGTTAGCTAGGTCTTTGGTGAAATCCTCTATATCGGCTTGGGCTACCCTGTCCCTCGCTTCCCCCCAGTCAGCTATCCCGCCAATCGTGAAATCCAGCCGGCCTGTGATTTTCAAGTGGTCGCCAGTTTCGGGAATTGTAAGATACTCCTGCTTGCTTTTCACTATCCCGATAGTCTCATAGACGCTCCTTAAATAATTCTCAATCAGTATCCCCATTCCGAACACCCTCATTTGTCTACCTGTTAGCTTTAAGTCAGGTACTATCCCTTTCATTTTCAAATAACGCTCATAGAATCCTTTACCAAGATCGGTAGCCCAGATATAATCCCGCTTTTTTACCGTTTCTATTCGGGACGCTAGATTTTCTGATACTTCTTGGAGTCCTATTGATTGCATTATAATTTTTTAGCTTCTTCTCTTAATTTTTTAAGGCCGTCTAGAATATTATCTATTACCTCAATACCTTCCTTTTAAAATTTTGAGATTTTGAGTAGGGGTTAGGAAATAATCCGTTTTTCCTCCTAGCGAAACCCCTACTTCGTTATTAAAAGGTCGCCAAGGTCTAGTCTGCCTTCATTGATTAGCTTCGCCATCGCATTACTGGCGTTCACTTCCGGATACTTTAGTTGGATAGTTCTCTTAACGTCGTTCTCTGTTTCAACCGTAGTCATCACTTCATCTGGACTACCATATAAATGCTGCACGAAATACCGCTGTTCCCCGCTACCGTTCTTTAGGTCAGCCCTTAACCGCTCAATCTCGTCTATACACGCCCGAATATCCCTCTGCCCTTGCTTGGCTAATATCGCTATCCGGTTAGCCCGCCTATTCCATTCTTCGGCGATCTTGTCAATTAGCTGTTCGGCTTTTTTGTCCATTTTTGTTATTACGTCTTAGTTGGTTACGGGAACCCGTTTTATTACCGGAAAGTCCTGTCGTCGCTTACCCCGAAACTTTTGTCTAACTGCGTTAGGTAAATGGGGTAAATTGATGGGATATTTCTAGTAAGGTTCTCGTTTGTCGCTACCGCTTCTGTGATGCCCGTTGTATTACTTTTTGGGCTTTGCCGGCGGTATCCGCTTTTTTATCTTTACGTTTATACCTTATCAGCATAGAAAAAATTTGTCAAGTCTGTTCGGGTCATAATCCTGTGCTATAATCAAAATAAGCAAGGTTTATTATCCGTTTTCCTTGCGGAAAGATGCGCCGGATTTACTTCCGGCCTTCTTTTTTTCAAGAACCCACGCTAGGGCGTAGGCCTTACCCGCAGCCGAAGCGTCCATTTTATACCGGTCTAATAATCCTTTGGCCTTCTTAATCATCTCTAGCCGTTTTTCGGGAGTTGTTTGTTTAAAGAGCCATAATACTTGCTTATAGCGGTCTACTACCCTTATCACTCCTGTTTTCGGGTCAGTTGTATTTACGGGCGGATAGTCGTCTGATTTCGGCGGGTTTACGAACCAGTCTAATTTTTTCTCTTGGATTTCCCGCCATTCGTCTTCGTTGATCTTACGCCCCTGCAAATAAAGCTGTTTCGGCTTGGTGTTTTGTAGGACATAATTAGTCCCGGCTTCCACTTGGCTCATAAATGAATCGTCTACAGAATCGCTATAATTATCTATGTTCCAAATCTCAATCCGCTCACCCCTTAACTTAAACGCCCCGTTACGCCCGCCTTCTAGGTACGGCTTGATTTGGTTAAATAGCTTTTCTGTAATTTCCCGCTCCGTACCGTCTTTAAGTTTAATTATTCTCATTTTACTTTACTATCATCAAAAATTAAATTATTCTCCTCTTTTTTGTGTTGAACCAAAAACTGCCCCATTTTTTCTTCTAACTGTACCGGAGTGGTTATCGTGGGATAAAACGGCTTGCCCGCCGAAGCCACCACCCCTTCTATTAGCCGGCATATTTTATCAAACCCGAACTTATTTATCATTCGCTCGCAAGCGTCCCTCTGGTTCTTACGGGCAAATAAGATCTGGTAAGACGGATTTACAAAACGGAACTGGTAGATAATTTCATTTACCGGATTTACCTGCGGGGGTACCCCGCTAGTATTTGTATTTTTATATATATTCTTCTTATTCTTCTTATTCTTCTTTATTCTTATTGTTAGTGTACCGTCTGCTGTCCGTCTGCTGTCCGTCTGCTGTCCGTCTGCTGGAAGGTTTGTTGTATCGTTTGTTGTCTTAGGTGGTTGCCATTGGTCATACTTTATAATCGTTATTACTGAAGTTACGGAGTTTTTCTGTTGTACTATATCTCCTGCGGTTTCTAGTGCGGTTAAGTATCGCCTCACCTTACCTCTTGACCACCGCCAGCGTTTCGCTAAGGTAACTTGCGAGTATCCAAGTTGCCCACGCCCTAAGTCTACCCTATTACCTCTAACCATAATGTAACCCTTACTGTGATTGGCTAATGAAAACATATCAACCCACGCCTGACCTCGTGTAAATGGTTCGGCTAGCCATCGGTCAGAATTTATTAAGCTCCTGTAAATTCTAACCCAAGTATTTTTGAGAAAGGATGTCATAATAATTTTTCAGCTCCTTATTTTTTTGTTCTTGATTAGTTTTTTTATCCTCTAATATTTTGAATATTATTAGTATCTCGTCATTTGATAAATCAAAATGTCCGTAACCCGCCATAAAAAAATACTGCCTTAATATTTTAATTTTCTGCCTAGTAATCATATTTTTATAATAAAAAAAGGGACTTAATCTCGCCCTTGCCCTCTGCGTAGCATAGGGCGAGATAAAATCCCTTATTTATTTATCGCAGAGAATAATTTTTATAGGTTCTAAATATAGGTTAGAAGGGCTATTTGTCCCTGTCAAACAAGTTAAGGATAGCTAACCCATTCTTCAAACTGGTTGATATTATTAAGGTTCCTGTACTCCCAAATTATATCCAGATACTCGCTTTCGGCTTTATACCGGCATTTCCGTAGTTTTTTCCGTTTTTTAGCGCAATGTTTCTTACATAATTTTACTTGTTTCTCGTATTTTTTACAGCTTCGTAAGGGGTGGTTTAAGATAGGGTCATTATCGTACGCCAGGGCGGGACCCGCCAAAAAGGATAAAATCAAAATAAGTGTTCCTGATAGTTTCCAGGCTGCCATATATGATAAATTAGCGTATACTCCCTGATTCTACCGAACTTATCGGCGAAAGACCTATGTGAAACGGCGTTTTCCCCTACTTTTTTAATCAGCATTTTTTCGCCTACGTACTGAACCCATAGCTCCTTGCCCTCAAACTTATCCGGTACGGCGACTAACGGCTCCCTACCGAAAAATCCTAGTTTCCACGCCGGAATCAGAGCTTTGATTTTATAGGTCTTTTTCATTCGTATCCGTTATTGATCTTTACGGGAACACGTTACGCCGGATTTTCCGCTTTGTCAAGCCATTTACGGCTTCTATACCGGTCTTTTAGTTCGGCTAGTTTACCTTTATTCCACATACTCGTCTTTGAGAAGTAGCCGGTTACCCGTGTAATAGCGTAGACGTTTTCGCTATTACATTTGGGGCAGTGAGTAATCAGTTCTGGTTTTTTTTGGTTTGTTTCCATATGAGGACGGGCGGACTTGAACCACCCCACCTAGGTAAATAATGAAACCTAGGAGAAAGCCAATGTCCTCACCTTTTTCGTAACGTACCGAAAATGGTTATTTCTTACCGTATTTTTTTAATTGTTCCTTTGACCCGTAGAAAATATCCAGATCCACGTTCCCGCTAATTCCGTTTATTCTCCCTCGGCTAGTGTACTGCCAAATAGCGTAGTTATTCCAGCTCCCTGATGACGGTTTGAACGAAGTCATTAAATACCCCGTGTTTAACCCGTAGCGTGCCGCCCAAAGTCCGTAGTTATTATCTGAAACCGGCTTCCAGTTGTTTGACTTTAAATAGCTGTGGCTCAAATAAACCATCGGCTTAAACTCGCATAACCGCTCCAGCTCTTTTAAGAAAGTCAGACACCAAGGGACGGGGTTAGCGATTTTGATTTCAAAGTCTAAAACCAAAAACTCGCCTTTCCTAATGTCGTTCTTGACCGTGTTATAAAAAAAAGACGCTTCTTTTTTAGCGCCATTTCCCCTTGCGAAGTGGTAAGCCCCGACAACCATATTATAATTCCTCGCCATTAACCGTCTTTTTTGGAATTTCGGGTCTTTGAAAGTCAGCCCCTCGGTAGCTTTTAGGATTATGAAGTCTTTGAAAGATAGAGCCGCCCAGCTATAAATCTCTTTTGCGTGGTGGAGGTCTACCCCGTAAATAGTTGACATATTTTTTGGTAAATTATTATTACTAACGGGATTACAAAAACAAGAATAACTACTAAAGACCAAGCCCAGATTATGATTTTATCCGCTCTGGTTATCGGGTCATATAAATCGCTAGAAGTTATCCGGCAAAGATTTTTTTTTGGGCGGGACATATTCGTGATCTGTAGGAACAAGCTTATAATATTTTTTTGGGTTCTCTTTTGCTTTTTGGATATAGCTCGCTGCGCCTTTTACGGTAAGGAACATCAGGAACAGGATTACCGCTAACGCTATCAGTAGGAATTTAACGTAAAACCCTGATTTTAATTTGCTACGCAAATAAGTGGCTTAAATTTTATTACCCCCTCACGCTTCCATATTTGACCTCTGACGGGGGTTTAGTACCGGAGTAGTACTTAGATAGCTCTACTCATTTTTACCCCCTAATTTCTGAAGGGCGTTCGCTCCGGAGAAAATACCCACAAGCCATAGTAAACCCTCTTTTAATTCTTCGGTAGTGATCTGACCGGTAACTGCCATAACCCCGAAGATAAGGGCAAAAATCACGCACAAAACAAATTTGCGACCGCCTAGTTGCTCAATACTCATTTTTTTGTTTTAATGTTAAATTCAATGAATTTACGTACTACATTAGATAATCCCCGTATTCCCCTCATACCGAGTACTCCGCCTGAACCGGCTATTATCGTTAGTAAGTAAGGGTTCTCCCCAAGAATATAGCAACCGACAAACCCGAATATAAGGCCGGAAAAGCCCCCGATAAAGGCTTGTACTATGAGGTGCCGGTATGATAACGGCTTATCACAGTTCTCACCGGCATCAAGGGCGTTAACCAGCCCGCCTAATAAACCTATGAGAACCACGAGACCTACTATTTGCTTATCAAGCTTATCCATATCACTTATTTAGTTTTTATTTTAATTATACGCCCCGTTTACTTGGCTAACTGGTTGACCGCCTGATTATCTTTTTCCGAAGCCTCTTTACGCTTATATTCAAAGCCGTACTTTTTGAATACTGTATCCTTAATTGCGTTCTTCGCTTTGGTTAATACCTGCTGCTTCTGGTTATCGTTCATTTTCTTATACCGGTCGTCTCGGGTAATTCCCCTGATTTTTTCTGAAGCTAACCGGTTATATTCAGTGTTCGCTTGATTAAATTTATCTTTGCCTACCTTATCCCTAAACTGGGTCAGCTCCGCACCGGGGTTATTGTTCCAGTTAGCCGAAACCGGCATCATCGTATTAACCGAAATCCCAATAGCGTCAGCGATTGTGGCGATAATCATATTCGCCGAGTTCGGGTCTTGGTTCATTTCAATTATATTTGAAACCATCATCGGAGTAAAAGCCTCATACGCTTGGGTAGATAAGGTAGGGACTGCCCCGCTGAACGTACGCCCTTTAGCCCTGTCAATTAAAGCCCTGCCTAAAGGAGACGCCTTACCCGACCAGAAATCCACGAATACCTGAAACCGGTCAGGTGCGCCGTAATCTTTCCCCAGCTGTGTGATTTTACCGGAAGTCGTACTTTTTTGCTGGTTAGTAAGCTGTTTGGCGATTTGGGTAACTATCCCTCCGACTCCGCCGGTAATATCAAACGTAGTATCGCCTATCTTAATTTTTCCGGCGTTAGAGCTTCTTGGGTCCCACTCAACGCTATCAGGCCATAATGTATCCGCTAGAGTCATTAGCCCGATTGTTGAAGCAAAAGTACGGAACACGTTTTTGGCGGCTTCTTTTCTCGCAAATCCGGTTGATAGTTCAGTCCCGAAGCTATGGGCGGTAAGTTTGTCCCAGTTGGATTTTAGAAATTTAATTGAGAAAAAAGCGGCGTTGATTTCTTTTTGCGCCGAACCGAGAAAGGCAGGTAATTTTCCTCTACCGGTAAGCGAGTTAGCTAACATACCTAAATCTTCCGCTACTTCCTTTTGGAACACGTCTAGCCCGTTCTTTTCCGCTTTGGCTACCAGCTTATCAAAAATGTCCGCCCTTAGCCGTAAAGCCGAACCGTTGTAGGCAGTTTCCGAAGCCTTATATAGTCTTCTGAATACCGGTATTTTTTCAGGAAATGATGAAGGAAAAGCTTCTTCTGAATTTAATTCAACGTCTAGTCTGGCTTTGCGGTAAAGCCCGTTTAATGCGTTCTTACGCGAGCGTATATCCCCCTTAATCAGAAGCATAGCGTCTTCACCTTTTAATTCCTTACCTATCCACTTCCACGAATTTAAGAATGTTTTTGTCCACTCAACGGGGTGGTTAGTAAGAGCCCAAAGCCCCTGCCTCAAATGGAAAGAGTTATCTAATGTAGCAACCATTGACTTCATTACGCCGGAAAGGTCAAACACCGCTTGCCAAGGCTTCTTTAGATAATCCCGATAAGCCATAGCTCTAGCCCTGTTTTTTAGGTCAGCAACATAGCGGGTTAGAAGCTCGTCAGCTATACCGTATTTATAGGCTGTGTCTTTACTAGAGAACTCAAATGTTTTCGGGTTCATCTTTTCTCTTAGCTTAACTACATTATTTGAAAGCTCTACGATCTGCTGGGTTTCTTCGTGGCTTATCCCCATACCCAAACGGGTATTTACCAAATCCTTCAAAAATTCCTTCTCGGTTTTGGCGTTAAGGATACTATTCGGGTCAGCCGACATTTTTTCAATCCTCGCTACCAAATCAGTACGGACTTCCGGCTTAATCCCCGTAACTTCTTTAGCCCAGTTCAAAATGGCGTTCCACTTATATTTTTGGAGCATTTTGCTTTCAAACAGGGCGTTTACGTTAGTAGCGTTTTCTTCGTCAAGGAATTTGGTAAAGACATTATGCCGTTCTTCACTTGTCATAGTAGCTAGTTTTTCGGGATCTACGTCTCCACTCGCTAACCGCTTCTTGAACTCCCCCGCTAATTTTGGTATAAGGCAGTATTTTCCCATAGTTAGGCTTTACATTTTATTTCTTCAAGGAAAGTCATCCAGTCCTTTTTATCCGGTAATCCCTTCCTGACTTTCTCTTTTAAGCTACCTAGAATTTCTTTCTTTTTCTCATTTAGTTTAGCCCCAAACCTTTCTTCGGCTTTCTTTTGGCGGGCTTTTACCACTTCACGGATATTATCGGGAGCCGAATAAGGGTTACGTTCCGCTAACATTCTTAATCGCTGACCCATTTCGGTTGACTCACCTACTAGCTTTGACTCGGTAGCTAGACGGCGCAGAAGCTCTACGTCCTTGTTCTGTATAGCATGTTCCTCAACCGCTACCAAAACCGACTCCGGCTTCAAATTCCCTTTCGGCCTCTCATCTCCCATCGCTATTCTGATAGCCCGTTCGGGGTCGTTTAGTACTAGCTCGGTAGCTTTTTTGGCTTGTTCTTTCACAATCATCTTATCGTAATCGGGTAATTCCTTAAAGCGCCGGTCAAATCCGGCAATCAGTTTGCTCCTGACCGCCTTTGACTTAATCCCCTTGGCTAATTTAGAAACCCCTATGGTTGATTCATAAGTGATTTTCGGTTCAGCCTTTGGCTTAATGAACGTATTAAATTTATCCGGTATTTCCGCTTTGACCTTATAAATCCCAATCGCCAATTTGTCTTTAGCTGCCGGTTTAACTAGGTACTTTTTAGCTTCGCTTACCGGAATATCAGATACTATTTTGGTTTCGTTAGCCATACCCCTTTGGATATGCTCGTCCAGCTTGGTATCCACGAATGCTCCGGCTCCTATAGTCTTCTCGTCCCCGCCGGTAGTATGGTAAATCCTAATAGTATTCTTTGGTTTTTCGGGAGCTTTGGCTACTACTTCGTAATTAGCTTTGTTTTCGGGGGTTTTCAACAGTTCCTGTTTCACTTTCGGCTTATTCTCGGCTTCTATCTTTTTGCTTATCTCTTTGGGTTCAATTTTACCGGCTTTTCCGGTAGTAACGGTTTTTACCGGCTTTTCCGGTAGCTGGTCTAATTTAATCGCTAGTTTCTCTACCCGTTTAGCTAGGTTAGGGGCTTTAGATTTGGCTTCTTCGTCGGTTAGGACTTGCCTGATTGCGGAAGTCAGGTCATTCTTATAACTCTTACCCGCCCCCTTGGTAAGTTCGGCTACTTCCCCTACTATAGTTGGGTTATTCTTACTAACCAACGCTTGCGTAAGCGAGTTAAGCGTTTTTTTATTCTTTAGTTCATTTTGAATTTTAACGAAGTCGTCTACCGTACCGCCCTTTTTCACCTTATCTCTTAATATCGCCTTCTGGGTTTCAGTCAGCTCGCCTAACCGGTTTTCGGCTTCAATTAAGGCTTTTGATACTTTGTTTTCCGATAAGGTTCGGGTAATTTTACTAGCCCCTTCCATTACCCCGCCGGTAGCCGCCCCTAACGCCCCGCCGACTATTGCTCCGGTTAGTCCGGAACGGATTATATCAGACCTGGTAGCTTCTTTATTTTCTTTCAGTTCGCCGCCTATACCGAACAGCCCGCCAATCCCCGCTCCCTCTAGCCCCCCGATAGCTACTTTCGCCCCTAGTCCTGCGGCTTTGGCTGCGCCTCCGATTGGAATTACCGTACCTAATTCGCCGGCGACCCCTAATGCCTCCCCAATCATCTGTTTATTAGTCATATTCGTAACCTCTTTGTTGGCTACCTCGTTAACTATGTTCTGGTTCTGTATTAAAAGCTGCTTAATCCGGCGGTTAACTTGGTTTAGTTGGTTCTGGTCGGTTATCCCTTTTTTGGCTCGGATAAGCTGTACTAACTCATTATTGTTTTGGTTTTGGACTTGTAATAGGGCTTCATTAGTGTGTTCCGGTCTTTCACCTACCCCCAAATGGTAAAGCCAGTCGGAAGTATTACTTGTCATCATATTGGCTAGGGCTGACGGGGCTTGCTGAAGCGTACCTAATACCCCGTTCTGCTGGAAACTTTGCTTGACCGCCCCGAAAACTCCCCTACCCGTATTAACTACGTCGCTTAAAGCCGTCCTGATTGGGTGTTCTTGGCGGTAAAGGATTTCGTCCTGTTTAGATTTTATTTCGTCCTGTATCCGTTGCTGCTCCTCGCTTTGGATTTCCAGCTTACGCTCGTTTATCCTCCTATTTGCGTACTCAAAAAACTCCCTGTCGTCGTCACTGATTTGGGGCTTGCGTTTGTTGAGTTTTGGGCTAGTAGATAAGTTAATCCTGAAAGGCATTTATTTTTTCTTATATTTTACGCTGATATCGTCTTCGTTTACGTACTGCTCAAAGTAATCCGTAAAGTCGGTAGCGCTTAATCCTTTGTCTTTCCACCACCGGAGGGCTTTGTTCCAATCTTTCGGATTAACGAACCCGTCCCTTCCCTTTACTCCGTCAAAGAACTTATTAACCGTTTTCTTTGTGTCTGACCTTAACTGCTTTTTGACTTCGTCAGCCGACTTTTTTGGCTGGTAGTTACTAAATAGGTTCTTGACCCGCCAATCTTCGCCGTTCTTCCACTTTTTAACTAGCTTTTTCCAGTTAGCGGTCTTTTCGTTCATAGTTTTGCCTGGAGCGTCAGACAGTCTCGGCTTAGGGATTACGTTAGGGTTAGACCGGCTAGCCTTACTGGTTCCCGCTGACGACTTCATAAGCGAGCCGTTACCTACTTCCGCTTTGTAAATCCCCTCAATAATTTTATTCTGTACCTCTTTGCTGGCTTTTCTAAACTGTTCGTTATTAGTAACCCCGTATTTAGCTAATACGCTTTTTCCGGTAGACTTGATATACCACCCTTGGATGGCGTTTGAGCCGGATAGGATAGCCCGTGCGCCTTCTACGGCGTTACCTTGAATCTTAATCGTCTTCATTTTAGGATTATCGGGGAAGCTATCACCATAAGTCCACTTAATCCCCGCTTTATCCAGGGCGTTAGTAAATTGGTTTTTACCTCCCGCAGAAACGGCGGCTGCAATCGGGTTATTGTTCCGGTCAGTTCTATACCCTTGCGCCGGACCGCCGCTACTAAAACCCGACAAAGCTCCTTCTGATAAAGAAGCCGCAGCGTCAGGATACCCCATATCCGATAATGTTTTGGCTGCGCTGATCTGTGTAGAGAAGTCGGAACGCCCACTTTCGGTATCCCTTGAAGCTATCTGTGAGTAAATATCGGCGATATTAGCGTTTTTTGCGTCTAGGTCAAGCTTCCACCCCTGTTCCGTATAGGCAACTTGCTGGGCAAAGTAATCTTTTAGCTCCTTCTTCTGTTTACTACCCCACTTTTTCGGGATATACCCAAATATTGAGGCGTAAAGCTCAAGGTTCTTCTGCTTATTATTCTTCTCAATCTGATTATCAATGTCTTTCGCTACCTTTGCCAGTCCGGAAGAAATATCATCTTTTTCCACATCTATCTTGGCCTGCGGGTGAGCCGAAGCCAGTTCTAATAAGTACGACTGGGTATTTTTCTTCTTGACCGAACCGGCTACCTTTGAGGCAACCGTAGTCCAGCTATCGCTCGGTAGGATACCAGCGTCAGGGTATTCCATTAGGTAGGGGCGCTTCGCTTCCCACTCGGAAGCCCTGATGTTATAGCGGTTATTGGCTTCCTCTTGGGCGGCCTGTAGGTTTGCCAAAGCGACTTGGGCTTCCCTGGCTATACCGCTTCGGCTTATGTCTCTTTGCTCTTGGGTTTGGGCTTCAATCCCCCGTAACTTATTCATAACTAGGGGCTGGTTCATAATATCAGCGGTTTGTTTTTCGGTGGCCGTATCAAATTCATTAAGCTGCTTAAATAAGTCCCCGTATTTGGTAGTAAGGTCTGGTATTTTCATTTCAGTTTGGATTTGGTCCCGAATACCCATTAAATCATCAGGGGCGGGGTTAGGCGTACCGGTAGCCGCCGCCGCTACGGTCGGGGCGGCGTAAGCCTGCTTGGGGTTAAAGAAATCAGGCATTTCTTTAATACCGTATTTGTTCCACCACTCCTCTACGTTTTTGGCGTAATATTTATTAGCCCCGACATCTGGGCGGGCTTGTAATATCTGCGCTTCTTGCTCTTGTGATATATCTTGTTTTGCCATCTCTTTTGATTATTTATTTATATTATAGGCGCATTTTACCCGTTAGCTTTGTTAATCTTTGTCCACGGGTCGCTACCGGAAGCCTTATTTATTTTAGTATAGGAAGTGGCTGACGGTTTGGCGATCTTCGTATAGGCGGTAGCTACGGCTTTAGCTATCTTACTCCAGAACTGGATTATCCCGTTCAAAAAGATTTTAGTAGATACGGTTATGGCGATTGTTTCGGTAATCAAAGTTCTGGCGAAACTCATAGTCCTAGAAATTGAGTCGGTAATTATTGCGTTATCGGATATTACCCGACTGAATAAGCGGGTAGCGACTTCGGAAGCGGTAGTAATTACGTTATTTGAAATTACCTTGCCGACCGTCCTGATTAAGCTGACTGTTACCCTAATTGTTTCGGTTAATAGCTTTGACCCGATAGCTTCTACCGAAGCGGTTACTTTCAGGCTATCGGCGGGCAAAGTCCGGCTAGTCTGGGCTGATTTGCTATCCGTCCCGATTATGTTATTTGAGATATAATGGGCTATGCTTCGGATTATTGTTTCGGTTACTTTTATAGTTTCAATCAGTCCTTTCCCGCCCTGCTTTATAAGCGAATCGGTTACGGCGTAAGCGTCTGACAATATTTTCCCGCCTTGATTGCTAATAGAATCGGTAACTTTGGCAGTATCAATACTTAAAATTCGCTGGATGGCTTTTTGAATTGAAGCCGTAATATTTATTTCTTCAGTTAATAGCTTCACTTTCCCAGCGATAGTATCAAAATCTTCAATTAAGCTTAAGGTTTCGGATACCAAAGTTCTAGTGAACCCTTTAATTAAGGAAGCGGTCAAAACCACATTTTCAGAAATTACCTTTACTCCGTCCTTGATATAGGAAGCCGTGACAATAATATTCTCGCTAAATCTTTTTGTGGTGGCGACTAACCCGTCAGCCGTGATTACTTCTAAAGTTATGTTTTGTAAGAACCCTCTAATCATTGAACTCAATTTTGAAGCCGTTATAACAACATTATCGGTTTGAATAGCCGAGTTCCTAATATTTACTCTTTGGCGGTCGCCGTATGGGAAGGTAGCGTATGGTGAAATCCCGAACATTTTTCTTTAGTTAGTTATTATTTTCTTTTTGCTTGCTTGTGCTCTTCGTATTCTTTGGTTTTTACTGTTTCCTCCATGCTGGAAAGGTTAATTATTAGTCGTTAAAAAATGTCATTGTAGATGTATTTTTTGAGGGAGTTAGGCCGTTCTTTTCCACATATAGACTGTGATATATGGCTGTAAGTTGTTGTGGGCACTACCAGAACCTTTCACGCGTATTTTGGTATTACCCGCATTGCTAGTATTGGGAAATTCCGTGACTGGTCGTCCAAAATATCCTGCCCCACTTGCTCCACCTGTTCCATAAATCGGATACCAGTTACTTCCATCATAAACCTCAATCTCAGTAGCGGGAAGCTGTGCGTCAGTCAATGTATGTGTTTTCGCTCCGCCTGTTTCTTCAGCTGTGTCAAACTCAGTTTCACCAGAGCTAAAACCAACGGGAACACGTCCTGCCCCAAACGCCGTCCAAGTTCCAAATCCAAAAAGAGTGGCAGGATTAGTATTGTCTGTAGCGTTAATATATATTGAACCAACCGGATAGATAATCGGCATAAAATAACTTTTCAGCGTCGCCTTTATATTCGCCCAAGTAATTTTCTTGAGAACCGCGTCCACCGCGTCATAAAATCCCCACTCGTCAGCGTCAAGGGGGGTGTCGGCAGTCAATTCGTCAATCATAATTGCGGTGTTCAAATCGTCTCTGAACTTTTTAGTGGGAGTCAGTGCCATATGATAGGTTTTGCCGGCCTCATTTTTGGTAGAAGCTCCGCTTGACTCCTGATTA
>Ga0172371_10005063_pt1 | contig 19663 bp, 22 predicted proteins | sample Lak12m_FD_114543 | JGI IMG/M metagenome (GOLD analysis project Ga0172371, IMG submission 114543) | Freshwater microbial communities from Kabuno Bay, South-Kivu, Congo - kab_022012_12m | ecosystem: Environmental > Aquatic > Freshwater > Lake | place: Democratic Republic of the Congo: South-Kivu... | reverse complement strand
TGAGAATTATCCTTCCTAAAGAACTAATCAACGACAAAGAACTAACAATCTCAGGCGAAAAGGCAAGATATCTGATTTCTGTGCTCAGGTGCAATGCAGGGGATGAACTTCAGGTCTTTGACGACGGGGGGAGTTTTTACAAGGCAAAGGTTTCAGGAATAGAAAATAAAAAAGTAATCATAGATTTGATTAAAAAGGTTTCATTGGATACCGAATCGCCATTGGACCTCGTGCTCGTTCAGGGGATTCTAAAGGGTGAGAAAATGGACTGGGTTATTCAGAAAACTACGGAGCTCGGCGTCAAAGAGATAATCCCTGCCATTACTGAAAGAAGCCAGGTTAGGGAGACAAGAAAGATTTCAAGATGGAGAAAGATCGCAGAAGAGGCGTCAAAACAAAGCGGGAGAAGCATAATCCCGATGATTCACGAGCCAGTGGAATTTAGCTCATGGCTCATGACTGATAGCACAGAGCATCTAAATGGTTTTATCTTTTGGGAAGAAGGGGGCTTGCCTTTGAAAGAAGCAGTTAATCAAATGCCGATTCACCCATTCACCAATTCACCGATTCACCTTTTTATCGGCCCTGAAGGCGGGTTTAGCAAAGATGAAGTTAGGCTTGCAGAACATAGAGGACTTATTGCCGCATCTTTGGGAAAACGCATCCTTCGCTCGGAAACAGCGGCAATTTCGGCAGTTGCGCTTGCTCAGTTTTTAATGGGAGACCTCAACAATAACGGTGAATCGGTGAATTGGTGAATGGGTGAATGGGCATAAAGCCCAAAGACTATCTAATCTTCTTTTTCGTTTATGGAAATTATACCCTCAACGGGGATTGCTATCCAGCCTGATTCAGCCTCAATATAAACAGTGTCTTCGCCGATTTCGATAAGTTTGCCGATGTAGGCAGTCTCGACGGTTAAAACCTTAACAATCTTTCCAATAAGATCTTGCATCTAATCTCCTTAATATTTATCATTAATATTTGTCATTTATAATATCCGGCAGGGAATAGTATTTGAGCGGTTTTATCCCGCTCCGCTTCAGCAGACGGGATGCCTCGGAGGGCGAAGCCCGAGAATGAGCAAAAATACTATTTCCTGTCGATCTAAATTGTAATGAACGTTTTCATGCCTTCTTTTTTTTATGAATCCTCACAGGCGTTCCCCTGAAAGAGAATCTGTCTCTCAGGCATTTTTCTATATATCTAATATATGAATCTTTTATTCCGGCAGGATAATTGCTGAACATAACGAATGACGGCGGCTCTATGCTTGTCTGCGTCATATAAAAAACCTTTACCTGCCTGCCTTTGTATAAGGGTAGATGAGTGCGCTTTGTCGCGTCTATTAAGAACCGGTTCATCTCTCCTGTGCTTATTCTTTTTTCCCTTTCACTGGTTATCTCATCAATTACAGGGAATATTTTTGTAATCCGTTTTTTTTCAATCCCCGATGTCGTAATCACCGGGGCATAATTTAGAAACCACATTGTTCTCTCGAGTTCTGAAAAGAGCTTTTTATACGCAGCTTCTGGTTCAGGCACAATATCCCACTTGTTGAGAAGGAAGATAGCGCCTTTTGCGCAGCTTTCGACAATGCCTGCAATCTTCTGATCCTGTTCGGTTATTCCGCTGGACGCATCAAGGACTATGCATGCGACATCGCATCTCTCTATGCTTTTCATTGCTTTTACCACCGAAAACTTTTCCACGGAAAATTCGATTTTGCCTCTCTTCCTTATGCCCGCAGTGTCTATAAAAAGATATTTCTTTTTATGATATACGCAGAGCGAATCAACGGGATCGCGTGTTGTGCCGGGCGCGGGGCTTACAATCATCCTTTTTTTCCCGAGAAGGGCATTCACGAGCGTTGACTTTCCGACGTTCGGCCTGCCTACAACGGCTATTTTCGGATAGGTGATTTCTTCTTTCCCTGCAGGAGGCAGCATTGCTACGACCTTGTCCATAAATTCATTGAACTCATAACCTGTCGCTGCCGATACTGGGAGCAACTCATCAACGCCTAAGGCATAAAAATCATAGAGCCTTTCTTCCCGCGCGGGCGTGTCTATCTTGTTCACAACCGAGAGCACTTTTTTCCCCGAGGCGCGCAGGGTTCTCGAAAGTTCACTGTCTGCCGGCGTGAGCCCTTCTTTGCCGTCAAGCAGATGAATTATGATGTCAGCTTCCTCAATGGCAAAAAGGGCCTGTTCTTTCATCTGCAGAAATACATCATCTGCGGGCGCTGGATAAAATCCTCCTGTATCAACTGCTATAAATGTCTTGCCTTCCCATTCTGCCTCCATATAATTCCTGTCCCGCGTCACATTCGGGAGGTTTTCAACAATAGCGGCAGAAGAACCAACCATTTTGTTAAAGAGCGTGGATTTGCCGACATTTGCCCTTCCGACTATTACAATAAAAGGTTTCGCCATAGGTGTTTTAATTTTACACTAAAACAGACATTCTCGCCTGATATCATGAATAAGGTTGAAAATTTTCTGTTGACTGCCGTGATTAGCGTATCTTATTATAAGAGCAACGGTTTGTTGCATTCTGCCTTGTGAAATTCTGTCATAAGAGGATGGTAATGTCTCTAAAATTTAAGGTTATCGCAGTTATAGCAATAGCGCTGTTTCTAACAATAGGCTTATCCACCTTTATCGCCATGTCCCGAGAAAGACCTTTTGTATTTCTCAATATTATCATACTGGTTATAGTAGCGGCTATTCTAAGTCTTATATTCTCAAAGGCAAAAGCTGCCCTGGAACACCAGAAAACGCTGGAAGGATTAAATGCTCAGTTTCAGTTCAGGATAACCGAGGTCGAGAAGGCAAACATGACTGTCATGGAGCTTTCAGAAGAGATAAAGTCAAAAAACATAGGGCTCGAAAAAATGGTAGAAAGGCATAAGCGGATAAACGAGATAGGGAAGACCTTAAATTCCGTCATTGAGACAGGGGAACTGATGAAGCTGACAATAAAGACAACCTCTGAATTGCTGCATGCTGAAAGAGGGACAATTTATTTAAAGCACTATGAAAAGCCGCCAATGACATTGAAATATCAGCATGGGCTCGGTTTCGAGGATTTTAGTGGAATGCCGTTGGATTTTAAGCATTGGTATAAGGATCTTATGCAAGGCGGTAAGCCTATGATAATGCGGAAACAAGATGCCCGTGAGGATGATAGCATAGGGTTCAATACCTCTGCCATAGGGGTTCCCCTTAAGCTGAAAGGACAGTCGGTGGGCGCGGTGCTTTTTGAGGATAAACTTGACGGGGCGCATTTTACGGATGACGAGCTCGAACTGCTCCTGATAATTTCAAACCACGCGGTGGGGGCAATAGAAACTGCATGGTTATATGAAAAAGTTAAGCATAATTATTTTTCAACAATCCATTCGCTGGTAAACGCTCTTGAGGCAAGCGACAGATATACAAAAGGGCATTCTGAAAGGGTAAGGTATCTATCTCTTGAACTTGGTAAACATATAGGGCTTGAACCCAGAGAGCTCGAGGTGCTTGAACACGCAGCGGTTCTTCATGACATCGGCAAGATAGGCATAGACTCAGGGGTTCTGCATAAGGAAGGCAGGCTCACTGAGAGCGAGCTTTCCATCATAAAAACCCATCCGCTTATTGGCGATGAAATACTGGGGCCGATTAACACTCTCGATGGAGTAAGAACAACTATCATACAGCATCACGAAAGATATGACGGAAGAGGGTATCCGCACGGTATCCTTGGAGAAAATATTTCGCTTATGGCAAGGATACTTGCTGTTGTTGATACGTTTGACGCCATGATGACAGACAGGCCTTACAGAAAAGCATTCCCCTTATACAAGGCAAAAGAAGAACTGAGATACGGGACAGGATCACAATTTGACCCGCAGATTGCGAATGCCTTTCTCGATATGCTTGAAGAAAGAAAAGAAGATCTGCTGGCGTCTGCAGGTTATGATTTAGCGTTGCCGCAATAGAGAGCTACGAGACCTCGAATATAAATTCAATCTCAACAGGAGAGTCAAGGGGAAGAATATTCACGCCGACAGCAGCGCGCGCGTGTTTTCCCGCCTCGCCAAAAATTTCAACCATCAGGTCGGATGCCGCATTCATGATGTCTGGTTGTCCTGTGAAAGCAGGCGCAGATGATATATAGCCTGTTATTTTTACGCACCTTCTGACCCTGTTCAGGCTTCCGAGATTGGATTTTAAGATTGCCAGGGCATTGATAGCCGCTGTTTTTGCAGCTTGTTTTGCCTCGTCAACACTCACCTTTTCTCCGACTCTTCCCTGTCTTATAAGTTTTCCTTCCACTAAAGGAAGCATGCCGCTAAGAAAAGCAAGGCTGCCTGTTTTCACAAACGGCACATAAGAGCCAATGGGTTTAGGAGCTTCAGGAAGCTCAATACCTAATGCCTTAATTTTCTCTTCAGGCGACATTATAGTCCTAATTCTTCCGGCGTCCCGATTCTTCCCAGAACTGCCGATGCTGCGGCTACCGCTGGATTTGACAGATATACCTCGCTCTCAGGATGCCCCATCCTTCCGACAAAATTTCTATTGGTTGTTGCCAGCGCCCTTTCTCCTTTTGCAAGGATTCCCATGTGCCCGCCAAGACACGGCCCGCACGTAGGCGTTGAGACAACAGCCTCTGCGTCAATAAATATATCAAGCAGTTTTTCCTTCATTGCCTGTTTATAAATCAACTGCGTTGCCGGAATGACTATCAGCCTTATATTCGGATTAACCTTTCTGCCTTTGATGACCTCCGCGGCCTCTCTTAAGTCTTCAAGCCGGCCGTTTGTGCATGAGCCTATGACAACCTGATCTATTGTCACCGAAGATAATTCGGCAGCCGGTTTTGTGTTTGACGGCAGATGAGGGCATGAAACAGTCAAAGGTATCTTTGAGCAATCGTATTCCTTGACTGCAATATATCTTGATTTTTTGCCGGACTTATAAAATTGAAATTCCCTCTTCGCCCTTCCTTTCACATATTTCTTTGTTATCTTATCAGGCACTATTATTCCACTCTTGCCGCCTGCCTCGATAGCCATATTGCACATTGTAAGCCTTCCATACATAGGAAGATTATCGATTGCCTCTCCTTCGAACTCCATTGCCATATATAAGGCTCCGTCAACTCCGATGTCGCCGATTGTATGCAGTATTAAATCCTTGCCTCCGACCCATTTATTAAGTTTTCCTTGATATATGAACTTCATCGACTCGGGGACCTTGAACCAGCACTCTCCTGTTGCCATTGCGGATGCCACATCCGTTGAGCCGACGCCTGTTGAAAATGCGCCAAGCGCGCCGTATGTGCACGTATGGCTATCAGCGCCTATGATTAAATCTCCGGGCACAACAAGCCCCTGCTCCGGCAGAAGAGCATGTTCAACCCCCATTCTCCCAACTTCAAAATAAAGGCCAAGATTATATCCTTTTGAAAATTCCCTGAGCATCTTACACTGTTCGGCAGCCTTTATGTCTTTCTGCGGAGCGAAATGATCGGGTATAAAGACTATGCGATTTTTATCAAAAACATCTTTTGCGCCTATTTTTTTGAATTCCTGAATTGCAATGGGCGCAGTGATATCATTTGCAAGCACTAAATCTACCTTTGCATTAATCAACTCCCCGGGCTCGACTTTTTTCTTTCCTGCGTGAGCCGCAAGTATTTTTTCTGTGATAGTCATTTATCCTCCGAAGAATTCAGCTTTTAAAAATATTATTATATATTTACTTAAGGAGAATTGACAAGGGACGCTTGTTAATATCGCGCTTATCGGGTTTTCAGGCCGTGGGAAGGTTATTTTAAAGTAAATTTTTATTAAAGGCCCGGCAACTGACGCTTAAAAATTTTTCGGAAATGGAATCCGTAAATCGTAAGGGTGATCGCAAGGGGAAAAAGCCGCGGACGACGGAATAAAGACCAGAAAAAGAGTTTCCAGTAATAGAATCTCTCCCTTCCTATTATCCCGAGACGAAAAACTGATTTGAGGCCTGCCTTAAGGTGGTCGAATCTGAAATGGAACGTCTTTGCCTGCGCAGGCTTATACTCTTTTAAGAATTTTTTAACTCGCGCATAGTAATGCCTTGGAGCATAAATAGTGTGAACAATTTTCCTGTATCCGCTGATGAGTGTTTCAGCGCTCATCTTAGGTTTAAAATTAATCGAGAAATCAGTATTGTCTCCGGACGACGCATTTAACAACCTGCCTTCTTTTTTAAGACGATGATAGAGTTTAGTGCCGTGCGGGGCATTCAACAATCCGACCATTGCGGTGGCAATCCCGCTTTCCTGTATAAATCCGATAAGCCGTTCAAAGATAGACGCCGGGTCTTTATCGAACCCGACAATGAATCCTGCCTGAACCTCCAATCCCGATTTCTGGATTTTCTTGACGCAGGCTATCAGGTCGCGGTTTTTGTTTTGAACTTTGCTGCATTCAGCCAGGCTTTCTTCATTCGGAGTCTCAATCCCGATAAAAACCGTATCAAAGCCGGCATGAACCATTAATTGCATTAGTTCTGCATCATCGGAAAGGTTAATGGACGCCTCGGTGGAAAGGGTGAACGGGTGATTTCTCTTTTTCATCCATTCAATGATAGCAGGGAGGATTTCCTTTTTTAATTTCACCTTGTTACCGATAAAGTTGTCATCCACAAAGAATACGCCGCCTTTCCATCCGTGCCGGTAAAGGCTTTCGAGTTCCGCCACTATCTGCTCTTTTTCTTTTGTCCGGGGCACGCGCCCGTAGAGCACAGTGATGTTGCAGAATTCGCAATCAAACGGGCACCCCCGGGAATACTGGATATTCATTGACGCATATTTTTTTAAATTCGCAAGTTTCCATAGCGGCAGCGGGGTATTGGTGAGGTCTGCGCGTTGATTGGAAGTATAAAGATGTTTAGCCTGTCCTTTTCTCAAATCATCGAGGAAAGCCGGAAGGGTTATTTCAGCTTCATCGAGCACAAAATGATCCACGTCTTCCTCAAACTCTTCACTGACGGCTGTGAACAATGGCCCGCCGGCAACAACCTTAATTCCGAGCGACTTGCATCTGCCGAGCACTGTTTTTACCGATTCTTTCTGAATCGACATGGCACTGATAAAGACGTAATCGGCCCATAGGAGGTCTTTGTCATGCAAGGGTTCAACATTCATATCCACAAGTCTTTTTCCCCATTTCAGGGGAAGCATTGATGCTATGGTCAATAGTCCCAAGGGGGGAAGGCTTGCCTTTTTTGAAATGAATTTTAAGGCGTGTTTAAAGCCCCAGAATGTATCAGGGTATTTCGGATAGACAAGAAGGATTTTCATGGGAATGCTTCATTATAACATAAGCAAGGCATGTATTTTCTGAAAAATGGTTTTTGAAAATGCAGGATAGAATATTTTATTGATTTTTATTTTTTCCTTGCGACAAGCTTATTCAGCGCATTTATATACGCCTTTGCCGCCGCGACAATAATATCAGTGTCAGCCCCGCTGCCTCTTACGTTCTTTCCGTTTTCTTCAAGCGATACAACAACTTCTCCGAGCGCGTCTGTTCCGCCCGTGATGCTTTTCACCTCAAATCTGAGAAGTTTGCTCTTTGTCTTTGTAACAGCCGCGATTGCCTTATATGTTGCGTCAACAGGGCCGTCGCCCTTTGCGGTTTTCTGCACTATCTTGCCTTTAACCTTCATCTTCAGCGCAGCCTTTGGCGCTATATTCATTCCGCTGGATACCGAGAGATTGAGCAGGGCATAAGTCTCGGGGATCTTTGAGAACTCTTCAGAGACAAGAGTCTCGATATCCTCGTCGAATATTTGCTTTTTCTGATCAGCGAGATGTTTGAATTTAACAAAGGCTCCCTCAATTTCATCGTGGGTCAGGTCATAGCCGAGTTCCTTTAATCTTGTCCTGAAGGCATGCCTGCCAGAGTGTTTCCCAAGCACAAGCTCTGTCTGTTTAAGGCCGATATCTTCGGGCTTGATTATCTCGTATGTCATTTTTTCTTTCAGAAGGCCGTCCTGATGAATGCCTGATTCATGCGCGAATGCATTTGCCCCTACTATCGCTTTATTCGGCTGAACGGGGATGCCTGTGATTCTTGTAAGCAGCCTGCTTGTTCGAATAATCTCTTTTGTATTTATGTTCGTGTCAGCGTTAAAGAAATCTTTCCGTGTTCTTAACGACATGACAACCTCTTCCATAGAGCAGTTGCCGGCCCGCTCTCCAATCCCGTTTATTGTGCATTCAACCTGTCCCGCGCCATTAAGGATAGCTGAGAGTGAATTCGCGACAGAGAGCCCGAGATCATTATGACAGTGAACCGAGATAACGGCGCTGTCTCCGATTTTATCCTTTATCGCCTTTATCATAACGCCAAATTCGGTTGGCGTGGTATATCCGACCGTATCGGGTATGTTCACAGTTGACGCGCCTGCCTCTATAACCGCCGCGACTACCTCGATCAAATAGGGCAGTTCTGTTCTCGTTGCATCCATGGGAGAGAATTCAACATCCGATGTAAGGCTTCGGGCAAATTTTACCATTTCAACAGAGCGCCTGAGGGCTTCTTCCCTGCTTACCCTGAACTGATATTTCAGGTGAATGTCAGATGTAGAATGAAAAGTGTGAATCCGGTTTTGAGGCGCATCTTTGACAGCCTCCCATGCGCGCCTTATGTCTTCTTCTTTGGCCCTTGCAAGCCCTGCGATAGTTGCGCCGTGGACTTCATTTGCGATCCTTTTAACAGCCTCGAAATCTCCCTGAGAGGCTATCGGGAATCCTGCTTCTATTATATCAACGCCTAGCTTTACAAGCTGTTTTGCAATCTGCAGTTTTTCATCAACATTCATAGATGCCCCCGGAGACTGCTCGCCGTCGCGGAGGGTCGTATCAAAGATCCTTATTATCCTCACTGTTTCTCCTGTGACTGCTTTAAGTTTTTAAACTTTTTGTAATAGATGTAGATATTCTCTATGATGCCTGCGCTCATATAAAGCATTGCGAACACGAAGAGCGCTATCTCGGGATGCATGACTATTACAGCGAATATCACGGCAAAGGCAACGAGTATCCAGAACGGTTTCCTTTTGCTGAAATCCAGTTCTTTTGCGCCATGGAATTTAAGCGTGCTGACCATCAAGATCGCAAGCACAAATGTAAGGATGAGTATGAAAAGGCTTTTTGAAGCCGACCAGTGTATTTCATTGTAGAAGATAACCGTTGTCGCGATAACAGACGCAGCGCCGGGAATAGGCATTCCGGTAAATGATTTCTTTTCAGTAGAGCCCATCTGGACATTATATCGTGCAAGCCTTAATGCGCCGCAGGCCGCAAAGAGAAATGATACCACCCATCCTATTCTTCCAAAGGGCATGAGGGCCCATTTATAAAGCACTACGGCAGGGGCGATGCCGAATGAAACAAGGTCTGATAAAGAGTCAAGCTCAATCCCGAATCTTGTCGTGCTGTGCGTGAGCCTTGCAATCCAGCCGTCAAGCCCGTCAAAAATGTTCGCGATCATTACCGCCCATGCGGCATGGACATAATCTCCTTTTATCGCGGCAAGGATCGCATAGAACCCTGCGAACATCCCGCACATGGTCAGACTGTTCGGTAATATGTAGATGCCTTTTCTCATAGAGTTATTTAAACATTTTTAGGCAGACATGACGTATTGTTCTATAGCCTTAACTTTTTTTATAAGCGTCCTTGGGCTTTTGTTGGTCTGGATGTCTCTTTTTAGTTCCTCTAACTGATATTCTATATCCAGTTTGACCTTTTCCTCCAAAAAAGAGCATCTGAATTCTTCGGAAGAAAGCTGCTTTTTAAAATATTTTTCAGCTATGTTCATTTTTCAGCCCTCCATAACTTACAAATCATTTTTGCCCTTGCAATCTCACTTGCCGGCGTCTTCTGTTCTTTTTTAATGAACCCGTGAGTAAAAATTATCTGTTTGTCTGCTTCATAAAAATAAAGGCTTCTCGAAATCCTATTCTCAAAACTTACTCTCAATTCAAAGATACCGCCATCCAGATGTTTAGATAAATTTTCTTTAGGTTGTATGCCGTTATTTTTCAGTTCAACAAATTTTGCTATATGTGCAAATATTTTAGCACGTTCCTTTATATTCAGGCTATCCAAAAACTCAATCATAGGCGCTTTGCCGCTAACCTCGGCGAAGTTGTAAGTATATTTCATTTTTAAACCTGCGCTATTTTATCATTTTCATGTGAAAGTTGCAGAATTTTTGGATATATTTATCTCCAAATAAAATACCCTACGGCAGAAACCGTAGGGTATTGGTTAGCAGGAAAAGTTTACCAGTCAGTTTAACAGCTCAAAGTCAACCCTATATTTCAGGTAGGCTATCCGCTCATTACCTTGCAGCTCGATATCATTCTGACTGTTTGATCCAGAGCGCCCCGGAGCAAAAAATCTTTTTCCGCTGTATCCCCAATCCTCATCGCCATAACTGCCAGAGCCTCTATATTCTGTTTCGAATTCATGAATCTCTAATGGCTTCCCGACTTTCATGCCCAAGCTTGTAGCTAAATTCTCTGCTTTTTCATGTGCATTCTTACAGGCTAATGCCTGTGCTTTTAAAACTTCAGTGGGTTTTGATTTAAAAATAGGTCTTCTCTCGTCAATCTGAAGTGTCATCCCCTTATCTATTTTGTTTATCCACTCTGCTTTTTCTAAAGCCTTATAAGCTTTATATCTATGAGCTGTTCTGATGGTAATCTTATGAGAAACGTCAATCCCTTTTTTATCTCTTTTCTTCAATTTCCACCATGGAGTGTATGCGTCTGACCCCGCATAAAAAAGTTGTTTTTCAGGTATCCCTTCTTCGATAAGGAATTTAATCAGCTTGTTTTTATACTCACCAGATTTTGCTAATAAGGGAGACCCTTTTTTAGCAGCCTGAATATTGAGGGTAATATCTATGAGCCAGTTTTCAGGATACTCATGATAATACGACTCTCCAACCACTTCAATGTGCTTTTGCAACACGCTCTTATCCTCCGTGTGTCTTAATGTCAGCCCGCAAATGCGGGCTGTATGCTGATATAATCAGATTATATTACGGAGTGTAGGAAAAGATAAAGAGGGACCATAACAGTGAGTGCAACTAGTGATAATTAAAACAGAAAAAAGAAAAGAACTGAAAAGTAACCGAATTAGAAGCTATTACAACCAATCCTATGTTCAGGTTTCATGCCTAATTTATAATATGTGCCCTGTGAATCTTTATATTCCGTAATAAAGGTTGCTGAGCAATTTGTCTATTTGATCACGCTGTTCTTGCGTTATTGTATTTTTTTCTAAAAATTGCTTTAGCAACGTCAGTTCTTTTAAAAGCATTTTTATTCGAGGATTATCGGATCGTTGCGACTCCTTAATGTCTCTAAGATACGGCGCTATAGAACTATATTCATCTATCCGACAATCCTCTATATTTAAATTTCCAACGCTTACCGAATAAACACATTTCTCGCATACATATGAATGTGATTCTAAATCAAAATTCATAGAAGAAGAACAAATTGGGCAATCACTTGAATCACTTGGCATCGTCACATTGGATAGAATGTCAAAGATTTTATATTTTTCTCCTATGCTATCACCTATGTTTAAATCGGAAATTTCTTTTTTTTGAACTTCATACGCCTCTCGGAAACCCCGACCTTTAGGTTGGAGTGGAAGCGGAATCCCGATTCTGTCCGAGAGGCCGTGGGCTTCAGTCCGCGGAGTATCACTGTCGTAAATATTCAAAAATCTTCTTATAGCATTCAACAGCTCTAATAAAGAAGCGTTTTTTATTATATAGTCATCGGCTTCTTCAATGGATTCCGCGATGTGTGTGTATGATGTATTAACGATGAAGGGGATATCTGGAGCAATTTTCTTGCAAATTTTCAGTAACATTATGCCGTCTATTCCCGGCATCAAAATATTAGAAATAATTAGATGCACCCTACTTGCGTGCTTATTCATAAAATTGAAGGCTGATGTCCCATCACGAAACGTGATTGTTTTTATCTTATCACCAAAAACCGCTTTGAACTCTTCAACGTAAAGCTTTCTGATGTGTTCATCGTCATCAACTAAAAGGATAGTCCTTGTTTTTTCCATGGCAGACTTTTCCTCATGCTGACCTAATAGAAAATTGTTTTGACATATCCATATCTCCTAATCTTCTAATTAAGTGTAAAATATATTCAAATCGGCTTTTTGTCAACAAGCATTCGAATCACCTGTAATTCACAAACTCAATGTGTATCCTGGAACTTAAGACTTTAAAGAAACCCCTATTATCGTCTCTCCTGCCTTCACTATATCACCTAATTTTACCTTAATCTCAGCATCTTTTGGGAGATAGATATCAAGCCTTGAGCTGAATTTGATAATGCCGTATCTCTCCCCACAATTAAGGCTGTCTCCTTGTTGCACTCTGCATACCGCCCTTCTGGCGAGGAATCCCGCAACTTGTCTGACAAGGATTTTGCCGTGTTTTGTATTCATTACCATTGCGATATTTTCATTTTGAACAGATGCCTCGTGTTTAAAAGCCGAAAGAAACTTCCCGGATGTGTGGACTACGGATTCAACCGAGCCGTCGCAAGGAGCCCTGTTTACATGAACGTTCAGGGGAGACATGAATATGCTTATTTGAACGACATCGTTTCTAAGGTATTGATCTTCGCGCACGTTTTTTATGACGATAACCTTGCCGTCAGCAGGAGATGCGAAAATATTTTCGCCTTCCGGAATGGTCCTCTCCGGATCGCGGAAGAAGTAGAGCATGAAAGCCGTGAGTATGAATGGAAGAAGGGCTATCCATATATTGCCGATTATAAAAGTAATTACGGCGATAGTCGCAAAGCCGGCAATAAACGGATAGCCCTCAGGGGCAAATTTAGGCATTACGCTTTTGACTTATCTACCAGTTTGCCTTTTTTGAGCCAAGGCATCATTGCCCTGAGTTTTGAGCCGACTTCCTCTATCTGATGCCTTTCGCCTTTTTTTGTAAGCGCATTAAATACAGGCTTGTTTGCCCTGCACTCGAGCATCCACTCTTTTGCAAATACTCCGTCCTGTATCTCCTGAAGGATTTTTTTCATCTCTTTCTTTGTCTCTTCTGTAACTACCCTTGGGCCTCTTGTGAGATCGCCATATTGCGCTGTATTGCTGATCGAATATCGCATGTTGGAAATTCCGCCTTCATATAATAAATCAACGATGAGCTTCACCTCATGCATACATTCGAAATAAGCCATCTCAGGCGCATATCCCGCCTCGACAAGCGTTTCAAATCCTGCCTGAATAAGCGATGTCAGTCCGCCGCATAAAACAACCTGTTCTCCGAAAAGGTCTGTTTCTGTCTCTTCCCTGAAATTTGTTTCGATGATCCCGGCCCTTCCGCCTCCGATTGCAGATGCATAGGCAAGGGCAATATCCTTTGTATTTTTTGAAGGGTCCTGATTAACTGCGATAAGGCACGGCACGCCGCTCCCCTTTGTATATTCAGACCGCACAAGATGTCCGGGCCCTTTTGGAGCCGCCATAAAAACATTGGCGTCATCAGGCGGCACGATCTGTCCGAAGTGGATATTAAAACCGTGAGCGAATGCAAGATAAACTCCTTTTTTCATATTCGGGGCAATCTCAGCCTTGTAAATATCCGCCTGATATTCATCAGGAAGCAATATCATGATTACATCCGCGGCCTTGGCAGCATCGGAAGGGATCATAACCTCGAACCCTGCTTTTTTTGCCTTATCCCATCCCGATCCCTTTCTTATCCCGACAATAACATCCATGCCGCTTTCCTTAAGATTATTGGCATGGGCATGTCCCTGACTGCCGTATCCCATTACAGCTATCTTTTTCTTTTTGAGAATTCCCATGTTTGCGTCTTTATCATAATAAACCCTAATCATAAATCCCTCCGTTAGTTTGGTTGAAATTTCGAGTTCTATTATAGTATAGATTTAAAAATTTTTGCTAATAGCATGATTTTAGCAGTGTCTCTCAATTTGACTAAATAAACCAACTATTTTATATTTTAACTTACAATGGTACAAGGCATGACAGGATTTGGCGCTGCAGAGAAAGGCATTTTCAGGGTGGAGGTGCGCTCTCTCAACCACAGATTTACTGACGTATCCATCAAGCTTTCTTCTTTTTTGAGCGGGCACGAGATGCCGCTCAGGAATATGCTCAAGGAAAGATTTTCAAGGGGAAAGTTCGATATATCAATATCAACAAAGAGCGAAGGGAAAACAAGGCTAAAGCTGAACACAGAGCTTGCAAGAGAAATATACCACAGCCTTACTGCGTTGAAGGCAGAACTCTCAATACCCGGAACAGTGGGGATCGAAATGCTGTTAAATTATAAAGAGCTGCTTGTCGCTGAAGAATCGGAATACGATGTTGATCCGTTATACAACGCGTTCAAAGAGGCGATGGGCCAGCTTGAAAAGATGAGAATACAAGAGGGCAGGGCAATGGCAGAAGATATTCTCGGCAGGACAGAAAGGCTGTGGTCCATAAGCAAAGAACTTGCATCCCTTGTTCCCGATATTATTGACGGCGGTAAAAAAAGATTCCATGAAAGGCTGGAGGAGCTTCTCGGCGGGATGGAATATGACAGGGAAAGGATTTCTCAGGAGATAGCAATTATGATTGAAAAGGCTGATATAACGGAGGAGCTGACGAGGATAGATAATCATCTGATTCAATTCAGGAAAATTCTTTCATCCGGTGATACAATAGGAAAAAGGCTGGATTTTCTGCTGCAGGAACTTAACAGAGAAGCGAACACTATCGCATCAAAGTCGAATGATTACAGGGTCTCGAACATTGTGATAGATATGAAAAGTGAAATCGAGAAAATAAGGGAACAGGTGCAAAACATACAGTAAGAGGGGAATTATGAAAAAAGGCGATTTAAGTCCGGTTCTTGTGAACATCGGCTTTGGCAATGTAGTTTCCGTATCAAAGGTTGTTGCTATAATAACACCGGGCTCTGCCCCGATGAAAAGGCTTCGCGAAGAGGCAAGAAAACAGGGCAAGCTTATAGATGCGACAGAGGGACGGAGAACCCGTTCGATAATAGTTATGGACAGCGATCATATTATTCTCAGCGCATTGCAGGCCGAGACCATTACACAGAGGTTCGTTGAGGGGAAGATAACAGCCGATGAGGAAGAATAGGGGAAGCCTGTTCATTGTCTCCGCGCCTTCCGGCGCAGGCAAGACTACGCTATGTCAGAAACTTAGTTCAATCTTCCCGAATCTGAAGCATTCAGTTTCCTATACCACAAGACCCAGAAGGCAGGGAGAGGTTAATAATAAACACTATACGTTTGTTAATGAAGATGTATTCCGCAGTATGGTAAAAAAAGGTGAATTTGTAGAATGCGCAAAGGTTCACGGCAATTTTTACGGCACATCAAAACAACGGCTTGAGGCCATGCTTGATAAAGGGATAGATGTCATCCTTGATATTGACGTGCAGGGAGCAAGGAAGATAAGGAAAAGGCGCAAGGATGGGGTTTTTATATTTATCCTGCCTCCTTCTATGAGGGTTCTTAAAGAGCGGCTTAAGAACCGTATGTCTAATTCAAAGGAAGACATGAAAAGGAGGCTAAAAACTGCCGCGTATGAAATAAGGGACTATAAGAAATATGATTATGTTATAATAAACAAAGTGTTTGATGATGCTGTGAAAGAATTAAAGGCCGTAATAGTTTCGGAGAAGGCTCGCACGAGAAAGATAGACCCTTTGTGGATAAAAAATAATTTTTTGCGATAGAGTAGTAAGATTTATTAAGGAGGATTGAATGGATATTGTTTCGCTTCCGGTAGAAATTGATGAAAGAAAAATTGATGGAAGATACAGGCTTGTGATGATAGCTGCCCAGAGGGCTAAGGAACTTTCTCTCGGCTCCAAGCCGAAAGTCCAGACGAAAGCAAAGAAAGTGACGACTGTTGCCATAGAAGAAGCTGCGAAAGGCGAGCTTGAGTTTCTTGTTGGGGAAGATGCAAGAAAGGCAAAGGAAGAGGCAAAGAAACTCGATTACAGAAGGATGCTCGAAGAAAAAAGAAGAGAAGCCACGCCTGAAGAACTTACCGAGCTTGAAAAAGATCTGAAGGTTTACCTTCACGAGAAAGAGGCGATGGATAAGAAAGCGCTGGAAGAGCTCTTCGGTGAAAGACAAGAAGAAGGTGTTGAAGAATAAGAACATCCTTCTGGGAGTAACCGGGGGAGTAGCCGCTTACAAGACGGTTGATTTAGTCAGGAGATTGCAAGACGAAAACGCATCTGTTGCAGTAATAATGACAGATGCTTCAAAGAATTTTGTTACACCCCTTTCTCTTGAGATAGCATCAGGGAAGAAAGTTTATTCCGGCCTTTTCGAAGACCCCATGTCGCACATAACCCTTCCGAAGAATGCCGATATTATGGTCATTGCGCCCGCAACTGCGAATATAATCGGCAAATTCGCAAATGGAATCGCAGACGATTTTTTAAGCACATGCCTGCTTTCATTCGCAGGAAAAATAATTATAGCTCCTTCGATGAACTGGAGGATGTATGAAAATCCCGCAGTTCAGGAAAACATAAGTCGTCTTAAATCCCGCGGCGTTATTCAGGTTGGCCCTGAAAAAGGCATCCTTGCTTGTGGTGAAGAGGGAATAGGGCGGATGGCTGATGTCAGCGAAATCATTGACGCAGTAAAATCAGCCCTAAGCAAAAAAGACCTGTCAAAAAAAAAAGTTATAGTCACCGCAGGCCCGACGCGTGAATACCTTGACCCTGTAAGGTTTATCTCAAACCGCTCGTCGGGAAAAATGGGATACGCTCTTGCCCGTGCATGCATCAGGAGAGGTTCCGAAGTGACATTGATCAGCGGCCCGTCTTCATTGCGGCCTCCCCCAGATTTGAAATCGTTTATCGCTGTTGAAACTGCTCAGGATATGAGGGATACGGTTTTTCAGAATCTCAAAAAAGCGGATATTGTTATTATGGCTGCCGCACCTGCGGATTTTTCTCCCGAAAAAAAGGCCTGGACCAAAATAGATAAATCAAATAAATTGCTTATGAAATTCAAAAACACCGTTGATATCCTCTCTGAGATTGGGCGGGTGAAGAAAAGGCCTCTGCTGGTTGGTTTTGCGGCAGAGACAGGCAGCAGGCTTGACAGGGCAAGAAAAAAACTCATTCAGAAAAATGCCGATATTATCGTCTTCAATGATGTCACATCCGAGGGTTCAGGTTTTGATGTGGATACAAATAAGATAACAATAATTCAAAAGGATAAAGAAATTCCTTTGCCAATAATGTCAAAGGATGAAGCTGCGGAACACATACTGGATGCTGTTGTAAAATTTTTTGACAAGAAATGATATTACCAAAGATATTACCAATCAAAAATACCTTTGCTGTCTTCGCCTGAAAGTCTTCTTTCGACAATGTCTTTTAATTCTATTATTACGATTACCTTATCCCCCCGTAAAAAGTAGTTAACATCAAGCACATCCATTAAGCCGAAGTCTAAAGGATAATAGAGGGGTCTGACCTCATATCCGATTGTCCTGCCTTCAGGGCCGGGTATTCTGCCTAACTGAACGCTGCGAAAGGAATAATGCCAGCTTACAAATTTTTCAGCCTCTGAGAGGGCCTCTTTTGCGGGGATATGTTTCTTTATCCTGTATACAAATTCCGGCGCATAGGGCTCGAATTCATACCCGTCCCCTTCCTTATCGAGGATTGCTATTGTTTCAAGGTCATTCATATGGTTTGCGCCGTAAAGAATGGCTGTAAAAGTTCCCTCTATATCGCTTTTTTTTACAGGCCTGGGTTCCAGGCCGCTTCCCGCGAGCCAAAAAGCGCAGCCGGATAATAAAAATGCGAGGAAAACTACGGCGACTATCTTTCTCATAAAATTATTATCTCATAATTATTACGGCAGTTTTCTTTATGTCTTCAGCAATATTTATCATTCTAAATCTTAATCTAATACCAAACACAGGGTAAGTCAAGAATTTTTTCGCTCTGGAAATAAATTTCATTTATGGTCGCCTGTAATGTAGAATATTATTCAGAATTTTGAAGGGGAGAGTAATTTAAGCTATGTGGATTTACGGGTTGAATCCTGTTCTTGAGGCAATTAAGGCGGGGAGAACTATTAAACAAATTTATCTCTCGTCCGGACGGCATGAAAAGCTCTTTTTTTTAAAGAAAGAGACTGACGACAGGGGCATTCCGCTTAAGACCATTGATATCAGTTTTTTTAACGAAAGATTTCCGAAGGGCCATCAGGGAATAGCAGCTCAGGTTTCTGAAAAAGGATATACGGATTTGTATAAGCTGCTCGATATCCCTGCAAGGAAAAACGAATCGCCTTTTTTTCTTATCCTTGACTGCATCGAAGACCCCATGAATGTTGGCGCGATGCTGAGATCCGCTGATGCAGCAGGTGTGCATGGCGTAGTTGTTCAGGAGCACAGGTCAGCAGGCTTGGGGCCTGCTGTTTCAAAGGCATCTGCAGGAGCCGTGGAATATGTTCCTGTTTCTCAGATAAATAATATAAAACACGCAATTTCCGAGATGAAGGAGAGAGGTATAACTATAATCGGAGCTGAGGCTGGTTCAGAGAAAATGCCATGGGATATAGAACTCGATGTACCCCTTGCCCTTGTAATTGGCTCGGAGGGGAAGGGCATGAGGAAGACTGTAGCGGAAAAATGCGATTTTATTATAAGCCTCCCTATGAAGGGAATAATCAACTCCTTGAATGCTTCTGTTGCTGCTGCTATACTTATGTTTGAGGTATTGCGGCAAAGAATAAGAAAGACTTAGCTTTATCGAGAAAAAACAAGATAATTCATATTATTCTTGCATTTCACAAATTGACCATGTTATACTTTTTTCTTTATATTATTCAGTTAAGGGAAAATGAGCGGGAGAAGTGTTGTCTTTTTCTGCCTTGTGTTTTTTGACAATATATGCGCTTGAATAATTTACTAGAAAGCCACCGTAGCTCAGCTGGCAGAGCAGCTGATTTGTAATCAGCGGGTCGGGGGTTCAATTCCCTTCGGTGGCTCCACGGAGAGGTTCCCGAGTGGCCAAAGGGAGCAGACTGTAAATCTGCCGGCTCTGCCTTCGGAGGTTCAAATCCTCCCCTCTCCACCAGAGGATTTTGCAGAGCGAGATTATAATTTGAAATTTCAAATTTTAAATTTGAAATTATATAACGTGCGGGAGTAGCTCAGTGGTAGAGCGTCAGCCTTCCAAGCTGAGGGTCGCGGGTTCGAATCCCGTTTCCCGCTCCACTTTTGACTTGGTTTGGTTGCCCATGTAGCTCAGTTGGTAGAGCACATCCTTGGTAAGGATGAGGTCACCGGTTCAATCCCGGTCATGGGCTTGTGGGAATAAATGCAAAATGTAAAATGCAAATATCAAAATTATTGAATTTCTTAATTTTGCATTTTGATTTTTGAATTTTAAATTTTGATTTTGTAAAGGAGGGCAAAATGGCAAAGGCAAAGTTTGAGAGGAAGAAACCTCATTGCAACGTAGGGACCATAGGGCACGTAGACCACGGCAAGACCACACTGACAGCAGCCATAACCAAAGTGCTGG
>Ga0172371_10005060_pt1 | contig 19671 bp, 20 predicted proteins | sample Lak12m_FD_114543 | JGI IMG/M metagenome (GOLD analysis project Ga0172371, IMG submission 114543) | Freshwater microbial communities from Kabuno Bay, South-Kivu, Congo - kab_022012_12m | ecosystem: Environmental > Aquatic > Freshwater > Lake | place: Democratic Republic of the Congo: South-Kivu... | reverse complement strand
TCGGTGCAAGAATTGAATAATGAGTTTGAGTTTTCGGTATATCCTAATCCGGCAAGTAATGAAATCAGTGTGCAGTATGCAGTGGGCAGTAAGCAGGATGCAATAGCAAGCGTTTATAATTCAATCGGGGAATTGCTGTTTCAATTAACAATCAACAATCAAACTTCAACAATCAATATTGCTACACTTGCATCAGGAGTTTATTACCTCCACCTGCAAACGGAGGAAGGCGCTGCGGTGAAGAGGTTTGAGCTGCTGCGCTAACCCTACCTGTCTTTCCAGTTCCACCATTTCAATTTTTCCGTTTCGTGTTGTTCTTTGGGTGTATCGGCATAGTAAACCGCGCATTTAAAAACATAAAGCAGGCAACGGTCTTGTATAACTCCGGCATGGGTATTTGACAAATCATAAAGAAGGTATGCGTCTTTTCCTTTCAGGTCGGCAACGGAAGTGATGCCTATATCCCAAAGGTCACTGGCGATGGAAATACCTACACCGGGTATTTGTCTTAAATCTTTTATTGCTTGTTGTTTATTCATATTCCAGGGGATTGATTTCCGTAAATGTCTCCCCTCTCCAAAAGGAGAGGGGTTGGGGGTGAGGTTTATTTCCCAAAATATTTTTCAATATAACTCAACTCCACTTCCGTAACCTTGTCAATAAATTTATTGAACACTTCGGGGCTTACGGCAACGGAGGCATAATAGCCATCGTTTGCAAAACGATAAAGCGGCATTACGCCAAACATCACGGCAAAAGCTTTGGCAAGTTTCAGTACTATTTCACTGAAAGGGCGGTGTGCAAGGCGGTGGCTCATCATCATACACTTTATTGCACCGAATAATTGTTCGCGTCTTTCGGCTTCAAGCCCTAAATGTTTGTAAAGAACAAAAAACTCATCTATGCTGATTTTTATTCCTTCGGTCCAGCCTTGTTTGATGAGCAGTACAGCCATTTTGCGGTCTAAGGCATGGGTAAGCTGGTTCAGTTCTATCAGGTCGTCAAGGTTTTCGCGTATAGATGAAGTTAATTGTCCTTTCACTTTTTTATAAGTGTTGATGGCGGTTTGTATGATGCTGTCCTGCGCCTCAAGGTCATAAATCTGTTCAAAGAAATACTGCACTAATTTTTCGGTTTCAGGTCGTTCAAAATATTCACGATAATCTCTGCGGAAGCGTTCGGTCTGGCTGCGTACAATCTCTTCCTGCGCTTTTCTCAGCAGGCGGGCTTCAGGGCTTTCTTGGGGCATGGTTTAATAATATGCCGCCAAAGATATTATGAATATGTGGTGAATGGAAATGAATATACCTGAACCATGCCCTGGTAGCCATTGCCGGCTGCATAGGATTGCAAATCCTGACCAACAGCTATCGCACATCCTTGCCAACGCGGGTTAGTTCTCCAGATGCTCAATATCATCTTTGTCTTTTGAGCGATTGGCAGATTTTTTTGCAGTAATAAGGTCGCGGAAATCTATCATCTGCACCGGGATGCTGTCAAAATTGCGTAGTGATGAATTTTTATAAGCAGTTTCAAAAACCAAACCTTTCACGGCAGTGAGTATTTCAATACAAACAGGGGGACGACCAAAGGTGAATACATCGTAATTTTCTGTTTGCAGGAAACGCTGTTCGGTCATATCGAACAGACTCATGCCAAAAAGAGAAAATGCTTTTTTCAGTTTCCGGTAATTTTCTTTTGTGGGATTTACCCATACATCAAGGTCGCCTGTGGTGCGGTTATATCCATGAAAAATAACAGCGTAACCGCCTACTAAAATATATTCAACTTCAGTGCTGTTAAGCGCCTGCAAAAATTCTGAAAAATCGGGATTAAGCGTATTACCCATTTTTACGCATTGAAAATTGCTGACGGTCTAAGCGCGGAGGATTAGTATAATCAATACTGAAGGCAGCGCAGGTAAGAAACCATGCGGCTTTCAGGCGTTCTTCGGGTGTTTTTTTCAACCAGTAAGCCGAAGTGTTATCGGCTTCTTTAAAGGTTTGAATTTTAAAAGCGCTGCGGTCTAAACGATACATGGTGCAAAAATAAAACAATTAATTTCTTTCTTCTTCTTTTCCCCTCCCCAAAACTACCAAAAATAAAAACGCCCCGCTGAAATCAGCAAGGCGTTTTTATTTCAGACTTTATTACCGCTTATACCTGCGTAACAATACAAGCCCCTGCCTTATTCCCCTGCTGCCTGTTTTGCGGAAAAAAAGTGGCTCTGTTACAGTTTTATTTCCTTAGCACCCGGTGTAATTCCTTCGTCTAAATAGTTAAGAACTGCCGGAACAAGATTTTTGAGTGTCTGATAACTGTTGTCATCCGCATTTAATACAATAACAGCAAGGGTATATTGTTTGAAGTTTTGCTGGTATTGCAGGTTTTTATCGAAGGTAATAAGTGCATCAAATTTATCGGCAAGCATAAGCTTTAGCAACTCACCATTTGATTTTCCTGCCCAACCCTTATCGCGGATAGTAAGAACAAGGTGCCCTTGAAAATCTTTTTTCAGCCGCTTGGGCAGATTTTCATCAAGCAGCAGCAGCATAAATTTTTTCTATATTTTTTGAGGTAACAATTGCGCCTGCCATTTCAAGCACCGCTACAGCCTGTTCTCTGCTAACGGTAGGGAAATCTTCCAGAAAATCGTTTAATGAAATTCCTTTCTCAAGGTGCCAGAAAAGGGTTTCTACCGGCACCCGGGTTCCTTTAAATACTGCCTGACCGCTTAGTATTTCTTTATCAATGGTAATGTAGTTTTTTACGTTGTGCATGGCAATTTTTTTACAAAAATAATTAAAAAAAACGGGGAAGCTGCTGCCTCCAGATAGCTATCGGGATTATTTGCCTGCGGTTGTTTTGCGGAAATACAACGGCAAAGCCCTCTTGGATACCCTATAAAAGCAAATCATTTTATCCAAAATTTCCATTATGTTCTGAGCGGCATTGCAAATGCCGCTCAGCATCAACGCACGAACATCCAGCCGAGCTGGGCGCTGCTTTTTGGTGCAGAAAAATCAATTCACCTGAATTTGCGATGCAATAAACAGTTGTCGCAGCCTTTTTTTACGCTATTATATTACTTGCTTTTGCTTGCTCTAAAGCACTGAAGAAACCCGATTCCACCCCGTTTCTTACCGCTTTCTCCATAGAATAAAAAAACTACCGAAGGTTTCGTGCAACATAGGCTTCATTGCTTGTACTTCGTACACAACGAAGCCTTGGTTGTTATGCAACGTTTTTCTTGTCATTTGAGCTCAATAATTCTTTCTTCAATATTCGTTACGTTGTCTGAAGTTACAGTTGTTGTCTGAACGCTGTAAACCACCCAACCTGTCCCGTGTATTCTCGAAGCAGTTAATGTTTCATTTCTTAAATCCTTTAAATCTTCCCTTTTAGGCGGGTCAACCTTCATATTCTTTGCCATTGTTGTCAAGTAATTAAACGTGGCATTTGTCAACTGCTCTTTATTTACTTCTTGGGTTGCTCTCATAATGAAATTATTATCTTCTTCATTAATCTCGTCAAGGTAAACGGTGAAGTCAGAGTCAAAAGGTTCTGTCCCAATAATGTTAGGGACTTTTAATTTTCCCTCTAAAACTTCTCCTAATTTATATTTAGCACCGTGAAATGTGTGGAATTGTTGAATGTCTTTAATTGATGCAGATTCAATAGCTTCTTTTGTCGAGTATGTTGCTTCAATTTGTTTTATTACTTTATCCATTTCTGGAATTTCTTTAAAGTCCTTTCTTAAAGTTGAAGTTGCTTTTTGGATATAATCTTTAATTTCTTTCCAATTCACAACTTCGACAAATGCACCAAGCTCATCCGTCTTAAAAACCACTTTCATATCTTTAGTAATATTCATTAGCTTTTGAACTGTTGCGTTTTGACTATTGGTTTTGATGTCCTTGTAAAGCCATTCAATTGTGTATGATTTTTCGCTGGTGTTTAATACGGTAATTTCTACATTATAAGTTGTCATTTCTCTTGAAGTCGTATCAGCACCTTTAATTTTTATTTTTTCTGCTGTCACAGAATAGTTTTGTTTTTCTCCTTTTTCCCAATATGTTATGACTTGGGCGGTTGAATCTGCCATGTTAATTTGTCCAAAAGTTGTCAGTCCCGATAGCAGGAAAAATGTTGTTAAAATTCTGTTTTTCATTTGTAGTGTCGTTTTTTAAAATGTTGCATAACATTTATTATGCGAAACAAACCTACCAAAACTTTCGCTAATTCCTCTATATAAAGGTGGATATACGAAGATTTGAGTTTCGCTTTTCTTTCCAAAAATAAAAACGCCCCGCTGAAATCAGCAAGGCGTTTTTATTTCAGACTATATTACCGCTTATACCTGCGTAACGATACAAGCCCCTGCCGTGCCGTTCTGGTTATAAACATTCAGAAATTGGCGTAAACCGCCTAATTCCGTTACATTGAATTTTTTGTATTCACCGGGCAACACCTGCACTCCCCAGCCCTGGTAAGGGTTTCCGGCTGCATCGGAAGTATAGAACCATAGCGCTGCATCCCCGTTGTTTTCAATGCCGAAAACCTGGTCGGCACTGAAATCCTGTGTGATGTTTTTCGCTTCATTCGCGTTTACAATATCATCAAATAATACAATGTCTGTTTCGCCTTTCCTTAAAATTTCCATGTCGAAGAAGGTTTTAATCATGGGGCGGTTGTTACGGTATTTATAGCAGAATTTGCCGTAAGCCCCAAACACTTCGGTTGCCACTATCACGCGCTGGTTTTCAAATAATACACGCAGGTTGGCAAGTGAGCCTTCATGGTTTTGCTGCGCCTCACGCGTGCTTTCCATCAGGTTATAGAAACTCAGCACTTCAAGCTGCGTAGCCGCAAGAGCCGGATATTGCAATAATTTCTGAGCCAGTGTTCCTACCGTCAGCACGCGGTTTTCATAAGTTCCACTTAGAAATGGCGTGCGTTTGTTGGGGAAAATCTCTTTCTCCGTTGGACTGTCTTCCGGGAATTCAGCTCTTATTTTTCCTTCCCATCTGCGCAGGTGGTTGGTATCATTAAGCAATACGAGCAAATCTTCAAAACCGAGGGTGCGCCCTTCATATTCACCTTCTATCAGTTGCAGATTAAGGTATATACCTTTCAGCGCATCATAATAAGGAACAAAATCGTTGTGGATGATCAGTAATTCAGGGTCTGTTAAACCTCCTGCCTCTACTTTCGCTTTATAATCAGTGAAAAATTTGTAAGCGATAGGACGAGATACTCTTGTGTTTACATCATAAGTATTGCTTTCATAAATCCAGATTTTTTCCATTGTGTTTTGTTTTTTGGTTTCGGGGGACAATATTGAAAAATGAATGTTAAGTAAACGTTATGCAATTATTATTAGAAAGTTATATTTCAAAAAAAGCCTCCTTCCGTGGAAATCACGGCAGGTACTTTCTATTGATACCTCCTTCCGTAAGAGTTACGGCAGGTACTTTCTATTGATACCTCCTTCCGTAAGAGTTACGGCAGGTACTTTCTATTGTTACCTCCTTCCGTAAGAGTTACGGCAGGTACTTTCTATTGATACCTCCTTCCGTAAGAGTTACGGCAGGTACTTTCTATTGATACCTGCCTCCGTGGAAGCCACGGTAAATATTTTTTCACTCAGAACTCCTGAATGTAATCCATTTTGGATAGTCGTTAACGTCTGAATGTGTTTGTTTGGGTTTCATTTTTATTTGTTTTATTAATAATCAGTCGTCCAGTCCACACTCGCGTCTAAGTTTATCGCGTTCATAGCTCCATCTATGCGGTCTGATGAGCAGCACCATCACCAGCAGTCTGAAAAAGTATTTTAGTCTTTTTTTTAACATAGACATCAATTCAGGATGATGCATAACAGTAGTATCTTTTATAAAAACCTCAATGATTGCTTTTTCCGGGGGAAGGTTTATTATTTATTACCCAATTTTCAGCGCCATCAGCAGCACGGGCAAAACTTTGGCTATGGGGCAGCGAAGAAAATGTGCAAGAGTCTATGGTTACAAGCGTGCCATTATCGTTAAAAAATAAACCGGGTTTTTCGCCTGATGAGGAGAGTTTAAAATTGCTGTGAATTTCATTTTCTACAGTATTCAATCCGTCACACCATACCAGGAGATATGAATTGGGTTCCAATATAATTTCAGGGAGAGCATATTGGCAGGGGTTGGTTTTATAATTATCGGTTATAAACCATTTTCCCTCTTCTAATTTCAGTGTGCTGTCGGTGTTATTATAAAGTTCTATCCAATCTTCCTCATATCCGAATTCATCATGTTTTTTTGTTCCACCGGCAGCCAATTCATTCAATTTTATGATGCCGTCTGCTCCTTTTGTAAATGAGAAATGAGACGGTTTATTGTTTTTTGTTACGGAGTTAATGTCTTTTATGCCTGATAAAAATAGGGCGGAGATAAACATGAGGATTAAATTTTTCATGCCTCAAATTTCGGCTTGAAAGATGAACCTGTGGTTAAGGAATGTTTACTAAAAAATTAATAAATAAAAAAACCCCTCCCTGAAGTGCAGGAAGAGGTTTTTCTTATTTAAAATGATGCAATTTATTTCACAATTAACTTCACTGTTCTTGTTGATTTATCAGTTACAATTCTTGCAAAATATAAACCTGCTGCCTGCTCTTGAGCATCAAACTTCAGATTATGCAATCCTTCAACAGCTTTACCGTTATACAGGTTGGCTATCATTTTTCCTTCCATATTAAATACAGTAACATTCATGTTTGTATTCTCATTTAAAATAACTGCGATAGTGGTTTCGCCATTAAAAGGATTAGGATAAGCCATCACATCTCCGATAGCAGGAACGAAATCCTCAATTCCGTTGGGTGTAGCCACCACGTTTTGCGTGAGGGTATCATTTCCGCAGGGGCTTGTGGCAATCAGTGTAACAGTGTATGTTCCCGGAGTTGCATAAGTATAGGTCGGGTTCTCATCTGTTGACACATCAGTTGTTGTTCCGCTCACACCAAAATCCCAGGAATAAACATCCGCATTAGTTGAAGTGTTATCGAATGAAACATTCAGGTTAGTTGCGGAAGGGCTGAAACCTGCAGTGGCGCCCGGCAGGAAAATAGTTCCTGAATATACCGTGTTCTGAGGGTCCCAGTTAGCCCAGCATGCTGTCCAGTCTTCGGTTCCGAAAGCGCCTTTAAAAGCTACATCCTCAAAGAAAGCATCCTGCAAATTTGCATTGGTGAAATCAGCGCCACTCAATAATACTGAACCTGTCTGCGGCAATAATATAGGACTTGTCAGGTCATTGGTAGGGTAGTCAATGAGCAGGTTATTGTTATCATTCAGTAGGGTATTATTAAAACCTGCGGTATTGAACCAGCCTGCAATATCCCATGTACTTGAACCTGCAACAGCGAGCGGGGTAGTGCAACCTGCTATAATATTGTTGCGGAATTGCAGCAGGTTGTTGGTTGCATTGCCTTCGGTGCTGGAGGCATCAATCAGTAAACCGGTAGGATAGCCCGCAAGCACGGAGTTATAAATGCTGGTCTGCGTGTTTCTGCGCAGGTGAGCCGCTCGTTTGTAATTGCTGTTGATGGTAGTATTCGCATCCAGCAGCGGACCGAAAATGCTGAAGTTAGAGAAAATGGGGTGCGTAACAGGTGTGGCAGTTGTTCCGCTGGCGTCATTATCGCTTTCAAAACCATTGCTGCCGCTTTGGTCAGCCACTGCGGCATCTCGGATAGAAACACCGAACTGCAATTTGCCGCTGAAACCGTTGTCGGTATCAAATTCATCATCCCATGCGCGGAATGAAATCAGGCGCTTTGCATTTACGTTTCCTCCAAAGAATTCATAAGAATCATCACCATTATAAGATACCTGGATGTTCTCAATCGTTGTTCCGCTTCCGACACCGCCACAGGTTAATCCGTTGATTTCCTGGTTGGGCTGGAAAGGAATTCCTGAAAATTCAATACGGAGATATTTCAGCGAGCCTGAGTTGTCGTTATCATCAGGGCTGCTGCCACCTCCGAAGGTTGCACCGGTTCCGCCTTCCACAACGCCTTCGCCACCGGGCAGGTTTACGGTTGCTTTTCCGCAGAGGATAATGCCTCCCCAGTCACCATAGCTGCGCTGACCGGCAGGCTGGTCGGAGGTGAATACAATAGGTTGGTTTTTTGTTCCTTCAGCCATTAATTTTGCTCCGCGCTCAACAATCAATGCGCCCTGGGTGGTTTTTTCTCCTTTAATAAGCGTTCCAGCCTGTATGGTAAGCGTGGCGGGAGCTTTTACATACACCCAGCCCCGCAATAAATAAACATTATCGTTGGTGAGTGTGGTATTGGCGGTGATGTTGCCCTCAACAATAGTCTGGGCAAGGCTTCCTGTAATGATTGCGAACAGGAGTGTCGCAGTAAGTAATAATTTTTTCATTTTTAAATAATTTTTTAGGGTTTAAATTTGGGGGCAAAACTATTCGCGCAAAATCACCGCATGATGAACGGCAGGTTACATGATTTTTATTATTACGTTAAAGGATTGTAAACAACGGGAAAAGCCGGCAGTACCAGAAACCTTTAAGGTTTTTTAAAACTTTAAAGATTTATTATGTAGTCAATCAAAATCTGAATCCTACACCCAGCGTGTAATAGCTTCCTCTTTTATAAGATTGAATTTGCTGGTCGGTTTCAGCATTGATTTTCCCGTCCTCGTTGGCATCCTGTAACAGGCGGTAAGGCTGGTTAAGTATATCCTGGATTCCGAATTTTATTTCAAGATGCTTAAAGAAAATTTTGCTGATTGTTAAGTCAAGACTATTTCGGGGCATCTCATAAACATCAGGAATACCATAAGAACCAACAATTACAATTCGCTGCCCTGTTACATTATAAAGCAGGTTCACCTGTAAGCCGATGCTGTCGTTCTGATAATAAATTCCGCTATTGATGATGTAAGGCGATTGACCCATCATTGGGCGGTTTTCGCTTTGTCCCTGCGCCTTTTCTCCTAAATTCACTTTGCTCCATATATATGCAGCGTTCAATATCACTCCGAAATTATTAATGAATGGAGTTTTTAAAGTATTAAATGATTTGCGCACTTCTAATTCAATCCCTGTGCTTGTTGCTGATTCGGCATTCCTGTAAGTATAATTGCGTGTGCCTCCCGAACCTGTTCCCGGTACAAAATAAGTTTCAATTGGGTTGATGAAATTTTTATAGAACCCTCCAACACTGATAATTTCACCGGGACCAGGATAATATTCCCAACGTGCATCATAATTATAAATGGAAGGGGTTTGAAGTGAATCATTGCCATAGTTTACGCTGTTGAAATTAAAATCATAGAAAGCATAAGGAGCAAGCTCCCTGAATTCAGGACGGTTAAGCGTAATGCCGAAGCCTCCGCGTATCAGCATCTTTTTGCTGATGTTGGCGGTAAGGTTTGCGGATGGCAGCAAACGGATGATATGATTGTCCACATTAACAGGGTTTCCTGTAACCGTATAACTTTCCAAACGCTGACGGTTGTTTTCTATCCTTGCGCCTGTATGCAGGTTTAGCCATTTTGTGAAGGGAATATCAAGCGCGAGATAATAAGCGATCAAATCATTCTGTGCAGTGTAGGTATCGCTTTTGCGCGTGTCCTCATCAATTTTAAGCCCGGTGGTTGAGTTGATGTTTTCAGGATTGAACAATTCGTCAATGGGAAGTTCGCGCAGGCTGTTGTCAAACTGGAAAACATTGGCTGACGCATAACCGAGATTGCGCGCGGAAAACTGTCTCCATTTGCGTTCTAAGTACATCCCTGCTGAAACTTTTGGTTCAAACTTTCCAATCTTTATTTTCTGTTCAAGGTTGGCTGTTCCGGTCATCAGTTCTTCATATAAGTTGAAAAATAATCTTCCCAGGAAGAAAGGTGTAGCGCCAAAAGGAATGTAGGTTTGATAGGGTTCATCATCATCAGCATTTATATCTTTTGCTGTTCTTACACGCCTCCAGTCAGGCTCTTCCTTCTTAGCTTTTGAATAGGCGAGCGTCCAGTCAACAGTGGTTTTGTCTTCAAATAATTTATGCTCACCGTTCAACTGTCCGGTATAAATGCTGCGGTTCATATAATAGTAGGAGTATTCTTTGCGCAGTTCTCCTTCTTCAAAATTCTTCCCGTCACGCAAAACGGATTGGTTCATGCCTATCTGATTGAAAAAATTCTTAAACTCTATTTTATGATTGATAAAGTTGAATGAACAGTTATGCAGCAATCCGATCTTAACATTGTTCGCATACCGGCTGTCAAAATAATCATAAATGGTATCGCTGTGCCCGGTTTCGGGATTATAGGTATTGTAATCCGTTCTTCGCGCAACAAAAGATTGGTTGGTGTTGCTGTAATTGACTGCGGTAATCTGACCTACATGAACTTTCCGGATGTCAAATTTGCGGGCGAATGTGAAGTTGAAACGCTGGTCTGGAGCTGCTTTACCTAAAACCACGCTCCAGTTATTGCTGAGCGAACGACCTACGTTGGTGAGTTCTTCCATATCGTTGGAGTTTGAAATATCGCGCACATTGGCAGGAAAATCAGAGGGGAGAGCGCGGCTTCCATCATCAAAACCCAGCCAGTCGGTTTTGCCTCCTTTGTTCTGGTAAAAGTCATTGAAGGTAGTTCCCTGCCTGTAAGAAACGGAATACCCTGCGCTAATTATGTTTTCATCAGGTGTGTTTTTAGTGAAAACCTTAATCACACCTCCGGCAAACTCCCCCGATATTTCAGGTGAAGGGCTTTTATAAATCAAAATCCGGTCAATGAGTGAACTTGGAATCATATCAAACGAAAAAGCTTTTACATCTGATTCGGTGCTTGGTGTGCTGACGTTGTTAAAAAGAACTGAATTGTATCGCTCACTTAATCCGCGCACCATTACAAAACGATCATTCATAATGGTAACGCCCGGAACCCGTTTTATCACTTCTGACGCATCCCTGTCCTGAGATTTTGCTATCTGCTGTGAAGAAATTCCGCTGATAACAGCTGTGCTGCGTTTCATTTCGGTGAGAACAGCGCTTTCCGTATGCGTAATTTTTTGTGCAGTTATATTTACATCTGTCAACTGGTGCGAACTTACCTTTACCGTAAAATCAAGGTTGGTGATTTCTCCCGCTCTTACCGCTATCCCTGCTTTTGTCTGAGTCTCATAACCGATATAACTTACCGTTATATCATACAAGCCTTCGCCAACCGTAATTTTATAATTTCCTGAAAAATCAGTGGTCGAGCCATTGGCAGTTCCTGTTATACTCACGTTAGCAAAGGGCACCGGCTCAACTTTACCGTTAATGACTTCCGTAATTCTTCCGATAATAAAACCGGGTTTCTCATTTTTAGCATAAACAGATAGATTGAGAAATAGTAAGGTAAGTAAGGTCAGGTTTATTTTCATTTTATCAGGGTTTATTTTCATTATGCAAAATAAACCTTCAGGTGTAATGTAATGATGAACTAAACTTTAAATAAAAGTTAAGTTTCGGCTACTCTTTTTGCCATCCCCCTTCCTGGTTTTGTAAATCGCAATCGTTTTATAAATAAATAGAACACCTGAGTTAAGGAGACAGGTTGCAGAAAAAAGCAATGCGCCTCCTAAGGTTAGGAGATGAGTTGTAGAAAAATACAATATGCCTTGCAGAAAAGAGAAAGGTGAATTAACAGAATGTTAATATAGGCGTAATGTTTCAGAAATATTGCAGCAATAGTTTTGTATCTGTAATTTATTGAACTATTAAAGCGATAACAATGAATACTGAAAACCCTGTAAAAATACTTCTGGTAGATGACGAGCCGGATATCCTGGAGTTTCTTAAATATAATTTAGAAAAGGAAGGTTTTACCGTTTACACTGCAAAAAACGGGAAAGAGGGAATTGAACAGGCATTTAAACATACTCCTCAAATGATTCTGCTTGATATAATGATGCCCGACATGGATGGTATTGAAACCTGCCAGCATCTGAGGGAATCAGATAAAATGAAAGATACGGTCATTGCTTTTCTTACTGCAAGAAATGAAGATTATTCGCAGATTGCAGGATTTGAAGCGGGGGCTGATGATTATATCAGCAAGCCGGTGAAACCGAAAGTTCTTATTTCGCGAATCAATGCCTTGCTGCGCAGAAAAAGCAGGACAATCCAGCCCTCCCCTGAAGATGAAACGGGCACTGTGCCTGAACAAAATGCAGGAATAAGGATAGACTCAGACAAATATGTGGTGATTAAGAAAGGCAAGGAACTCAGTTTGCCGCGAAAAGAATTTCAGTTGCTCAGATTACTGATGTCAAAACCGGGAAAACTTTTTACGCGAGAATATATTCTCCGCGAAATCTGGGGCAATGAAGTTGTTGTTGGCAGCCGCACCATTGATGTGCATATCCGTAAAATACGCGAAAAAATTGGGGAGGAGCATATCCAGACCGTTAAAGGGATAGGCTATAAATTTATCAACTGAATCCTGTTATTTTTCTTTCGCTTTATTTCCCAGGTGCTTCAGCACTTTCGCTTCCACATAAAAAATAATTTCTTCTGCAATGTTTTTACATTGGTCGCCCACGCGCTCTAATTTGCGGATGGCGGAAAGTATATACAGCGCCTGTTCTGTTTTATCAGGATAATTCAGGATGTATTCCATAATTACGGTATTGACGCTGACATTGATTTCGTCTAACAATTCATCTCTTTTAAAAGTTCCTCTCGCTAATTTTGTGTCTTCTTCTTCAAATGCTTTCAACACATCTTCCATGATGTTGCCCGCTTCCTCAAACATGGTTATTATCCGGGTTACCTCTAATAATTTTTCATCAAAAGGATGTTTTACATGGATAATGAATTTCGCTATTCCTTCCGCTATGTCGCCTGTTCTTTCCAGGTTGTTGTTTATTTTCAGAACAGCGAGAACAAAGCGCAAATCAACTGCTACGGGATTAAAGAGCGCAAAAATATTTTCACAATCACGGTCAATTTTCAGTTCCAGCGCGTTCACTCTTTTTTCAGTAACAATTATCTCCCGCGCAAGGTCTTTGTCAAAAGTGATTAATGCCTCTTGTGTTTTTCTGAGTTGCGCGCTAACTAATCTCCACATTTCTGTGATTTCGTTTTTGAGCTGCTGCAATTCGGTGTCTAAATGGGTCATTGGATTGTTGATTGATGATTGATGATTTGGGTTTTGATGTTGTTTCGCGTGACATCACTTTATTCCTGATAAATTTTTTGCCACAGATTTCACTGATTTTCGCAGATTGGCATCGCAGATTTTATTTTTTAAATCTGATCTGTGAAAAAAATTTGTGCGAATTTGTGTAATCTGTGGCATTTGTATTAATTATCCAAACCTTCCTGTGATATAGTTTTGTGTTTTCTTGTCTTTCGGGTTGGTGAAAATTTCTTTGGTGTCGCCATATTCAATTAATTCGCCAAGATAGAAAAATGCGGTGTAATCGCTTACCCTTCCAGCCTGCTGCATATTGTGCGTAACGATAATGATGGTATAATCTTTCTTCAGTTCATAAATCAGTTCTTCAATTTTAGCAGTGGAAATAGGATCAAGCGCGGATGCGGGTTCGTCCATTAAAATAATGCCTGGCTCAATGGCTAAAGCGCGTGCAATGCATAAACGCTGCTGCTGTCCGCCCGATAATTCAAAAGCGGATTTTTTCATTTTATCTTTCACCTCGTCCCACAACGCTGCCTGCTGCAACGACTGCTCTACTTTTTCCTCAATAAATTTATTATCCGTTACCCCGTTCACACGCAAGCCATAAGCGACATTTTCAAAAATGGTTTTAGGAAAAGGATTGGGCTTCTGAAACACCATTCCTACTTTCCTGCGTAATTCCACCACATCCGTTTTTTTGTCATAAACATTTATACTGTCAACAATAACATCGCCTGTAATTTTCACCCCATCTATTAAATCATTCATGCGGTTGAACAGGCGCAGGTAGGTTGACTTTCCGCAACCGGAAGGACCAATCAATGCTGTAACCGTGTTGGGCATAATTTCCATGTTGATGCCTTTGAGCGCCTGGAAATCGTTGTAAAACAAATTGACAAATCGGGTGGCTATAATATAATCCATTGAAGATTGTTGATTAATTCATCTTAACTTTTTTGCTGAAATATTTTCTCAGCGCATTGGCTGAAACATTCACGATAAGAACAATGGCAATCAGCACCAATGCTGTTCCGTAAGCCATCGGTCTTGATTCTGCTATGTTGGTTCCGCTGGTTGAAATAACATAGAGATGGTAAGGCAATGCCATCACCTGGTCAAAAATTCCGTGGGGTAGTTTGGGTAAGAAGTAAGCTGCAACGGTAAACAGAATGGGTGCGGTTTCTCCTGAAACCCTGCCGATGGAAAGAATTAAACCGGTGATTATATTGGGAAACGCCATTGGCAAAACCACCCTTTGAATGGTTTGCAGTTTGGTAGCTCCGAGCGCATAGCTTCCGTGCCGGAACGAATTTTCCACTGATTTCAGCGCTTCTTCAGTGGTGCGGATGATGACGGGCAAAGTAAGCAGTCCAAGTGTGAGCGAACCGGCAAGAATGGAATCGCCAAAGCCAAGCGTATTGACAAAAAGTGACATTCCGAATAAACCGAAAACAATGGAAGGAATACCTGCAAGATTGTTGGTCATCAGTTTTACAAAGCGTTTGAAAAAACTTTCTTTCGTGTATTCGTTGATGTAAACAGCAGAGAGGATGCCAATGGGAACAGCAAATAACATACTACCCGCAATGAGGCAAAAGGTTCCTATGATAGCGGGGTAAATCCCGCCTTTGGTCATTCCTTCTTCGGGCATCTTGGTTAAAAAATCCCAACTGATCACCTGTATGCCGTTGATGGTGATGAACGCAAGAATGAGAATGAGAATAAGCACTACTAATATGCTCAGCGCGCGAAAGAGATTGAAAGCAATCGCCTGCTTTAATTCTTTATTCCGTATTGATTGCTCAGAGAATTTCATTTAGCCTCTTCAATTTTCGCGATAAGCTGTTTTACCTTCAACTCAATCAGGTCGCGCACAACATTGAAATCTTTCATCTTTAAATTTTTCGGATCGGGAATATCCCAGTCTTCCCGGTGATTTGCCGGGATAAACGGACAATCATCACCGCAGCCCATCGTTACCACGTAATCAAATCTCATGCTCCTGAATTCATCCACTGATTTGGACTGATGCACCGTCAGGTCATAACCCTTCATCTTCATGGATTCAATCGCCTTTGCATTTATTATTCCTGAAGGTCGGGAACCCGCGCTGAAAGCATTTACTTTTTTCCTGCCGTGTATTTTGGCAAATGCTTCCGCCATAATGCTGCGGTTTGAATTTTCTATGCAAACAAATAAAATGCTCTTCATTGTGCGTTATATTTTTTTCGTGATGAAACAATTTCAACGGTGATATTTATAATCATAGTAATGATAAACAAAATACATCCCAGCGCAAACAGCGCTTTGAAATGCAGTCCGCCCTGGGGCGCTTCTCCCAGTTCTGCCGCTATGGTTGCGGGGATGGTTCTCATCGGTTCAAGAATGGAGTGGGGGATAACAGCCGCGTTCCCTGTAACCATCAGCACCGCCATTGTTTCGCCTATCGCCCTGCCGATACCGAGAATTGCAGCAGCCGTAATTCCTGAACCTGCCCAGGGAATAACAACACGGTGTATGGTTTGCCATTTGTTTGCGCCCAGCGCCAGGCTTGCTTCCTTCATAGCTTTTGGCGTGGTGCGCAAGGCATCTTCTGAAATGGTGATGATGGTAGGCAAAGCCATTATTCCTAAGATGATGCTGCCTGCAAGTCCTGTTTCGCCAACGGGCAGGTTAAACAGTTGCTGAATATTAGGAACGATAATCACCAGACCAAAAAAACCATAGACAACAGAAGGAATGCCTGCAAGCAATTCAATGACCGGTTTCAGGATGTTCCTGATTTTATGGTTGGCTATTTCCGCCATATAAATTGCGGTGGCTAATCCTAAGGGCAAAGCAATCAGTATTGCGCCAAAGCTTACCCAGAGTGTTCCCAATATCAAAGGTAAAACTCCAAGCTGTGCAACGGGCTGCGCGGTGGGGAACCATTCTTTTTCTGAGAGGAATTCTCTGACCGCAACTTTTTCAACAGGCAGTATTTTCCCGGTGAAATCTTTGTCAACATATTTATCAGGAATAAACGCAACGATGCCCGGCAGGCTGTCAACTATGCTGCTGATACATTTACCGACATACTGCAATGAATCGCCTAACTGTTCATCGGTAAAATAATTTCCGATGTCATCAATGCGGAAGAGCATGATTGAATCGTTGTTCCCGCCAATCGCTTTCCAGTTCGTAATGTTCTGGTCAAAGATGTTTTTCATTTGCAGGGATGAAATTTCTTTTACCGGGTTATTGTGGTTCAGCACAATGGCGAATCCTTCCTCAACCGGGCTTTGCTTAAACAATGAAAGCCCTTCGCGGAACAGGAAAAAAACAATCAGCACAATCGCCAATGTGGTGACGGTGCTGCTGAGGAATAAAATCCCTTCTATTGTTTTTCCTGTTACGGATTTAATGAATTTCTTCACTGGAAATATACCGGGACCGGCTTCATTACTTTAAAGTGATATAACCTACTTCGCTCACAATTTTCTGTCCTTCTTCTGACAAGATGAAATCAATAAAAGGTTTTACTTTCTTCTCGTCTTTAGTGAGGTAATAATATTGCAGCGGGCGCACAACCGGGTAGGTTTTGTTCTTTGCATTTGCCACAGTTGGTTCCACATAATTCTTCCCTTTATCATAAGAAACCTTTAGCGCTTTCACGTTTTTATCCATATAAGCGAAACCAATATAACCGATGGCTCCCTTGGTCTGGCTCACCGACTGAACCATTGCACCCGTTGCAGGCATCATCAGGATGGCTGTACCGTAATTTTTATTCATCATCACATGCTCTTTAAAGAATTCATAAGTTCCTGAACTTGATTCACGTGAGTAAGCCACAATCTTTTCATCATCGCCACCTACTTCTTTCCAGTTGGTTATTTTGCCTGTGAATATTCCTTCTAATTGTTCGCGGGTCAACTGGCTCACTTTATTTTTAGGGTTCACAATTGCTGAAAGCGCATCATTGGCAATCACCACTTCTTTATAGGCTTTGCCTGCTTCCTGCAATTTCATTTTCTCGCTCATTTTTATTTTTCTTGATGCCATGGCAATGTCGGTTGTTCCGTCAAGAAAGGAAGCAATACCCACCCCGCTGCCTCCACCGGTTACGGTGATCCTGGTGTTGGGATATTTTTTCATATACACTTCGGCTTCTTTTTGCGAAAGCGGAAGAACGGTGTCGCTTCCTTTTATTTTCAGTGTTTCTGTTGTTTGGGTAAATGCGAATGCAAAGAATGTAAGTGCAATCAGCAGAACGGTGTTTTTAATTTTTGTGTTCATTGTATTTGTTTTTATTGTTTGTTGCAAAAGTGGTTCATTGATGTTTCGTGAGTGTTTCGGGTATGTTAACGATGTATTAATTTCTAAAATTTAAATTGCATCCTTATGGTAAATACATTGTCTTTTATATCCTTTTCATAGCCGGGCACCGTGGTGCTTTCATTTTTCACAAGGTCATAGTAAGCCATAATTTTCAGATATTGATTCATGTAATAATTAAGCCCAAATCCGTAAGTATCAAACCGGATATCGCCTGCGTTGGTGTTGGTTCCCGTTTTGCCAATCTCTTTCCCTGCAATCTTTACATCAGGGTCATATAAATCGTATTTGGCAACTACCTGGAATTTTGATTTACCTATATTCTGGATGAAATATACATAAGCCCCTCTGAAATTCCTGTGATAGACAGAAGATGATGGAAGCGCATTCGGGCTTTTTGATGACTTAGATGTACCGGGTTGTTCTCCCTGTATATATTCAGCGCGGATGGTTGTGATACCAGGTTTCCAGTCAACAGATACCTGGGCATCGGCACCCATATAAATTCTTCTTGCCACCCTGGTATAATCAGCAGTATCTTTTGCAAAATCAAAACCACGGTCGCCATTGCTTAAAGTGGTGAAATTATAATCTTTTACACTTCCGATGGTGTATCCTCCATAATAATAGGAGGCTCCAATTCCATAAGTGAGTTTTTCGTTTTTGCTGGTTCTGTTGTAAGATAAACGTGCGCTGAAATCTTTGTGGCTGTCAAATTCGGCTGAAACCCCTGACGAACCATTCATTACTGCACCAACAAATTTCAGTCCTGTTAAGGGTGATGTTTTTGGGAGTTGTACCATAAGGAAAGCGCCTAAATCGCGCTCGGTAGGGAAAAGCAGTTGATTATAACGCGCCCGTTCAGGTGTTTCTCTTACGCTTGATGATTGTGTTACTTCAAAGCCGAACTGGTCTTGCAATAATCCTGCTGTAAGGCTGAAAACATTTATCCAGGGGTCGGTAATTTTTATATAGGTTTCACGCATGGCAACTCCTTTTTCAGTCCAGTCGGTGTTTAACATAAACATTACATTTTTCCAGGTATAAGTAAATTTTATCCTGCCCCTTCGCATGGTAAAGCGGCTGTAATATTTGTTTTTGCCATCTGTGCTTACAAAATCGCCTCCCGCAAAAGAAGGCGCTCCGGCAGAATCAATATATTGCCATTGCGGCTGAAGATAGCCTGATATTTCAAGCCGCTTTATTTTCAGCACGTCCTCAATTAATTTGTCAACTTTAGTTTTCAGCGTGTCCGTTTCGGTTTCCTGCGCTTTGAGTTGATGAATAAAACTTACAAAGACAAGAACAAGAATAGCCCGGATGTTAATTTTTTGAATCATAATTGTTAATGGTTTTAAATTATGACGCAAAGGAACGCTCCGAATGTTACGGGAATATTACGGGCGCGTTAACAGTATATGAACAATTAACCCGGCAAGCCTAAAACTTATACTGCACCCGCATGGTAATGATATTGTCCCGGATGTCTTTTGAAAAATCTTTCAGCTTATCAGTGCTGCTGATAAGGGTACTTTCATTTTTTACCATATCATAATAAACAGATAGTTTTACATTTTCGTCCCAGTCATAAAGATAACCAAAGCCCCAGGTATCGAACCTGATGTCGGTAGAGGTAGTGCCGTTGAGACCGGTAATTTCTTTTCCTTTCAGTTTTTTATTCGGGTCATACCAGTCATATTTCACCACCACCTGGTGTTTTGATTTAACTATCCTTTGCACAAAATAGAAATACGCACCGTCAAAGTCGCGGAAATATACAGGCGTTAAAGGCTGGCTGTAGGGTGTGGCGCTGTAAGTTCTGTAACCCAGTCCGGGCATCTGCCCGAAAATGTATTCGCCTCTGAGGGTAGTGGTTCCGAGAGGAGATTCAATTTTAAGCTGAAGGTCTGCGCCATAATGTTTCCGCCTTGCAATCTTTCCTATGTTGTTCTCGGATGAATCAACCTCAAAGCCGTTTACATCTCCAGGCAATACAGCCGGTGTCCAAACCTGTTTGTTTCCCATCCGGTATCCGCCATCATAATAAGATAAGCCTCCGCTTATGGTCAGCTTCTTCGATTTGCTTTCTTTTTCAACAGAAATCCGCCCGATAAAATCTTTCTGAAAATCAAAATCATTACCGCCCGAAGTA
>Ga0172371_10005059_pt1 | contig 19678 bp, 9 predicted proteins | sample Lak12m_FD_114543 | JGI IMG/M metagenome (GOLD analysis project Ga0172371, IMG submission 114543) | Freshwater microbial communities from Kabuno Bay, South-Kivu, Congo - kab_022012_12m | ecosystem: Environmental > Aquatic > Freshwater > Lake | place: Democratic Republic of the Congo: South-Kivu... | reverse complement strand
TTGTGATTATCAGAGTGTCGAAGATTTATCAGGTTTGGAATACTTCACAAATTTAACGGCACTGTCTTTAAATGATACAACTCATTTAATTTCTGACTTGACCCCACTCAGCGGTTTGGATTCTTTGACCTCGTTATCTTTATACGGAGGGAATATAACGGATATAAGTCCTTTGGCGGGATTAAGCTTATTAACTGATTTGGATTTAAGATCAAATTACTTAACTTCTGTGTCTGCTTTAAGTGGGATGTCGGGAATGCAACATTTGCAACTTGGCAGTAACTCATTGATGGATATTTCGCCCTTAGTTGGATTAACTGCACTTTATGATTTGGATCTATCATCAAATAGTATCAGTAATTTAATCCCGCTGGAATCATTGACGTCGTTAAACTATTTAAATTTGAGCGGAAATTCTATAAGCGATATAGACCCGCTTGCCGGCTTGTCATCACTCCAAACATTATTTTTAAACACACAAGATAGTTTAGTAGATATTAGCGCAATAGAATCTCTTACGGGCTTAAGAGATTTACGTTTAAGTAACAACCATATTGTTGATATAAGTCCATTATCGTCTTTAACTTCTTTGACGTATTTGGAGTTAAATTCTAACGACATAAGCGATATAAGCACTTTAGACGATTTAACCAGTCTTACTTCCTTGTATTTGGGTATTAATCCAATTGTAACTAGTAGCGCTTCGTTGCCAGGGAGCTTGACTTATTTGGTTCTTTATCAAGATACGATTACAGATATACATTTTTTGAGTAGTTTAACATCATTAACACATCTGGAATTACAAAATAATAATATTAGTGATATTACGCCACTGGCAAATTTGATCTCTTTGAGCCAACTATACATCTGGAATAATTATTTGGAAGACATTGACACCTTATCAAGCTTGACGGCGCTCAGCGATTTACGTATTAGCGCCAATGACATAAATGATATTAGTAGTTTAGAGAGTTTGTCGTCGTTAAGCCATGTAGAATTGGATGGTAATATCCTGACAAACCTAGCTCCGTTAGTTGCCAATTCTAATTTTGCAGGTGGAGATTATCTCTATGTAAACTCAAATCCGTTAAATTTAGGTTCACTATCAGCTATCGCTACGATGACAGGTCGTGGAGTTGGTGTTTATTATAGTATGAGTGTCTACTGTGGTAATAGTACTATTGATTCTTATTTACCGAAATGGGAAGAACAATGTGATGATGGAAACAACACTAACGGTGATGGCTGTAATGAGGTTTGTCAACTTGAAACTGGGGATTCTACACCCATTACTTTTACGGATTCTAATTTTGAGGATTGTGTACGTGATGCTCTAGAGATTCCGTCTGGACCAATTACGGTTGAAGATGCGCTGACGTTAACTACGCTTGATTGTAGCTATAGATCGATAGCTAGTTTGTCGGGAATAGAATATTTTACTAATTTAACTAATCTATACGCTGGTTCTAATAATATAGAAAGCATAGACCTTTCAAGTAATACAGCGCTGGAGACCTTGTTCCTCTCTGTTAATGAACTGTCAGCGATTGATGTCTCGGGTAACACTGCCTTGGAATTTTTAGACATTAGTGGCAATGTACTAACTTCTGTTGATGTTTCAAATAATGTTGCCTTAACTACGCTAAAACTTTATAGCAATTCCTTAACATCGGTGGATGTTTCGGATAATGTATTACTGACCCATTTAGATCTTTTTGGAAATCTTTTGACTTCCATTGATATTTCTCATAATACGGCATTGTCATATTTGGGCCTTAATAATAATAATTTAACTTCTGTTGATGTCTCCAATAACACTGCCTTGACTCAATTATATCTTGGGCAGAATTATTTGACTGGAGTTGATTTATCAGCAAATACAGCACTGAGTATCTTAAGTATTAACGATGCCCCCCTGCTAACATCTATAGATTTATCTAATAACGTGCTTCTAACACAAGCGCAGCTTAGTTCGAATGGTCTAACGTCGCTTGATTTGTCGGCAAATACGCTACTGTTTGATTTGCGTGCTGCAGAAAATTACTTAACTTCCGTTACGTTACCCGAGAATACGGCTATAACAACTTTGTTCCTTGATGATAATGATATTCTTGATATTAGTTGGCTTGTATCAAATTTGGGAATTGGGAGTTTGGATTATGTGACATTATATGGAAACATTTTAAGCTTGGCTGCTTTAGATGACATTTCTACTCTGACTGGACGTGGGGTAAATGTTGAATATGATCAGCTCTGTGGTGATGAGGTCGTAGAGGGGAGCGAAGAATGTGATGATGGGAATAATGAAAATGGTGATGGCTGTAGTGCTTCGTGCCAAACAGAATCGCGCGGTGGTTCCGGATTTACACAGACCTTAACGGAGCCCAATCCACCAACAGCGCCAAGTGCTATGACACCAACAGCGGTTTCAAGTTCTTCGATCCAATGGAATTTTGCCGATACAGCAAGTAATGAGGTGGGTTTTAAATTGTATTCTTATGACATGTCCTTGATTAGTCAGGTTGCTTCTACAAATTTATCGTATATGGTGGAAACAGGACTAAGCCCAGATGTGGCTTATCAACGTTATCTCTCTGCTTATAATGGTGACGGAGAAAGCTCTTATACTCAGCTCGGTCCTGTCTATACTTTGGCTAATCCTCCAAGCATTGGCACGGCGGTGGTTACGGGGAATAATTCGGTGTCTCTTTCCTTAGATGTTAATGGTAATTCAAGTACAACAAAATATGCGATTTATGAATCTAGTTTGAATAAGTGGCTTCAGGTTGATTGGACCTTGGGTGCGAGTCCTGTTTTCCAAACTTATATAGTCTGGTTAAATGGACAAACAAGCATTCCAGTTAATGGATTGACCAATAATGCCATGTACGTGTTTAAGGTTGAAGCACAAAATGGTGCCGGGATTACAACTGATCTTTCTGAAGGAACAACGATTGTTGTTTACCGCCCCGCAAATGCCAATTTAGTTTTGAATAAAAAGGTGGGCGTAAACATTTCGCAGCAAATAGCGGGGTTGCATTGGAGTCGTTCAGCATTTGCTGGTACCAATGGAATATTACAATTGAATTTTAGTTCTTTTGTCGATAGATACGTGAATGTTTACAGTATCTTGGCAATTAGTCTTTTGGCACTCTTTGTCGTGTTGTTGATGTTGAGTTCAAAATCAAAGAGAGCAATTTTTAACAAGACTTACAGATTACTTTCCAGCTGGCCTGTGAAGGCGATGGTTGCGGCAGTAACGGTGTTCTTGGTTTATAATGTTTTTCAAGTTCAAGCTTTTGAAAATCAGAATGGTGTTGATGTTAAAAAAGATGATGTTTTAACTTATCAGATTGAATATTTAAATAACGGTGCTCAAACCGCACATAATATTATAGTCACTGAAGCTATTCCGGTTGGGACTTCGTATGTCGCAGGGACATTATCTAGCACGGGCAATAAATGCGTGCTTAATTCTAATGTCATCACGTGCAATGTTGGAGACTTAGTTAGTAATGGCAGCGGGGTGCTAGAATTTAAGGCAAAAGTTACAGGTCTAGCTGGAACTTCAGTAATCAATATTGCTAATGCCACTTACACGGAGAGTGCTGTGACGATCAATAGTAATAGTATTACCAACGCTATTATGGGCGCAGAAGAAGATTTACTTGGTCCAGGTGAAACCAGGGACGTTGTTTTAGTTGATGGATGGAATACTTTCCGTATGGCCGTAACTTCTAAGGTTAGATTCCCACACAATAATAGTAACCATACAGTCGAGTTAACAAATTCCAATTTGGCCATAAAGACGGCGAGTGTTAGGGTTATGAGTGATCCGATTGATGTCTCTTTGAAGCAGGGGGAATCTAAGGGTGTGGATAGCGATGGCAATAAACTAGAAGACATGGATGTAATGATTCAGTCGGTTGAATCTGATGCTATAGCGGTAGTGGCGATTAAGTCAAAAGTTGAAGAAAAGATAGAACCAGTTTGTGGAGATAAGCAATGTAATGGGTTAGAAACGTGCAACACTTGTCCGGATGATTGCGGTGTGTGTAAAGAGGTCTCTGTGTGCGGAGACAATAAATGTAATGGAGCGGAAAAATGCAATACTTGCCCAGGAGACTGTGGCGTGTGTCCAGTGGTTCCGGTTTGTGGTGATGCTAAATGCAATGGAGAAGAAACCTGTGGTACTTGTCCAGGTGACTGTGGTGCCTGTGTCCCTGAAAAAGATAAGGAAGAGCTTGAAGTCCAGGGCGGTGCTAAACATGCTTGTAGCGATGGAATAGATAACGATGGCGATGGTTACATTGATATGGATGATTATGGCTGTGTTAATCAGGAAGATGATGATGAAACTGATGAAGTGTTAGACAAGGAACAAATCAAAGAACAGGAAAAAGTTAAAGAGGAGATAAAAGTTGAAAAAGAAGCTGAAAGAGTTTTAGATTCTGATACTGGTAATAAGGTTGTCGACGCGGTGGCAACACTCTTAAGTGGTATAACTCAGGCTGATTTTAAGGATGTTCGTGAAGAAGTCAAAAAAACTTTGGTTAGCACGGTCAAGACAGCCAAGGAAATTGGTAATGCAACCATCGATAATCCTCAGGTGGAAAAAATTAATAAGGTGGCTCAAGATCCAGTCGTGGCTGCGACAACAGTAGCAACGGTGGCCTCAGTGGCTACGGTTGGTGCGACAGGGGCGGCAAGCGCTGGAGTTTTAACTTATTTGCAATTCTTGTTTACTCAGCCAATCATGTTGCTGACACGTCGCCGTCGTCAAAATTGGGGAATCATTTATGATTCGATTACTAAAAAACCATTGGACTTGGCGGTTATTCGTTTGTTCGAGTTTGGGACTAATCACTTAGTAACCACACGCGTTACAGATAGGGCCGGCCGTTATCAATTTATTGTTAAACCAGGAAAATATTATATTGAAGTTAGCAAGAAAGAGCATCGATTCCCGAGTGAAGTTATCCCGCAGCTTTTTGGTGGACGTATCGATGAAAACGTTGTTGATGATGCTTACCAGAATCTTTACAATGGCGGCGTAATTGAGGTAAGAGAAGGTGATGCTGGTATTATCAATCGTTCAATCCCTGTAGACCCAGATAAAAAATTAGAAAGTGATAAAGATGTTTTCAGAAGAACCATGTGGGCAAAAGTACAATCTTGGTCAACACTTTTTGGACCAATAATTGCAGTTATTTCCTACATTATCAATCCCGTGGGGTGGGTGGGGGCCTTGGTGGTTATTCAGGTTGTGATTTATCTCGTGTTTAAGCGACTTACCAAGATTCACCGAGCATTGACTTGGGGACGAGTAAAAGATCTTTTGTCGGGTAAGAATTTAAAGAAAACAGTCATCCGCGTTTTCGACACCAGATTTAATAAATTATTAGATACACAAATCACTGATAGTAATGGTAAGTATGGTTTCCTCGTTAGTCGTGGGGAATATTATTTGACTGGGAATAGAGATGGCTATGAGCCCTATAAGAGTAATCAGATCGATTTAACTCAAAAAGATTCGGCTTATATCGCAGAAGAGATAAAAATGAAAAAGGCTGGTACTATAATGGCACCAACAGCGCTTCCAAATCTGCCTCTCGAGACAATAAGCACTGGACAGGCTGTCGTTTCTCCGGCGCAAACAGTAACTCCAATGCAATCAACACCACAGGATGAGCAGCATATTTCTGGAACTGATAAGGAGAGTTATTATGACGTTGATGTGTTAAACAAATAGTCAACGATACGAAAAAATCCGCTAAAAGGCGGATTTTTTCGTGAGTGTCAATTATTTTATTTTTCGTAATTCTCTATTGTATTTAATGGCAAAACGGTGCGCTTCATCCCTTACCTGAATAAGAAGTTTTTTGTTGTTTGCAACCCAAAAGGCAATTTTTTTATCTCTTGGGATCAGGATGTTATTGTTTTTACGTTTGGCTCCTTTTGCAATTCCGATGACAGGAATAGTTATTTTACTTTGCTCCAAAATACTTTTTATCGCATTGATCTGGGGTTTGCCACCATCAACAAGAAATAATTTTGGCAAAGTCCACTCTGAGTGTTTTAGACGGCGAGTCATAATCTCTTTTAGAGCATCGACATCGCTTTGCCCTTGGAAGCTATGGATTTTAAATTCGCGGTATTTGTTTTTATGGGGTTGCCCGTCAATAAAAGTTACCAGGCTACCAACGACGTCAGTGGCACCAAGATTAGAAATGTCATATCCCTCGATGTGGTTTATGATATCATGCTTCGATAAATCCAGCGCAGCGGTATCGTTGAAAAAGTTTTTATTGATTAATGTTATGTCTTGAATTTTCTTTAAGTTGCTTATTTGATCACGGAGTCGTTGTGCTTCTTCGAAATTTTCTTGTTTGGCCGCGATTCCCATTTGTTTTTGTAGGGTAGATATGAGTTGCGTTCTTTTTCCGTCGAAAAAAAGTATTAACGGTCTAATGACCTTAGTTTTATATTCTTTGGCGGTTATTTCACCAACACAAACACCGAGGCATAGCTCTAATTGGTAATAAAAACAAGCTTTTTTATCATTGGGAGTGCAAGTGGAGTAGTTGAAAAGTTTTCTAAGTATTTTTAGCGCAGCTGTTGTATTCAATCCGGGAAAAGGGCCGAATATTTTTAGATATTTTTTCTTATCAGTGGTTGTAAGTTGTTTATAGTCGTGTTGACGAATGGCGACTAGGCTTGGGAATTCGGTTTTTGTTAATGCAAGATAATTCCAACTTTTATCATCCTTGCCTAGGACATTGTATTTCGGTTTACATTTTTTAATGTAATTAGCTTCTAAAATTATAGCCTCTAAAACAGATGGAGTAATTATCCATTTGATATCTGAGACTTCGGAAATAAATGTTTCTATGGGGCGAGGTGATTTTTGTTTTGAAAAATAACTTTTAACACGATCTTTTAATGAAGTTGCTTTGCCAACATAAATTAATTCCTTTTTGACATTATAAAAAAGGTAGATACCAGGGGTGGTGGGAATATTTTTAGATAATTGTTCCATAATAAGTTTATTGTAGCGGTTTGCTAGAAAAAGTGAACCCCCAGACCTACTCGGTAGGCTGGGGGGGGACGTCAGTCGCGGAAGAGTTGCGCGGATGGATCCTTGGCCTGTTCGGCCTCGATCTGCGCAAAGATCTGGTCCATCTTGCGGATGTAGAAGATGAACACGATGAGCACCATCGGCACGAAGAAGGGCAGGTGCCGGTTGGGGTTCGCCTGGCCTGTGGCGACCTGGTAGATGTCGTAGATCAGGACCAGCGGGGCCAGGATAGCCAGCAGGGTCTGCATCAGGACGCTTTTCTGCTGGTCGTTCAGGTCGCACACGGTCAGGATCTTGAGCAAGGCTTCTCCCACCCAGCTTCGTTTCGGTTCGCTGTACACGTTTACCTCTCTGTTGAGTTGTCCATGGGGACTGATTATATTATAGCTGGTTATGTTTATTTTGTCAATCCAAATAAAAAATGTACGGCCAACGCGTTCGCGTTGTAGGGACCAGTAGGGACAGGTCAAGACCTGTCCCTACGTCCCTACCGCACGATTCGTGCGGCCGTACATTTTTTATTTCAAATAATCCTTCAAATATTTTCCGGTCCAACTGGTAGATGATTTCCGGGCAATGTCTTCTGGCGTACCAGTGGCCACGATCTGTCCGCCTTGGTCGCCACCTTCTGGACCCATATCAATGATCCAATCAGCGGATTTAATTACATCCAGGTTGTGTTCGATAACCATAACTGTATTACCTTGCGATACCAGTCTTTGTAAAACATGAAGAAGTTTTCTAACATCGTCATAATGTAATCCGGTTGTTGGTTCATCGAGTAGGTATAGAGTTTTTGTAGTGCTGTGTTTAGCGAGTTCGCGACTAAGCTTAATGCGTTGAGCTTCGCCCCCAGATAGGGTCTTAGCCGATTGTCCGAGTGTCAAATAGCTTAGTCCGACTTCATTAAGAACTTTAATTTTATCGTTGATGAAAGGTATGTCTTTAAAAAAAGTTTCAGCTTCTTCGATTGTCATGTTTAGTACATCAGAAATATTTTTTCCCTTGTAATGTACTTGCAAAGTTTCTTTATTAAATCGTTTCCCCTTACAAACATCGCATTGGACTTCGACACTGGGTAAAAAGTGCATTTCGATTTCTAGCGTTCCATGACCTTCGCAGTTTTCACAGCGACCACCGGGACGATTGAAACTAAAGCGGCCTGGTTTATAACCATGGATTCTAGCTTCTTGCGTTGAAGCAAATATTTCACGTATATAATCAAATGCCTTGGTATAGGTGGCCGGATTAGAGCGGGGAGTGCGTCCAATAGGGCTTTGATCAATCTTAATGATTTTATCGATATTTTCAGCTCCGGTTATATCCTGATAGTTTCTCTCGTGCGGTTTTTTGCGGTGTTTGGCATCCATGACTGAACGATAAACGATGCTATGCATTAAAGTTGATTTGCCGGAACCAGAAACACCTGTTAGACAAACAAAACGACGAGTAGGAATATCAAAAGTTAAATTTTTTATATTGTGTTCAGTTGCTTTCTTGATGGTTATTTTAGGTGTATTACCATCAACTTTACGACGTTTTTCTGGTAGTTGAATATTTTCTTCCCGTCTTAAAAATTTACCAGTTAAGGATGTTTTTGCATCACCGAGGGTAAAACAATCATCAGCTGTTTTGGGGAGAGCTTTTTTGGGGTTGAGTAAATTATCAAGTGGACCAGAATAAACAATTTTACCACCGTGAGTTCCAGCACCCGGACCTATGTCCACTAACCAATCGCTGGTGAGAATTGTATTTTCATCGTGCTCCACGACGATGATAGAATTACCGATATTACAAAGATTCCTCAGAGTATTTACTAGTTTCTCATTGTCACGTTGATGTAGGCCGATAGTGGGTTCATCTAAAACATAGAGTGCGCCGACTAACTTCGTGCCAACTTGCGAGGCGAGTCGAATACGTTGCGCTTCACCACCGGACAAGGTCCCTGCACGTCGATTTAGTGTCAGATAATGCAGACCAACATCTAACATGAACTGGAGTCGGTTGATGATTTCGTTAAGTACTATTTCAGATATCTCAATTTCCTTTTTATTAAGCTTGTTTTTAAGCTTTTCGATAAAATCTTTAGCCTCAGCAATGTTCATTTCAGTCACTTCCCAAATATTTTTTTCAGCAATACTCACGCTTAAAGCATTGGGATTGAGACGTTTCCCATTACAAATAGGGCAGAGTTCTTCACTGAATAGCTCCTTTGTTCCTAATCCAGTGCAGTTTTCGCAATAACCATAGGGGCTATTAAAACTGAATAAGCGAGGTTCGATCTCGGGGAAACTATAACCATCATTAGTGCAAGAATATTCTGTACTGAAGATTTTTTCAGTTTTATCTGGGTATATAACTGTACAAAGCCCATCTGAAAGCTCAACGGCGTTCTCAACTGCTTCGGCTAAACGTTGTTTAAACCCTTTGTTATCATTTTCCTTGATCGGATGCATGAGCGTAATCTTATCAATAACAATTTCGATAGTGTGTTTTTTATTCTTATCTAAAATGATTTGTTCTTTTAGGCTTTTGAATTTGCTGTCGACGCGCGCCTCTAAAAAACCATTGTTGTAAGTATCGTATAGAAGTTGGTAATACTCGCCTTTGCGGCCACGAATAATGGGGGAGAGAATTAATATGTCTTTGGCTGATTCTGGTTGAGCAAAAATTTTGTTCAAAATATGATCAACCATTTCATCGATGGTGGTTTTTTCCATATGGGTGTCGCATAGGGGGCAGTGTGGTTGACCAACTTTAGCGTAGAGAACTCTTAAATAGTCATAGATTTCAGTAATAGTGGCAATTGTTGATCTAGGGTTTGCGGAATGGGCCTTTTGGTCAATGGAAATGGCTGGAGAAAGGCCTGTTATTTCATCGACATTGGGTTTTTGCATACCGCCTAGGAATTGTCTGGCATAGGCAGAAAGGCTTTCTATGTAACGGCGTTGCCCTTCAGCGAAAATAGTATCAAAAGCCAAGCTCGATTTGCCTGAGCCTGAAAGTCCGGTGAACACGACCATTTTGTTGCGGGGGATTTCTAAATTTACGTTTTTTAGATTGTGTTCTCGGGCGTTTTTGATGGTTATTTTGTTTTGCATAATTTTTAATACAACAGCCCCAAAGAATGGATATTCTAGGGGTGGTAGAAGGTATTAGTAATGTAACTGTTAAAGCTTAAGGTGTCAACTTCATTGGTACGTGCAGGTCGCGACCTGCACGTACGCAAGTTAACTTTTGGGAGATTTCCTCGCCAGCCAGAGGCCGACTTGCAAAAAAACTCCCGCCGCAGTGTCGCACTGGGCGGGAAGGAGTTCAGTCGAGCATGGAGTTGAGGAGGACCATCCGGTCGTCCGGTGTCATCTTGTAGAAGTCCTCTACGGATGGGCGGTCGACGAGCAGCCCCCGCATGCCGCGCCCGCGGTAGTAGTCCTTCCCGAGAGCAGCGTTGACGAAGGTGCGCCTGAGCATGTCGGAACCGAGGCGCTCGGCCAAGCTGTTCAGCTCGGCTGTATGCGTGGGTGCAAGGTCGATGAGGAAGACCATCGGTGCCCCGGGGGTGGTCATCCTGCCGCGGAATTCTTCGAGGAGTTCTGCGAACCCAGCCACCAGAACCCGGCTCGGTTCGACCGAGAACTGGAGAGGGGTCAGAGCGTCCTGCAGGATGCGTGCCACTGGGGACTCTTCCGCTGTTGTCTGGATCGAGATGAGGTGGAGCTGGCCGTTACGCTTCAGCACAGCTTCGATGTCGGCCACGGTGAAGCTGGTTGCGCCGAAACGGGAGATCAGGTAGCGCATGGCGGCCATGGTCCCGCTCATTTGCTGCAGTCGCGATTCGGCCTTGGAGAGGAGGAACTCGTCGTGCGCGCTGTCCTCGAAGTCGTACAGCGTGTGCGGCGGTTCGTCGTTGGTATAGCGCCAGAACTTCAGCTTGTAGTCTGGCGTGATGACCAACCACTCCGAGTCGGCTCCTCTGTCGGAGCGGGCGATGCGCAGGAAGGGGAGCCGGGGGCTTTCGCGTTCGATCTTCTCGTCGATGTACATCCGGAAGAAGGCGCTCTTAGCCAGCTCATCGAGCGTTGCTTGGGCGTGGGTCAGGATGTCCTTGAACGGGGTAGGAATCTCGGGCGTGAGGGCGCCGATGATGAGTCGGTCGACCCTTACATCCGAGGTGATGGCTCGAGCCATGGGACCTCCCTGGTGGTGGAAAACTTGTGATCTAGCACAAGATATGAGTTTATGATTTATTGTAAATTTTGTCAATCTGTTTGTGCCCTGTCGTGTTGATTTGCGTAACAACCAATTGGATTTGCGAGGCCAGTGTGTATGCACTGGCCGTGGCAATCTGCATAGCTTTGTTCGTTGTAGATTGCTTCGTGTAATACCTAAGCAGTACTCGCAAATCGACCTGGTTGATTCGCAAATCCAGTTGAAACAAAAAAACGGCTGAGACGTTTTTTTTGTTATATTTATTTTATTCTATTTTTTAATTCCTTAATTTCGTCTCTAAGTACAGCCGCTAATTCAAATTCTAAGTCCTTAGCTGCTTCTCGCATTTGCTGTTCCTTATCTTTGATGATTTCTGCTAGCGGTCGTTCATCGCCCAGCAAATCCAATTCAGTAATTGTTTTTTTGTTTCTTTGTTTTCTTGTTTTTACTTTATCAAGTGATAACCCAAAGTCTTCCAAAATATTGCGAATCGATTTCTGAATTGTTTTTGGAGTGATGCTGTGTTTTTCATTGTATTCCAATTGGATTTGACGACGGCGATCTGTTTCCTCGACCGCGCGGGCTATAGAGCCTGTGATGTGATCAGCGTATAAAATAACTTGGCCGTTCACATTGCGCGCGGCACGGCCTATGGTCTGGACTAAACTGGTTTCACTGCGTAAAAAGCCTTCTTTGTCTGCATCGAGAATGGCCACTAGTGAAACTTCTGGTATATCTAGACCTTCACGTAAAAGATTGACGCCAACAACCACGTCGGTTTTTCCGGTTCGTAAGTCGTTGATGACTTGAATTCTTTCTAAAGTGTGAACATCGCTATGGAGATATGTAACTTTTATTTGTTTTTCGGTTAAGTAGGCGGAAAGATCCTCGGCCATGCGTTTAGTAAGAGTTGTAACAAGAGTCCGTTCGTTTTTGGTAATTTGCTTCTCGATGCGCTTTATCAAATCGTCGATTTGCGATCTTCCCGTCTTCCCGTCGGTTATGGGTAGAATTAATACTTCCGGATCAACTAAGCCTGTAGGGCGAACGATTTGTTCAACGATTTGTTCGCTTCCCTTTAATTCAAATTCAGCTGGAGTTGCAGAAACATAGATTGTTTTTGGTGTACGTTCAGCAAACTCAGGGTAGGTAAGAGGTCTGTTGTCGCGCGCGCTGGGTAATCTAAAACCATGTTCAACCAACACATCTTTACGCGCGCGATCACCGTTAAACATGCCACGGATCTGTGGTACGGTTACATGTGACTCATCGATCACGGTTAGGAAGTTAGGTGCAGCATATTTAAAATAATCGACTAAGGTATAGGGCGCTTCGCCTGGTGCGCGACCATCAAAATGACGTGAATAATTTTCAATACCACTACAATAACCAACGTTTTCAATCATTTCTAAGTCGTATTTTACGCGGCGGGATATGCGCGCATATTCTATGGATTTTTTTTCTTTTTTCAATTTTGCGAGTTGATCTTTTAGCTCGGCCTTAATATTTGCAAAAGCCGATTGTTTTGTTTCTTCGCCAATAACATAGTGGCGAGCCGGGAAGAACCAGGCATCGCTGATAGTCTTCTTAACTTTGCGTGTGATGTGATTCACAAGTTCAATAGAAACAATTTCTTCGTCGATTTCAAAACGATAAATTACTTCTTCGTTCACAGGCATGATTTCAAATATTTGTCCGTGCATTCTAAATGTTCCACGTTTTAAGTCAGCGTTGGTGCGGTTGAATTGCATTTCAATCAGTTGCTCCATGAGACCACGCCGATCTAATTTTTGCCCAACGTTTAAATGCAATAAGGTCCGTTCGTATTCTACCGGCGAACCTAAACTGTAAATAGCAGAAACTGAAGCCACTATAATTACGTCTTTTCTCGACAATATGGCTTGAGTGCAGGCGTGGCGGAGACGATCAATTTCTTCGTTGATTTGGGCTTCTTTTTCGATGTAAGTGTCGGTGTTGGGGAGGTAAGCTTCTGGTTGATAATAATCATAATAACTAACAAAATATTCCACTGCATTTTCCGGAAAAAATTCTCTGAATTCATTACATAACTGTGCGGCCAAGGTTTTATTGTGAGCAATAACCAAGGTCGGTTTTTGTATTTTTTGAATAACATTGGCAATGGTAAACGTTTTGCCAGAACCAGTAACACCCAATAAGGTCTGTTTATTTTTGCCCGACTCTAAACCAGCAACTAATTCGTCTATAGCCTTGGGTTGATCACCAGCTGGTTTGTAGTCTGATTTAAGTTTGAATTTCATGAGGCTATTGTAGCAATGGAGCAGAAATTCGGCAATGTAATAAGGTTACGAGCAAAGTTGACAAAAATAAATTTTTGTTGTATATTTGGATGTCCTGAGTTGGGACGTCTCACTGTCGTGGAGGGGATCATGGCGCGCAAGTTCGCTCGCTTCCTGGACAAGAACGAAGGATTGATCTGGGGCTTATTGTTCTTTCAGGCCTGCCTCCTGTCCATCAGCTACGAGAATGGTGGACACCTGTTTTTCGTGTTCATCTGCCTATGCCTGCGTGGTGTCCTGGCCTGGTTCGTGGGTGATCGCCAGAAGGTGCGGTACCTGAAGAACAGGCCTCTGTGGCACTTGCTGCGCTACCGGTACCCGGAAGACCAGATGGAAGACTTCGTAACCGGGAAGCAGTCGCTGCCAGGCGTTTTCGGTCGCGCCGCGGACGTGGAGATCGAGGCGCGGGACGACTGGCGCAACAGCCTGGCGTATCGGCTCAGCATCTCGGCCGTGCTCCTGTCCCTCCTGGTGTTGAGCAACGCCCTGGTCTTCGACTTCTCGGGCTACGGACTGAAGATCTTGAACCCCGAGCGCAACGAGGTCCAGGACGTGACGGTCGTCGGTTTCGCCGGCTGGGACAAGAACGTGGTCGACACGACGCCGCTGACGCGGAACCGTATCTTCGACTACGCCACGAGCGACAAGCAGTTCTACCGGATTCAGTACCGGATCGAACTGGGCGTGCTGCCCGAAACCTTCGTGCAGTACGCCATGCAGCATGGCGTGCCCAACCTGTTCGGTGGCAAATACAGCACCCTGGTCTCGCTGTTCAGCCACGAAAGCGAGGACCTCAACGCTCTGATCAAGGCCGAGCTCCAGAAGCACCCGGAATGCACCATCAGCTCCTTCCGGGAGAACATCTCGGTGGGCGTGCTCAACTTCCTGCGTGAGCGAGGCCTCCAGCTTCGTTCGAGCTTGGACCTTTCGGTCACCTCAGTCATGATGTCCGAGTAGCATCCCCCCGCACTTACCGAGTAGGTGTGGGGGATTTTTTTATTGTTGACAAAACCAGCCAATTAAGATAGATTTAATAACTGGTTTCGCTGGTACAACCACTGATAGGGGTGCGTGTCATGCTGATCGCCGGAGCTGTCATCTTCGCTATCCTTTCCGTGATCGTGCACGTCCTGATCATTCGGGTTTCGCTGGAGCATGGTGTTGGGTCCGCAGCTTGCAACAACGCGCAGGTCCTCGCCAGAATCCAGCAGTTGATAGTTGCTGATCGGATCGATCGCGCGATCAAGCTCTGCACCGTCGCGCCGAACTGCTTCTTTCTTTCCATGTGCAAGGATTTGCTCACGCAGGTTCAGCAGCCCGGGTGTACCTTTGAGGCTCTGGACCAGCTGGCTGCACGGCGTCTGCAGCAGATCGACACCTGGCGGAAGCAGTACCTGAGAGGCTTGCGGCTCTACCTGGTCTGGATGGTCTTCCTGGCCGCGGTGGGCACCTTCTTCTCGGCGAAAGCCGAGGGGGAGTGGTGGGTCCTTGGCCCGACGCTCCTCTCGATGCTGGTACACGGCGGCCAGCTCTCGCGCTACTTCGTCGCACGGACGAGGGCCTTCGAGTCGCATGACGCCGCCCCAACCGACATCGCGGTGCTCGTGGACTTCCTGCGCGGCCGAGTCGCCCAGTAGGCGAGATACCCCCAAAACTACCGAGTAGATCTGGGGGTGTTTTTTTATTTCAAACAATTCTTTACGTAATCGATCCCAAAAATTCTATGAGCCTTTTCTGTTTGCCATTGTTTGATGGCTGGAATTTTTAGCACAGCGCAAAAACTACCTTTTTTAATTTCTGATGAATGAATGGGGAGGAAGTTTTTTAAATCTAACAGACAAAGAGAGTCTGGAACATGAGCGATGATCTGAGCGTCTTGTTGCAAAGCAAGAATTTCGTTTTTAACAATCAAATCCATTATGCCTTGCGGTGTTCTAAGTGTGACAATTGTCTGTAGAAAACCATTATTTTTGTCTTTGAATATTGAAGTGACCTTGGCTGTTGTAATTAGCTCGGCATGACAAATTTTTTTTAAACCAGGTAATATTTGATCCAAATCTTGAGATTTAATAATTTCGCCAATGCTGATACTTTTGCCGAGCGAGTTTAATGAGGCAATCTGTTTTATTTTTGCTAAAGGTTTTCCATGGCTAAAAATAAGCAGAGTCTTTTCTGGAGTTGCCAGGGCTTTTTCTCTGGCTAAATTTTCGATTTGTGTTTCGTCCAAAATGCCCTCGAGTTGACTGGTTTCTCCTGATAGGGTAACAAAGATAACCGGCTGAATACTTTCTTCGGCCAAGAAAAAAGTGTCGTGCGTCATTTCTGGGACAGCCCTACCGCCAGCAGTGTCAGCGTCTAATACAGGGAGATTCAATTTTGACGCTAGTTCAAAAATAATATTTTCAATTCCAATTTCACCAGGAATGACTGCACAAATTTTTTGTCCAAGTGCTTGTTCCATCGCTTCTAATCCGGTGGTAAGAGCGAGGTCGAAATTTAAGTTATGAGTGTTGTCAGCACTTCCGATTCCAGAAATAGCACAAACATAGTCGTTATCACATAAGTCAGCGGTAGAAATGAGATGCAGAGGATCTTTTTTGTGTAATTCTTTAAGCTTTTGATGCTTTTGCAAAAACGGAAAACCACCTCCAGTAGCCAATAAAGTTGAACCAAGAGCGAGCGCATGCAATTGTTTCTTTGATAATTCCATATGGACTTTTATTATCTAAATTGTTATGTTTGGGGAAGCAGGCAGAACGCGGCTACGAATTTGACGTGAGTCAGACAAGTAGTTGGGTGGCGTTCTGCCTGTTTTCTTTTTCCCCGAAGCACCGGGTTAGGTGGCGCTGAAGAACGTCTGGCAGAGCTTGGTCAACTCTGCGAGCAGCGTCTCGTACGCAGCGCGTGCCAAGGCGAGATTTTGTGGATCGGACCGCAAGGCCTTCAGTTTCTCCTTGCGTTCCTTGTGGCTCGCTTTGCCGGCTTCTTCACGCATTTGCAGGGTTTGCTGCATGAGCGTGGTGAGGGCTGCGCGGCAGTTTTCTTGGTGGTAGAGGTAATTCAACCCGTCCACAAAGAGCAGACACTCGTCCGGGCTAGGGATCTTGGTCGCCTGTAGAACCTCGGCACGGCTGGACAGGTAAGCGTTCAAGTTCAGCGCTGAGCAGCATTCGTGCAGCTGCAAGTTGGTGTGGCCGAGTTGTCCCTTGGGCGCGAGGATGGGCAGGAAGGCAATCGCACCCTGGACACCGAGATTGACGCCTGGCTGTCCGTAGACGTGTGCGGTCATCAATTCGTCGAAGGCCGCGTAGGTGTGCCAGCGGTCGCTGAATTTTTCACAGCGTTCGTCTTTTTCCGCAGCTTCAGTGAAGTGGTGGAAAGGTTCGACGACCAGGTAGCAACTGTCCTGGGCGATGAAGCCCAGCGTGCGGAGCATCTCGGCCCAAACACCAGTGAAGCTGAAGAGGACTTGGAACTGCGCGTTTAGGTTGCCAGCGAAGGGCATGATCCGGTGATGCCGCAGGAAGGCGAAGACCTCAGGTCGTTGCCAGAACAGGTCGCTGTGTTGCTTCACGGGTAGATCTGCGAAGTGTGCGGAACGGACTTCTGCGGTGCAGTTGAACAGTCCGTTGAGTTTGGCAAACTGCGCCGAGTGTTGCTGTCCCTCGTGTCGCAGAAGTTCGGCGAGTTCGCTCTCGGAAAGACGCGGAGTTGAGCACTCTTGTGCCAGCTCAACGAAGAGGCTGTCTTCGATGATGTTGACGTACTGATTCGCGCAGGTAAGGGGAAGCGAGGCGTCGAAGATCTGCATCAGGTTGGGTAGCGCACCAATACTTCTGCGCAGTTCTTCGTTGGTCAGTGGAGAATTCTTCCAGTGGTTTTTGTCCGCCGCGGTGAGCAGGCAGGATCCACCGGAAGAAATGATCGGGAGTCCTTTGGCTTGTGCGTCGCGCAAGCGGGCGAGCAGATCGTGCGAAAAGCGCACGACCTTGAAGGCACTAGGACCGACGAGTTGGATTAGTTCCGCAGCATCCTCGTTGGAAAGATCAGCGAAGGTCAGTCCACCACGTCGCAGCCCCATCCAGCGTTCGGACTGCATTTTGGACGGGAGTTTGCTTTGGCCGAGGAAAGGAATGACCACGTCCCGTTGAAACTGTTCGATCTCGGCTAGGGTTGGTGCCGTCGCTTTTGCGACGACCGGGTTGGCCTGGGCCAAGCACATGAGGCACCTCCGATTGGTTGTTGTGCTTCGGTTAGAAAAAGAACACGACCCTGATTTTTGGGTCGTGTATATTAAGGAAATTATTTACAAAATTATCAATTCATTAACACACATAACCCAAAAATGTCAGAACGCCATGTTCTGTAAGCTCGACGATACATTGTTGTGTTAATGTGTGCCATATTTAATTATACATCTAACGTATAATCTATTTTATTTTGTGTCAAACGAGATGTGAATAGTCACAATAATAGAGTAAATTTAGAATAAACGGGGTTTCTGTTTTTATTTATTCAAAGTCCAGAAAAAATAATTCAAAACCGCAGCGAAACTCACCCAGCATAAATAGGGAATTAACAAAATTCCTGACCATTTATCAATTTTTCCAAAAATGAGGATGTTCATTAGGATTACAACCCAAAGGAAAATTATTTCAAAGAAGGCCATATTGATGCTGTGTAATCCGAAGAAAAATATTGACCAGCAAACATTTAAAAATAATTGAGTTCCGAAAACAAGGTACGCTGCATCCTTGTGTTTAAATTTACTTTTAACAATTGGAATTAGGGCTATGCCCATTAATAGGAATAGAAAAGTCCAGACTGGTCCGAAAATCCAGTTGGGAGGAGAGAAGGATGGGCGTTGCAATGTAGCGTACCAAAAATGAATTTGCGGCGTGGTAAAAAGAGCACCTATTAATCCGGCCAACTGTGGGATTATTAAACAAATAAGAACTTGAACAATTTTTTTGCGCATATATTTTTATTTTTATTTCAATATTATTATATCAAAATTATTCGTTCTGTGTATCATCGAGATTTATGGGGTGACTTGAAAAGCACGCTCAGTTGTGCTAGTCTTATTTTACTGATATAATTTGTCAGTAATTGCGGGTCGGTACCAAAGCAGTCAAATGGGGCAGACTGTAAATCTGCTGGCTTTCGCCTTCGCAGGTGCGAATCCTGCCCGGCCCACCACCTATTAAAATTTTAGACCAACTGAACGATCGGTGGTGCTGTTGGTAGTACCATAATTAATATTGCTAGTGCCAACTTTAGCGAAGGTACTACCACAAATAGCAATAGCACAACAAATACCATCATTAATGTTGTTGATGCGGATTTGATTGGTCCGGGTGTGACGCGCGATGTGACCATCGGCGAAGGTTGGAACTTCTTTAAGATGTCCGTGACTTCAAAAGTCCGTTTCGGTCATAATAATGGAACACATGCGGTTGAATTGAGTGCAACTGCGCTTGCCACCAAGAGAAGTACTTTAACTGTTTCTAGCGATCCGATTGTAGTTAATTTGGAAGAAGGTGCAATTAAGGGTGTTGATAGCGATGGCAATAAATATGAAGATTTAGATGTCAAAATACAATCAGTTGAGTCTGATTCAGTGGCGATGGTTGGTATAAAATCAAAGGAAGAACAAATCCCGCCACAACCAGTCTGCGGAGATAAAAAATGTAACGGAGAAGAAACTTGCAATACTTGTCCTGGTGACTGTGGCGTTTGTCCTGTTGTGCCGGTTTGTGGTGATAAAAAGTGTAATGGTGCTGAAACATGCAACTCTTGCCCTGGCGATTGTGGTGTGTGTCCTCCACCGGTATCTTGTGGCGATAGTAAGTGTAATGGAGATGAAAATTGTGAGTCTTGCGCGCAAGATTGTGGTGTTTGCCCCGCAGTCCCTGTTTGTGGTAATCAGAAATGTGACGGGGGTGAAACCTGTAATACCTGCGCTCAGGATTGTGGTATTTGTCAACCACAAAAGCCAGATGAAGGTGGGATTAAACATGCTTGCAGCGATAATTTAGACAATGATGGCGATGGTAAGATTGATATGGATGAT
>Ga0172371_10005058_pt1 | contig 19682 bp, 19 predicted proteins | sample Lak12m_FD_114543 | JGI IMG/M metagenome (GOLD analysis project Ga0172371, IMG submission 114543) | Freshwater microbial communities from Kabuno Bay, South-Kivu, Congo - kab_022012_12m | ecosystem: Environmental > Aquatic > Freshwater > Lake | place: Democratic Republic of the Congo: South-Kivu... | reverse complement strand
CAAGAGAGACGGGAATGATTCGCTCTGAAGCGGATTGCATGATGAGGCGGCCCACCTCGGTAGAACCGGTGAAGGTGAGTTTGCGCACCATCGGGTGTCTGGCAAGAGGAAGGCCGCACTCCTCCCCGGTTCCGGTCACTACATTGAGCACGCCGGGAGGAAGGTATTCCGCACAGACTCGAGCCATCCTGAGCACTCCAAGAGGGGCATCTGCAGAGGGTTTGAGAACCAGGGTATTTCCAGCAGTTAAGGCCATGGTAATTTTAAGGGCTCCGAGCAGGACTGGAGAGTTCCAGGGAATAATGCCCCCAACCACACCGATCGGTTCCCGTCTCGAGTAACTCAGGACCTGCTCACCGAGGGGGATGGTCTCCCCTTTGATCTCACTCGCCACTCCGCCAAAATATCTGAAGAGGTCCACGACCAGTTTGACCTCAGGCCTCGACTGGGTTCGGATGGCATTTCCGGTATCGAGGGCTGTAATACGGGCGATCTCCTCGACCTTCGACTCGACGGCATCGGCAATTTTAATCATCCGTCTGCCTCGCTCAAGAGGGGAAACCTTTCTCCATCCCTCAAAGGCCTGTAAAGCGGCCCAAACCGCACGGTCCACATCCGGGGCCTTTGCCCGGGGCACCTCAGCAATCACCCTCCCTCGATGACCTGGGGTCTCAATAAGAAGAAACCGGTCCTCTTCACTTCCAACCCACTCTCCATTAATCAGCATCAGCTCCCGGTCCATGCATCTTCTCCATCTTCTTGTCTACTTCCAATACCGATCATTGGTAAGCCGTTCTTCGATATTGATCTTATAAAATTCTTGGAGGGGCGTCAGCACGTTCTTATCCTTTTCATAAACTGCCTTCAGGGCATTTCTCACAACCTCCACCCCTTTGGGCGTCATCTTTCCAAGGGGCGGACGGCAGGGTCCGGATGGCAATCCGAGCCCTTTCATCATGGTCTTGATCGCCAAGGGGTTTCTGAACTTGGTCGGTACCTCAAACCCCTCATAGGATTCCACCGTATTGACCGTCACCACCTTAAAGAGGGGGTCTAAGACCTCTTTCAAATAATTGGCTCTCTCCATATCGCTCCTCGAGATTGCCCTGACCATCTCCCCAATGGGTCCTGGAACGATATTTGACATCACGGAGACAACGCCAGAGGCTCGAATATCATTTCGGGTCATCATCTCAAAGGTCTTATCATCATCTCCTGAGAGGATATCAAAATCCTCTCCGCAGAGCGTCCTTGTTTTGGCCATTCGCCCGAGATCTCCGGTGGCCTCCTTCACCGACCTCACATTCCTATATTTTCGATGAAGAATGGCTAAATCCTCAACCTCCATTTTCGTCCCTGTCCTTCCGGGGATGATATAGGGTACGATAAAAGCCTTTCGGAAGGCCTTTGCGATTAACTCATAATATTGGGTCCGAAGCTCCAGCGAGGAGGGGCCATTATAATAACAATCAACGAGCAGGGCCCCCTGGGCACCCACCTCGACCGCATGTTTTGTTCCCCGAAAAGCCTCCTTCGTTGAATTTGAGCCTGTCCCTGCAATGACGAAGACTTTCCCCTTTGCCAGCTTAACCGTCTTCGCGATCACCCGGTCATGCTCCTTCCAGTCCAGTGTAGGAGATTCGCCAGTTGTGCCGGTGGGGACAAGGTTTGCTCCATGGGCTGTCTGAAACTGGATATTCTTTTCGAGTCCCTCAAAATCGACCTCCCCCTTTCGATCCATAGGTGTCACCATGGCTGTCCAACATCCTTCAAATCTCTCAAGTTTCATCTCTCCGTCCTCCTTTCCACCCTAAATGCTAAGCCCATAAGGCATAGTGCATGATGAAGCAAACATAGTCCCTTAACCGCAACATTCATTTCCATTTATTATGGGGCAAAAGAACAAAATTTCAAGAAGAAAAGATTCACAAACAAAAATTTCAGGAAAAGTTTCGCTTTGACAACCTGATGATCGAAAGATGAGGGGAATATTTAACGTAGGTTCTAAAGCATCTTAGGATATTTCCTTAAACATGCTGATTTTCTCGTATAACCCAGGCAGTTCTTCACACCTCTTGCTTTCTTAAAAAATTAACTCAGCATCACTGAAAAGGACCTTGCTTCGCGGTGACCTATGCGCAACATGTAAAAAGGAAATCGTTCTTCATATTTTGTGACTAGATTTTTCAACCAGTATTTCATAATAAAACTGAAGGGCCTTTTTGGTGGCTTTTTCTTTTATCTCTCTGCGGCTCCCTTTTAAGTCCAATTTCTTCACCCAGGTTTTTCTTGTATCGGAAAATCCAATAAAGACTCTCCCGATGGGAGATCTCTTTGTTCCGCCTGTGGGACCTGCCACGCCAGTGGTGGATAATCCAAAAGTCGTACCAAAGGCCTTCCGAACTCCTTGAGCCATTTTTTTTGCTACCTGTGGGCTCACTGCTCCGTACTTTTTTATATCATCTAAGGGAACTCCTAAATGCTTTTCCTTCGATTCGTTACTGTAATTGATCATTCCACCCATAAAATAGTCTGAGCTTCCTGAAACGTTGGTGATACGATCGCAAATCAGCCCACCGGTGCAGGATTCCCCTATGGAAAGGGTCCACCTCCTCTCTCGTAATAATTCTCCGATAAGCTTCTCAAGTTTCATGGTTTAACTCTCCTCGTTGACACTCATCACAAACGTCATTGAGTCATTAGTAAAGAGAAGACGCATTCCTCAGAAAATCTCCCCTCGCCCCTCTTTGCCAAAGAGGGGTAATTCACTTCATTGTGAGACTGATCACTTGTAGAACAATATTGGCATAGACCCCTGCAAACACGTCATCCAAAACAACCCCATATCCTCCTTTTAATCTCTTCTCCAATTGACGGATCGGAAAAGGTTTGAGAATATCGAAGAGACGGAAGAGAATAAATCCGATCAGTACGAAGAGTGGGGTCTTGGTCACCCAGAGCAAGGTGATGAAAAGACCCATCATCTCATCGATGACGATCCTTTGATCATCCTTCTTCCTAAAAAATATCTCCGCATTCTCTGAAATCCAAACGGAGAGAAAGAAAAAACCGATGAGAGTGATTTCGTAGGTGGGTGAAGGGATGGCAGAAAGAAAGGAGTAAACGGGGATGGCGAGGAGCGTCCCCAAAGTCCCTGGGGCAATGGGAGAGTACCCGACCCCAAACCCAGTTGCAAGAATTAGGAAAAATCGATTCATTCTTCACTCAGGGTTCAAGGATTCGAGTGAAAAGAAATTCATTATAAGTTCACGCTTGACTCCTGGAACCCTTTGTTTACAATCGAACGACCACTCCCTTTTCTTTAAGAAATGTTTTGACTTGAGCAATCGTATATTCCCGGTAGTGGAAGATAGAGGCGGCAAGCACGGCATCCGCCTTCCCTAAGATGAGCCCTTCATAGAGATGTTCAAGCGTTCCCACTCCCCCGGAGGCAATGACCGGGATGCCCACTTCCTCCGATACCGTTCGTGTCAATTCGATATCATAGCCATCCTTTGTTCCATCCCGATCCATACTCGTCAGGAGGATTTCCCCCGCACCCATCTCCTCCATCCTTTTTGCCCAGAGAACCGCATCGATCTCCGTGGGGACTCTCCCCCCATGAGTGTATACCCTCCACCCCTCTCCTCTCCTCTTCGCATCGATGGCAATCACAATGCACTGGCTTCCGAAACGCTTCGATGCCTTCTCCACAAAGGAAGGATCCTTCACAGCCGCCGTATTGATCGAGACCTTATCCGCCCCGGCTTTCAAAAGCTTCCGGATATCCTCAATCCTTCTCACACCGCCACCTACGGTAAGGGGAATGAAGATCTCCTCTGCGGTCCTCCGGACAATATCAAGAAGGATATCCCTTTCCTCATAGGAGGCGGTAATATCTAAAAAGGCGATCTCATCCGCTCCCTGCTCATCGTAGACCTTCGCATTCTCAACCGGGTCACCCGCATCCTTCAGGTTGACAAACTGGGTTCCCTTCACCACCCTCCCGCTTTTTACATCGAGACAAGGGATGATTCGCTTGGCTAACATCTGCTTTAATGACCTCTCTTTAATCTCCTCAATCCCCGTAGGGAACGGTTTAAAGCCGTTCCCTACAAAGAGGAGATTTTGTAATTCGTATCGCCTCTCCCAGATCAAGGCTTCCTGTGTAAAGGGCGCGGCCCACAACCACTCCGATGACCCCATCCGGTTCCAACCCAAGGAGATGTTCGATATCTTCGATCCTTGAAACCCCTCCGGAGGCAATGACCGGGATGGAGGTGGATCGGGCAAATTGCCGGGTTGCCTTCAGGTTCAAGCCCGTTCCCATCCCATCCCTCTCGATATCTGTAAAGATGATGGCTGAAAGGCCCATCCCTTCAAACTGCTTTGCCAGATCGATCGCCTCTAAAGAAACCACCTCGTTCCAGCCCTGGATGGCCACCTTTCCTTCTTTCGCATCGATCCCGAGCACGATCCTTCCTGGAAAGCGATGGCAGGCTTCCTCAATTAAGTGACGACTTTTAAAAGCGGCTGTTCCCAAGATCACCCATCTCACTCCGGATGAAAGGTAATCCTCGATCGTTGCCAAATCGCGAATGCCTCCGCCCACCTCTATCGGAATTTGGACGGATTGGATGATCTCCTTGATCAAAGAGCGGTGAATGGGCTTCCCCATTACCGCTCCGTTGAGATCCACCACATGAAGTCTCTCCGCTCCTATGGATTCCCAGTGGATGGCCGTCTGCACGGGGTGCTCTGAATAGATGGACTCTTGATTCATCCTTCCTCGGGAAAGCCTTACACATCTCCCCTCTTTTAGGTCTATGGCCGGGATGACGATCATCTTTGAGATCTCAACCTGAAAGGATTAAAACCCTTCTACTTTTCCTCCAACTCTTTTATCCCTGGCAGACTTCTCAAGGCTTCATCCAATCCTATGCTTGAAAGTTCTTCAGCCGTGAGCCAGCGGGCCTTTCCTTTGATGAAGGAGCCGATCCTGAGAAGATTCTCGCTCAGGGGCCTCTGGGTTTCATCCATTCTCCCTCTCCACACCTCCATCCCATCCCTCAGCCGGAAGAGATGAAAATCGAAGGCCACAGAGGCCGGTTTCTCCACCCCCACCGAGGATCCCACCCTCTCCTCGTAACGGAAGACAAATCCAATGAGAATATAATCTCCCTGAAGTTCCTTGCCGAACTGGATGGAGGAGGAAAGGGGTTTCTCTTCAAATTTTTTCCTCTCCCAATTCGAAAAAGCCTCTTCCACTTTCTCCAAAGGGGGAAGGATAAAAATCCCCCTGGCATCTATCTTGGAATAGAGGATTCGCGTGAGGGTATTTTGAGAACCGGGTAAAATCTCCCCCCTCTGAAAGACTCTCCCACAGATTGGACAGACCGGTTCTCTCTCAATAAGAAATGGAAGAATGATGAACCGGGGTTTGACCTCAGCGATAGCTTCGGGAAGCCATAAAAAGATTAAAAGTAAAATAATCCATAACCATCCATGACCCAGAGCCTTCCTCATCTTTCTCTCCGATTTCATTTCTTGCTACCTATCTTCCTGGCATCCTCTAAAAATTTTGCAATTCCCTGATCGGTAAGGGGATGTTTTACCATCTGCTCTAAAATGGCAGGGGGAATGGTCACGATCTCTGCGCCCATCCGTGCCGCCTCAATCACATGAATGGGATGCCGCACACTGGCCACGATGATTTTGGTCCGAATCTCGTCGTAGTTTTGATAAATCTCCCTGATCTGGCTGATCAGATCAAGTCCATCGAAGCTGATGTCATCGAGCCTTCCCAAAAACGGGCAGATATAGGTCGCTCCCGCCTTTGCCGCAAGAATGGCTTGACTGGCGGTAAAGACCAGCGTCACATTCGTCCGGACCCCTTCTGTCGAAAGAACCCTTACGGCCTTCAATCCCTCCTGATTGACGGGAATCTTGATCACGATCTCGTCTCCCCAGGTGGCCAGAACCTTTGCCTCTTTTACGATCTCATCGGCGGTGATTCCCGTCACCTCAACATTAACGGGTCCCCTCACCTCTTTCGAGATCTTGCGGATCAGCGTCTCCGCATCCTCTCCTTCCTTTGCGAGAAGAGTGGGATTGGTGGTCACTCCGTCGACCAAACCCAGGGCCTTTGCTTTCCTGATCTCATTGAGATTTGCACTGTCAATAAAGATCTTCATGTCTCTTCCTCTCTCCTTTCAATCCGTAATCCCCCTTCCGCCATCTCCCATTAGATAATTCCCCATCCCCTGACCATCTCGTGGAGGGCCTTGGCCTGCCGGAGAAGGCCCTCCATCTCTCTGAGAGGGACCATGCTGGAGGCATCGCAGAGGGCCTGACGGGGCTCGGGATGGGTCTCGAGGAAGAGCCCGTTACATCCGACAGCCACCGAAGCCCGGGTGAGATGGGGAACATATTGGGGGCTTCCGCCCCTTGGGTCTTCACTCGGGATCCCATAATTTCTGACCACATGGGTTGCATCGAAGATCACAGGGACACCGATCCCCTGCATGATGGGAATGGAGCAAAAGTCTGAAATGAGCCTGTTATATCCAAAACAGGTTCCTCGCTCCGTAAGAAGGACCTGTTGATTTCCGGTGCTATAAATCTTTTTCACCGCCCCTGCCATGTTTTCAGGGGCCATGAACTGCCCCTTCTTAATATTCACCACCCTTCCCGCCTCTCCTGCCTTAAGAAGGAGACTCGTTTGCTGGCAGAGAAAGGCAGGGATCTGAATCACATCCAAAACTTCACTGGCTTGATCCACATCCTCTACACGATGAACATCAGAGAGGACAGGGAGACCCATCTTTTCTTTAACCTTTGCCAGTACTTTCAGCCCCTCTTTTAGCCCGGGACCCCTATAAGATTTTTCTGAACCCCGATTATCTTTTTCATAGGAGGCCTTGAAGATATATGGAATTTTCACCGACTCGCAGATTCTTTTTAACTCCCCCGAAATCTCCAGGGCCATGGCCTCGCTTTCTATAATGCAGGGACCTGCGATCAGGACCAGAGGATTCCCTTTTCCGATTCGAATTTCTCCCACCTGGACTTCATTCATGGATGGCTCCTTCAAATTTATCCTGTCATGCTGAATTTATTTCAGCATCACTGTTCTCCCTTCATAAAAGATCCCGAAATAAATTCGGGATGACAAATAGGATTTAAATCGACCTCGCAAAGTTCTCCAAAATCTTCAACCCCTTCTTCTGACTCTTCTCCGGATGGAATTGGGTGGCAAAGAGGTTCTCCTTGCAAATGCTCGAGGTAAAGGGGATCCCATATTGCGTCATTGTGGAGATCCACCCGGGTTCCTCCGGGATCACATAATAGGAATGGACAAAAAAGAAAAAGTCACCCTCCTCAATCCCTTGAAGCCATGGGACCTCCCTTTTTTTCTCCACCGTGTTCCAGCCCATATGAGGAACCTTATGCTCCGGATCGGGAACGAATTTCACCACCCTCCCCGGGATCAGATCAAGCCCTCTCTTCGATCCAAATTCCTCACTCTCGGAGAAAAGAATCTGGAGGCCCAGGCAGATGCCTAAATAGGGTTTTCCCTTCTCAATCGATTGAAGGATGGGCTCGATCAATCCATACCTCTCCAGATTCTCCATACAGTCCTTAAAGGCGCCTACCCCGGGAAGAACAAGAGCGGAGGCCCCTTTCACCTCTTTTTTGTTTCGAGTGACCTTCGCTTCAAAACCGACACTCTCAAAGCCCTTCTGGACATTTCTGAGATTCCCCATCCCGTAGTCAATGATGACGATCTTTTGAGTCATAGCTCTTATTATTTCGGATTACAGATTGCGGGTTTCGGAATTAAATTCAAAATCCGCAATCCCTGCCTCCGGCAGGCAGGCGAATTCCGCATTATAAAATTCCTTTAGTTGACGGAACCTGAGAGGCTCCTCTCTCACCCAGAGAGACGGCCTCCCTCAGTGCCCTTCCAAAACCTTTAAACACAGCCTCCACCATGTGATGGCTATTCTTTCCATAAAGGAGATTGATATGGAGCGTGATCCTCCCATGATTACAGAGAGCCCTGAAAAATTCCTCCACCAGCTCAAGATCAAATGTCCCGATCTTCGATCGCCTGGGTTTCATATGAAAGACCAGGCAGGGTCTCATCGAAAGGTCCAAAGCCACGGAGGCCAGGGTCTCATCCATCGGGATCAGGGCCATCCCATACCTCCGGATTCCCTTTGCCCCTCCGAGCGCTTTCCTGACTCCATCCCCCAGGCAGATGCCCACATCCTCCACGGTGTGATGAGCATCTACACCGATATCTCCTTTTGCCCTGAGAGTGAGGTCCATGCCGCTGTGATAAGCCAGGAGACTGATCATGTGGTCAAAGAAAGGAATCCCGGTTTTGATCGAATGGCCCCCTGATCCATCCAGGCTGAGTTTTAAGATAACCTCTGTCTCTTTCGTCCTTCTTCTGATTTCTGCCTTTCGATGTCTCTTCATCGCCTCGCCCCGCAATGGCACTTGAGAATCGCTCACTTGAAGTAGAATTTAGTTGATTGATGGTGCCCGGAATTCGGTCATTGTTTCCTCATTCTTATCTGGACTGACTGATAATGTCCCTCCAATCCTTCCCATTCGGTAAACCTCTTGAGATCCTTTTCGAACCCGCCCAATCTCTTTTTATCGAACTGGATGAAGTTGATCTTTTTGAAAAAATCCTCCACACCCAGGGCAGAGGTGAACCGGGCTGTTCCTGAGGTGGGAAGGATATGGTTGGGCCCGGCCAGATAATCGCCAATGGCCACAGGGGTATGGGTTCCAAGGAATACAGCGCCTGCATTTTTAACGGCCTTCTTCAGGGGGGAAGGATCTTTCACACAGAGCTCTAAATGTTCGGGTGCAATCCGGTTCGCCAAATCCATGGCCTGAGGGAGGTCTCTGGTGATCAGAATTGCACCCCTCTGGTTGAGACTGGTGCGAGCAATTCTCTCCCGTTTGAGAGAGGTCAGTTGCCTCTCCACCTCCTCCCTCACTTTCATCGCAAAGACCTCAGAGGGGGTGATCAGGATGCAGAGGGCCATCTCATCATGCTCTGCCTGGGAGACCAGGTCCGCCGCAACAAAGTCAGGCGGCGTCTTCCCGTCGGAGATGACGACCATCTCGCTTGGACCGGCCACCATGTCGATGTCAACAGCCCCGAAGACGAATCGTTTCGCCATAGCCACATAACGATTCCCCGGTCCCACAATCTTATCCACTCTCGGGATCGTCTTGGTCCCAAAGGCAAGGGCAGCAATGGCCTGAACCCCTCCCACCCGATAGACCCGATCCGCTCCGGCCAGGTCTGCGGCCACCAGAACCGCCGGGCTGATGCCTCCCTGTTGGGGAGGAGTGGTGATCACGATCTCCCTGACCCCTGCCACCTTTGCAGGAATGGCTGCCATCAGAACGGTGGAAGGATAGGAGGCCTTCCCTCCGGGAATATAGATTCCAACTCTCTCCAGGGGCCTCACCGCCTGCTCCATTCGAATCCCCTTCTCCGCCCATTTCGTATTCAAATTTCTTTTGGTGAGTTGATGAAATCTTCGAATTCGAGAGCTGGCCTTCCTGAAGGTCTTTAATAAATCCTGAGTGATCTTTCGATAAGCCTGCCTGATCTCATTCCTGCCGACCTCAAGCTCGGAGGGGGAGACCTTCAGGCCATCGAAGAGCCGGGTGTAATGAACGAGGGCTTCATCTCCCCTCTTCCTCACATCCCTGAGAATGGAGCGAACCTCTTTTCCAAGGCCAATAGGATCCTGGGCAATCCTTTCGGTCGCTTCCAGAACATATCGATTAAATCCCTCTTCTCCTGCCCTCAGAATCCTCATCGAACCATCCCTTTAACTTCTTATTCAAATTTCAATCTTCGCTCGCTGGCCACGCCTAAAATATCAATCCTCCACCCTTACCCTTTTGATATGGCCTCCGAGCTTTGCCAATTTCCGATCCAGTCCCTCATAGCCCCGGTCCAGGTGATAGACTCTTGAGACCTCGGTCACCCCTTCTGCGGCCAGGCCGGCCAACAAGAGAGAGGCACTTGCCCTCAGGTCGGTCGCCATCACCGGTGCTCCACTCAAACGATCCACCCCCTGGATGACCGCCGTAGTCCCTTGAATTCGAATATCCGCTCCCATTCTGAGAAGCTCGCTCACATGGATAAACCGATTCTCGAAGATCGACTCTGTGATGACGCTCAATCCCCTGGCCAGCGACATCAAGACCATAAACTGGGCCTGCATGTCCGTAGGAAATCCGGGGTAGGGTTGAGTCTTTACATCTGTACTCCGAACCCTTTGATTTCCAACGACCCTCACCCCATCCCCTTCCGGTTCGATCTCCATTCCTGACTCCCTTAACTTGTAGAGGATGGACTCCATATGCTGAAGAGGACAGTTGAGGAGTTTGATATTCCCCCTTGTCAATCCGGCTGCAACCATGAGTGTTCCCGCCTCAATCCGATCGGGAATCATCGTGTGCTCCAACGCATGGAGGGACTCCACTCCTTCAATCTCGATCGTGCTTGTACCGGCACCTTCAATCTTTGCACCCATTTTACTGAGGACCTTGGCCAGCTCTGTGACCTCCGGCTCCAGGGCAGCGTTTCGAAGCATGGTCTTTCCTTCGGCCAGTGTGGCGGCCATCATCAGATTTTCTGTTCCTGTCACTGTGGGCGTATCGAAAGCGATCTCCGCTCCTCTCAGGCGATCCGCTTTAGCCTCCACATATCCTCTCCGGAGTTCGATGCTCGCTCCCATTGCCTGCAGTCCCATAAGATGAAGATTGATCGGTCGGGCACCGATGGCACATCCTCCCGGAAGGGAGACGATGGCCTGCCTCTTTCTGGCAACCAGAGGACCCAGGACGAGGATAGAGGCCCTCATGGTCTTTACCAGCTCATAAGGGGCCTCTACATGGGTGACCTCTGTCGCATCGACTTGATAAACCCGATCTTCTTCCCAAACCTTTACCCCGAGGTTTCGGAGGACTTTGACAATGGTCTGGATATCCTTCAATTTCGGGACATTGTGAAAGAGGTTTTTCCCTTCGGCTAAGACACAGGCCGCAAAGATAGGAAGGGAAGCGTTTTTTGAACCGTTGACCTCCACCTCCCCGATCAGCCTTTCCCCTCCATGGATGACGATTTGGTCCATCTATCGCTCCGCTTTCTCCACCTTCCTTGCTTTGATCACCCTCTCCATTCCCGAAAGGTCCTTCACTCGCTCCGCTCTCCGGAACTGTCCCGCTGACTCCATGATCTCGGAAACTTTGTCGGCCTGTCCATCTCCCACTTCCAGGAGGAGCCATCCTCCATCGTTCAGGTAGAGAGGTGCCTGTGAAATGATCCGTTGATAAAAATCGAGACCATCCACTCCTCCACTCAGCGCGATCCTGGGTTCATGATCCTTCACCTCTTGGGCCAGCTTTTCGATCTCCGAATCCATGATATAGGGAGGGTTCGAAAGAATCAAATCAAAGGGTTTTTTTAAAAGGTGGAAGGGGTGGAAAAGATCGCCATTCACAAATGCGATCTTATCCAACACACCAGTGTTTCTCGCGTTTTCCCGTGCCACCCGAAGGGCCTCTCCGGAGAGATCGGTGGCGACGATAAAGAGGTCCTTGATCTCCCTGGCCAGAGAGATCGCTATCGCCCCACACCCTGTTCCCAATTCTAATACAGAGGGAGGTCTCTTTGAAATCCTTTCAGACAGGACTAAAAGTCCTTCCTCCACCAACCCCTCGGTCTCTGGCCTCGGGATGAGGACATGGGGATCGACTTTAAAACGGCGGGACCAAAACTCCTGATGGCCCAAGATATATTGAAGGGGTTCTCCGGTAACTCTCCTTTGAATCAACCTCTCCAGTCTCTCTTCCTCCTCCTTCCCGATCTCCTCATGGAAAAGGAGGTAGAGCCCTTCCCTGCTCCGGTTCATCGAACAGCCCAGAAGAAGCTCGGCATTGAGCCGGGGATTTTCGATCTGATGATCCTTTAAGTAATGAGTTGTCCGATTCAGGATTTCGAAAACGGTCATTTTAAAACCGCGACACTCACGGAGTCAGGAGTCAATTAATGTTGGAATGACCAGAGGACTGGATCGCTCAATGACCAAAATTATATTTTGAGATTTGCACCCTGCGATCTCGAATTTTCAAATTCTCCTTTCAGCGCTTCTGCCTGATAGTGTGTAATCAAAGAATCGAGAATCTCATCCAGCCCCCCCTCCAGGATCTCTCCTAAGCGGTAAAGGGTTAAGCCGATCCGATGATCCGTCATCCTTCCTTGCGGGAAGTTATAGGTCCGGATGCGCTCACTCCGCTCCCCCGTACCCACCTGGTTTCTTCTTCTCTCCGAAATCTCCTTCTCCTTCTCCTGCCTCGCCTTATCCAACAGTCTCGCCCTTAAAATCTTAAGCGCCTTCGCCTTATTTTTATGCTGGGATTTTTCGTCCTGGCAGGAGACCACCATGCCGGTAGGAAGGTGGGTGATCCGGACAGCAGAATCCGTGGTATTGACACTCTGGCCACCCGGTCCTGAGGAACGAAAGATATCAATCCGAAGATCACCGGGATCGATCTCAACCTCCACCTCCTCTGCCTCTGGAAGGATGGCCACGGTAACGGTCGAGGTATGGATCCTTCCCTGAGACTCTGTGACGGGAACCCGCTGGACTCGGTGGACGCCGCTCTCATATTTTAACCGGCTGTAAACCCCCTTGCCCTCGATCAGGGCAATGATCTCCTTAAATCCACCCACGCCCGTATAATGGCGGCTCAATATCTCTATCTTCCAGTGATGTCTCTCCGCGTATTTGGCATACATCCGGAAGAGATTAGCCGCAAAGAGCCCTGCCTCATCTCCTCCGGTCCCTGCTCGAATCTCCAGAAGGATGTTCTTTTCGTCATTGGGATCTTTGGGGAGGAGGGCGATCCTGAGTTCTTTTTCTGTCTTCTCTTTATCTTCCAGCAGGCGGGCGATTTCCTCTTTAGCCAATCCTTTCATCTCCTCGTCTTCGTCGCTTTCGAGAAGGCTCCGGTTCTCTTGGAGATCCTCCTCCAACCTCTTAAGCCTTCGATAAAGATCGACCACCTTTCCAAGTTCGGCATACTCCTTGGCCACCCTCTGGAGTTCTGTCTGATTGTTTATCACTTCGGGCTGGATGAGGAGATGGGAGAGGGTTTCATATCGGCGCTCCACCTCCTCTAATCTCTCAAACATCGTCTTATCCTCAACTCCTAAATCTTCAATTGAATCATTTATGTTTTTTCATTCCTGAAACTTAATGCTGTCTTTCCATCTCCAACACTTCCTGAAGCGCAGCGAGGGCCACTTCGATCTGTGGCTCAGAGGGTTCACGGGCGGTGAGCCTCTGGAGCCAAAGTCCGGGCTGGATGACATATCGTACCGCCCGATGGTTCCTTTTTCGATCGGCCAATCGGATGATCTCATAGGAGAGGCCTGCGATGAAAGGGAGAAGGATGACCCGGGAGGCCACCTTATATCCAAAGGGGAGGGGATGGGGGATGAGGGCAAAGACCAGGATGCTCACCACCATCACGATGAGTAAGAAACTGGTTCCGCATCTGGGATGAAGATAGCTGAAGCCTTTCACGCAGTTGATCCTCAGTTCCTCCCCTGCCTCGAAGGCAAAGATGGACTTGTGTTCTGCGCCATGATACTGAAAGACGCGCTGGATCTCCCTGAAGAGGGAGATGGCCCAAAGGTAAGCTAAAAAGATGGCTAACCGGATCAGTCCATCGACCAGATTGAAGAGGAGTTCATTTGTTGAAAGCATCGGAAAGAACCACCTCAGCCCTCTCGTTAAAAAGAGAGGAACCAGAAAGAAGAGGAAGATGCCGAAAAGGAGGGCCAGGGTAAAGGTGAAACTCATGGTCCAGGGGCTGAGCTCCTTTTCTCTATCCTCCTCACAGAGGGCCTGATTGGCAGAGTACTGAAGGGCCTGAACTCCCAGGACGAGCGCGGAGACCAGGGCAATGACCCCCCTGACCAGAGGGAGTTTAAAGAAAGGATTCTTCTCTGAAAAAAAGGCCAGTCCCTGCCTCTTCACCACAATCTCTCCGCTGGGTTTTCTGACCGCAATGGCCATGCAGTGAGGAGACCTCATCATCACCCCTTCGATCACGGCCTGTCCGCCGACCCGAAGGGGTTCTTCGTTTTTAGATAGAGAAGGATGGGATAGAGAATGTCCCTGAACGGAACTCCTCTCCGACAGCATAACTTTCCTCCAGATGAACTAATGTTGAATGCCCTTTTCTAAAAGAAGGTGGCTGGCCGCAGACAATACCATTGGGGCCGAAACAGACAGGAGCCCTAAAGAAAAGAGATGGATCGGTGAGTGGGTATCAATCTTTCTTTTCAAGCCAATCCCCGTATTTCTTCTTAAACCGCTCAATCCTTCCTGCGGAGTCCACGAATTTCTGCTTCCCCGTGAAGAAGGGATGGCATTGGGAGCAGATCTCCACATGGATCTCCTTCTGTGTGCTCTTGGTTTCAAAGGTTGCTCCGCAGGCGCATTTGATAATGGTATCATAAACCTTCGGGTGAATATTCTTTTTCATCTCCCTGGCCTCCACATTATCTATTTTACCGATTTTGTATAGATTTTCAATAGGTATTGAAATTCGGGGGTATTGCCTAGTCATCGTGCTGAAATATACTATCCCGATTGCTCTCACGCCTACTGATTCATCGAATCAAGAAATTCCCGATTGTTCTTGGTCGCATGCATCTTCTCAAGGAGAAACTCCATGCTCTCCACGGTATTCATCGGTTGAAGCACCTTTCTCAGAAGCCAGATTCGGTTCAGGTCATTGGGATCCAGGAGGAGCTCCTCCTTCCGGGTGCCGGAGCGCTGAATATCGATCGAAGGAAAAACCCTCCGGTCCACCAGACGTCGGTCCAGGTGGATCTCCATATTTCCGGTTCCCTTGAACTCTTCAAAGATGACCTCATCCATTCGACTTCCCGTATCGATCAGGGCTGTCCCCATGATGGTCAGGCTACCTCCCTCTTCGATGTCTCTCGCCGCACCAAAAAACCTTTTGGGCTTCTGCAGGGCATTCGCATCGATTCCGCCGGAGAGGACTTTCCCGCTGGGCGGGATGACCGCATTGTAGGCCCTGGCCAGCCGGGTAATACTGTCTAACAAGATGACCACATCTCTCTGATGTTCGACCAATCGCTTCGCCTTTTCAATCACCATCTCTGCCACCTGCACATGCCGTTGAGCCGGTTCGTCAAAGGTGGAGCTGATCACTTCGGCATCGACAGAGCGTTCCATATCCGTCACCTCTTCTGGACGTTCATCGATGAGGAGGACGATCAGGGTAATCTCCTTATGGTTCTTCGTGATGCTGTGGGCAATGGTCTGAAGGAGCATGGTCTTCCCGGTACGGGGTGCGGCAACGATGAGGCCCCGTTGCCCCTTCCCGATGGGTGTGAGCAGATCCATCACCCGGGCGGAGTAATTTTGTAAATCTCCATCCAATTCCAGGCGAATCCTTTCTTGGGGATATAGGGGAGTAAGGTTATCGAAGAGAATTTTATCCCGCGCCACCTCCGGGTCCTCATAATTGACCATTTCGACCTTCAGCATGGCAAAGTATCGCTCTGTATCCTTGGGCGGTCGAATCTGGCCCGAGACCGTGTCGCCGGTCCGAAGATTGAATCGGCGAATCTGTGAGGGGGAGATGTAGATGTCATCAGGCCCGGGCAGATAGTTATAGTCGGGTGCCCTAAGAAATCCGAACCCATCGGGCAAAATTTCAAGAACCCCTTCTCCAAAAATGAGACCGTTCTTCTCCGTCTGGGCCTGGAGAATAGCGAAGATGAGGTCTTGTTTTCTCAGGCCGCTTGCCCCTTCAACATTAAGCTCTTTGGCAATTTTGTTCAGTTCATTAATCTTTTTCTTCTTCAAATCCTTAATATTCATCTCTCTCCTTTATCCTCCTTGATTGCCCTCCTCCGGTACCCAGCGTTCTGGAGAATTTTAGATATCGAGCCGCTGGACAAAGAGGGCGTTCTCCTCGATAAACTGCCGCCGTTGTTCCACCTCATCACCCATCAGGATGCTGAAAATTTCATCCGCCTCGATGGCATCTTCCACCTTAACCTTTAGAAGGGCTCGCGTCTCCGGATTCATGGTCGTCTCCCAGAGCTGTTCCGGATTCATCTCTCCTAATCCTTTATACCTCTGGATGCTCACCCCTTCCCTTCCCAGTTGACTGAAGGACTGGAGCAGGTCTTCCACCTTTTCGATCATCGTCTCCTTCCCCTTTTGCATGAGGATATAGGGAGGGGGAGCCATCTCCTGAATCTCCTGATAAACCTGAAAAAGGTGCCGGTACTCTACAGAGGCAATAAGGTCCCAATGGATTCTGGTTCGAGTCCCCTTCCCTCCGTTCGATTCCTGAGCTTCAAATCCATAGAGATTGTGCTCCTCATCCCAAAAGAGGTCAGAAACTTCAAATCCGCTCCTTCGAAACTTCTTCTGAAGATCGCTGATCTTTCCTTTCTCTTCGAAGATCGCCTTACTGCGGACCTTATGATCCAGGAGGAGGTTGAGAAGAGGTTGGGACGTCCCCTTCTTCTGGATTCTCTGGATCAGATCGTAATAGAGATAGATCTTCTCAAGAAGCTGAGATAACTTCTTTTCGGGTATCTTCTTGTTTGTCTCCTTGACCATCACCTCGCTTCGGGCCGTTGCTCGGTTCATCAGATACCGATTGAACTCCCCCTCGTTCTTAATGTAAATCTCGTTCTTTCCTTCCATCACTTTGAAGAGAGGGGGTTGGGCAATATGGAGGTATCCCTTCTCGATCACCTCGGGCATCTGCCGATAGAAGAAGGTGAGAAGCAGGGTCCGGATATGGGAACCATCGACATCGGCATCGGTCATAATGATGATGCGATGATACCGGAGTCGATGGACGTCATAATCGTCTTTACCAATGCCTGCCCCTAATGCGGAGATGAGGAGCCGGATCTCTTCGTTGGCTAACATCCTGTCGAACCTGGCCTTCTCGACATTGAGGATCTTCCCTTTGATGGGAAGAATGGCCTGGGTTACCCGGTCACGGCCCTGTTTAGCAGACCCGCCAGCGGAATCTCCCTCCACGATGAATAGCTCGCTCCGTTCGGGATCCTTCTCCTGACAATCGGCCAGTTTCCCCGGCAGGGGATCGGTTTCGAGGGCTCCCTTTTTACGGCTTAATTCTCTTGCCCGGCGGGCGGCTTCCCTGGCTCTGGCAGCATCGACGACCCTGGAGATGATCTTGCGCGCCACCCCGGGATTCTCTTCAAAGAGACTCCCCAGCTTCTCATTGACCAGCGCCTCCACCAGTCCTTTTACTTCACTGTTACCGAGTTTTGTCTTGGTCTGGCCTTCGAACTGCGGCTCCCGAAGTTTGACGCTGATCACTCCGACCAGTCCTTCCCGAGTATCCTCCCCGGAGATATTCTCTTTGACCCCTTTGAGGAGATTGGCATTGGTGGCATACTGATTGATGGTCCGGGTGAGCGCCGTCTTAAAACCAACGAGGTGAGTTCCCCCTTCATGGGTATTGATGTTATTGGCAAAGGAGAAGATGTTTTCAGCATATCCGTCATTATATTGGAAGGCGATCTCCACCTCGGTCCCGTTCTTGACTCCCTGAACATAAATGGGTTTGGGATGGATACAATTCTTATTCTTATTCAAATATTCGATAAAAGAAAGGATGCCTCCTTTATAAAAGAAATCGTGGCGTTTCTCTGAACGCTCATCCTCAATGCTGATGGATAATCCTTTATTTAAAAAGGCCAGCTCCCTCAGCCTCTGGGAGAGGATATCAAAACTGAAATTGATCGTCTCAAAGATTTCGCTGTCGGGTTTAAACCGTACCTGTGTCCCGGTATGTTTGGTCTTGCCGGTAACCTCTAACCTGCTCTTCGCCTCTCCTCTCTGATAAACCTGATGATAGACCTTTCCATCCCTCCGGATCTCCAAATCAATATATTCCGAAAGGGCATTGACCACGGAGAGACCTACCCCATGGAGCCCCCCGGAGATCTTATAGCTTCGATTGTCGAATTTTCCTCCAGAGTGGAGTTTGGTCATCACCACCTCCACTGCTGGTCGATTCTCCTTTTCATGGATATCCACAGGGATGCCACGACCGTTATCCCTGACCGTGATGCTATTATCGATGTGGATGATCACTTCGATCTTATCACAATAACCTTCCAGGGCCTCATCAATGCTGTTATCCACGAGCTCGTGAACAAGGTGGTGAAGGCCCTCCGCCCCTGTATTTCCAATATACATGGCTGGTCTCTTGCGAACCCCGGAGAGACCTTCGAGGACCTTGATCTGTTCTGCGGTATACTGCTGATCCATCGGTTCTTTCATTCAATCTCCTTAAATCACTGTTTATTGTGGGTTGTTCTTAGTCTGTGGCAGACCGAAAATAACTGATCTGTGGTTTCTGATCTATCTCAAATCCTCATGGGCATGACAATGCAGATTTGATCCGTAGGGGTTTTTAAACTGTCCGGTTTCATCATACAGGGACTGCCTTCATCTTTTAATTCCATAATCACAAAGGACGTATCCATCACTTGAAGTGCTTCAAGGAGATATTTTGCATTAAACCCGATCTCCAAAGGAGGCCCATCATAAAGAACATCCACCTCTTCCTTAGCGTCCCCAAAATCCTGATGATAGGAGGAAAGCTCCATGAGATTCTGTCTCAGAGAAACCTTGACCCCTTCCACCCTTTCGCTGGCCATCGTGGCCACCCTTCTCAAACATGCATAAATCTTATCTTTTTCCATCTTAACAACCTTATCATTTCCTTTTGGAATAACCTGTTCATATTCCGGAAATTCACCATCAATGAGGCGAATCGCAATCAAGGAGGGCCCCATCTTGAAGAACCCATGGGTTTGATCAAAATAAATTCCGACCTCCTCCACCTCGGTCTTATCCCCTAATACCTTTTTAATCTCTAAGACCCCTTTTTTGGGAAGGATAACCCCTTTTTCTATCCCTTTGACCGATTGGCCCTCCCGATCAATCAGAGAGAGACGATGTCCATCAGTGGCCACCAATCTTAACCCTTCCTTCCCTGCCATTATTTGCTGAGTGAAGAGTATACCGTTAAGATGGTAACGGGACTCCTCATTGGAGGCAGCGAATACGGTCTTATCAATCATCTCTTTAATCACAGTGGTGGATATTGGAGAGAATAATTTTTCCTGGAAGGTGGGCAGGTTGGGAAATTCCTCGGGATCCAATCCGGCAATATTGAAGATGGATCTTTCACACTGAAGTGTAATCCAGTGATTCTCTTTTTTCTGAATCCGGATGGTTTGCTCCGGTAATTCCTTTACAATTTCGTAAAGCTTTTTAGCGGAGATGGAGGCTTTTCCCTCTTCCTCAGCGTTTACTGTGAGCTCCTCCCTTATCCCTGTTTCAAGGTCAGTCCCTGTAAGGTAGAGTGAATTTTTTCCCCACTCCATATAGAGATGGGAAAGAATGGGAAGGGTAGTTCTTCTTCCGGCAATGCTCTGCATTAAACCAAGACCCTTTAAAAAATCTTTTTTATCGATTTCAAAAGATGGCATATTCCCCTCCTAATTATTATTTCTATCTTTT
>Ga0172371_10005057_pt1 | contig 19683 bp, 16 predicted proteins | sample Lak12m_FD_114543 | JGI IMG/M metagenome (GOLD analysis project Ga0172371, IMG submission 114543) | Freshwater microbial communities from Kabuno Bay, South-Kivu, Congo - kab_022012_12m | ecosystem: Environmental > Aquatic > Freshwater > Lake | place: Democratic Republic of the Congo: South-Kivu... | reverse complement strand
TAGAATTGCAGACACCGGTCGAGATCCTGTCCCGTTGATGGCAGCGGCGCTGAAGATCCTAAAAAAGAAACAGAAAACGGAGTTGATATGGGCCAGTCCGCGTGAATTGTTGAACATATTCCAAGCGGAACATATCGGTTGCCACATCATCACGGTGACCAACGACATCCTCAAAAAACTGGATCTCATAGGGTATAACCTGGGCGAGTACTCTCTCGATACCGTGAAGATGTTCTACAACGATGCTGTGGCGGCGGGGTTCAGATTCTAATCCCCCAAGAATACATTCTAAATGGGATTATGTTGTCTGCACTCACACTTAAATTCAGCAACAGGAGTGCTTGGTCGAAATAGGGGGCAACTTCACCAACTGGATGGAAAATCTTAAACAGTGCATTCTTTCATCAAACATGTTCAATTGGCTGGGCAAATTTGTTCCTGTGGAAAGAGTTTTTTCCGGAGTTTTCTGGACCTCCATAGGAAACGTTGTTTCTTCTCTTGCAACTCTTGCTTCAAGCCTGATTTTGGCCAGAATTGTGGGCGCGGTTCATTTTGGGAAATTTTCCGTAATACAAAGCATTCTCGCACTATTTTTAATACTGTCCGGTCCCTCCCTAGGTTTTCTGGCAACAAAACACATAGCGGAACACTGGCGCTTAAACCCGCGTCGCGCCGCAGCAATATTAAAGCTTTCAAACTTGTCAGCGCTAATCCTTTCCGCGGTCATTGCCGTTGTGCTGCTTTTGCTGTCCCCCTACCTTGCCGGGCACATAATGCGCACACCGGAATTACGGCCCGAACTTTATCTTAGTGCTGCGATACTGCTATTTACCGGAGTTAACGGGGCGCAACTGGGCGCGCTGTCAGGTTTTGAAGCTTTCAAGGAAGTGGCGGTTGTAAACATTTTTAAAGGCGTTTTCACTTTCCTGCTGGTTGCCGTGGGCAGTTACTATGGTGGAATAAGAGGGGCAATAATCGGACTTGCGGCAGTCTCCATAATGGTATGCGCATTTAGCAATCATTATGTGGCCAATCTTCAGTATAGATATAATTTGCCGCAAATATCCAGAGCGGAATTGTTGGCGGAAATGGGACTGCTTTTTTCATTCTCGCTGCCGAATTGGCTTTTTTCCATAGTCACCTCACTGGCAAATCTGTGGACCTACATAATGGTGTCGCGAATACCTCAGGGTTATGCGCAAATGGGCATTTTCAACGCAGCGAACCAGTTCTTTCTCATGTTAAATTTCCTGCCCATGATTATCTGGCAGGTTTCGCTCCCGGTGTTATCCGGCGTGTCGGGTAAAAAAGATTTTTATAAATTGCGAAAATCCTACCGCAAACTTATCGTTATCAACCTTTCCGTTATTATATTACTTATTTGCATGCTTGCGCCCGTTTCCGGAATGCTAATGAAAACGCTGGGAAAGGAGTTCGCCGGGCAAACCCAAACTTTGATAGCGACGCTAGTGCTGACGCCGGTTTATGCTTCTGCCAATGTGGCTTGGCTGATTATGATAGTTATTGGACGCATGTGGACTTCGCTGCTTTTAGTGGTGTTGCATTGTTTAATGTATGTAGGAATATTTACAGTTGTTAAAAATCAGGGCGCCTACGGTTTGGCTATGGCCAGACTTATTTCGTATAGCCTATACGCAGCGATCAACATACTTTATGTTGAGGTAGTGTTTGCGAAGAAGATAAGTTATCAAGAGGTAAAAAATGTTTCCGAATGAGGCATCCTGGTTTTACGAAATACTTTCGCAAATTAATCAATGTGAACTATTTCCGATGCTTAATCTTGGAAGTTCAACAAAATATTTTAGAACCGTTATGCAGCCGTATATAGATAATTCGCTTTTTAAACCTTTGCGAGAACAGGGAAGGAAGGTTATCCACTGCGATATTAAAGAAGCTGAAGGTGTTGATATGGTCGGGGACTTGAGTTCCGCAGCGTTCGTTGAAAAATTGAAAAATCTCGAATTCCGGTCAGCCATTTGTTCGCATCTGCTTGAGCATGTAGAAAACCCCGCTTCGATAGCTAACGCAATAACGCGGATAATTCCTGCGGGCGGGTATCTTTTCGTGTCGTGCCCATACCGCTATCCCCATCATCCCGACCCGATTGACACCATGTTCAGGCCATCGCCGGACGAACTGGCCAGTTATTTCCCTGATATGAAAATTATTGATTCTTGCATCATATCTGGCGGAAGATATGGCCAATTTGGGAAATCTGCCAAGAGTGCTATCCGAGAACTTCTGCGACTGGCGATGCCGTTTTACAAACCAGCCCGATGGCTCTGGCATTTCAGGGAAGCCAAGGGAACTTGTCTGGTTCTAAAAAAAGAAGAGAACCGTGGTCTGTCATCTTTGTTTTTCAATGGCCTGTCATCGCCTTATGCTCAGGATTGTCCGGATTAAGTTGAATGGATGCGTAGAATAAGCCGAGATGCGCAAATACACGACATGCGGAGTATCTGGGTGGAGCAGAATTATTTGAAAATTGCCATGATTACCCCTCAATGGTTACAGACCAAAGGGGGGCCTTCATCACACGTGAGCGGTCTCGCTGTGCAGTTGAGGAAAATGGGTCACCAAGTTTGGGTTCTGTCGGCCGAACAGGGTGATGGGGCAATACACTTTGGGAGCAAGCCTTTCAAAAGAGAGTTTGATATCATTCGTTTGTTTATGAAAATAAAACCAGATATAATACACATCCATGGGAGAATGCACTATATTGCCCCTGCTTTAGGATACAAATTATTCTTTGGACGTAATTGTCGCCTTGTTTTCACCTTTCATACTCAGCCCTACTTGAAAAATTTTCTTAATATTTCAGATATAGGAAAGCGGGACTATATTGGTGTTCAAAGGATTATAGGTAAATGGCTGATACATCGATGCGATGAGGTAGTCGCATGCAGTCATAGTTTGATTTCGAATCTTAATAAATATTATAACATGAATATTCAAAAATACACAGTATTATACACAGGCACTGAATTATCACGTATTGATACAGAAAAACTGGAAATATTTAAAAGGAGCCATAATCTTCAGAATTGCAACCCAATTCTGGCTAGTGTTGGAGTATTCAGCTACGACTGGAAAGTGGCGGGTCATCAGGTCTGTATTGAAGCCGTAAGATTGTTGAAAAGTAAGTATCCAAGCGTCAAATTGCTTATTGCAGGACGTGGAAGATTCGAAGATTACCTTGTCGGTCTCGTGCGTGAGCACAAGCTTGAGGATTGTGTGACATTTCTCGGATACACAGACTGCATGAGGGAGTTTCTCGCTTCAACAGACATCTATGTACACATGGCCATGCATGAAGCCATGGGGCTTTCTGTGGTTGAGGCAATGCATGCGAGGAAACCCATTATTGTTGCAAACCGAGGAGGACTTCCAGAGATAGTCGAACATAACGTTAAGGGGTTAGTTATCGAGCCCAACGCAGAAGAATTATTTCGTGCAGTTGACTGGCTTGTCCAACACGAAGAAGAGCGCCAGGGGATAGCCAACAATGCATTCACCTTCGCCAGCAAATTTCTCTCCTTGGAATACTTTTCGTCACGGATTCAGAGCCTTTACATAGGAGAGCACTAATGCCATTTTGCCTGTGAGTCAAGGAGCAAGAGCCGTGCGTATTGCTGTTTCATTCACGATGGTCTTCTCCCCAAAAACCAGACATTCTGCGGGTTACAATTTCCTCAAACTCATCTTTGACAGGGTATCTTGCAAGTAGTTGATTTATTAGCCCCGATTTTGGCGGTTTTTGGGCGTAACACTACATTTCCAGGAGTCATTCGCAGTTAATGCACGGTGCTGACGCGATGCGGGACGGGTACCTCGACGGCACGGAAGATGGCGTTGGCGGTTGGGGACAGCTCGGTCCGGATCCGGTATTCCGCCTCCCCGGCTTTCAGATGAACCATCCGGACTTCGGTCAGTTCCTGCAGTATGGTGCGGGCCGACAGCTCTTTCAACTTTTCCTCCCCGCGAACGATCCGAAGGAAGGTGACCTGAAGGCAGAACGCCAGGAAGCAGACGGCGATGTGTCCCTTGATCCGATCTTCCCGGGACAGATACACCGGCCGGATCTCGAGGGTGGTCTTGATCTCCCGGAACGCCCGCTCCACTTGCCACAGTCCTTTGTAGGCCAACGCGGCATCCTTGTCGGACAGGTCCGTGTTCGTGCGCAGGACGTAGATCCCGTCGAACTTTTTCTCGGAGGCGATCTTTTTCTCGTCGATCGCAACCGCGTCTTTGTCGACGGACAGATATCGGCGATACCCGGTGTTGCCGATCATCTTCTTGGGACCCTTCGCGATCTTCTCCCGCAGATCGGAGACGATCTCTTCCCGGACCGCCTGGTCCCGCTTGGCCTCTTCCTCGTTTTTGCAGACGATGTACCGCTCCTCCCCCAGCTCGACCAACTTCACCTTCAGGTTCTCGGTGACCGTCTCGAAGGGAGCCTTGTTCTCCAGCACGATCTCTTTCACGTCCCAGTCCTGGCGCATCTTCACACCGGCGATGTACTCCAGCTTCAACTCCTCGATGCGGGCGATCACCTTCGCGTTGAACATCCCGCGGTCGCCCACCACGATCACGCGCTTGATCCCGAACCGCATCGAGAGCTCCTCGATCACTTCCGAGAAGGCCGCGGCGTCTGGCGTATTGCCGGGGAAGACGTGATGGGCCAGCGGCGTTCCCTCCCGCGTCATCACCACGCCCACCATCACCTGCTTGTTCTCGGGGTGGTTGTCCTTGGAGAAGCCGTGACGCGCCAGATCCGTCATCGGCCCGGCGCCGGTGAAGTAGGTCGAGGTGGTATCGAAGAAGAGAAGATCCGGCGCCGGGGTGAACAGGTCCCGCTCCCGGTAATACAGGTGTTCCTCGATCTTCTTGATGCTTCGTGCCAGGATCCCCAAGCTTCGGTAGTAGTGTTGCAGTTCCACGACGGCGCCGTCGTCCCACCAGATTGTCTCCGCCCATCGGTGCGTGGAGAGCTTGCTCGAAGGATCGAGCAGACGTCCCAGCACCATCCGGAAAATCACCGGGGCGGGATCGTAGGTGGCGGTTTCCCGCTTCGTGGCGGATTCGATCGCTTCCGGCAAGCCCAGCTTCTTCCACAACGACGTAAAGATCGGGACGGGGCCAAAGGAGAGCGCCGAGGTCGCCATCAGTTCCTCGGCCTTGCACAACAGTTCCTTCTTCTCCACGTACCGGGAAAGAGCATCGGAGAGTTTTTCCAAAGTACCGGAAGCGATCAGTTCGTCGAGGCGCCCGAGGTTGGCGATGATCTTCTGGCGGACGCGTCCGTTTTCCCGGTACGTCTGGACGATCTGGAGATACTTCCGCTGCGATCCGTCTTTCCGTGGGAAGGCGAGGCATCGCAGAAACATGAGTTACATATATCATCTCAACAACTCAATGTAAAAGGTTATTTACAGTAACCGTAACACTACATTTGAAGTTTTTCGGAATCACGCGTCAGCGATGTGACCGAAAAATAACGGGTTTGATCAGTAACGAGGGAAGAGGTTGTCAAACCTGAGTCAAAAGATTCTTCCACCAAGATTCGGGTGTACCGATCAAGAGGGGTTGGTGATTTTTCTACGAAAGCTTTAATCAGAAGGCTTGGAAAGATAAATAGGACAACTACTGAACAATGAATATAAATTTGTACCGAATATTTTTCGATATTCAGAAAAAGCACTGGTGGTTTGTTACAAAGAAAAGAATTGTTTTAGATGCTATTCATAGTCATCTAAGCAAGATTGACGATATCAAAGTGCTGGATATTGGCTGCGGAACTGGTTTGATGCTTAATGCCCTTGAAGGTGTCGGGAAAACCTACGGCATGGATATGTCGGATGATGCAGTTAATTTTAGCCGGGAGATATTCAACGGCAAGGTAGAGAAGGGATTGTTACCCGACCAAATTCCTTATGAAGAAAACTTTTTCGATCTCATTACCGCTTTGGATGTGATTGAGCATACGGATCAGGATATAGATTCATTAAAGACGATACGTTCCCATCTTGTTTCAGGCGGAAAAGCAGTGATCACTGTCCCTGCATACATGTTCTTGTGGTCATCATTTGACGAGTTGAACGAACACAAGCGCAGGTATACACTCACTGAGCTCAATGCCAAGTTGATTCAGGCCGGATTCACAGTGGAAAAAATATCCTATTTCAATACTCTACTTTTCCCCATCGTTTTTGTTGTACGTATACTGGAAAATTTTTTGAAGCGTGGCGGGGCATCGGACGTAGATATGCCAAGTAGGCCATTGAACTTTGTCCTTGCAAAAATCTTCGGCATTGAAAAATATCTGCTTAGATTTGTAAATCTGCCATTTGGGGTTTCTATTCTGGCTGTGGTCAGGAAGTGATTATTAGTCAATAAGATTACTTTTTTCTCAAATAAGGAGTGATTATATGGGCATTGTTATTGGTAGTGGTGTTATTGCAAATCGGTTTATCGACTACTCATTGCAATCGAAATATCTGATCTTTGCTGGAAACGTGAACGACTCTGCCATTAGAAATGAAAGCACAATTGAGGAAGAGGAGATTGCTGTCAAAACTGCATTATCAGAGCATACTGACGCCACATTTGTATATTTTAGCTCATGCAGCATTGTTGATCAGAAGGTGGGTCACACACCATATGTACAACATAAAGTTCGTATGGAAAAATTGATACAGGACTCAGCAAAAAGCTTTTATATATTTCGTTTACCTCAAGTGCTTGGACTTTCTGATACCAAGTCGAGCTTGATCAATTATTTATTTGATGCCATATCTAATCAGAAACATTTCGAATTATGGCAGAATGCGCAGAAAAATCTTATAGACATTGATGATGTTCATGAGATCGTTGGGGAGATTTTGAGAAGAAATATTTATTTGAACAAGATTATAAATATCGCAAGCACGCATCAAATATCGGCCTTGCAACTTGTTCGTTATATCGAGGATTTCATCGGGATCTCGGCTGATTATATATTGGTCAGCAAGGGTACTAACTACGAGATTGACGTCTCACCCATTATGCCAATTTTAAGGGATTTGAATATAGATTTTGGTGAGGGTTATATAAGAGCATCCCTTAGTAAATATTTCGGTCATCTTATATACCAGCCTAAACTCCTTTCCGTGATCGTCCCGACGTACAACGAAGAGCACGGAATTGAGGAGTTTTACCGCAGAACAAAGAATGTTTTGGTGAGACTGGCACCAAGGTTCGAACATGAAATAATTTTCGTCAACGACTACAGCACAGACAACACGTTTCAAAAGCTAAAGCTGCTTTCGCAGACGGATCCAGCAGTTAAAATCCTTAATTTCTCAAAGAATTTTGGTAATCAGGTCGGTATCACTGCCGGAATTGATTTTTCACGCGGTGACTTGGCTGTTGTAATCGACGACGACCTACAAGACCCCCCAGAAATAATAATAAATTTTATCTCCAAATGGGCCAAAGGATATAAAGTTGTTTACGGAGTACGACCCAAGCGGCGGGGGGTAAACCCGTTATTTATATTGATTGCCAAGTTATATTACCGAGCCATTCGCACTTTAAGTGACACAAAAATACCGAACGACACGGGAGATTTTCGTCTAATAGACCGGATGGTCATAGATATTTTGAAAAGAATGAAAGAGGAAAACCGTTATTACAGAGGAATGGTTGCCTGGGTCGGTTTTCCACAAATTGGTGTTGAATACGAGAGGGATAAACGCTATGCCGGTGTAACATCATTTTCTTTTATGAGATATGTCAAATTCGCAATTAATGGCTTAACCTCCTTTACTGAAAAACCACTCTATTTTTCAAGTCTATTAGGCCTTTCTATTACCTTTATTAGTTTTATCCTTATCCTATATTTAATTATAAGCAAAATAGCCGATCCTTCTTTATCTATAAGGGGTTGGACATCAACGACAGTTATTATAATGTTTTTTGGGGGCGTACAATTGCTATCGATAGGTATCCTTGGTATTTATATAAGTAAAATATACCGTGAGGTTAAAGGTCGCCCCCTTTATATAGTTGAAAGCACCAAAAACATAGAGGGACAAAGTAATGAATAATTCCTTGTGGTTTTCTTTTTTAGTGCGGTTCATACGTTTTCATTTAGGTCTAAAATATCTCTCTTTTGAAGAAGACATATGAAAGCAAACTCTCCTCATCCGTTAGAAATTACATTACTTATTATCATTTTGTCTGCATCCTTGGCGCTTCGGTTACTGGGGATTGATTTCGGTTTGCCCTATGTCTTCTATCCAGACGAAGCGGTCATAGTAAATCATGCCGTGGCCTTTGGTACAGGTGATCTCAATCCGCACTATTTTAACTACCCTTCTCTATACATGTACGTAATGTTTGTAATATATGGATTTATTTATGTGGTCGGGTGGCTGGCTGGGATATTTGCGTCAACCGCCGATTTTGCACGGCTTTTTTTTAATGATGTTACTTTATTCTATCTGCCGGGTCGTTTGATTTCAGCCCTGTGTGGAGTAGCCAGTGTAGCAATGGTGTATTTATTTGGCCGTCGCGCATATAATGTTCGAGTTGGTCTGATATCGGCTTCTTTTCTCGCATTTACTGTACTACATGTAGAATATTCACATTTTTTGAAGACGCATGTTCCAGCTGCTTTGTTTGTGATTATTGGTCAATATATGGCTTGGTCTATTATTAGCGGAAAGGACACCTTGCGTCGTTATATAATCTGTGGTGTTGTTGCAGGTTTAGCTGCTTCCACTGTTTATCATGCAGGTTTTGTGCTTGTAACAATGTTGGTAGCGAACATGTTGCGCTGGCACGATTCACCAGCAGACACTAAAAAGATGTATAAAATCATTGTTATGGTAATGGTCTGCTTTATTGTCTTTATATTAGGAACCCCCTTTGCCCTCCTTGACTGGCCATCATTTATTCGAGATATAACGGCTTCCTCTGCCTTCCGCTTTAAAGGTGGGTTCTGGGAAGGGAGTCCTTTTTACTCTTTTACTAGCTTGTTGACTGTCATGGGGCCCCCGCTGGGTATCGTGTCACTTTTTGGTGTGGGCTATGCATTTTTACGGCATCGCCCGGTCGATATAATTCTACTGAGTCTGCCATTGTTTCTATCTGGATTCCTAATGTTGTTTCCAGTCAAAGAACCACACCATATGTTAATTGCTTTCCCCGCCCTTTGCATCCTTGGATCGGTGTTTGTGGAAGAGGTAATTGCTTGGCTTATACGACCGCGTATCTTGCAGGTGGGAACCATGGTTCTGGTGACTATATTGCTACTTGTAAATCCAGGTATACTTTCTTTGCAAAGTAGTTACAGGTTGACATTGCCTGATACGCGGGAATTGTCAAAAAAATGGATCGACGAGAATATATGCCCCGGATCTAAAATAGTGATGGACAGCGGGAAGTATTATCCCGGTGAGTTCGGACCACCTATTCGTTACAGTAAATGGACGATTGAGCAGTTTATTGATAAAACGGGATCCGCAGCCGAGAAGGCATTACCACGAGTAGATGGCTCGCGGTGGACAGGCTACACCGGAGAAGCGGCATATTTCAAATATTATCTTAAGGCAATGGGTGATTCAACTGGTTATGATGTTATTAAAATCACCCACGATGAGGTTTCTGAGAGATCAGATGTACTAAACTTGGATGAATATATTTCCATGGGTGTGCAATATGCGGTAGTGAGCAGCAAAGGGTGGAGTTATTACTATGTGGATGGTAGGTATCCTGTTAAGGCTACAAAGTACCGTGATTTTTATAAGGCACTTGAAGCACGCGCGACCTTGCTCAAGGAATTTAAACCTTCCGAAAATATAGTCGGGCAAATTATACGCATCTACAAACTTCCCACATCATCTGGCACAGGAAGATAGTGAATAATCGTGGCAAATAAGAAGAATAAATGAATAATATATATAATGAAATAAGATTATTATATAATAACTATAAAATAGGTTTTATTTCAATCGTAGTAATTTCTTTATTTTGCGGCATATTATCACAATACTGGCAATTTTGGTTGATATTTGGTTTTATCTTATACTTTATGTTATTAATTTATTTTTCAAAAACATTTCGTGATTTGATAAATATTCATTCAGTTGCAATAAGCTTAATGGTATTTTTTTCCCTTCCTTCTGTTATTTTGATTCTATTAGACGAATTCCATTTAAATATTGATGAGCGTTTAACTGTATTTTCTGCTATCAGCATAGGATTTATTGGATATATTTTCGGAGTTCTATTTGCTAAATATTTATTTCAATTTAAGCGAAAAGGCAATACGTTATTATCAAATAAATTAAATACTATATTTTGTTCATCATATCGGCATAGATATTTATTAGCTGTAATCGCAATTTTGGTTTTTACCTTTATTGGATTTATGCCTATGTCAATGTCTTATCGTGAATCAGTCATGTATAGAATGGAGACTCCTGGAGTCATGTTATATTTTTATTCATTAATACCTACTGTTTTCTCTATAACAATAATTTCTATGATTAGTATAATTGGTGACGTTAAGAGATATAGAAAACTTTCTTTGCTGAGTTATTTGCTTATCGCATTATCGTTTTTGTTCGTTATTGGAGGGCATAGAGGCATCCTTGTATATTTATTTGCGTGCTTAATAATTGTTTTTCAGCCATATCTAAAAAGAAGGCATATTATATTGTTTGGTGTAATATCTATTATGTTTATTATTGTCGTATCGGGTCTTGTAAGATTCGCTAGGGTAGGAGGTACATTTGCAAATAATCTTGAATTAGCATATGAGTATATGACTAATGTGACATCACTGACCTCTCTTTTTTGGGGATTAGATGATTTTACAGGGCCTTTTTCTATTTTTATTACATTAGTTCAAAATATACCACAAAATATACCATTTGATTATGCTGCTTACATTAATGATTTAAGCTTATTTATTCCAACAGTAATTTACCCTGACCGCCCTTTACCGTATAGTCTTTGGTATGTGAAAACATTTGATCCAGAAACTTTTGAAATGGGGGGAGGATTCACTTTTTACGTATTAGGTTTCGGTTATCTATTTGCCGGGCTTATTGGTGTGTTCATCCATCTGTTTCTATACGGAACTTTATTTGAATGTCTCAATAAGTTTTTTAGAATGATTGGTGGTGATGCAGGTATATTATTATATAGTTATTTTATAATTCAATTACTTGGCTTTGTGGTTGGTTCTGGATTTTTTGCTTTTATAAAAGCCTCACTTATATTAAATACATTTACGCCAATAGCTTTATTATTTTTATTTGTTACTATCGTAGATATATTCACAAATAAACCTCTGGCACACAACCTCCGGCTAAACTGTACACAGAAAAACCCGTAGAGTATGGCCCAATCACAAGTTTCTAAATTTGGCAAATTACTCCAAAAATGAGCCGTATAATCTATATTACCGTGAGAACACCTTTTGGTAGTGGGGAAGAATTCATCATCCCGGAAATGAAGGAAGTCATCAAACAAGGACACGACTTGCTTATTGTACCACGTTCCCCGCGTAGTCGTAATGTTGCGCAAACAGATAATTCCGATTTGCAGAACTTTTGTTTGTACCAACCGCTACTATCACTGACAATTTTGCGCGCATGCATTCAGGAATTAGTCAGTAAAAATGGGGGTTGCTGTTTAAGATTATTGTTCAATATTTTATGCTGGAGCCGAACGTTATTAGGATTAATAAAAAATCTAATGGTATTTCCTAAAGCACTCTGGCTTGCCCGTATAGCAAAATCTTGGCGTGCTGACCATATGCACGCTCACTGGGCTTTGTCGACGGCTACCATGGCAATGATAGCTAGTGAAATTTCGGGTATACCATGGAGTTTTTCCGCCCACCGTGGTGACATTGTTGAAAATAACATGTTGAGTGTGAAGTTGAATCGCGCTACTTTTGTACGATTTATATCGAAAGGTGGATTTTCGCTAGCTCAATCAATCATCAACCGGAAACTACCACCCAAGTGTCATGTGATTCACATTGGTGTGCGGTTGCCAGCCAATCCATCACTAAATGGGAGGAATTCTGGGGAGTCTTTCACAATTATATGTCCGGCTAACCTACTACCTGTTAAAGGACATGCGTACCTGTTGCAAGCCATTGCAGACTTAAAAGTACGGCGTGTTCTATGCCATCTGTTACTTGCGGGGGATGGTCCATTATACCGTAGCTTAAGGCGTCAGGTCAGCATACTCGGTATCCAGGACCGTGTTGAGTTTTTAGGTCAACTTTCACATGCTGCATTATTGGAACTCTATGCGCGGAAGATGGTCGATTTATTGGTTCTCCCAAGCGTTGATTTAGGCGATGGCATCCATGAGGGCATTCCGGTTTCGTTGATGGAGGCTATGGTGTATGGTGTCCCGGTTATTGCTACCGATACTGGTAGTATTACTGAATTAATATCTGTGGATGCCGGTATCTTAGTGCCACAGAAGAATATTGCGGCATTGACGGATTCAATTGAACGGCTTATCGGGAATGCAGACCTTCGAGATCAGCTCGCTTTAGCAGGGCGCAAACGCATCGAAGATGCATACATGGTAGAGGATTCAGTGACTGAGCTATGTAAATGTATTAGAGGCTAACTTTATAACTTTACAATGTCATTCACCGTTGAAGGATTGGAGGCGGGGAGCATGAATAAAGAAACGACTATGTCTGAGCAAAAAGGAAGAATTGTGAAGTTTGCCGTCGTCGGACTTGGGAACATCGGTTCTCGGCACCTGGCGGTCATCGACGCCAACCCGGGGGCCCGCCTCGTGGACATCTGCGACATTAAGTCGGACCGGACCGAGAAATATTCCGGGCTATACGAGGTTACCGGTCACAACAATTTCACGGACATGCTCCGGAAAACATCCGCGGACATCGTCAACATCTGCACCCCGCATGGATTGCACGCCCCGATGGCGGTGGAAGCCGCCGAGGCGGGGAAGCACATTCTGGTGGAAAAACCGATGGCACTGACGCTGGAGGAAACTTACCGGATGGACGAGGCGGCAAAGAAAAACAACGTCCGCCTCATGGTGGTCTGGCAGAACCGCCACAACGTGCCAATCAAGCTCGCGAAGAAGGCGTTGGAAGATAAGGCGCTCGGGCAGGTGTACATGGTGCACTGTTCGGTTTTGTGGAACCGCCCTCAGAGCTATTACGATCGATCCGACTGGCTTGGAAGAAAGGAGCTGGAAGGCGGTCCCCTGTACACGCAGTGCAGTCATTTCATCGACCTGCTCATCTACATGTTCGGGGACATCCAGCGGGTGAACTCCATCGGGGAAACGAAAAGCCACAGCATTGAGATAGAAGATTGCGGTGTTGCGATGATGAAGTTCAAGTCGGGCGTGGTGGGAACGCTGACCTACACCAACTGCGTATACAACAAGAACTACGAGGGGAGCATCACGATTGTCGGAGAGAAAGGGACGATAAAGATCGGAGGTTCGTATCTGAACACCATCGATTTCTGGGACATCCAGTCGTACCCGTTGCCCGACGAGATCGATTTCAACGACAAGCCGAACGTTTACACTAAGTACAAGGGGACCAGCTCCAACCACGACAAGGTGATCGCCGACGTCGTCGCAGACTTCATCGGCGGGAAGAAACGGGTGGCCGGCTGGGAAGACGGCCACAAGGTAGTGGAGGCGATCCGGATGATCTACCGGTCCCAGGAACGGAACGGGGGAAGGGTCACCGTCAGCCAGATGACTGAAGGGAAACCGGAGGAGTTACCGACACCGCCCGAAGAAGAGCCCGTCGCATGAAGGAGACACCATGATGGATACCTACAAGGTCTTCCCCGGCGTCTCGCTCGGTGACGGCACCGTTATCGAGGATTACTCTATCGTTGGCTGCCCTCCAAGGGGGAAAAAGGCGGGAGAGCTCCTGACGTCCATCGGCAAGGGGGCGATCATAAGGTCCCACACGGTGATCTACGCCGGGAACAGGATCGGGAATAATTTCCAGACCGGGAACAAGGTCAACATCCGGGAGTTGAACGAGATCGGGGACAACGTAAGCGTCGGCACCCTTTCCGTGATCGAGCACCGGGTCCGGATCGGTAATGGTGTGCGCATGCACAGCCAGGTCTTCGTGCCGGAGTTCACCGTCATCGAGGACGATGCGTGGCTTGGGCCGAACGTCGTAATCACGAACGCCAAGTATCCGCTATCTCCGGGAGTGAAGGAGACCCTTGCCGGGCCGCTGATCAAGAAAGGGGCGAAGATCGGCGCGAACTCCACGGTCCTTCCGGGAATCGTCATAGGGGTTAACTCCCTGATCGGGGCCGGTTCGGTCGTGACGAAAGACGTCCCGGACAACGCGGTCGTCGCCGGGAACCCGGCGCGCTTCATCAAGATGATCGACACACTCCCGTATTGAAGGGGCTCTTCTTGGAAATCCCGTTCGTCGACCTGAAAGCGCAATACCAAAGCATCAAGGGGGAGATCGACCAGGCGATCTCCGATGTCATCGCAAGTACCGCGTTCATTGGCGGGCCGTTTGTAAAGGCGTTCGAGTCGTCATTTGCCGCGTTCTGCGGCGCGAAACGCTGCATCGGCGTGGGAAACGGGACCGATGCCCTCTTCCTCGTATTGAAGGCCATGGGGATCGGCCCGGGGGACGAGGTCATCACGGCCGCGAACAGTTTCATCGCCACGTCGGAAGCGATCACGATGTCCGGCGCCCGTGTCGTGTTCGTGGACATCCGCCCGGATACCTTCAACATCGATGCGGAAAAGATCGAAGAGAAAATCACGGAGAGAACGAAGGCCATAATCCCTGTACATCTGTACGGGCAACCGGCCGACATGGATCCGATCCTTCGGATCGCCAGGAAGCACGGTCTCAAGGTGATAGAGGACGCGGCCCAGGCCCACGGCGCGACGTACAAGGGCAGGGTGGTTGGGACGCTCGGCAACGCGGCCTGCTTCAGCTTCTATCCGGGGAAAAATCTCGGAGCCTACGGGGACGGTGGGGCGATCGTCACCAATGATGAAGAGTTGGCAATTAATGCGCGAATGTTGGCGAACCACGGGAGGGTGGACAAGTATGACCACAAGATCGAAGGGGTGAACAGCCGGCTGGACTGCCTCCAGGCGGCCATCCTGAACGCGAAGCTTCGCCATCTTCCCATCTGGACTGAATTCCGCAGGAAGAACGCCTACCTCTACAACGAGCTCCTCGCGGGGGTACCGAGCCTGGAGATCCCCGTAGAGTCCACGGAATTGAGGGCTGTCTACCACTTATACGTTGTTCGGGTCAAAAATGGCATGAGGTCACAACTGCAACAGAATCTGAAAAACATCGGTGTATCGACGGGAATACATTATCCTATCGCACTCCCGGCGCTTTCGGCCTATTCCTATCTCAACTATCGGGAAGGGGATTTTCCGGAAGCCATTTCCGCCTCGCGGGAAATTCTTTCTTTGCCGATGTTCCCGGAATTGAAAGAAGAACAGATTAGGTACGCAGTCGGGCTAATACGAGAAAGTTTACGCTGATCTTGTTTCCCCACGCACTAAACACTCCCGGTCCGGAACGAATCAGTGACCTGCTCCCCGGGATTTATACCAGTTGCGAGCGGGGATTTCCGCCCACCTACTGGGATGACCAACAACCGAGCCGAGACACAAGATGAACGTATGGCTGGTCACGATTGGAGAGCCGGTGCCTGCACAAGAGGGGGTGCGGGACAGACTCCACCGCACAGGGTATTTCGCTCACTTTCTGGCGGACCACGGGCATGAGGTTACTTGGTGGACCTCCACCTTCGACCACTTTCGTAAGAGACACCTCTTCATGGAAGATTCGATGATTAGACTTAGGTCGAATCTGCGGGTCCGATTATTGAGAGGCTGTGGCTACCGGAGCAATCTCTCGCTGGCGCGGATGCGGGACCACCGCCAGATCGCGAAGAAGTTCGCTTCTGAAGCCACTGCGGCGCCTCGGCCGGATATTCTCGTCGCAGCGCTGCCCACCATCGAATTGTCTCTGGAGTCTGTCCTATTTGGGAAGCGGGAAGGAGTACCCGTCGTGCTCGATATGCGTGATATGTGGCCGGATATCTTCATGAATTCGGCACCCGCCCCTGTCCGTCCATTAGCCCGGCTTGTACTCGGCCCGCTTTTCAGTCATGCTCGTGCCGCATGCGCCGGGGCCACGGCGATCACCGGGATTACTAAAGCATTCGTGGATTGGGGTCTTGCGCGTGGTGGGAGGAAGCGTTCCAAGTTCGATAAGGCCTTCCCCATGGCCTATACCATCGTTCCCCCACCGTCCGAAACCCTCGCGAAGGCAGAGATCTACTGGGACGATATGGGCATCACGAAGGAAGGAGGCGATTTCGTGGCCTGCTTCTTCGGAAACTTGGGCAGGCAGTTCGATCTGGGAACGGTAATCGATGCCGCCCGGCTGCTCCACCGAGAAGGGAGAAGGTTCCGTTTCGTGCTATGTGGGGCTGGAGACATGCTCGATCACTTCAGGAAAATAGCAGCGGACGTCAGGACTGTCCTCTTCCCGGGCTGGGTGGGTGCGGCGGAGATCCATGTACTCATGCGGCGGGCATCGGTCGGGCTGGACCCATTGCCGGACCGGTACGACTACCTGGCTAGCATCAACAACAAGGCCATCGAATACATGAGCGCAGGGCTGCCTGTACTCTCTAGCCCAAACCGAGGAGTCCTGCGGGACCTACTCGCGGAGCACCGCTGCGGACTCAGTTGTCACCTCGGCAATGCGAGGGAACTCGCAGCAACTCTATGCACATTGAACGACGACCGGAACCTGTTGGCGGAGCTTTCGCAGAATGCGGCACGTCTCTTCGAGCAGATGTTCCAGGCGGAGAACGTTTATGCGGCGATGATGGACTATCTCGGCGAAGTACACCGGGATTACTTCGCTCTGCGTCTGTTCGCAAACAGGGGAGCGACATGAACCGGCAAGAAAATACAAGACAATGGTACGAGAGCTACTATGAAAAGAAGGGAGTGAACCGGAACGACCTTCGGGCCAACCCCGAGGTGCTTTTCCAGACATTGGCCCTCGAGGCTTCCGTGGTGCGGGCTCTGACTGCTCTTGGCGGGGACCCTAATCGCGCCCGCGTCCTCGACGTCGGTTGCGGAGGGGGCGGAAACTTCTACCAACTGCTGAGACTAGGGTACGAGGCTTCCAATATCTCCGGAATCGATATTCTTCCGGGCAGGGTGGATGCCGCGCGCAAGGCTTACCCAAACATTCGCTTCGTGGTCGGCGATGCGAGCAGGATGGAATTTCCCGACGCCTCCTTTGACCTGCTCTCTGAATTCACGATGTTCGCCACCCTTCCGGATGATGCTATTGCCGTAGAGATCGCGAGGGAGATGATCCGGGTTTGTAGAAGTGATGGCTACATCATCTTGGTGGACTGGCGGACGCCGAAGCCCGGCGATTCAAACTACAAAGCGCTGACACAAAAGCGTCTCCGCATGCTGTTCGGCTTGGGACACGGAACCCGCCTGATCGGTGTTTACCGGGGCGCGTTGATACCGCCCGTCGGGCGCTTCCTCTCCAAATATCTACCGAGCGCATACTTTTTCATCGCGGCAATTTTCCCTTTCCTCGTAGGGCAGGTCGCATACGTGCTCCAGAAGTCGGTACACGATCCCAAGAATTGAGCCGGATCGATTTTGATCAAGCGGGTTTTTGACATCTTTTTTTCGGCGCTCGGGTTGGTTATCTGTAGTCCCATCTTTCTTGTACTGTCGATCGCTATCTGGTTGGAGAGCCGAGGCCCCGTGTTCTACCGTGGTGTACGTGTGGGTCTGCACGGGAAGCCCTTTCGAATCTACAAGTTCCGGTCGATGGTAACGGATGCTGAAAAGTTGGGGGCCTCATCCACACACCAGGCTGATCCGAGGGTAACGCGCTGCGGCAAGTCCATCCGCAACTTCAAACTCGACGAACTTTCCCAACTGATAAACGTGTTTCTTGGTGACATGAGTTTTGTGGGGCCGAGGCCCGAGGTCCAGAAGTTCGTGGACATCTATACGGAAGAGGAAAAACAGATATTGTCCGTTCGTCCCGGAATAACAGATTGGTCGTCCATAAAATTTCACAATGAAGGCGAGATCATCGAAGCTTCTGGAGTTCCGGATGCCGACGAGGCCTACGGAAAGTTGATTCGGCCGGAAAAACTTCGTCTCCAACTGAAATACATCAGGGAACGCAATCCATGGGTTGACATCAAGATTATCGTGTCGACCGTGTTGACGGTATTCTCAACCAGGTTTGGAGGCAAACCTATTGGGATTCCGAAATCATAAGGAATTGAATCGGTTGGGATTCACCGTCAACCCAGATATTCGGCGAGTTATTTTTCCGCCCATCGTCGAAATCAAGCGTCTGGTCGTGGGTGACAAGGCACCGTGCGGAAAGTCATACATCGATCTCTGCCAGGCGGTACCTGATTATCCCCCGGCGCCGGGACTGATCGAACAAGTACGGAAGTGCCTTTCTGACCCGGCTACCGCTCTCTACACTTCGGACGAGGGGCGCCTCGATGTACGTAAAGCGGTTTGTCGCCGTTATGAAAGGATCTATGGGGTATCTCTCGTGCCTGAAAATATTTGCCTCACCGTCGGTGCAAGCCAGGCATTCTGGTTGGCAATGGTGACACTCTGTACGGCGGGTGACGAAGTGATCGTCCAGGTGCCATACTATTTTGACTTCGACATGGCCTTGGAAATGATGGGAATCCAACGTGTCTACGCACCATTTCATGAAGCGACTGGTGGCCTACCTAATGTAGAGATAATTCAGCAATTGATTACCCCTCGCACTCGGGCAATTCTACTCGTCACGCCGAGCAATCCGACGGGCATGGTTATCCCACCGGATATTTTGGATTGTCTCTTTGATATTGCCGAACATCACGGGATTGCGTTAGTTCTTGATGAGACCTATTCTGACTTTGTTGTAGGTGGAACTCGTCCACATGGATTGTTTGCGCGAGATAATTGGGGAGATCATTTTATTCATATCATGTCATTTGGCAAGACGTACGCGATCACCGGCTATCGAGCTGGTGCACTGGTTGGTTCCAAGACATTTATGTGCCAAGCCCTGAAAGCCCACGACACGATGGCGATTTGCCAGCCCGCACCGACGCAGGCTGCGCTCCTGTTTGGTCTTGATCACCTCGATGCGTGGGTTGCTACCAATCGCCAGATGATGGAACGCCGGCATGATCGCTTCCGCGAGGAGTTCTTGAAACCTGGGAATCCCTTCACGCTGGTTGCGAGCGGACCCTTTTTCGCATGGATCAAGCATCCCTTTCCGGAGGCCACAGGCTGGACCGTGGCGCGAGACCTCATAGAAACGGCAGGTCTGATAACACTTCCGGGTGAAATCTTCGGCCCAGGGATGTCCCGTTACTTGCGCGTGGCTTTCGGCAACATCGTGGAGGACTTGATACCTGAGGCGGTTTCCCGTTTTCGGGGATACCCTCCGTGTCAACGTGCTTGAGACACTCGACTGTATGATGTTTACTGAGCAGGGCGAGAGAGGATTGTAAGATGAATTCGATTGGTTCCGCAGTGGTTCTGGAAGATCGTTCCCTGGGGGTC
>Ga0172371_10005056_pt1 | contig 19683 bp, 19 predicted proteins | sample Lak12m_FD_114543 | JGI IMG/M metagenome (GOLD analysis project Ga0172371, IMG submission 114543) | Freshwater microbial communities from Kabuno Bay, South-Kivu, Congo - kab_022012_12m | ecosystem: Environmental > Aquatic > Freshwater > Lake | place: Democratic Republic of the Congo: South-Kivu... | reverse complement strand
TACTGGCGCCTGACCACGTCGGCGGGCGCGATGGACGTATCGAAGTCGATCGTCTCGTTCATGAAGCCCTTTCGTGATGCGGGTGAGACGTGCGCACGCTGACGATGGTACGGCAGCGCGACCGCACGGTGACGGCGGTGGCTTCGCGGCCGGTGACGCAGGCGGAGCAAGGCAGCTGCGGGGCGCCCGCTCCAGGGGGGAGAGAGCAGGCGCCCCGCACGACTCGACACAGCCGCGCGCGAGTCGCAACCTCGACGTGGGGGCGGACGGCGGGCGCCAAAGGCCCGCGAGGTCCGGCGTCGAGGCGGTCCGTTCGAGTCGCCGCCGCCGCGCCCCCGTCCGGCTCAGCCTCCCCAGCTCAGGCCGGCCTCGCCGACCGCCGAGGCGAAGGCGTCGACGATATGGGTGCCGCCGTCGATCATGATCGTGGAGCCGGTCACGTTGGAGGCGTCGTCGCTCGCCAGGAACACGCACACGCCGGCGACCTCCTCCGGCGAGGCGACGCGGCGCAGCGGCACGAACTTGGGGAGCGCCTCGAACACGCCGTCGATGTCGGTGCCCATGACCTTGGCCATCGGCGTGAGGTTGTACTCGAGCATCTCCGTGCGCACGGGCCCCGGGCACACGGCGTTGCAGCGGATGCCGTCCTTGCCGTAGTCGAGCGCGACCTGCTTGCTCAGGTGGATGATGCCGGCCTTGGTCGCGCAGTAGCCGGGGGAGCCGGGCACGCAGCGCACGCCGGCCAGCGACCCCATGTTGATGATCGAGCCGCCGCCGGCAGCGATCATCCCGGGGATCGCCGCCTGCATCATGAGGAAGTTCCCCGTCAGGTTCGTGTCGAGCATCTCCTGCCAGGTGGCGAGGTCCATCTCGACGATCGTGCCGGCGAGGTTGGCGGCAGCGTTGTTGACCAGCACGTCGAGCCGGCCGTTGACCGAGAGCGCGCGCTCGACCATGCGCAGCGTGTCGTCCTTGCTGCGCACATCGCCGGCCACGGTCAGACAGGCGCCGTCGGGCAGCGACGCCGCGACCGCCTTCAGCTTGTCCTCGCGCCGCCCGGTGATGCACACCGTGGCGCCCTCAGCGATGAAACGGCGCGTGAGCGCGGCCCCGATGCCGGTGCCGCCGCCGGTGATCAGTGCGACCTTGCCTTCGAGCTGCATCGTCATCTCCTTCTGTTCATTCCTTGGGCGGGTCGCCGTCGTAGCCGCCGTCCGGGTTCAGGAAGATCTCGCCGGGCCTGCCGGGGAGCGGCGTCAGCCAGTCCGGGCTGCTCTCGGGGAAGAGCAGGCGCGCCTGCCACTCGATGGCGAAGTCCTCGGCCTTCACGTGGCCGTAGTACCTGCGCATGCCCTCGACCAGCTCGGCCCCGGTCGTCGCGGCGTCGTACACCTCGTCGTAGACCTCGGAGTACTTTATGGACCACCCGACGCAATCGGTGTACGTGCGAGCCTCGTCCTCCAGGACCTCCTCGAGGATCTGGAGCTTCTCCGCGTCGTGGTGGCCGGGGACGACGATGCGGGGGTCGAAGTCCATGAGGCGGGCGATGTCCTTGCGCCACATCTCACGCCGCGCGACGTTGCTCTCGATCGGCCACAGGTTGCAGTCGTGGAAGGCCACGTCGGTCGCCAGAACCGTGCGCAGCGACGGGATCCACACCACCGAGTTGTCGATGCTGTCGCCCTCGTAGCCGCCGTGGAACTGGATCTCCTCACCCTCGAGGAAGAGGCGCGGCTCGGGGAGCTTGAGCGGGACGATGGTCTCCTTGGGGATGTCGCCGGGGCCGAAGCGGTCGATGGCCCACATGTCGGTCTTGTCGGCGCTGGTGAAGGCGATGTCGTGCACCGACTGCGGCAGGGCGACGATCTGCGCCGCGGGGAAGGCGAAGCGCAGCACCTGCAGGCCGAAGTGGTGGTCGGGGTGGAAGTGGGAGACGTAGATGTGCGTGAGGTTCACGCGCATCCTGAGGATCTCGCCGGCCATCACGTACGAGTCGCTGAGCAGCTGCGACGCGTCGATGAGAACGGCGTCCTTCTCGCCGTACAACAGGGTCGAGTTGCTGTTGAAGCCCAGGTAGCTGTGCAGGAAGATCCGGTACTTCAGTGCCACGTGGCGGTCCTTTCGTCGTCGTGGGGGAAGGGTCGGGGGAGCGGACGGCGCCGTGCCGCGAGCGCGAGACGGCCGGCGAGCACGCCCGTCTGGTAGGCGGCGTGCTCGGCGACGTAGAAGCCGAGGTACTCGGGGAACGAGAGTGCGGGCCGGCGGCGGACGTAGTCCACGCCGCCGGCATACAGCACGGCGAGCGCCCCGAGCAGCCACACGCCCGGGAAGACGGCGCCGCCCGCGATGGACGCGCCGAGGTGGTAGCGCACGCCGCGGAACGCGGCGAAGTAGAGCGCCGAGGCGTGGCCGCGCGCCGTGGCGGCGGCGACCTGCGCGAGTGGCGCCGGCACGCCGGCGCGCCGCAGGTCCCGGCGGCGGCGCAGGGCGTCCACGGCCGGCGGCGCCGCCGCGGCCGCGAGCAGCCAGGGCCGCCGGGTGACCACGCCGGCGGCCACGAGGGCGACCGTGGCGGCCGAGGCCGGCGGCAGACGGAAGCGGCCGCGCTTGTCCGGGTGGAGCCCGTGCAACGTGGCCTCCGACGAGCCGTAGTCGGCGCGGCGGCGCAGCGCGGCGGCGAGCTGCTGCCGGTGGCGGTGGCGCACCACCCCGTCCGGCGCGTACACGAGCACGTGCCCGTGCTCGCGCAGGCGCCAGCAGAAGTCCACGTCCTCGCCGACGCGCAGCTCTTCGCGCAGCCCGCCGAGCTCGAGGTACACCGAGCGGCGCACCAGCAGGTTGCAGGTCGGCACGTACAGGCCCTCGGGCCCGCCGCCGGCGAACTCCAGGCGCGCGCCCATGTCGAGCGGCGATGAGACCTCCTCGTAGCGGTCGAGGCGTGACCCCCGCGACCACCCCAGCGTGCGGCCGCCCACGGCGCCGACGCGTCCCCAAGCGAAGTACGGGACCAGCTCCGCGAGCCAGTCCGGCGCAGCCGCGCAGTCGCTGTCGAGAAAGGCGAGCACCTCGCCCGTCGCCTCCCGCGCGGCGCGGTTGCGTGCCTGGGCAGGTCCCCGGTTGCGGGCGTTCACGAGCAGGCGCGCGCTGTGCTCTGCAGCCGCGCGCGCTACGGCGCCGGGGTCGCGGGAGCCGTCGTCGACGACCAGGACCTCGAGGCGCTCCCGCGGGTACGCGAGGCCGGCCAGCGAGGCGAGGCAACGGGTCAGGTCGTCGGCGCGGTCCCGCGTGGGGACGATCACCGTGACGGACGGCCGCACGCCGGGGCCCCCAGTCGTTGCGTCGAGCTCGAGGATGCCGCGTCGCCGGAACTGCTCGCAAAACTCGAGGCAGCGCTCATCCGCGATGCCGAGCGCCGCGGCGAGCGCGGATACGGACGCGCCGCCGCGCGTGACCTCGAGCAGCCGCGCCGCGGCCGCGTTCACGCGCAGCGCCGTCAGCGGAAGACGGGAGACGACCTGCCAGGTGCCGTCGGCGGCCCGCTCCAGCCGCACGCCCGGGCGCAGTGTGTACGCGAAGGGAATCACGCGCCGGTGAGCGGGCCGGGTCGAGAGGGGTCCGGCGCGCCGGCGTCGCCGTCGGGCCGCAGGTGGTCGAGCCAGCCTTCGGCGAGGAGGGCGGCGAAGAGTCCCTCGACCGTCGCCTCAGGGGTCTCGCGCACCACCCGCCCGGCCCGACGCTTCACCGACCCCTCCACGAGCTTGAGGATGCGCTCGAACGCCGAGAGCGAGGAGTCGGGGGCGGCGATGGCGTGCAGCCGCGGCTGTGCCGGGCGGGCCGCTCCGTAGCTGAGGGCGCGCCCCGCCTGCCGCAGCTGCTCGCGTGGCACACCCAGGTCGGCGAGGTCCCACACGGCGACCGCCGCCGTCTGCGCCCGCAGCCGGGAGGCGGCGGAGGGGTCGGTCGGCGCCCGCAGCGGCGCCAGGTCCGGCGCCACAGTGACGACCAGAGGCAGCGGCGCGGCGACGCGCTCGCAGAAGCCGCGCTGTAGACCGCGTGTGACCTCGACGCCGGCCGGCGCGGCGTCCTCCGGCGCCACCAGTTCGACCGCCTGCGTCACGCACGGCATGTCGAGGCGGGCGGCAAGCAGCACGCCGAGCTGGCCGTCGCCATCCAGCTCGCCTGCAGCCCCGGCCAGCACGAGGTCGAAGCCGGCGGCCTGCGAGGCGGCGGCCAGCACAAGTGCCTTGACCGGCGCCCCGGCGCCCTCGAGCTCCTCCGACCACACGCGCACGGCGCGGTCGGCGCCGAGGGCGAGCGCGGAGCGCAGCCACGGCTCCGCCGACGGCGCCCCCAGGTGCACCACGGTGACGTCCGTGCCGTGGCGCGCCTTGAGCGTGAGCGCAAGGTCGAGCGCCCGCGCGCTCGCCGGGTCGAGCTCGGGCACCAGCCACTCCGTGCGCAGACGGCCGCTGCGCGGGTCCAGATCCGGGCGCACGCGCACGTCGGCGCCGACCTCGAGCAGGACGAGCGCCCTCACGGTCTGCGCGCCCGCACCCGGCGCTTCACCGGCTCAGGTGGTGCGGAACCGCACACCGTAGCCTCCCTGCGGGTAGTTCCAGTCGAGCGCGCCGCGGTCGCAGACGAGCAGGCACGTGCCGCACTCAAGACAGGCCTCGTACGCGAAGACGACGCGGCCGCGCTCCTTGTCGAGCTCGTAACACCGCGCCGGGCAGGAGTGTGTGCAGGCCCGGTGCAGGCAGCCGTGGCACACCGACTCGTCGACGCGGATGTGCGCCTCGGGGTGGACGCGGTAGCTGACCAGATCGAACAGGTCGATGACGTTCACAGGTAGCTCCTCCCCACCTCGATGACGTCGGCGACGACGCGCCGCAGCGGCAGCCGCCCCTTCACGGCCTCGAGCCCGAGGGCGGCCAGGCGCCGCTTGGGCGACCCGTCCGAGCGATACAGGCCCTCCATCATCGCGCCGACCACCTGGGGGTACTCGGTGAAGAGCCGGTCGTGCCGCAGGAAGTGGATGGCGTTACGGAACGTCGCCAGGTCGCGCAGCACGAAGCTCCGTCGCAGGCGCTGCTCGTAGGCCTGCAGGCGGCGCTGGGACACATCGCCGGCGGCCAGCGCCTGGGCCGCCGTGCGAGCCGCGATCAGCCCCGACGTGATGGCGAGGTTCATGCCCTCGGTGATCAGCCCGTTGGTGTAGCAGAAGCCGGCGGCGTCGCCGGCGACCAGGAGGCCGGGGGCGAAGAGCCGTGGCGTCATCCGGGGACCGGCCTCGGCGAGCAGGTGAGCGGAGTACTCGACGAGCCGCGCCCCGCGCAGCAGCCTCGCCACCGGCGGCGAGGCGGTGAACCCGTCAAGCAGCTCGTACGGCGCGAGCCCGCGCTCCTTGAGCGACGCCAGGTGCAGCACCAGCCCCACCGAGAGCGTGTCGCGCTGCGTGTAGATGAACCCGCCGCCGCGCACACCCCCCGTGCAGCCCAGGAACTCACTCGTCGACCCCTCGCGCCCGGCGAGGCCGAAGCGCTCGTCGATCTCCTCTTCGGACAGGGCGTAGAGGGCGCGCACGCCGAGTCCCACCTGCTCGGCGGTGAACCCGTCGTGCAGACCGCCATCCTTGGCGAGCAGCGAGAGGGCGCCGTCGCAGGCGACGACGAGCGGCGCCTCGATCACATCACCGGTCCCCGCAAGGCGCACGCCGCGCACGGCGCCGTCGCGCACCACCAGCCGGTCGGCGAGGGTGCCCGTGAGCAGGGTCGCGCCGGCGGCGACCGCCTGCTCCGCGAGCCAGCGGTCGAACAGCGGCCGGTAGAGCGTGAACCCGGTGAGGGCGCGGTCGGAGGTGGAGCCCGCGCCGGCCGCCGGACGGTCGGATCCGGAGCCGGCCTCGAAGACGACCGATGTCGACGAGCGCGGGCCGGCTACGGTGAGCACGCGCTTTGTCACGGCACGCTCCCAGGGGGCCTGCTCCCAGAACCCCGGGACGAGCTCTTCGGCGGCGGGGCACCACGACATCATCCCGCCGAACATGTTCTTGGCGCCGGGGTACTCGCCGCGCTCCAGGAGCAGGACGCGCGCGCCGCACCGAGCCAGCCCGATGGCGGCGCTCGACCCCGCCGGCCCGGCGCCCACGACGACGGCGTCGAAGCCGTCGCTACCCGGCCGCAGGCTCATCTCTCCACGCCTTGATGCGCGCGACCAGCGCCGGGAGGACCTCGTCGAGGTCGGCCACATAGCCCTCGTCCGAGTACTGGAACACGGGGGCGCGGACGTCCTTGTTGACCGAGAGCACGCGGTCGGCGCTGAGCACCCCGGCCATGTGGTGGGGCGAGCCCGACACGCCGAGCGCCAGGTACAGCTCGGGAGTCACCGACCTGCCGGTCTGGCCGATGAGGCGCTCCTTGGGGAGCCGGTGGTCGTCGGTCATGGGCCGCGTCGCGCCGACCGAGCCGTCGAGCAGATCGGCGAGCTCGCGCACCGCTTCGAGCAGCGCGGCGCTCCTCACGCCCTGGCCGGCGGTCACGATGCGCCGCGAATGCACCAGGTCCACAGAACGCGCGTCGGGCGGCACGGTCTCGAGGTGGCGCACCGCCGGCTCGGCGTCAGGGACGATCGCGAGCAGCTCGGCCGCCGGCAGCGCCTCGCCGGCGGCGGACGGCTCGAGGCCGGAGACGGCGAGCGTCACGACGGGTACCGCGGCGCCGGCGGCCTCGACCTCGCGCTCGAGCCAGCCGCCGTGGACCGGTTTCACGAAGACCGGCAGCGGCCGCCCGTCCTCCCCGCGCCGCACGCGCACGTCGCTGCAGCCGAGCACGGCACCCGTGCCGGCGGCGTGCGCGACGAGCGGCGCGACCTCGCGGCCCAGGTCGGTGTCCAGCAGCAGGACCGCGTGAGGCGCGTCGGCGCGCACGAGCTCCGCGAGAGCCTGAGCGACACCGCCGGCCGCGGCATCGCCCGGCCAGGTGACGCAGCGCACGGAGGCGCCGAGCAGGCCCGCGACGCGGGCGGCCTCGGCGCGCAGCAGCCCGGCGACCGGGCGGGACGGGTCGGCCTCGGGCTCGACTGCGGCGAGCACGTCGGGCACGACTGCGCCGGCCGGGCCCGCGCCGCTCTCCGGCACAGCAGCGCTCATACGCGCTTGCCGGCCATGTAGCCCTCGTAGATGGCCATGTCGACGCGGCGCGGGGCCACGCAGTCGCCCACGCGCACCAGCTCCGGCACCCTTCCCTTGAGTGCGAAGTACAGCCCCTCGTCGGCGTCGTTGCCCATCGCCGTGACCACGCTGTCGTAGCCGCTGAAGGCGTCCCACTCGTTGGAGTACACGTTGAAGCCCTTCACCTCGGTGCCGGCGATCTCCATCACGGCGAAGTCGGGGGTGAAGGTGACCTTCTTCTGCAGGAGCCGCTGGCGGCTCAAGTACAGGTCCTGCGATGGCCCGAGGTCGGAGCCGACGAACAGGCTCGAGGTGACGACGTGCACGGTCTTGCCGAGCTCGGCGAGGAACTCCGCCGTCGCCGTCGCCTGGTGGTGGCCGTCGTAGTCGATGAACAGCACGCGCTCGCCCAGCTCGGCATCGCCGCTGAGCACCTGCCACACGTTGAAGACCTGCTGCCCATCGGCGCCGCCCACCGGGCAGGCCTTGGGCCGGGAGCCCGTGGCCACGATCACCGCGTCGGGCTCGCGCTCGAGCACGGCCTCGGCGGTCACGTCCGCGCCGTACTCCACGGGCACCTCGAGGCGCGCAAGCTGGTTGCGCTCGTTGCGCGCCAGCACGCCGAACTCCTCGCGCCCGGCGCCCCTGGCGGCCATCAGGACCTGGCCGCCGAGCTCGTCGCCCTTCTCGTACAGGGTGACGTCGTGTCCGCGCAGGGTCGCGACCTTGGCGGCCCACATGCCCGCCGGGCCACCACCCACCACCATGACGCGCTTCTTGCGGAGCGCAGGCCGCAGCAGGCGCTCGCCCTCGCTCCCCTCGCTGCCGGCGGCCGGGTTCTGCACGCAGCCGATCGTCTTGTTGAGCCCCACACGCCCGTAGCAGTTCTGGTTGCAGGCGATGCAGTAGCGGATCTCCTCGACACGGCCCTCCCGGGCCTTGGCGGCGAAGTCGGGGTCGGCGATCTGCCCGCGGACCACGCCGATCATGTCGGCCTGGCCCTCGGCGAGCACGCGCTCGGCCATGGCCGGGTCGTTGATGCGCCCCGTCGCGAAGACGGGCAGGGTGGAAACCTCGCGGATCCCGGCCGCCAGCGGGACGGCGTAGCCGAGCGGCGTGTGCATCGGACCGCCGACGAGGTAGAGGTTGTAGAAGGTGGCGAGGCTGAGATTGAAGAAGTCGAGGTGCCCGGTGGCCTGCAGGCGCCGGGCGATCCCCTTGGTGTCCTCGAGCGTGAGGCCGCCGGGGATGAGCTCGTCGGCGCACAGGCGCACGCCCAGCGTGTAGTCGGCGCCCAGGGCGGAGCGCACGGCGGCGATGAGCTCGAGCGGGAACCGCAGGCGGTTCTCGAGGTCGCCGCCGTACTCGTCGCTGCGGAAGTTGGTGAGCGGCGACATGAACTGGCGGGCGAGCGAGCTGTGCCCGAACTGGAGCTCGACGCCGTCGAACCCGCCCTCGCGGGCGTGCACGGCGGAGCGCGCGAAGTACTCGATGACCTCGTCGATGTCCTCGGCCTCCATCGCCTTGGGCGTCTCGCGGTAGAGCACGTCGGGGATCGGCGACGGCGCCCAGACCGGCAGGCGCGAGAGGCTGCCGCTGCACTGCTGCCCATTGTGGTTCAGCTGGGCGAAGATGCGCGTGTCGTACGTGTGGACCGCGGCGGTCAGCCGCTTGTACAGCGGCACGACCTCCGGCCGGAACGCCTCGATCAGGTGCTCGTAGGCGCGGTCGGTGGGGTGCACCGACTGCTCCTCGGTGATGATGAGGCCCGTACCCCCGCGGGCGCGGGCCGTCAGGTAGTCGGTGAGCCGCTGCGTCGGGAGCCCGTCGTTGGCCAGGTTGGTCAGGTGCGCCGAGAACGAGATGCGGTTGGCTGCGGTGACGCGCCCCAGCCTCTGCGGGCTGAACAGGTGGGGGAACTGCATGGCCTAGGCCACCTCCGATGCGGCGGGCAGGAGGGTGCGCAGGCACTCGGGGTCGGGCGCACCGACGTCGTGCGTGAGAAAGTACCCGATGGCGGGGCAGCCGCCGTGGCAGACGGAGAAGCGGTCGCAGCCGCGACAGCTCTCCACCTCGAGCTCGCGGAACGCCTCGAGCACCGGCGAGCCGGCGACGATGGCGCCGAGCGGCTCGGCCGTCACGTTGCCGGCCAGGAACGCCGGGTCGCAGAGGAACGCGCAGGGGTAGACGCCGCCGTCGGGGGCGACCGCGCACGTCATCTTCGCGGCGCCGCACATGTCGAGGCCCAGCTCCCGGCGGCAGTCGGGGGCGAGGGCGAAGAACGAGTCGCCGGTAGAGATGCCGGGGTGCTCGCCGAGGAACGCGCTCAGGGCGAGCAGCTGCTCGCGGCTCAGGCGGTACTCCTCCCAGCTCGCGCACCCGGCGCCCGACGGGCGGAAGCGCGACAGCCGGGTGCGCGCCCCGTAGCCTCCGGCCAGCGCGTGGAAGTCCGCCAGCTCGCCCGCGTTGACACTCGTGACCACCATGTTGAGGCTCAGGTCGGGGTACCCGGCCCGGGCCAGCAACTCCACCCCCGCGAGGATGCGCGCGAACGTCCCCGCGCCGCGGATGGCGTCGTTGGTCGCGGCGCGGGCGCCGTCCAGGCTCACCTGCAGGTAGACGGGGGCGTCCATCGCCAGCAGCTCGCCGACGAGGCGCTCGTCCAGCACCGTCCCGTTTGTGCTGACGCACGTCGTGATCCCGCGCGCGTGCGCGTGCGAGAGGAGGTCGAGGAGGTCGGCGCGAAGGAAGGGCTCGCCACCGCCGATGTTGACCTGGAAGACCTCCATACGCGCCAGCTCGTCGATGAGGGCCAGGCACTGCGCCGTGTCCAGCTCCCCGCGGTCCGGCGTCCGCAGTCCGGCCGAGAGGCAGTGCGCGCAGGCCAGGTTGCAGGCCTGCGTGATCTCCCACGTGACGTTGACGGGCGCCTTGAGGCGCGTGCTACTCAGCCGCGGCAACAAGCAGCCCTTTCGCGGCGAGGTCCTGCAGAAGGCGGACGAGCGCCGGCCGCCGCGCGCTCGCCCCGTGGGCGAATGCGAGCGCGCGGCGGCCGCCGGCGAACGGCGGTGCGATCAGACCGTCGCCGGAGCGCACGTACGTCAGCCGGGTCGACCGCGTGTCGTAGAACAGCAGGCCGAAGCTCTCGGCGCGCACGCGCACCCGGGCGGGCACGGCGTACCCCGTCTCCTCGCCTCTCGCGGTGCCGTCAGTAGACGCCGCAGATGCCATCGACCGCCAGGTCCTCGACCTCGATCTCCTCGAGGATGGCCGGCTCCTCGCCCGCCGCAGCACCCTCGGTCGCCTCGTCCCGAATCGTGTCCATGTCGTCCCGCCTCACTCCCACTCGCAGACCCAGCGCCCGCTGAGCTGCCGGCGCTCCATCTTCTCGGCGATCTCGTTGATCTGGTCGACCTTGAACTTGCCCTCGATGATCTTGTCGATCTTCATGTCGCCGGTGGCCAGCAGGTCGATCAGCTTGGGGATGTCGTCCTGCACCGACACCGAGCCGTACAGACCGCCGAGGATCGACTTCTGCTGCAAGCTGAAGAACGTGAGCGGCAGCCTGGCCACCTCGTTCTGCCCCATGATACCGATGGCTATGATCTTGCCGGCCATGGAGAGGCACCAGATCATCTGCTCGTAGGCGCCCGGCTGGCCGGTGGCGTCGAAGCAGAAGTCGGCGCCACCGCCGGTGAGCTCCTGCACGATCGGCACGGGATCCTCTTTGGAGCTGTCGATGAAGTGCGTGGCGCCCAGCTCCATGGCGTGGCTGCGGCGCGCCTCCTCGATGTCGATGGCGATCAGCGGGTTCGCCTGACGCAGCTTGGCGGCGCGCAGGATGTTCTGGCCGATGCCGCCCATGCCCCAGATGGCCACGCCGTCGCCCGGCATGACGCCGGCGATCTTGGCCACGGAGCCCCAGCCGGTGGGGATGGCGCAGCTCATGAGACAGGCCTGCTCCAGAGGCACGTCCTTGCGGATCGGCACGAGGCCGCCCTCGGGAACCACCGTGTGCGACGAGAAGCCCGAGACGAAGTTGCCGTGCTGGACCGGCTTGCCCTCGGCGTCGGTGTAGCGTGTGGTGCCGTCGAGCATTGTGCCGGCGACGAACTGCGGGAAGGTGCCGGTGCACACGTTGCCGCGACCGGAGCGGCACTCCGGGCACTTGCCGCACGGGATCATCCAGGTGCCGACCACGTGGTCGCCCACCTTCACGCGGGTCACGCCCTCGCCCACGGCCTCGACGACGCCGGCGCATTCGTGACCGGCCACCATGGGCAACGCCATCTGGAGCCGGCCCATCATGTTGGTCAGATCGCTGTGGCAGTAGCCGGTGTAGGCGTACTTGACCAGGGCCTCGCCCGCCTTCGGAGGCTCGAGCTCCAGCTCTTCGATGCTGTACCCCTTCGTCACCTCACGAAGGACTGCGGCCTTGACTTTCACGCGCGTTCCTTTCTTCCGGGGATCTCGCCGCCTCGGCGGTGGCGACCCGCGCGGGAGGACGGCCGACGGGCGCCGGCCCCGCTCACGGGACGCCGCCCCGACGCGGCATAATGATTGCAGCTACGGCGAGTCGATTCCCGCCGAGCCTCGCACGCCGACCCTGGCCCTCCACGGTCAGCGCTCACGACCTGCTCCTTTGGTGTGCCATGCCGGAGCCAGGGCGCCCGCCTCGTCCAGCGGGAGCGGGACCGGGCCCTGCAGCACCTCGAGCCCCGGCCGGCCGGCCACATCGCCGGACAGCGCCTCCGACACGAGCAGCTCCCCCACCTCGAGGGTGTTGCGGATCCACACGAGGCGGAACTCCTCGGGCGTCGCGGCGCCGCTCGTCGCATACGCGGCCTCGAGCGCGTCGAGGTCGCGGACGAAGGCGAGGGGGGCGCGCGCGATGTCGGGCGCCATGGCGGTGACCGCGTTGACGACCGTGGCGTCGCGGTCGATGCAGCCCAGCAGCCGCGTCGTCGTGAAGTCGGCGTAGCCGATGCCGAGGGCGTTGCCCTCGCTGGCCTCGGTAAGGTCGCGCACGACGATGCGCGTGATGACGGGCCCGCGCGCTTCTCCGGGCTTGCGCCCGATGACGTTGGCGTCCATGCCCGAGCCGCTGATGTCCTTGCCCATCTCGTCGACGAGCAGGCAGTCGATGCGGGCGAACGGCAGCGCCGGCATCAGCTCGCGGGCGCGGCGAAGCAGCTCCGGCTCGCGGGCGAGCACATCGTCCCGGCCGAGCACGTGAAGCTCGGCCGTCTCGTCAGCCTGGTTCTCGACGATCGCCACGGCGGCGAGCACCGGGAGGCCGTGCAGCAGCAGCCGGGCGTACTCCTCCATCACGGCCGTGAAGCCGTGGCGCACGAACAGGCGGTGTGCCTCCACGGCGCCGCGGTGTTTGCCGGCGCCGATCACCAGCATCTTGGCGATGCCGCTCTCGATGGGGCCGCTGAAGTCGGTGTGCGGCTTGACACGGTTCACCACGACCACGGCGTCGGCGGCAAGCAGGTCGGGCGACGCCCACACCGGGCCGCCGAAGCGGGATCTGCCGATCGCGGCGGCCTCCATGGACGACACCACGGGGGCCCCCACGCCGGCCTCGGTGACGCCGAGCTCGGCGAGCACGGCCTCCTGGCCGGCGGCGGTGGCGCCGCCGTGGCTGCCCATGCAGGGCACGACAAAGGGACTCGCGCCGGCCTCGCGGACCGCGCGCACCAGCGTGCGCAGCACGGGGCACAGGTCGCGGATGCCGCGGCTGCCCACGGCGAGCGCGACGCGGTCGCCGGCGCCGAGCCGCTGCCCGAGGCCGAACGCACGCAGCGCGTCGTCGAGCCGCGCCGGCACGTCGTGCAGGCGCGGCACCTCTGTGGTCTGCCGCACGCGCAGCATGCGCGGCAGATCTGCCATCGTCACGGCCGCACCCACGTCACACGGCGTAGCCCGCCCGGGCGCCTTCACGGATGGCGTCCACGATGAGCCCGGGGTCCTGGCAGCTGCCGACAACGAGGGTCTCCTCGACCAGCCCGCCGAGCTCCCCGACGACGGCGTCGTTGGCGCTCCAGTCCTGCGTGCTCATCACCTGCCTGCCCTCGAGCACGTACTGGCGCCGATCGGGGACGCGGACCTTGAGGCCGTCCTCGACGATCTCCAGGTACTCCACCGGCGCCCAGATCGTCACGCCCTTCTGCTTGAGCCACGGCCACAGGCTCTCGAGGTCGTCGACGGTCATGCCGTCGCCGAGCTCTGCGGCCGGGCCGTCGTGGGCGACGACCACGCGCCGGCCCTTCTTGACGAGATACTCGGCGAGCTCGCAGCCGTGCAGTGTGCCGCCCATGACGACGACGCTGCCGGCGACCGGCATCCAGACGCCGGACAGCCGGTTGATCTGCGCCGGCGTCAGCACCTTGAGCGCGGCCTTGAGCATGCCGTGCAGCTTCTCGCTGGGCACCACCCTGCCGTCCTCCGCGCCGGGCACCTCGAGCTGCGTGTGGGCAGCGCCGGCGGCGAGCACCAGCGCGTCGGGCTTCAGACGCCGCACCAGCTCCGGCGTCACCCGCTGCCGCAGGCGCACAGCGACGCCCTCCTTGGTGAGCTGCGTCTTCTGGTAGGCGACGAGGTCGACCAGCTCCTGGGTCTCGAGATCCTTGACGACGGCGGCCAGCGGCACCAGGCCGCCGAGGCGGTCGTCCTCTTCGTAGAGCGCCACCTGGTGGCCGCGGCGCGCCGCCACGCGGGCGGCCTCCATACCGGCCGGGCCGCCGCCGACCACGAGCACCTTCTTGCGGGCCGCGCCCGCGACCGGACGCGGCGTGAACTCCAGGTCGGTCTCGCGGCCGAGCGTAGCGTTGACGCGGCACTCGAGCCTTCTGTTGCGATTGCGCATGTCGAAGCAGTGCAGGCAGCCGGTGCACGGGCGGATGTCCTCCGGCCGGCCCTCCTCGACCTTGCGCGGCCACTCCGGGTCGGCCAGCAGACGACGTGTCATGCCGACGAAGTCGAGGCTGCCGCGCTGCAGCAACTCCTCGCCAAGGTCCTGGTCGAGGCGGCAGGCCGTCCACACCGGGACCGTCACGCCGGCGCGCTTGCAGGCCTCCACCAGCGGAACGGTGGCGCCCACGCCGCGCCGGCTCCAGTCCAGGTCGGGCGGCAGGTCCACGGGCGGCTCGGGGTAGAACAGCCGGTCCGGCTGCAGCAGCCCGCCCCGATGTCCGTACCGCTCGGCGCGGCAGTTGATGCCGTCGGCCACCTCGCCGACGAGCACGGCCATGCCGGCGCCCTCCTCGACGGTGATCGCCCGCGGGTGGTTGTACTCGGCGATGTTGAACAGCGTGTGCACCGCGAACCCCGGTCCGCAGCGGCGCTTGGTCTCGGCGATGATCTGGCGCAGGAAGCGGGTACGGTTCTCGAGGGTCTGCGGCCCGTAGTCGTCCTCGCGCCTGTTCCACACGCGCGAGAGGAAGGTGTTGCCCTGGTGGCAGGTGCCGTGGTTCATCTCGACGGCGTCGAAGCCGGCCTTGCACGCGCGCTCGCCGGCCGAGGCCCACAGGTCGACCTGGTCCTCTACTTCGGCCCTGGTCATCTCGCGGCAGGGCAGGAAGTCGGGCCCGGGCAGATCCTCGTCGCTCATCGCCGAGGCACACTTGACGTCGCGCACGGCAGGGTCACGCGGCAGCAGGCCGGTGGGGTTCCACGGGCCTGAGTGCTGCAGCTGGATGGACACCGGGCACCCGTGCCGGTGCACGGCGTCCGTGAGGCGCTTGAAGCCCTCGATGAAACGGTCGTCGTCGAGGTGCAGCTGCACACCCTGGTAGCTGCCGTCCGCGTGGTAGTGCACGTGCTGGGTGCCGAGCGGGTACTCCACACCGCATGACTCGACGACGATGAAACCCACGCCGCCTTTCGCCAGACGCTCGTAGTAGGCGACCATGCGCTCGCCGACCGTCTGGTCCGAGGACTCCATGTACGAGGTCCCGTTGGCCGTCTTGATGACTCGGTTCCTCGTGGTGACCGGCCCGATGCGGCCCGGTTCGAAGAGTCTGCGCAGTCGCTCCACCCCGGCCTCCCGTTCAGTCCTGCCGGGCGGCCGCCGCCGCGCTGGGCTCCCACACGGCGAACGCCATCGAGTCCGGGTCGACCGCATCGGTCATCGCCATCACGCCCTCCGCGATGCGGCGCTGGAACTCGGCCCACACCGCGGCCGGGTCGCCGTCCAGTTCGTACACCGCCATGAAGGTGTGGGCGCACGGCGGCATGCCCTCGACCGGCTGTCGTTCGTACAGGGCGGCCGAGGCCACGCCGGGGATGGCGCGTGCGTCCGGCAGGTGCACGCCCTCGTACCACGCGCGCAACTCCACGGCCCGACCTGCGGCGGCGTTCGACAGCACCACGAACGAGGTAGTCTCGCTCACGTCCTCCTCCTCACCTCGGCGACGGCCTACGCCTGGTCGGCGGGACCGCCGCTCCCATCGGCCAGTGCCGGCGAGCGGTGCCAGAGCCTCGGCGCCTTGAGCACCAGCCCGTATATGCCCTCCGGCATGAACAGCATGACGATGAGGATCAGGAAACCGGCGATGATCGTCTGGTAGCCGGCGAAGTACACGTCGCCGTAGGCGAACAGGGCGCTGACGATGAAGGCTCCGACCACAGGCCCGAAAACCGACCCCGTGCCACCGAGCACGACGATGAGAATCGGGTAGAAGAGCCAGTCCATGCTGAACACGTCGTCCGGCTTCACGTCGAACAGGTAGTACGCGTAGATGCTGCCGGCGACGCCGGCCATGGCAGCGCCGATGGCGAAGGCGATCACCTTGTACTTGAGCACGTTGATGCCGTGCGACGCTGCGGAGATCTCGTCCTCGCGGATGGCGCGCAGGGCGAGGCCGATGCGCGAGCGCCCGATGAAGTACACCGCGAGCGTGCACAGCACGGCGACGGTGAGCGAGACCCAGTAGTAGATCAGCATGCCGTTGAACACGCTGGAGTCCAGCCTGACCCCGAAGGCGCCACCGGTGAGCTTCCCACCCTTGAGGAACAGCACGAGGATGATCATCGAGAAACCGAGGGTGCCGAAGGCGAAGTAGTCGCCGCGCAGGCGGGAGAGCAGCGGTATGCCGATGACGACGGCGACCAGGGCCGGGATGACGCCGGCCACGATCATGATGGCGAAGTCGAAGAAGAAGTACAGGCCGATGCCGTGGACCCACATGCCGGCGGTGGCGTAGGCGCCGAGCCCGAAGAAGGCGTTCTGCCCGAGGCTGATCTGCCCGGCGTACCCGCCCACCAGGTTCCAGCCCTGGGCGATGGTGAGGTACAGGCACGTGAGGAAGATGTAGTAGCCGACGTAGGACACGTCGACGTTGACGACCATCGGCAGAAGGGCGAGCGCCGTGACGAGCACGACGGCCAGCAGCCAGGAGACCTGCTCCTTGCGGCTCAGGCTGCGGATGGGGGCGGTGATGGACTTCATCGCTCAGACCTTCTTGATGACGGTACGGGCCCCGAACAGCCCCTGGGGCAGGAAGATGAGCACCATGATGAATACGGCGTAGGAGATGGCGTCGGACCAGCCGGCGCCCACGTAGTACGTGGCGAGGCTCTCGATCACCCCCAGCAGAAGGCCCGCCGTGAGCGCGCCCCACACATTGCCGATCCCGCCCAGCGCCAGCACGATCAGCGCCTTGATGGCGAACGTGAAGCCGTAGTTCGGGTCGAAGGAGTAGACGGAGGCCATCACCACGCCCGCCGTACCGGCGAGCGCGATGCCGATGGCGAAGCTGACCGCCGCCACCCAGTAGGAGTTGATGCCGAGCAGGCGGGTCGCCTCCATGTCGACGGAGGCGGCGCGCACCGAGGTGCCCAGCAGCGTGCGCTTCAGGAACCAGTACACGGCGGCGGCGGCGATGAGGGCGATGACGAGCGCCATGAGGCGCACGAACGAGATGTTGATGCCGCCAAGGTGGAAGGTGAGGCTGCCGTAGTCGGTCTTGACGTACCGCGGGTTGGCCGAGAACGCCTTGAGCAGCAAGTTGTCGACCATGTACATGAGGCCCACCGCCAGAAGCAGCGAGACGTTCCTGTCCTCGAGTGCCGAGGCCTTCTTGAACAGCAGGTAGAAGAGGCCGATGCCCACGGCGAAAGAGATCGGCACAACGATGAGCGCCGAGAGGTAGGGGTCGAGGCCGACGAGACGCCACAGCCAGTACACGAGGTAGGCGAACAGGACGATCATCGTGCCCTGCGCCAGGAAGATGATCCGCATCGTCCCGAAGATCACGGAGAGGCCGATGGCGGCCACGCCGTACATGGTCCCGAACAGGATGCCGTTGATGACGACCTGGAGGAAGATGTTCATGCGATGCGGCTCCCCCGTTGTCCCAGATAGGCTTTGCAGACGTCTGCGTCGGCGAGCAGGTCCTCACCGCTGCCGCTCATGATCACGCGGCCGTTCTGGATCACGTAGGCCTTGCTGCACAGCTTCAGGGCCATGTGGATGTTCTGCTCCACGAGCAGGACGGTCGTGCCCTGCTCGTTGAGGACGCCGATGAGCTCGAAGATCTGCCGCGTGAGCTTGGGGCTCAGGCCGAGCGAGGCCTCGTCGATCATCACCAGCCGGGGCTGGGCCATCAGGGCGCGGCCGATGGCCAGCATCTGTTGCTCACCGCCGCTGAGCAGGCCGGCCTTGCCGTTCTGCCGGTCCCTGAGCACCGGGAACAGCCCGTAGACCCGCTCCAGCGACTCCCGCATGTGGGAGCGCGGCTCCCGCAGGGTGGCGCCGAGACGCAGGTTCTCGTAGATGGTGAGGTCGGGGAACAGCCGCCGCCCCTCGGGCACCTGCACGATGCCGAGCTCGACGCGCTGCTTCATCGTGTGCTTCTTGATCTCAATGCCGGCGAAGGTGATGCTGCCGCTCGTGCGCGTCAGCTGGCCGGAGATGGCCCTGAGCAGGGTACTCTTGCCGGCGCCGTTGGCGCCCACGAGCGCTACGATGGCGCCGGCCTCGACGGAGAGCGAGGTGCCCGAGAGGGCGCGCACGTCACCGTAGGCGGCGCTCAGGTCTGTGACTTCAAGCAACTGGTTCGCCAAGATAGGCCTCGATCACTCGCGGGTCGCAGGCGATGTCGTCCGGGCACGCGTCGGCGATCTTGGCGCCGTAGTCCAGCACCCCGACGCGGTCGCAGAAATCGAGCACCGCGTCCACCTTGTGCTCGATCCACAGGATGGAGAACCCGCGCTCCCGCTGCGTGGCCTTGAGGACCTCGAACAGGTGCTCGATCTCCGTCGCGGTGAGGCCGGCCATGGGCTCGTCCAGAAGAATGAGACCGGGCACGGACGCGAGGCCCATGGCGATCTCCAGAAGACGGCGGTCTGAGAGCGTGAGGTGCTTGGTGCTCGTGCCGGCCTTGCCCGAGAGCTCCACCAGCTGCAGCGCCTCCAGAGCACGCTCCCTGGGCCCCTTCTCAAGACCCTTCCCCCCGTAGACCGCGGCCGTCATCACGTTCTCGAAGGCGGTCATCTTCAAGAAGGCCCGCACCAGCTGGTACGTCCGCGCGATCCCGAGGTGGCAGATCTTGTGGGGCGCGAGGCCGGCGATCTCCTGGCCGCGGAAGCGGATGCTTCCCGAGTCAGGCGTGTAGATGGCCGTGACCAGGTTGAACACGGTGGACTTGCCGGCACCGTTAGGGCCGATCAGGCCGACGATCTCGTCCTCATTCACGGCGAAGTCGAAATCGACGATGACCTTGAGCCCGCCGAAGCGCTTGTTGACCTTCTCCAGGACGAGGAGCTCGTCGCCCGAGGCCACCGTCAGCGCCCCCCGAAGGACATCGGGCGAAGACCCGGCCTTCCTCGCGTTGCGCTCATGTGCACTCCATTCTCACGACCGGAGCCGGTCTGTCGGTGGTGAAGGGGCCGCTCTCCCGGGCGTGCCCCGTCTCCGCGGAGACGGGGCACGCCCGGTCGGCTTCCACGTCCGGAGCCGGCACCGCAGCGCCGCGCAGCCCGGACAGGCCGGCTCAGACCGGCGTCAGCGCTGGTCCCAGGGCACGAACCACTCCATCGGCACACTGCCGCCCTCGACCTGCGGGACGATGAGGGCGCGCTTCTCGTTGATCCACTCGTTGCCGATGCCCTGCATGACGGCGATGCCGTTGGCGTTGTACGTGACGTCGCCCATCACCGTGCCGGTGAAGGTCTGGCCCCAGACGGCGTCGCGCACAGCCGCGGGGTCGGTCGAGCCGGCGTTCTCGATGGCCTCGGCGAGCATCTGCACCGCCGCGTACTCGAGGCCGATGCTCACGGAGGTGTCGCCGTTATGGTCGGCGGCGAAGGCTTCGCCGAGCTCCTTGGCGCCCGGGTAGCCAAGGTCCATGTTCCAGAAGCCGTCGTGGCCGAGGTAGTTGGCGTCGGCGCCGATGGCTTGCGGGATCTGGTTGGCCCAGAAGCCCTTCCAGCCGAAGAAGAACTTGGGCGAGTAGTTGGCTTCCTTCATCTGCTTGACGAAGGTGATGGCGTCGGCCGGGTTGCAGAAC